>Ga0207964_1000008_pt1 | contig 120815 bp, 101 predicted proteins | sample Knorr_S23_td_250_FD_185608 | JGI IMG/M metagenome (GOLD analysis project Ga0207964, IMG submission 185608) | Marine microbial communities from Southern Atlantic Ocean transect - Knorr_S23_td_250_ad_251m_LV_A (SPAdes) (version 2) | ecosystem: Environmental > Aquatic > Marine > Oceanic | place...
TGAAATCCATTTTCACTTTCTACAAAGAGCACTTCGTTTTTATTGGTACTAAAGTTAAAACTCGTGTTAAAATTGAAATCTTCAAATAGTTCATCTGAGTATCCAATCTTAAATTCGACTCCTTTGTTCTGAACAGTACCAGCATTGATATAAGGCGCTCCTGAACCAGGTGCGCTACCTCCAAGCATACCAGATATTTGGGGGTCAATCAATAAGTCTTCTGTTTCCTTGGTATAGGCATCTAGAGAAAGGGTTACTCTATTGTCAAGTAAGGCGGCATCAAAACCAATATTGGCTGTTTTTTGCTTTTCCCATCTAACTTCTGGATTTGAGAGCGCTCCTTCTGCTACCCCTCTTAACAGGTCTTCTTCACTTTCTTCATCGTTTCTAGAGTATACTGCTTCTCCATTTAATCTAGACAAGAACGCAAAATCACGGATTCGGTCATTTCCGATAATTCCGTAACTGGCTCTCAGTTTTAAAGAGCTGACCCAAGAATTGTCGGCTAAGAAGTCTTCTTCAGATACATTCCATCCAATTGATCCGGAAGGGAAGGAACCAAATTTATTCTTTGGTCCAAATCTTGAGGATCCATCTCGGCGAATTACCCCAGATAACAAGTATTTTCCTTGGTAGTTGTATTGAAATCTTGTAAAATAAGAAGCCAACCTTGATTTGAAGACGTCGTTACCTAATAGGATTTGATCTGGTTGAAAACGGGGAGTAATTTCTTCTGAGTTTGCAATCGTGGCATCATCAATGGAATTGCTTCCTTCTTTCAATTGTCTTCCAATTTCTCCATAGTAACGACCTTCTGTATTAAAAACAGATGTACCCAATAGTACGTTTAAATTGTGGTCTTCATTAAAGGTATTGGTATAGGTGATATAGTTGTCCCATGTGTAATCGTCATATATTGCTCCAAAATCAATTACTTCATTGGTGGTTCTGTTGGCTCCTTTCCCAGGTCCATATTGAGCGTTGGGAAAAAAGACATCGTCCAATACTGCTGCGTGATTTATTTGAAATTTAGAGCTAATTTTGAAATCTTCTAAGAATGTATAATCAATTCCAAAAGTTCCACTTATCTTATCTATAAGAGTTGTGTTGTAGGAGTTTTGAATTTGTGCCAATGGGTTGATAATTTCGATCTGCTTGATGAATTGCCTGTTGATGTCTCTTTCGACTAAGGAGAAATCTCCATTTTCATCGTATACAGAAAGATTTGGGTTTAGGTTTGTCGCGTTGTACAAGACGGCTCCAATGCCTCCTTCAGGCAGGTTTTGTTTTTCTGAGTGCGTATGTAAGGCAGTAGCACTTACTTTTAAATCTTTGGTGAGGTTGTATTGGTAACTCAGTCTGGAGGTTGAACGGCTGTAGTTTGATTTGTCAAGGCCTACAATTCCGTCTTGGTCCATGTAAGAAACGCCAAAAGAATAAGTCGCTTTTTGAGTCCCTCCACTAGCGCTGATGTTTATGTTTGAAATAGGCGCTGTCTTAAAAACCTCTTTTTGCCAGTCGGTGTCAATTTCGGGAATTGCGTCGATGATAGTTCTTCCTTTAGCATCGTTTACATAATCTCTGAATTGCTCAGAGTTCATCAATTTAACATTGCTACTTGTGGATTGGTACCCAAGGTAGTTGTCTATTGTGAATTTTAGGTCAGTATTTTGATGACCAGATTTGGTCACGATTAAAATAACTCCATTGGCAGCACGAACTCCGTAAATACCAGCGGTAGCATCTTTTAATACGTTTATACTTTTAATATCACTTGGATTGATTACCGATAGATCTTCGATGACATTTCCGTCTACTAAAATTAAAGGCCTGTTATCTCCGTTAGTTGAGACGCCACGAATTCTTATATTGGCTCCACTTCCGGGAGATCCTGACGATGATGTAATACTGACTCCGGAAACTTGTCCTTGTAAGGCTTGTTCAATTCTGGTAGGGTTTAATTTTTCAATGGTTTTGGAACCGACTACAGCCACTGCACCGGTAACTTCTTTTTTTCTTTGAGAGCCGTATCCAACAACAACAATTTCTTCAAGAGCCGCTGTTTGAGGAGACAAAACGATGTTTATTGAATTTTGATTGGAAAGCACAATTTCTCTCGTATCAAAACCGATGTAACTAAATAAAAGAATGTCTCCTTTATTTGCTGAGATTTGGTAATTTCCATCAAAATCTGTCGATGTTCCGGCATTTTGACCTTTAAGAAGTACATTGGCTCCAACGATTGGAAGTTTGTCTTCAGATGAGGTCACAGTTCCAGAAATTTGGATTTGTTGAGAATACATTGCTGTTGTTGTACTCAAAAATAGAAATATTAAAAGTCTGATTTTCATTTGTATTGGTTTCATTTTAGTTATAATAGCACTAGGTTTAGGTGTTTTGATAAAGGTGTAATTTTAAAGCATGGGGTGTTTTCTTATTTGATTATTGACAAATAAGGATATCTTTAAGTACTGTTAGGGTTTGGGGGGTGGTCATTGTTTTTTTGGGTTTCGGGGGTTTGACAATTTATTGATTTCAAGATACAACTGTTGAGAAATCTTAAAAGAAAAAAAAACTATACAATAACACTACAAAGACTGTTGCTGACTTTAAAATAGGAGGATTACTCAATAAAAGAGAGGTTTCGGCAGTTAAAAAGTAAAGACAATTTGTTTTCTAGAACAGTAAAACGTTAAGCTTTTGTATAGGCTGTAAAGCAACTATCTTAAGGGATACCCTTTTGAAGTAACTTGTTTTAAGGGAGGATGTTTCTAGCGATTGTGTTTTTGAGTATATTATTTGTAAAAATATAGGTTGTCAATGTATACGGTTCCTCTACCTTCAAACTTCAATTGGAATATATCTGACAAATCTGGTGCTGTGTAAGAACTTAAAGGGATGTCAATACTTTTCCATGAATTTTTAACAACCTCACTAACCGAAACAGAATTTTCGATTGGGCCTGGACTAATCAAATAAAGATTTAAATAAGAGGCATCTGCCGTCCAATAATCAAAATGAATGTGTGAAAAATTAGAAAGATTTTGATGCTGTGAGCTGCTTAATTCAATACCTATATAATTTAAATTTGCGTATTTAATCACTTCATTACCTGCAATGGTCTCTATTGTAGATACCGTACTTTGCGCCCAGTAAGGAGACCAATTTGTTTCTGAAACATTTGTATAAGTATTACTGAAAAGTGAAATTACATTAGTTGCATTATGCGTAGGTGCTGTAGGAGCATCAGTTGGAGCTGCAGTTAGTGGACAACCATTTGCTTCAGTACCATAAACATTTGGACAAGCATCTACTACATCGATGACACCATCACTATCTGTATCTGTTTGAAGTATTGAAGCTCCTTCGGACCCCTCTCTTGCAAATTTGAATTTCCAGGTACCATTGTTTCCATTGTCGGTATTTCCATTTTGTATCTGCATTGTCATCGTATTCTTGTCTTCCGAAAAAGTTACGGAATTGTAAGTAATCGTATTTGGAGCAGCCTCTGGAGAAGACAGTTCTCCGTTGGTATAAACTTTGACAAGTCCTAAATAGGCGCCTTTTCCTGAAATTTGAATAGTTGCTGCATTTTCGTCATGAAACCAAGTAGCTGATGTTTTGCCGTCATGGGGCGCTATCGGGGTTCCACATTGTTCCTCGTTGACACCTTGAAAAGGCTCTAACCAAGTTTCATCGCCTAAAATATTAATAAAACTACCATTCGACTTAAATTCATAAATATCATCAAAAAGACAGGCTCTAGTTATTACATTATGTAAGGTATTGGTCCACCAATAATCACCATTAACTGGTTGAGAACTTATATATAAGGCTTCCACATTGTGATACAATACCCATCTTCCGACAACATCTGTTTGAGGGATATTGTAGGTTACGGTATGTTCTCTTAGTTTTTGCACGCTTTCCGTTCCTTCCGCAGAAGCAGTCACCGTAATTGTATAGGTAGCCGTTTCTGTAGGATAGGTGTAAGTTACTTTTGGACCACTCGTAGCAATCACATCTGTATTATTAGTCGCTGTAGGATCTCCAAAATCAACGGAATACTCAGCTTCTGCACCAGAGGAACTAGGCTTAACGCCTACTACATTTCCAGCACTTGCTTCTGTGGTTATGGTAAAATCTAAATTAGAAGTTGGTATTGATGAATCATCATCATTACAAGCTATTATAAGGCTTAAAAACAATAGGCTACAAGCCCTTTTTTTAAATAAATTCATAATGGTTGGTTTAATTTGGTTAGTAAATAGTTCATAATTAATGATTTGATCAATATCCTAGATTTTGTCCCCATCTTTCTTTGGCATTTGCCAATTCTAATTCTACTAGTGGTATAGGAAAAATTTCATTTTTGTTTGGGGTAAAATTATCTATCTCAGCTTCAGCTCTTTTGGTTCTTACTAAATCAAAAAAGTGATGACTTTCGCCAACAAACTCTACACGGCGCTCGTAGTAAATGGCTTGCGTCAATTCTGTTCCGTTTGAGGTTACATTGTGGTCAGTGTCTCCAAAAGCACGTTCTCTTATTTTGTTCAGGTAGGTTCTTGCTTTGTAATTGTTGGAGTTGTCCTTGTCAGATAATACGGTTCTAGATACTTGAATTTGTTGAGAATGCACGGCTATTGCAGTGCTTAAAAATAGGAATATTAAAAATAGAATATTCATTTAATTTCATTATTTTAATAATGCTAGGGTTTTGTAGTTCCATTAGGGGGGGTAGTTTTTAAGCCGACATGCAGTACGTTATTTTACTGTCAATAATAAAGTACAGCTTGAGTATTGAATTATTTTACGGACTCAAAGGGCTCAAGTAATATTAATTTACGATTATTGTAGGTTTTCTGAAATATAAAAAACTGTACATTAGCTATACATAATTACAAAAAAACTGTACATTAGCTATACATAATTTGTTTTTGTTGCTAGAATGACGAGGATATTTAGTAAAAACAAGTTTGAGATAAGTGAAAACAAAAAACCGCTATTTTTTTATTTTTTGTTATGATATTTTTTAAACACCATTAATATTATTTTAATAAAAGGATGGGTTTTATTTAGCTTACTCTAAAAGGAATATTTGCAGTTGCGGCATGTTCAAGTCCATCATCTACATAAACGAATAATCTATAAATTCCTTTTTGGGGAGTTTTAAATTGTAATGTTCCGTTTTTTTGTTTTAGGATTTTAACGTTTATATTTTTGGGTCGTTTTTCTAGATCGCCACCATCTTGCAAATCGGTACTCTCTGCTAAAATTTCCCATTTATAATTGAGGGTGTCCTCTTTAATATTTTTAATTTTGACTACAGCAGTACCCTTTTCATTAGGTTTTACAAGAATGTTGTCATAGGCAGTTTTGCCATTGATTTCAAAGGATTCAATTTGTGGAGTTCTATTTTTAGGCCATGAACCATTCCAGATATAATGCATCACGTCTATCAATTCGGTTTCTCTATGATCTTCTAAAAACAAGCCATACCAGGTAGGAGTGCGTTCTTGTTTTTGTCCCCAAAGAAAAACATAGGATCCTACACATTGAGTAATATCTTTTTCGATACTACCTTGGTACCTTTTCAAATAGCCAGCTGCTTTTAAGCTACTATTTTCTTCAATAGGAGCTCCCCACTCAGTTTTTGGAACTTCCCAATGACCTGTTGCGCCCCATTCAGTGACCATATACGGACCTGTCCAACCATAATCTCTTACCAATTTAGGCAGGTTGAGCAATTTACCATAGACTTGTAATGATAAAAGATCCAAATCTAGACATCTCTTCTTAATAAGCGTAATATCTTCTTGTTTAATCCCTGCCAAGGTAGTGGTTGTTAAATGATTTGGGTCTATTTTGTGAATCATTTCTGAAATCTCATTTACCGCATTCCAGACCTTTGGGTTGGTAGCACGTAAATTCAATTCATTTCCTATGGCCCAAATTAACAGCGCCGGATGATCTTTTAATGCAGTAACTTCTTCTCTAATGTTTTCTAATTGTTCTTTGACGGCTTTTTTATTGTTATAGTCAAAACCATGACGTTCTCTACCTACTTCAATTCCCATAGTAACCAGTAAGCCATTTTTATGAGCTTCGTCTAAAATTTTCTTTCCTGTTTTTTTTCCGTTAAAGGTTCTCCAGGTTCTAAAGGAATTTGCCTTATGTTTTGCCAATGCCGAGATGTTGCCAAATTCTAATCCGGCCCCTTTTATATAGAAGGGTTGGTTGTTAACGAGTAATTGATATTTACCATCAACTTTTACCAGGGTAATTTTTGCAGCTTTGTCAGGATTTGTTTTCATTGATTTTGAGGTTGGGATTGCCTGTAACTTAAGAGGAAAGAAATGTAAAATAGGAGATTTGTAATTTGTCTTATTTTATATTTAATTCTTGGCTAAATCAGCGATGAATGTACAGTAATTTTAAGAGGATTTTATTTTTTTAATTATTATTTAACGAGTTCCAACTCTATTTGCTCTAATGATTTGCCTTTGGTTTCCGGAAGGATTTTTAATAGAATAAAGAAGCCGATTGTCGCAATCGATCCAAAGATAAAAAAGCTCATGGCATTTCCGAGGGTTGATAATTCCCACGGAAAAATCTGTTGCACGATCCAACTAGAAAAAGAGTTTATAAAACCGATCACCCCAATGGCAAGACCTCTGTATTTATTAGGGTATAATTCCGATAGCATCACCCACATAACCGGACCTAATGAGAAGGCAAAACAGGCGATAAATCCTAAAATACCAATCAAAACCAAGTTGGCATTCATAGAGATCGCTGCTTCTAGAATTGTTCCTTCATTTTTTCCATACACCTGACTTCCCAAAGCTACTTTTATATCCTTTTTAAAATCGATATCACTGTTGTATTTTTTTCCGGCAAAGGGCTCTAAGGAGGCACTTTCAAAATTTTCAAATTGTGAAATTTCATGGGCACTTAATTCATAGGTCGCTTTGTTAAATCCATAGGCACAAAGGAGTAAACTGATGGAAATACCTGCAATACCTACTAATAACAAGGGTCTTCTGCCGACTTTATCTATTAAAAAGATAGCTACAAAAGTAAAAATAACGGATATCAAACTCATTAAAACACCTGATCCAAAAGCACCTTCTGTACCTATGCCCGTTTGTTTAAAAATAGAGGTCGCGTAAAAATATACGGCATTTATACCGGTTATTTGTTGTAGAACCCCAATGACAAGCCCCACGATAAGAATAAAGCGAAGCGAAGGTTTTAACAACTCTAAAATATGTATTTTTGATTTTTTAAAGTCCTCTTGAACAGTTTTTTTTATAGAAGCAATTTCTATTTCGGCAGTTTGTTTTCCGTGAATTTTACGAAGAACTGTTTGGGCTTCGTCAAATTTGTTTTTTGTATAGAGCCAACGTGGACTTTTTGGAACAAAAAACATAAAGATAGAGTAAAGTACTGCAGGGATCAACTCTAAGCCTAGCATCCACCTCCATACATTTTCATCGGTCAAAAATGAGCTGTCTGCAGTGTTGGATTTATTAAGGTAGTGATTGCTTAAAAAAGCGGCAAAAAAACCAAATACGATGTTTAATTGTTGTATAGAAACTAGTTTTCCCCGGTCTTCAGCAGTGGCAATTTCAGCGATATAAGTTGGTGCGAGAATCAAGGCGGCTCCAAAAGCCAATCCGCCAATCATTCGAGCAATGTACAGCATTTCGTATGAGTTTGCATAGGCTGATAACAGGGCAGAAATCGCGTATAAAAAAGCGACGATAATCAATAATTTTTTTCTTCCGACAAGATCACTGAGCCTTCCTGAAATGAGCATGGCGATCATTGCAGAAAAAGAAGGCGAGCTAACGACCCATCCAGATTGTATGTCGTTCAGATCAAATTCTGGACCTACATAATTCATCACTCCTGAAATGATTCCAGCGTCAAAGCCAAATAAAAATCCGCCCAGGGATACTACAAATGCTATAAAAATTGTTTTTTTTGACATGGGTTTAGTTTTGATTTCGTATTAGGTTAATATCTTTAAATGAATAACACAAGCACTGTGCTTGTGTTAGTATGATCTATTTATTGTTGTAAATATAGTGGTTTTACGTTAATAAAATGGTTTCATTTTATGTCAAGCCCATTTGGTAATTTTCTCTTCATGGGGGTCAAGTTTGGTTAAAAAAGGGATGCTTAGAGAGATCCTTTTTTATTAAAAATAATTATTTGTTTGAATAACCAAAATTAAATAAGATTCTGTTTTTGAATTTAAAAAGACACCTCTAATAAATCTCTACACGTAAAATTAATGGTCGCTTTTTTCAGTAAGAAAGGGGGGTATAAAACTAAAAAAATCCATGGAGGTGCACCTCGATGGACTTAAAAACTATTTTTGTAAAAATTGTAACATCGGTTAAGAGTGCTACAATGCTTTTATAAGAAACCCCTACATAGAACACTATGTAGGGGTTTCTTTGTTAGTAAAAGATTTTTTTATTTAGAAAAATAAATATCGTCTACGTATATGGTTTCAGATCCGGTACCACCTGACATGAAAATTTGACCAATATCTGTAAGACTCGCCAAACCTGTAAAATTTGCAAGAGGAATCTGTAAGTTGGTCCATTGCGCAGGCGTGTCATTGCTAAAGGTTAATTCATGTTCTGAACCTGACATGATGTCTACTAATTTAATATTCACTTCAGAAAGGTTATTTGACCAGAAGCTTATATTAAAGTGAGTCATTGAACTTACATCAATAAGGCTTGCATAGTTGTTGTCTACCACAATACCAGCCCAACCAAAGTCAGTGTATTTTTTGACATTGTTTGAGGCAATTTGCTCATCGGAAACTTCTGCCTCATCCCACTCAGGGGAATAGGAACCGATGGCGATATCTGTATATGAGTCACTAAAAATAGAAATCACATCAGCTGCATCAGCTGTTGGTGCTGCTGGTGCAGCTATCGGATTAGCTAGAAGTTCTTTGCTAAAGTAGATATCATCAACATATACAATGCCAGATCCAATAAAAATCAGTTGCGCAAAATGTTCTCTGGTTGTCATTCCTGTAAAATCATCTATAGAAATGTTTAAATAATTCCACCCGGCACTAGACGTATAAGTGAGTTCGTGTTCTACATCATCTCCGCCACCATCCCAGGCGCCATTAGCTCCGTAATCTACTAATTTTACTCCAAAGTCAACCCCTGCATTTTCTGTCCAATAAGACACGTTAAAATGGGTCATGTTGCTTAGATCTATAGGATTACTTGGTTCAATACCTGTAAAATCTAAATCTTTGTATTTGACCATTTCACTGTCATCGATGGTTCTTTTGTCATCAGTGGTCGTTTGTCCCCAACTTGGATTCCAAACGGTTCCCGCAAGATGGTCGTTGTAGGCATCACTAAAAATAGAGATTACATCAGCTGCATCAGCTGTTGGTGCTACTGCTGCCTCCGTTGGTGCAGGGTCAGTATCTACGGTTCCACCGCCATCACCACCACTGTAAGTTCCTGCAGGGTTTTTACAGAAATAGAGGTTATCGATATACAATCTTCCACTAGCCCCTTCTTGACCTGCAAAATATATTTGTGTAATCTCAGAAAGATTTACACCAGGGAAATCGCTAAGTGGAATCCATACACTGGTCCAGCTTCCTGTTATAAGTTCACCGAGTAAGAAAGGAACTTCAATAGCCTGATTGTCAACAAGCTTAACGCCTAATTGATCCAATTCATATGCCCAATAATCAAAGTGAAGATGAGTCAAGTCACTTACGTTTATCTTTTCGGCATCTAGCGTGTCTGTTAAAACACCTACATAGTCAAATTCACTAAACTTATACGCTTCATTTCCATCGATATTCTCTAAGAAGAATTTTGTATTTGACCAACCAGAAATTGTTGTTTCTTTTTGGGTAGTATAGCTATCACTAAACAAAGAATATACATCTGATGAGCTTTCTTGTGGTTCAGGTGCTGGATTTACGGCCCTACCTTCTTGAGGAGTGTTATCTCCAACAGCCCCTCCTTTAAAGTTATCAAAGTAATAGGTTCCTGTTGCAGTGGTGTCAAAGTTTACGAAGAAGGCAAATAATTCATAAGCACTCAAATTTGCGAGTGGTGCAACTCCGTTAGGGTATGAGTTTACACGATTGTTTTCAAAGTCAAAAGTGATTTCTTGCCATCCTATTTTTGCTTGGGTGTGAGCCAATACTTCAACAGCGTATTCTCCGTACTGAGAAGCTTCCATTTTCATCAATACGGGGATGCTAATGGCATCTTCTTGCCAGAAATCAATCGTTATACTGCCATTACCTGTAAGATCAATGTACTTTCCTGGTATGCCCATTTTAGCGGCATTCCATTTTCCTGGGCCATCAACCATTTTGACAATTTTGTCAGATTGGTTGAGAGTATCATTGGCAAGGGCTGGAATATCAGCTCTGTTAACTACTTCAATCTCTACTTGATTACCATCTCCTTGAAGGGAGTATCCGCTTGGATCTCCTTCAAAGGTAAAGAGGTCTCCTAAGGCCACAAATACGATGTTTACGTCTTTACTGACAGGCCCAGCAGTTTCTCCGCTGGCTTCGGCAGTTACCGAAATGGTATAGGTTTTGTTTTCTTCAGGGTAAGTGAATTTTTTAAATGCATTTACTGTAAACACATCCGTATCATCATTTTCTGTGGCTCCAAAGTCAATAGTATAATTAATAATCATAGGTCCATCAGCTGATGGAGTCACCGTTACAGTGTTATTAGAAACATTGGTAGTGAAGTCTAAATTGGTAATTGCGTTAGTATTTCCGCCATTATTATTATCAATAGGAGTAGTGTCATCACTACTACACGAAGCAATAAATGTTAAGGCTAATAGGAAATAAATTCCTTTTTTTAGTAAATTCATAGTTTAGGGGGTTTTAGTTAATAATATTTTTTAATATCCTGGATTTTGCCAATTTTCTCCTTGTCCCATTAATTCTAATTCAATTGGAGGTATTGGAAATACTTCATTTTTGCTAGGGGTAAAGCCTTCTATTTTTTCTGCTGCTTTACCAGTTCTCACTAAATCAAAAAAGCGGTGTCCTTCTCCTACTAATTCTAGGCGGCGCTCTTTGTGAATGGCTTCTAATAGATCTGTTTCTCCGTTGTACGGATAATCATGGTTGTTGTTACCAAAAGCACGTGCTCTTACTTGATTTAAATAGTCTGCTGCTTTAGTGGTATTGCTAATTTCTGCATGAGCCTCTGCTGCCATCAATAACACATCTGAATAACGAATGGCTCTATAGTTATTGCTATTGGTAAGGTTGTGATCGCCCAATCCGATATCTCCTTTTCTTGGAAGGTATTTTCGATTGTATAATTTTGTCTCGCCCGCACTTGGGGTAAACCCTTTGGTATAGTTTCTCATATCAAGAATTGACATGTTTCTTCTTTTATCATCTGCTTCAAAAGCATCGTAGGTTTCTTGAGTAGGGGTGTTAAAACCATATCCTGTATCAAATTGTGGGTGGTCTTTAATATCTCTAACACCAGAAAAACCAACCATCACGTTCCCTTCACTACACTGAAGACAGCCAAAGTCTGCTCCTTCAACATCGGTGTATTGTATTTCAAAAACAGCCTCACTATTATTTTCCCAATTGTGTTCAAATAGAGAATCAAGTTCTGCGTGCGGAACCAAAGAGTATTTCCCACTGTTAATTACATTATCTAATACATCTGCTGCTGCTTGAAAGTTTTTTCTAAAGAGGTGTATTTTGCCCAGTAATGCTTGTGCTGCTCCTGTGGTAACTTCATAAGTAGGGATCTGTCCTTTTACTTTTGTTGGGTCAAGAAGCGTGATGGCTTCTTTTAGATCTCTTTCGGCTAGAGCGAAAACACTGTCTTGCTTTTCAGGCTTATCAAGACTTTTTTCATCTCCAAATTTGATGCGTTCATCTATAATTCGATTTACACCATCTCTTTTTTCTATTTTAAGAGGAATCGCACCATACCAATTAGATAGGGTAAAAGTGAAATAAGCTCTTAAGAAATAAACTTGACCAATCAAGTCATTTCTTTTGTCAAATTCCGTATCAACAGGATTATCTTTAAACTCCAAAAAGTAATTGGTTCTGTTTAATCCTGCATACATCCATCTCCACACATCTCTTAGTTGTGCATTTGAAGGCTCATGCCCCATTATATCAATGGCTTGAATGATTGGTTGGTCACTTGTTTCCGGATCTCCTCCTGCTAGTGTGTTATCAGAAGCAATTTCAGTAACCATATTTGCCAATGAGGTTGCTTGTAATAGATCGTAGGCTCCGATTAAAATATCGCCAAAGTCTTCTTCAGTATTAAAAAAGTTGTCAGCACTCGGATTTTTAGAAGGCACGTCTACAAAACTATCGCTACAAGCTGTAATAGCGATAAATAGTATAAATAAATAAGTTGTTTTTATATTAAAAATATTCATGATGGTTGGTGGTTAAAATTTAAAATTAAATCCTAATAGGTATGTTCTGGCTATTGGGTAGAACCCTTGGTCAATTCCTGCTCCTAATGGGCTTCCCGCTGATGCGGATGGGTCGTATCCTTTGTATTTTGTAAAGGTGTGTAAATTATTAACCGACACATATACTCTCATTTTATCGGCATCTATTCTTTTGGAAAACTCTTTGAAATTATATCCTATTTGAACGTTTTTGATACGTATATACGAAGCGTCTTCAACATAAAAATCAGATAAATAATTGTTATTTACAGTTGCTGAACTTGTAATTCTAGGATTATTGGAAATATCACCTTCTTTCATCCATCGATCCATTACATACTCACCTTTGTTTGCATGTATGATGGAGCGTTCATAGTTTCGTATCATTTCATTTCCAATAGAGGCAAAAACAGCACTGCTAAAGTCGATGTTTTTATAACTCCAACCCAAATTGAATCCCATGGTCATATCTGCTATTGGGTCTCCTATATAGGTTTTGTCTAAATCAGTAATGACACCATCTGGGCCACCTTCTTTTCCTGAAATATCTACAAATTTTAGATCTCCTGGCTTTGTTTGTAGAACATCTTGATGGTGTACCTCCGCTTTTGTAATAATAGGAGAATTATCTACATCAGCTTGATCTTTAAAAACTCCTGCGGTTTTAAATCCATAAAAATAACCAATGGGCTGTCCTACATCCATACGAGATGGAACAGCTCCTATTCCAACACCCCATGAGCCACCTTGCAGGCCTTCAGTAGAAACTGCTACTACATTATTTTCAATGGTTGAAATATTAAAGCTCGTGTTGATTTTAAAATCTTGTGATAAGTTTTTGTTGTAAGAAATTTGAAATTCAATTCCTTTGTTTTCAACTGTACCCGCATTGATTGCTGGTGCTGCTGATCCTGGTGCTGAGGCTCCTGTGACCCCGGCAACTTCTGCATAAATTAATAGATCTTCCGTCCTTTTATTAAAGGCATCTACTGAAATACTAACACTGTTGTCTAAAAATTGGGTATCAAAACCAATATTCATGGTTTTTTGTTTTTCCCATCGTATTTCTGTATTGGCTATAACGCCTTCTGCAAGACCTCTGGTCAGGGCATCATCCCCTGTTAATTTTGTTTCTGTATTATTTGCTATAACGGCTTCTCCTCCTAATAGCGAGACATATCCATAATCTCTAATTCTGTCATTTCCGATGATTCCATAACTCGCTCTTAGTTTTAGGGAATTGAACCAGGTGCTGTTTTCAAAAAAATCCTCATCCGTTACCACCCATCCTAATGATGCAGATGGGAAATATCCAAATCTTTTATCTGGAGAAAACCTTGTTGAACCATCTCTTCGAACCACGCCAGAAAAAAGATATTTTCCTTGATAATTGTATTGAATTCTTGTAAAATAAGAAAGCAATCGGCTGTCAAAGGTATTACTGCCTCTTTCCAAGGCATCCGCTTTGATTCTGTTTGTAGTTGTTTCAGCACTTTCCATGGTTGCTTTATCAAGGGTGTTATAGGTCAAATTACGACCGGTCATTCCAGTAAATTCACCAGTAGTTTTAAATGCAGATAATCCTAGTAAAACATTCAGATTGTGTTTCTCGTCAAAAGTGTTTTTATAGGTAATATAGTTATCCCAGGTCCAATCATCGTAATAATCTTCGTTTTGATGAAGTTCACTGGTAATAACAGTTAAACTTTTGGTTGATCCGTAGTGGATTCTTGGCCTGAATATATTGTTGTACACATAGGCGTGGTTTATTTGGAATTTAGAACTTGCCGTAAAGTTTTTAAATATCGTGTAATCCAAACCTAGGGTAGCACTAATTTTATCTACATTTTCTCTGTGGTAGGTATTTTCGATCTGAGCCACAGGATTTACAATTTCACCACCTAATTTATCGGCGACGGTATAACCTCCACTGTTTGGCGTATTGTTATTATCTATGACACTCATCACAGGGTTCATGTTAATAGCGCTGAACAATACGGAATTGTTACTATTTTCATTCAGATGATTTTTGTTTTTGTGGGTATAGATTGCTGTTGTCGATAACTTGAGGTTTTCTGTCAGATCAAATTGTAGATTCATTCTTGCGGTTAGCCTGTCAAATTGAGACTTTTCCAATCCTACAATACCTTGTTGTTCTAGATAGGATACTCCGAAAGAGTAAGCAGTTTTTTCAAACCCGCCATCAGCACTTATGTTTGTATTTTTTATTGGAGCTACTGAAAAAACTTCATCTTGCCAGTCAGTTCCGGTTGTTGGATAATTTTCGTATTCAGGATTTCTTCCTCCAGCAATTAGCCCTTGATTTACCATGAAGGCATAATTTAATGGGTCCAAGACGCTAATTTTTTTACTCGTTTCTTGATAGCCTAAATAGGAATCAACCTGGAGTTTCAGTTCTCTGTTTTTTTGTCCAGATTTTGTTTCTATCAGGATAACTCCATTAGCAGCACGAACTCCGTAAATACCAGCGGTGGCATCTTTTAATACGTTTACACTTTTAATATCGTTTGGATTGATTACCGATAAATCTTCGATTACATTTCCGTCTACTAAGATTAAAGGTCTATTATCTCCATTTGTTGAAATACCACGGATTCTAATATTGGAATTACTCCCAGGTGATCCAGAAGCAGAAGTTATATTTACACCCGATACTTGTCCTTGAAGCGCTTGTTCAACTTTGGTAGGGTTTAATCTTTCAATAGCTTTGGAATTTACGACAGCTACTGCACCAGTAACTTCTTTTTTGTTAAGCGATCCATATCCAACAACAACAACTTCGTCTAATACGTTGTTTTCGGGAGATAATACGATATTGATAAATGAATTTTTTAAGATATTTACAGTCTTGTTTTCAAATCCTAGGTAGCTAAAGATCAATACATCACCTGAATTTACAACTATCTGATAATTTCCATCAAAATCTGTTGTTGTTCCAGTATTTTGTCCTTTTACAAGCACAGTGGCTCCTGCAATAGGGAAGTTGTCTTCGGCAGACAATACGGTTCCAGATACTTGAATTTGCTGGCAATACATTGCTGTTGCTGTACTCAAAAATAAAAGGAGCATTAATTTAATTTTCATTTGTTTGGTTTTTGTTTAAATGGTTATGATTCTGATTGTTAAACGTTTCCTTAAAAAACACAACAGATGAAACACTGTAAATTTTTAGATAAGGGGGGTTGTTTAAGTATTTTAAATATGGAAATTTAAATTTGTTGAAGTAGTGTTGAAACTAAGTCCTTTAAATTTTCATATAAAAAACGGTAAGTAAAAGTACAAATGATAATTAGGAATTGTCTAGAAACAAACTATACATAAGCTTTGTTCATGGCTTTACATAGGCTTTACAGGTAGTTTAAAACTTTAAAAGTATTGTTTTTAAAGGCTTTAGGGTCTTTTTATCTCTGAAAAAAGCAGTTTGCTTTTAGCAGAGATAATTACCAAACCATTTAATTAAAAGCAAGATGTGGTGATAATGTAAAGGTTGTTAGGTCATATTCAATGAGTCTAAACTTCTAAAATATGATGTATTAAGTTGTCTTTGGCGTTTAGGTTCATTTTTTTTCTAAGCCTGTAGCGTTTTATTTCGACACTTTTGTGCGAGATATTTAAGAGTGGTGCGATTTCTTTTGAAGATAAATTCAATCTTAGGTAGGCGCATAAACGAAGGTCATTAGGGGTAAAATTAGGATATTTGTCCTTTATCTTTTTTAGAAAGTCTTTGTCTGCATTGTTAAAGGCCTTTTGAAAGAGCTCCCAATCACTTGTGTGATTTAAATTTTTATTGATTATTTTTATCATAGGTTTTACCAATTCAGGGTCGTTTAGGCCAGATAATTCTTTTTTAATGGTATTTAAAAACTCGTTCTTTTTTATGATGCTCATAGTCGAAGCTGCTAATTCTCTATTTTTACTGTCAATATCATGTCTTAGTTTGTCGTTTTTAAGCGTCATAATTTCTTTTTCATTTTCTAATTGAGCTCGTTCAAATTCTTGTTGCTTTTTTAGAATCAAGTTTTCTTTTTGTTTTTTGTAGTGTCGTTCGTAGCTGTTGTGAATAGTCAAAATTAAAATACCAAACAAAAGAACATAAAAAATTAGCAATTTGTTTGATAGGTACCAAGGTCTTTCAATTTTAAAGCTGTATGAGGCTTTGTTTAGCGTATCTTTATTGCCAATCTTAGCTCTAACTACAAAGGTGTATTTCCCAAAAGGCAAATTTTTAAATGAAATTTCAGGTCGTGAAGACCATTCACTCCATTTGTCATACATGCCTATAAGTTTGTATTGGTAGATTACCTCGGAGTATTTATCGTAAACAGGAACGCTAAAATAGAGATCAAGGTTGTTGTTTTTAAATGCAAAGCGCTCTTTTTTATTTAATGAGGCCTGTTTTTTAGAACCGTACAGGGGCCCATTCAAAACTTCATTTATTTGTATGGCGTAATTCTTTTTTTCTAATTTTTTAATGTCTATAATAAAAAACCCATTTGATGTTCCAAATAGATACAACTCATCTTTGAGATGTGTTATATTTTCATAACCAGCATAGTCTTTCCTTGCTATTGAGGGTAGTGAGATTCTAGAGGCTGTAAGGATTTTATTTATTTTTCCGGGCGAAAAATATACGATACTTTTATCTGTAAAACCCCAAAGTTTATCATTTGAACTCAAGAGTTTTCCAGAAACATATTTTTCATCCATAAACAATTGGTTACTGTAGAGGCTGTCTTTTACAAACGTATTATTTGTATGGTCGAATAAATAAATACCATTATTGTTACAGTAAATTAATTCATCCTTGTATTTGGCAATGCCAGATTTACTTCCTTTGTCGGCTTTTTCAATCTTAAAATCAATTATTTTGGAGTAGTCTTTATCAATTCTAAGTTTAAAGATTCCTTTATATTCGTGATTTACGATGATTTGAAGGTCTTGATTATTTTCTGAAATTTCAAAGAATCTGCTAGAAACATTGAACTCTTTAATTTTATTTTTAAGTGACCAACGGTTGTTCTTTTTTTCAAGGATATATAATCCGTCATAGTTCCCTTGGAGTATTAAGTGATTAGAATTAGGGATGGGTTTAAGATTCCATGTGCCAGGAATTGATGCAATTTGTATGGCATTATTTTTGCCATCTATGGTGTAAGTTCCTGTGTTGTGGCCACAAAACAAGGTATTGTCTAAAACGTTTAGAGACCAAACTTGGCCTTCAGTTCCTTCGATAAATTTAAAATCATCATTTGCATTGATATTTTTATAAAACAACCCTTGATTGGTTCCTAAGTATAAGTTGTTCCTATAGGCAGTTGAGGCGTATACAGTCCCTAATTCGCCATTGATGTCAATGTATTCTCTTATGGGTGAATTGAGATTTAATACACTTATACCATTGTCTAGTCCTAACCAAAGATTATGTTCTTGATCCTCAAACATAGATAATACGGTGTTGTTGTTGAGTCCTTTTTTCTGGTCAATATTATTTAGTAAATTTCCTTTTTCATCTAGATGGTAAATGCCATTTGAAACGGTTCCTAAAACAAAACTACCATCGTGCATTAATAGACTGCTGTATACACTTATAGAGGATATAACATCGTTACTTGTGGTGTTCCATTTTTTTAATTTGTTGTTTTCTAGTTCAAAAAAACCTTTTTCTTGAGTTAGCAATAGGGTTTTTTTGTTGTGAAGATGGATGTTGACTAGAATATTTTCTTTTAGAATTGGGTCATCTGAAACTAAGATTGTGTTTCCGTTTTCAATTTTGAAAAGACCTTCATTGGTTTTTTGAAAATAGAGACTATTGTTTGTCTTAAATATTTTTTCAAGAACGGATTTGGAATTAATAATCTTAAAACTTTTTTCTAAACTGTTATATATATAAATACGGTTCAATGATTGAAAAAGCACCCACTGTTCAAATTCAACAATGTTCCAAAATTCTTCATCTTCCAACAAAGGCTCTTTTAATTGACTGCTGATGGAGTGGTATACAAGTTTTCCAAACTGATTTCTTTCCCATACACCAAATTCCCTGTGACTTCCCGTATATATAAGATCGCCTACTACACTGACAGATCTAATAATTGAGTTGTTTGGAGAAGGGTATAATTCCCACTTCGAACCGTTGAATTCTAGTAGGCCATTATTGTTTGCTATATAGATTTGTTTGTTAGGTGCTTGTGATATTTTCCAGTTTTGTTTTTCTGCCCCATAAATATTTGGTGTAAAATTTTGTATAGGGGGAATTTCTTGAGCCTGTATAAGAGCAAAAGAGAATAGAAAAAGTAAGAAAGGATTTTTTATAGGACGAATCAAAAGATAAAAATTAAAATTAAAGATACTAAAATTTAGTTAGGAATGGTGAGGTTTTGTATAGTTTATTTAAAAGGGCGATAAAGATATAAATGTTTCACATAATATATTGTATAGTTTTAAAACGCTACAAATGTAAGTTTAAAATACGAAAAAAACAGTGTTATTTTCTTATTTTATAGCACTTAATCTTTGTTTAAGGTGTTTTTTACGTATTTTGGATGTCTTGTTTTGTAGTGATAATGTAGTTGTTTTTTGATAATTTAGAGGGTGGATTTTAAGTAAAAAAGTTAAAGTGTATCGTTATAAGAGGTTTTATAGATGAAATGAATATTAAGAAAGTTAAAAATTTTCCATAAGCGATAATTTTGAAAGCGTTTTGTGTAGATTTACATTATTTTTGGCGATAATTTTGAGAGATGGATAAAAAAATATTTATGGTGAATAATCAGAAAGATTTCCGTTCCTTGGCCCTGGATACTTTTCAGTTTCAGGCTGACACAAATCGGGTTTATAAAGAATATCTCTCATTTTTAAAAATTAATCCATCAAGAATTAAAAAGTTTACAGAAATCCCATTTTTACCGATTCAGTTTTTTAAGTCTCACAAAGTACTTTCAAGTCGATTATCCGAACCGTCAATAGAACAAATTTTTTTGAGCAGTGGTACTTCCAAGACAGTGCAAAGTAAACACTATGTAACAGATGTCAATTTATATAAAGAGAGTTATCAAAAAGGGTTTTCACATTTTTATGGAAATATAGAAGACTATGTAGTCTTGGCTTTGTTGCCATCTTATTTAGAACGTCAGGGTTCTTCATTGATTTATATGGTAGCGGATTTGATTCAAAAATCAGATCAAATTGAAAGTGGGTTTTATTTACAAAATTTAGACAAGCTTAAAGACGTCTTGTTAGATTTAGAGTCCAGAGCTAAGAAAGTGTTGTTAATTGGTGTCTCATTTGCCTTGTTGGATTTGATAGAGAAGCATCAATTTTCATTAAAACATACAATTGTTATGGAAACTGGAGGCATGAAGGGAAGGCGGGAAGAAATGATTAGAGAAGACTTACACACACGTTTAAAAATTGGATTTGGGGTTTCTGAAATACACTCTGAATATGGCATGACAGAATTGTTAAGTCAGGCTTATTCCAAGGGGAAAGGACTTTTTAAGACGCCTCCATGGATGGATGTTTTAATAAGGGATATAGAAGATCCATTATGTTTGTTGCCAAAGGGAAAAATAGGAGCGATTAACGTAGTTGATTTAGCAAATCGAAATTCTTGTTCCTTTATAGCCACCCAAGACTTAGGTAGAATTAGACAAGATGAATCTTTTGAAATCTTGGGCAGATTTGATAATTCAGATATTAGAGGATGTAATTTGTTGGTGCTTTAGCTATCGTATCAGAGATTCGTTATTTTACTTTTAGTAAAAAATAATTCTTTTTACCTCTTTGTAAAAGTACATAGGTATTTGCAATCAAATTGTCGACCCTAATGGTAAAACCTTCTTTTACTTTTTCTTTATTTACAGAAATAGAATTTTCTTTTAACGCTCTTCTCACCTCACCGTTTGATTTTAAGAATCCTGTATTTGAAAAAGCAGTTACAATATCTAATCCTTCTTTAATTTGAGCACTCTCTATTTCGGCTTGTGGCACTCCTGAAAAGACATCTAAAAATGTTTGCTTATCTAATGATTTTAAGTCGTTTTCAGTAGATTTTCCAAATAAAATAGAAGAAGCTTTTAAGGCGTTTTTGTAGTCTTCTTCAGAATGTGCCAATAAGGTTACTTCTTTTGCAATTGTTTTTTGTAATAAGCGAGTATGAGGGGCTTCTTGATGTTCTGCAATGAGTTTATCAATTACATTTTTTTCTAAAAATGTAAATTTTTTGATAAAGTTTTCAGCATCTTCATCAGAAGAATTTAACCAATATTGATAAAATTTATAGACGGAGGTTTTATTTTTGTCTAACCAAATATTCCCTCCTTCAGATTTTCCAAATTTTGAACCGTCTGCTTTTGTAATTAACGGACAAGTCATTGCATAGGCTTTTCCTTGTGCTTTGCGACGTATTAATTCTGTTCCACTTGTAATGTTTCCCCATTGGTCTGAACCACCCATTTGCAACTTACAATTTTTATGTTCGTATAGGTATAAAAAATCGTAGCCTTGAAATAATTGGTAGGTAAACTCTGTAAAAGACATGCCATCAGAAGTTTCGCCACTGATTCGTTTTTTTACAGATTCTTTAGCCATCATATAATTTACGGTTAGGTGTTTTCCAATATCACGCACAAAATCAATCAATGAAAAGTTTTTCATCCAATCGTAGTTATTTACTAATTCGGCGGCATTTGGGGTATTGCTATTAAAATCTAAAAAGCCTTCTAATTGTGATTTTATACCCGCAATATTTTTATGTAAGGTTTTTTCGTCTAATAAGTTGCGTTCAGATGACTTGCCAGAAGGGTCTCCAATCATTCCTGTAGCACCACCAATTAGTGCAATGGGTTTATGTCCTGTTTTCTGAAAATGCATTAAAATAATGATCGGGATCAAACTTCCAATGTGTAAGGAATCAGAGGTTGGATCAAAACCGATATAACCAGTTGTTGGTCCTTCAGAAATTATTTCTTCTGCGCCAGGCGTTATATCGTGTAATAAGCCCCTCCATTTTAATTCTTCAACGAAATTTGTAGTCATTTTTATCTAGTTTTCGCAAATATACTCAAACCAAATAGGTTTTAATGAATTTGTAATTCTATTTTTTGTCTCGACAAGATAAATTTTCAGTTAGTATTGAAGGGTTAAAATTATAATTAAAGGTGTTAAACTTGTTGTAAATTGAAATTTGTAAATGGGAATTCAGAATTTTACTATATTTTCGTACTATGATATTAGTTACAGGTGGTACCGGAATGTTGGGCGCTCATTTATTGTTTCAATTGGCTTGTTCAGAGGAACGAGTCAGGGCTACCTACAGGTCTTCAATTTCTTTAGACAGGACCAGAAAAGTTTTTTCTTATTACACAGACAATGTTCAAGACCTATTCTCTAAAATAGATTGGGTAAAGACAGACATTACGAATATTTCTAGTTTAGAATCTGCTTTTGAGGGGGTTAGCAGTGTGTATCATTTGGCTGCATTTGTTTCTTTTGACAGTATTGCTTATAAAGAAATGCGTGATGTAAATATAATTGGAACAGAAAATATTGTCAATTTGTGTATCGCCTATCGTGTTCAAAAATTGTGTTATGTGAGTTCTATTGCTACTATTACTAAGAGTATTCAAAAGACTTTTATTGATGAAGAGGATGAGTTTACTGTGGAGCAAAGCAACCATGGTTATGCGATTACTAAATTTGGAGCAGAAATGGAAGTTTGGAGAGGCGCTCAAGAGGGATTGTCTGTTTTTATAGTGAATCCAGGAGTGGTTTTAGGACCTGGGTTTTGGAAAGAGAATTCAGGAGCGTTGTTTACGATGGTTTATGAAGGCTCGCTTTTTTATACAGAATCCGTGACAGGTTTTGTAGGGGTTAAAGATGCTGTTAACATACTTGTAAAAGGAATGAATTCAACTATTGTAAATGAACGTTTTGTGTTAGTTTCTGAAAATAAGAGTTTTAAAGAGGTTTTAAACCTAATTGCAAAGTCTTTTCATAAGCCTCCTCCCAGAATAAAGGCTTCTTTTTTAGTGGTTGAGTTAGGATGGAGGTTGTCTTGGTTAAAATCAAAACTTACGAGCACCCCAAATAGATTTACAAAACAAATCGCAAGATCGGCTAACAATAAGTCATACTATAGTTCAGAAAAGGTAAAACGTAGCTTTGATTTTGAATTTGAACCCTTAGAAACGGTTATTAAAAAAATCACTGAGAATTATTTATTAGACAAGTAATTTTTTTTCACTTTAGAAATACTGTCTTTTCTGAGAGAATCTTTTTCTTTTTTAAGGAGTTTATAGGACTTGTTTAACTTTTCAAGGTTCATTTCTACTTTTTTATAAATAGATTCGTATTCATCAATTTTGGTGGTGTAATAAAAATTGCTTCTTCTGAATCGAGCACTGTCGATTCCGTATTTTTCAAAGATCAGATGGCTGTAATTTACATTTCTCTTTTTTTGAAAGTTTTTGAAGGGTTTGGCTGCTGCTGAAACATAAAGATCAGTGAGTAAATTCACCATTTCTTGTTCGCTGATTAAATCATTGGGTTTTTTAAAAATGGTATTGCTTGTGCAGGAAATTAAAAGGAGAAATATAAAGATATAAGATATTTTTTTCATACTTATCGATTGAATGTAATTCTCATTCCTTTGATGGTATCATTAAAGATTCCTTCGTGATAAATTAAGTTACCATTTACAAAGGTGTGTGTAATTGTAGATTTGAATTCGGTTCCTTCAAAAGGAGTCCACCCACATTTGTATAAGGTGTTTTCTTTTGATGCTGTCCATGATTTTTTTAGGTCTACCAATACTAGGTCAGCATAAAACCCCTCTTTGATAAATCCTCTTTTTTCAATTTCAAATAAGATTGCAGGATTATGACACATTTTTTCCACCATTTTTTCTAAGGAAATTTTTCCTTTTTTTGAGGCATTTATCATTGCGGGTAATGCGTGTTGTACCAGAGGTCCGCCACTAGGGGCTTTTGTGTAAGTTTGGGTTTTTTCTTCCAAAGTATGTGGAGCGTGGTCTGTTGCAATAATATCAATTCGATCATCTAATAACGCTTTCCATAAACCCTTTTTATCAGTTGCTGTTTTTACAGCAGGATTCCATTTGATAAGGGTGCCTTTTTTTTCGTAATCACGATCGTCAAAGTGTAGGTGATGTACACATACTTCAGCCGTTATTTTTTTTTCTTTTAATGGAATATCATTTTTAAAAAGGCTGGTTTCTTTTGCAGTTGATAGATGGAAAACATGTAATCTTGCACCAGTTTCTTTCGCTAATTTTATAGCTTTTGAAGAAGAGATGTAGCAGGCTTCCTCACTCCTGATTATAGGGTGGCATTTGATGGGTATATTTTCTCCGTATTTATTGAGGTGTTCGTGTAAGTTTTTTTGAATGGTCATTTCATCTTCACAGTGAACAGAGATCAACATTTTTGTTGATGAAAATATTTTTTTAAGAATGGCTTCATCGTCTACTAACATATTTCCTGTAGAGGATCCTAGAAACAATTTTATTCCTGCAACTTTTTTCGGATCCGTTTTTAATAGTTCTTCTAAGTTGTTGTTGGTTCCTCCAAACATAAATGAGTAGTTGGCATAAGAAGTTTTTTCTGCGACTTTAAATTTTTTTTCTAATTCTTCTTGTGTAGTAGACTGAGGAATCGTATTGGGCATTTCAATAAACGAGGTAATTCCTCCTGCTATTGCAGCCCTACTTTCACTAGCAATATTAGCTTTGTGCGTTAGTCCTGGCTCTCGAAAATGAACTTGATCATCTATAAGGCCAGGGAGTAAATATTTTCCTTTTGCATCGATAATTTTAGTGCTTTTTGAGACAGAGATATCGTTTTCAATTTTAGAAATGTAATTCCCTTTGATAAGAACATCTCCTTTGATGATTTTTCCTTCGTTGACGATATAGGTATTCTTTATTAGTGTAGAGTTCACTTGTAGAGCTTTATTGATTAGGAAAGGCCTTTTAATCTCAATTTAATAATGCCAAAAACAGCTTCATAAATAATGGAATTACTCATTTTCGAAGTTCCTTTGGCTCGATCTGTAAATACAATGGAAATTTCTTTGATCGGAAACTTTAATTTCCAAGTTTTAAATTTCATTTCAATTTGAAAAGCGTAGCCAACGAATTGAATTTTGTCTAAAGAGATGGTTTCTAAAACACTTCTATGGTAACAAACGAACCCTGCGGTAGTGTCATAAACAGGAATACCAGTAACTATTTTAACGTATTTGGAGGCAAAATAAGAAAGTAATAGTCTTCTTATATTCCAATTTACAACATTTACATTGTTGTTGACGTACCTTGACCCAATTGAAAGTTTAGCGCCATCTTCACTACAAGCTTTGTAAAGTTTTATAAGGTCCTTTGGATTGTGTGAAAAATCTGCATCCATTTCAATGATGTACGTATAAGTTCTTTTTAAGGCCCATTTGAATCCGTGAATATAAGCACTCCCTAAGCCTTTTTTCCCGATCCTTTTCTCTAAAAAAAGGCGATTGGGATAGTTTTTTATCAAGTTGTCGACAACTTCAGGAGTTCCGTCATCAGAATTGTCATCAACGACCAAAATATGAAATTCTTTTTCTTGTTCAAATACGGCTTGAATAATCGCCTTGATGTTTTCAGTTTCGTTTAATGTAGGGATAATAACAAGGGCATCTGACATGTGATTCGTTTATAGAGAATACAAATGTATGATTTTTTATTGCTAATTTTGTCTTAATTTTTTTTCTAACCTGCTTTTTAAGTATGAATTGTAAAGAATGATGAACATTGGAATTGAAAGAATATTTCAAAGTACCGATTGGATAACTTTAGTGTCAGTGTTTGTATTGGTTCTTATTGCAATTCAAAAAATGATTTATCCTAAAAAATTGCAGGCATTGTGTAATTGTTTTTTTTCGAAAAAGTATTTTTTAGATTATTCTAATGAATTATTAGAGCCTTTTAATTTCTTTAATTTTTTTCTTTTATTAATTCAAAACATTTTAGGAGCTCTTTTTTTATTGTTTGTTTCTTATAGGCTGGGTTTAGTAAATAGTCTAGAGGATCCTGTATTATTTTTACGGTTTTTTTTCTGGCTAACGTTTTATTTTACAGTTCAGATTGCTTTAGGAAAATTAATGGCTTTATTGTTTAGGTTAGATGAGATATACACGTCGATATGTATTTTAAAATTTAGCTATTTAAAAGTAATTTTAATTATTTTATTTCCTCTTTTATTGTTAAACCTATATGTTTATCCAGAAAATAATATGGTTTTTGGGTTTACGCTTGTGGTGGCGATATTATTGCTGGTTATTAGGTTTTTTTTGGTTTTAAAAAATAATTATAAGTACATATTAAAAGGTTTATTTTATTTTATTTTGTACATTTGCATCCTTGAAATAGTCCCTTTATTGATATTGGGTAAAGTGTTGATTAAATAAAAAAGAGATATGAAAGTGAAAACTATTTTAGTGTCGCAACCTTCACCAAAAGAAAACTCCCCCTATTTTGATTTGTCTGAAAAGCAAAAAGTAAAAATTGATTTTAGACCATTTATTCATGTTGAGGGCGTTCCTGTAAAGGATATTCGCGCTCATAAAGTAGATTTAAAAGAATTTACAGCTATTATTTTAACTAGTAGAAATGCAGTAGATCATTTTTTTAGAGTGGCAGACGAGCTTCGGTATAAGGTACCTGATGATTTGAAATATTTTTGTCAATCTGAGGCGGTAGCGTACTATTTGCAAAAATACGTAGTGTATAGAAAACGTAAAATTTATGTGGGTAAAAGAACTTTTCCAGAATTGGGAAAATTGATAAAAAAACATAAAACAGAAGTTTTTTTATTGCCCTCATCAGATAAACTAAAAGACTCAATACCTGCCACAATAAATGAATTGAATGTGAAGTGGAAGCGTATCGATTTTTATAAAACAGTTGTTAGCGATTTGTCTGATTTGGAAAATGTTTTTTACGATGTTTTGGTCTTTTTTAGCCCCTCAGGAATCGATTCACTCTTTAAAAATTTTCCGGATTTTAAACAAAATAAAACTAGAATTGCCGTTTTTGGGAATTCTACTGTAAAAAGTGCCGCAGCTGCAGGATTGAAGATAAATATTCAGGCTCCAACCCAGGAAACGCCTTCTATGACAATGGCTTTGGAAAAGTATATTAAAGAGGCTAATAAAAAATAAATACGATAAGCGCCAGCTTTATTGTCGTTGATAAAAACTTAAAACAACAAGTTGTAAAGTTCCTCAATTTTAGAAATTGAGATGATTTCAATGTTTGGGTTTTTAAAGCTAAACGTATTAAACTTAGAAATAAAAATTTTTTCAAAACCCAGTTTTTCAGCTTCAGATATTCGTTGGTTAATTTTTTGTACAGGTCTTATTTCTCCTGCTAGACCTATTTCAGCGGAGAAACAATAGTTTTGTGGAATGGCTTTGTCGTTATCAGAAGACAAAATAGCTGTTATTACCGCTAAATCAATTGCAGGGTCATCTATTTTAATTCCTCCTGTAATATTTAAGAAAACATCTTTACTCGCTAATTGAAACCCAGCTCTTTTTTCTAAAACTGCTAGAATCATATGTAAGCGTTTTGGATTGTATCCTGTTGCAGAACGCTGAGGAGTTCCGTAAACAGCAGAGCTTACAAGAGCCTGAATCTCAATCACTAAAGGGCGTATTCCTTCTAGTGTTACAGCGATTGCAGATCCGCTTAAATCACCATCTTTTTCACTGATTAATATTTCAGAAGGGTTGTTGACCTCTCTTAAACCACTGTGTAACATTTCATAAATACCCAGTGCGGCAGTAGATCCAAACCTGTTTTTTTGAGATCTTAAAATACGATATGTGTGATTTCTATCTCCTTCAAATTGTAAGACTACATCTACCATGTGTTCTAGAATTTTTGGACCTGCAATACTTCCTTCTTTGTTAATATGTCCAATCAATAAAACAGGTGTATTAGTCTCCTTGGCAAATTTTATGAGTTCTACAGTTGTTTCTTTTATTTGCGATACTGTTCCAGGAGAAGCCTCTATTCGATCTGTATAGAGTGTTTGAATAGAATCAATTACCAATACATCAGGGCTTGTTTTTTGAATATTTTTAAAAATATTCTGGGTATTGGTCTCTGTTAAAATAAGGCAATGACTGTGGGCACTTTGAAGGCGTTCCGCCCTCATTTTAATTTGAGATTGACTTTCTTCCCCTGAAACATATAACACTTTATGTTCCATTTTAAGGGCAATTTGTAATAAGAGTGTTGATTTTCCTATTCCAGGTTCTCCCCCTAGAAGAGTAACAGACCCTGCAACAAGCCCCCCTCCAAGAACATTGTTAAGCTCTTTGTTTTGAGTATGAATACGTTGTTCTTTGTCAATTTCAATTTCGGTTATTGGAACGGCAATACTATTGTTTTTGATATTAGAATTTTGTTTCCAAGCTTGTTTTTCTTCTCTTTGAATAATTTCTTCAATTATGGTGTTCCATTCAGAACAGGTATTACATTGCCCCATCCACTTAGCGTGAGCCGCACCACAATTTTGACAGAAAAAAGACGTTTTTAGTTTTGCCATAATTAATTTTTATTCGACAGAGGTTTTTTCTTGTTCCTGTTGTATATGGGTAAAAGTAAGAATGAAAGTCCTCCAAAAACAATAATCATTAGGGTTTGCGATGTCCACATGATCCAGCCAAAACTAAGTCCAACTATATCTGACACTTCGTATAACAGCAATGTTTGTTGAATTGCCAAAGGATACGATCCAATTCCGCCATTGGTGGCAGCATAGCTTATGGATCCTGTAATAAAACAAATTAAAATAGCATCTGTAGCCAATCCTTTAGTTTCTGTCAATGCAAAACTTCCAAAGTACAACATGAGCAGATACATTGTCCAGATAAAAAAGGTGTGAAAAATAAACGCCCACTTCTTTTTCATATGTAAGATACTTTTTATTCCGATGTAAAGCCCTTCAACAAATGATTTTAGTTTGATAAAAAAAGGCCTTTTGGATTGCTTGATCCATTTAAAAAAGAGCCAAGCCGCTATTGTAATAAGAGTGATTATTACGATTGTGAATAAAGGGTTTTTAGGAAGTTTGGAAAATAAAATGCTTTTGATAAAATCATACTGGGTAGCAAGAGTTGTACAAAGAATTAACAATAGCATTAATACATCGGCAACTCTTTCTGCTACAATGGTTCCAAAACCTTTTTCAAATGGAATTTTTTCGTATTCTGCCATGGTAGCAGCTCTTGAAACCTCACCAGCCCTAGGAATACCTAAATTTACCAAATACCCAATCATTACAGACATAAAGCTATTTGAGAATCTAGGCGTATAACCGAGAGGCTCTAGGGTAAATTTCCATCGGTAAGCTCTAGATAAATGACTTAGCACCCCTACAAATAAGGAAGCCAATATCCACCAATAATTTGCACTCTGAAAAGATTTTTTGACATTTGCAATGTCTGTGCTTGTCAAATTTTTAAGTGAAATCCATATTAAAAATATACCCAGTGCAAGGGGCAGTGTGTTCTTTATAAATTTTTGGGTGTTTTTTTTCAGCATCAATTAAGTGAATTGTCTTTTTCATTTGGAAATACAAGTGAAGGTGTAAAGTTTTTTGCGTCTTCAAAATCCATCGTTGCATACGAAATGATAATTACAATATCTCCTTTGGCTACTTTTCTGGCAGCGGGTCCATTTAAAGTAATTTCGCCGCTTTTTCTCGCTCCAGGAATTACATAGGTTTCTAGGCGTTCACCATTGTTAATATTGACAATTTGAACTTTTTCTCCCTCTATAATATTTGAGGCCTCCATAAGTTCCTTGTCGATGGTTACACTTCCTATATATTGTAGGTCAGCACCTGTTACGGTAACTCGGTGTATTTTAGATTTTACTACTTCTATTTGCATGCTACAAAATTAAGGAATTTGAGTATAAGTATAAAGGTTGAAAGTTGAAATTTAAAAATAGAATGTTTAAATTTTGATAGGTTTAGGTATTTTGCAAAGATATATTGTCTATTAATCGGATTGAACCTACGAAAACAGCGATAAAAGCCCTATGGTTTAAATCCGTTTTTTTTTCTGAAACTGTTCGGAGTGTTTTTTCATCAGCAATTTCAAAATATTCTAATTTTAATAGGGGGTGATTTTTAAATTCTGAATAAACCCACTTACGGATTTCAGGAATAGAAGATTGTAAAAATTTTGATTTTACTTCTTGCAATTTTTTATAAATAAAAGGCGCTGTTTTTCTCTGTTCTTTTGTAAGATGTCTGTTTCTTGAACTCATGGCAAGGCCGTCTATTTCTCTGTAGGTAGCAACGTTTTTAATTACAACAGGGAGCTTTTGTTGTTCAGTTAACTTTTTAATGATTTGTAATTGTTGAAAATCTTTTTCTCCAAAGTAAGCATTTGTAGGTTGTATGATTTGAAATAGTTTTTTTACGATAGTCGCAACTCCGTTAAAGTGATTGTTTCTGTATTTTCCTTCCATCTGGTTTTCTAGTCCCTCAAAAGAGAAATTTCCAGAGACTATTTGATTGCTATAAATGTCTTTTGTGTTTGGAATAAAAACAAGATCACAAGCTATTTTTTTTAATAATTCTAAGTCTCTATTGATTGTTTTTGGATAATTTACGAAGTCTTCTTGTCTTTCAAATTGGGTCGGATTTACAAAAATGCTCACGATTGAAATATCATTTTCAAGTTTAGATTTTTTAATTAATGAGAGGTGTCCTTGATGTAGTGCTCCCATAGTTGGAACAAGCCCAATGGTTTTATTAGGTGATTTTAAGGAAGTTATAAATAAAGAGGCTTCTTCAACTTTTTTGGCTAATTTCATCGTTTTATATTGGCAGAATGTATGTAAACTTATTGTTTTAATGTAAAATTAGCATAAAAATTCGTATTTTTGCGAGATTCTTTAAAAACAAAAGCGTTTAGTTTATGAAAGATAAAAAAGTTTTGTACGTTTCTTCCGAAGTAGTTCCTTATCTGCCGAAGACAGAGATATCATCAATGTCGTTTGAATCAGCAAGAAAAGCACATCGTAGCGGGGTGCAGACAAGGATTTTTATGCCGAAATACGGGCTTGTCAACGAAAGAAGGTATCAATTACATGAAGTGATTCGTTTATCAGGAATGAATTTGATTATCAATGATATGGATATGCCCTTAATTATTAAGGTTGCTTCTATTCCAAAAGAGAGAATGCAAGTATACTTTATTGATAACGAAGAATATTTTAAGCGTAAAGCTACTTTTAAGGATCAAAAAGGCAATCTTTTTTTAGACAATGATGAACGTGCAATCTTTTTTGCAAAAGGAGTCATAGAAACTGTTAAAAAATTAAATTGGACACCAGACATTATTCATGTTCATGGTTGGATGGCTTCTTTGTTGCCTTTGTATATAAAAGAGTACTACAAAGACAATCCGTTGTTTACTGAAAGTAAAATTATAACCTCTTTATACGGTCCTGATTTTGAAGGCGCGCTGAGTTCTAATTTGGTTGACAAACTGAAATTTGATAATATTTCTGATGATAAAACAGCGATTTTAAAAGTGCCAAATCATACGAACATTCTTAAAAGTGCTATTGAAAATTCTGATGCAATCATTAAAGCAAGTGAGGATATTTCGTCTGAATTGATAAATTTTGCGGTAGCACAAAATAAACCTTTATTAGATTTTCTTCCAGAGGACCAGTATGCAGATGCCTATTTGGACTTTTACTTACATGAGGAATTAAATTAAAATTTTCTAAAAAAATTATGAAAATAAAGTTTATGAATGCGGTGAAAAAAGGACTTTATTTTTCACTGTCGTTGTTTTTGTTTATTGCCTGTGAAGACGATCTAAAGACTGTAAATGTCGGGTTTTTAGGAGATCGTAGTTTTGAGACAAGAGATACCCTATTATCAGTTTCTTCAGAAACTGTCGTTATTGACAGTGTGCTATCTAATAGTTTGATTCAGTATTTGTTAGGGGTTTATAATGATCCTAGTTTTGGAACATTAAAAGCCTCTTTTGCAAGCCAGTTAAATTTACCTTCAGACCTGAGGTACACAACTAAATCATTTGCTTCAGACACCCTCGTCAAGTCTTTTATAGATGCTGTAGTTCTTTATATTCCTTACCAGTCTACGCTTATTGCTGTTGAAAACGGATTAAATATATATGAATTAGACGGTGTTTTTGGCACGGGAAGTTTTGATCTTGAAGTCGCAGAATTGCAAAGCTTTTTAAGAACCTTGGACCCTTCAGGTGAACCAGCAACTTATTATAGTAATAAGGATTTTTTGGTTAATAGCAACGACCCCTTGCTTTCACAACAAATTGAATTTGAACCTTCTGCATCAGATACGGTAAGTTATATCAGTAGAAAAATAAATAATGTAGTATACGATACAGATACTGTAAAATTTTTGAACGGAGCCCCTAGAATGGCAATTCCTTTAAATACTAATTTTTTTAAAGAGAAAATTTTAGACAAACTTCCCGGAGTTGGAGAAACACCGACACAAGAACTCTCCACCCAAGAAGATTTTAGTCGTTATTTTAAAGGTTTGTACATAAAAACTGTTTCAGATGATAATCTGGGCTCTATGCTTTCCTTAAAGCTTTCAGATGCTTTTGTAGAGATGTACTACACAAATATTGTCAGTACGAATGGTAAAAATTTAGATACGATAAAGAAGACCAAAACTTTTGCTTTTGGCTCAGTTAAAGCCAATGTATATGAACATGATCACCTCCGTGCATCTGAACAGAACAAGTTATATATTCAAGGAACTTCAGGTTTTCAAGCCAATATAAACATATTGGGATACGATAAAAACAACCCTAATGCAGTTAGTGAAGCGCTAACTTCTTTAAGAGCATCGGCAACCGAAAACGGACAAGCTGCTTGGTTGATTAACGAAGCGAGTTTAAAATTTTATGTAGATGCGTCTTTTATGCAAGTGGCAAGAGACACTGTTTTTAGATTGTTTTTATACAAAAAAACACCCAATTCCAATACCCAGCTTTTGGATTATATCCCTTCACCTAATACCCCTGTTTCTCAAGGAAAGTTGCTTAAGGATGAAAATGACGCCCATTACTACGAGTTTGAAATTACAGATTATATTTCTAATCTATTAGATAGTAGTAATAATAGGAATGTTGATAACCTTGGCCTAAAAGTATACGTGTCTGGAGATTTTCCTACAACGGCGAATGACACCCTTGTTAATTCTCGTAATTGGGATCCGAGAGGCGTGGTATTAGACACGGATAAAACCGAGTTTAAAATAAATTATTCAACCCAACTAAATAAATAATAGTAGAGGTTATGTGTGGAATCACAGGATATATAGGAAATAGAGAAGCTTATCCGATAGTAATTAAAGGGTTACAACGGCTTGAGTACAGAGGTTATGACAGCGCAGGAATAATGTTGTACAATGGCGATGTACACCTCTATAAAACCAAGGGAAAAGTATCAGATTTAGAGGCGATTGTAAGTAAAAGAGACCAACAAGGAACTATTGGCATTGGACATACAAGATGGGCCACACACGGGGTTCCTAACAATGTTAATTCACATCCTCACACATCAAATTCTGGTGATTTAACCATTGTACACAATGGAATCATTGAAAATTACGAGACCATTAAAAAAGAGTTGTTAAAAAGAGGGTACGAATTTCAAAGCGATACCGATACGGAGGTTTTAGTCAATTTGATTGAAGAGGTTCAAAAACAAGAAAATTGCAAATTGGCAAAAGCCGTTCAGTTGGCACTGAATGATGTAATTGGAGCCTATGCAATTGCAGTATTTGATAAAAAAACGCCCAATAAAATTGTTGCGGCTAAATTAGGAAGTCCATTAGCCATAGGTGTTGGTAAAGACAATACGGAGTTTTTTATAGCATCTGACGCTTCCCCTTTTATTGAATACACCAAAAATGCCATTTATTTAGAAGATGAAGAATTGGCAATTATAAAAATAGGCAAAGACATAGAAGTTCGCAAGGTAGAAGACGATACGGAGGTAAATCCTAAAGTTCACGCATTGAACTTAAATTTAGCTCAGATTGAAAAAGAAGGTTTTGATCATTTTATGTTAAAAGAGATTTTTGAACAACCCAAAGCAATTACAGACACCTATAGAGGAAGGTTGTTGCCAAACGAGGGAATTATTAGAATGGCGGGTGTTGAAGAATACATAGAAAAATTTAAAAGTGCTGAACGAATTATTATTATAGCTTGTGGAACCTCTTGGCATGCAGGATTGGTGGCAGAGTATTTATTTGAAGACTTAGCGAGAATACCTGTTGAGGTAGAGTACGCTTCTGAATTTAGGTATAGAAATCCGATCATTACAGATAAGGATGTGGTCATAGCAATTTCTCAATCAGGAGAAACAGCGGACTCATTGGCTGCTATAAAAATGGCAAAAGAAAAAGGTGCTTATGTGTTTGGCGTTTGTAATGTAGTGGGTTCATCGATTGCTAGGGCGTCTCATTCAGGAGCTTATACGCACGCAGGACCCGAAATAGGCGTTGCTTCTACAAAGGCATTCACTACACAAATAACCTTGTTGACTTTGATTGCCTTAAAGTTAGGAAAAGAAAAAGGGAATTTATCTAATTCTGATTTCCATGCCTATCTTCAAAATATGGAACTGATTCCGGCCAAAGTTGAAAAAATATTGACCCAAGATTCAAAAATTAAAGAAATGGCTTCCCTATTTAAAGAAGCCCCGAGCTGTTTGTATTTGGGGAGAGGGTATAATTTCCCAGTTGCGCTAGAAGGAGCCTTAAAACTTAAAGAGATCTCTTATATACATGCAGAAGGGTACCCAGCTGCTGAAATGAAACACGGTCCGATTGCCCTGATAGAAGAGGATTACCCAGTTATTGTAATTGCAATTAGCAAAGGACATTATGAAAAAGTAGTCAGTAATATTCAAGAGATAAAATCCAGAAAAGGAAAGATTATCGCAGTGGTTACAGAAGGCGATACTGAGGTAAAAGAAATAGCAGATTATTTTATTGAAATACCAGAAGTAGAAGAAGCCTTAAGCCCATTACTAACAACCATTCCACTCCAATTACTATCTTACTATGTAGCGGTATTGCGTGGTTGTAACGTAGATCAGCCGAGAAATTTAGCGAAGTCTGTTACCGTTGAGTAGTCTAAAAAGTTGGGTTGACCATTCCTTTCCAAATAATTGTTTTTAACATTAACAGTGTCACAGTCTAAAAATAAATTATAACTTGCAAAATAAATAAAAGAAAATAATTATGGAAGCATTTGGAATTATCGGATTTATATTTGGAATAGTGTGTTTGGTAAAAATGGAAAAACTCACAAAAACTTTAAAAGAGAAGGGGATTCTTGAAGAGAATTACAAAGAAGAATAGACATTTAACAAAACGACTGATATATTTATTTGAATTAAAGTTTCACTTGATTATCAACCCACAGATTTGTCGTTTTTAATCACGGTGGAGTCAAACCGATAAAAAATTCCTTAATTTTAACCCCTGATAAGCAACAGCCCATACCACCATGTTTCAGTTAGGCAAAACCATCGTTTCTGAAGAAATTATAGAAAAAGACTTTGTCTGTAATCTCTCCGCCTGCAAAGGCGCCTGTTGTGTTGCTGGAGATGCAGGGGCGCCCTTAGAAGAAAGCGAGCTGCAAATACTCAAAGACATTTACCCTGAGGTAAAACCTTTGTTGCGTCCAGAAGGTCTTGCAGCGATTGAAAAACAGGGCGTTTATACCAGCAATGATTTTGGAGAACACGAAACCCCTTTAATTGACCACAAAGATTGCGCTTACGTTATTTTTGATGAAAAAAACACAGCCCTTTGTGCCATTGAAGAGGCGTATAACAGTGGTTTGATTTCATGGAAAAAACCGGTTTCTTGTCATTTATACCCTATTCGGGTCAGAGACTATTCAGAATTTTCAGGCGTGAATTATGACAAATGGGAGATTTGTGATGAGGCCTGTTCTTTGGGTAAAGAATTACAGGTTCCGGTATATAAATTTGTAAAACAAGCTTTAATCCGAAAATTTGGAAAAGATTGGTATGCTGAACTTGAAAAAGTAGCTGCAATACATCTAAAAAAAACAGATTTAAAGAAAGTGTAACACCTCATTTATGACAAAATAGACCTTAAGAGCATTGTTTTTTATTTTGCGATTAATTTCAGATTTGCGTTCTTTTTCTATGAGAAAATATTCAAAATTCTGTTATTTTTTTATGTTTAAAAAAGAAAAATGCCGTAACTTTATAACGGGCTTTTATTCTTTTGGTTATTAGGGTTTTTTTCCGAAAAAATTGGATAAATAATTCATAAAACATAAGCTTTGTGCTTAGAAAGGCTTTTAAGGTACTCATTTACAACATCTTAAGACAGATGAAAAAGAATAAAAAATTAGAGTTTTGGTTTATTGTTAAGAACTTTTCGTTTTTGTGGATAAGTAAAACTTTCATTTAGCAGCAATTTTTATAATCTTTGTGAAGTAGAAAATGAGAAACAAAATACACATTTTAATACCCCCCGTATAATGTCAAAGATAGAACCGATTTTACAGCCAAATGACAATAGATTTGTCATTTTTCCGATCCAGCATCAAGATATTTGGGAATGGTATAAAAAACAAGAAGCGAGTATCTGGACAGCAGAAGAAATTGATCTACATCAAGATGTTGTTGATTGGGAAAATAAATTGAATGATGACGAACGTTATTTTATCAAACACATTCTAGCCTTCTTTGCTGCTTCTGATGGAATTGTAAATGAAAATTTGGCAGAAAACTTTGTAAGTGAAGTACAGTATTCTGAGGCGAAGTTCTTTTACGGATTTCAGATTATGATGGAAAATATACATTCTGAGGTATATTCTTTACTGATTGATACCTATGTAAAAAATGAAGCTGAAAAAGATCAATTGTTTAGAGCAATTGAGGTCTTTCCTGCTATCAAGTTAAAGGCCGATTGGGCATTGAAATGGATTGAATCTGATTCTTTTGCGGAGCGTTTAATAGCCTTTGCTGCCGTAGAAGGAATCTTCTTTTCAGGTAGTTTTTGTTCTATTTTCTGGTTGAAAAAGCGAGGTCTTTTGCCAGGGCTAACCTTTTCAAATGAATTAATTTCTAGAGATGAAGGATTGCATTGTGATTTTGCAGTTCACTTGCACAACAATCATATTGTAAATAAAGTTCCTAAAAAACGGATTTCTGAAATTATTATAGACGCCTTGGATATTGAGCGTAAGTTTATTACGGAATCTTTACCTGTGAGTTTGATCGGAATGAATGCTAAGTTGATGACTCAGTATTTGGAATTTGTCACTGACAGATTGCTTTCAGAATTCGGTTGTGATAAAGTGTACAACGTGTCTAATCCGTTTGACTTTATGGAGATGATTTCTCTGGAAGGGAAGACAAACTTTTTTGAGAAAAGGGTTTCTGAATACCAAAAAGCTGGCGTAAAATCTGGAGGTACAGGATCCATTAGCTTTGATGCAGATTTTTAATTACAAAAAGTAAAGACCTTATACTTTTAAGGGCATATAGAACTCGGTGGCTATTTCATTTAACAGATAGAAATAAGCCCCATTGACTTCTAAAATAAATATTTAATAACCACAAAAACAGATAGCATATGTTTGTAGTAAAAAGAGACGGTAAGAAAGAGCCAGTAATGTTTGATAAAATTACGGCGAGGGTACGAAAAATTTGTTATGGTTTAAATTCATTGGTAGATCCGGTAAAAGTAGCCATGAGAGTCATTGAAGGCTTATACGATGGGGTTACAACTTCTGAGCTCGATAATTTGGCATCTGAAATTGCGGCAACCATGACGACTGCTCATCCGGATTATGCACGTTTGGCGGCTCGTATATCGGTGTCTAATTTACATAAGAATACCAAAAAAACTTTTTCAGAAGTGATGGATGATTTGTATAATTATGTAAATCCAAGAACGGGAAAAACGGCCCCCTTACTATCTGATGAGGTATATCAAATTATTGAGAAAAATGCAGACTTCTTAGATTCAACAATCATTTACAGTAGGGATTTTAATTATGATTATTTTGGGTTTAAGACCTTGGAAAGATCATATTTGTTAAAAATAAATGGTGAAATTGCCGAAAGACCACAGCATATGTTAATGCGTGTTGCTATTGGAATTCACAAGGACGATATAGATGCCGCAGTAGAGACTTATGAATTGATGAGTAAGAAATATTTTACACATGCAACGCCTACCCTTTTTAATTCTGGAACCCCTAAACCTCAAATGTCTTCGTGTTTTCTACTACAAATGCAGGACGATAGTATCGATGGTATTTACGATACGCTAAAACAAACGGCTAAGATATCTCAATCTGCAGGAGGAATCGGTTTGTCTATTCACAATATCAGATCTACAGGTTCTTATATAAGAGGCACTAATGGAACGTCTAATGGGATTATTCCGATGTTAAAAGTATATAATGACACTGCCCGATATGTCGACCAAGGAGGAGGAAAGAGAAAGGGGTCGTTTGCCATTTACCTAGAGCCTTGGCACGCAGATGTCTTTGAGTTTTTAGATTTGAGAAAAAATACAGGGAAAGAAGAAATGCGTGCGCGAGATTTATTTTTGGCTTTATGGATTTCAGATTTATTTATGAAACGTGTAGAAAAAGACGGGGATTGGACTTTGATGTGTCCTAATGAATGTCCGCATTTATTCGATTCATATGGAGAAGAGTTTGAGCGTTTGTATGAAGGATATGAAAAAGCAAACAAAGGTCGTAAAACAATTAAGGCGCGCGAGCTTTGGGAAAAGATTTTAGAAGCTCAGATTGAGACCGGAAATCCTTATATGTTGTACAAAGATGCAGCCAATAGAAAGTCAAATCAAAAGAATTTAGGAACTATCAGATCTTCTAATTTATGTACCGAAATTATGGAGTATACCGCAAAAGATGAAGTAGCGGTATGTAATTTGGCATCTATTTCTATTCCGATGTTCGTGTCTGAAGAAAAAGATGGCAAAAAGTTTTTTGATCACAAAAAGTTATTTGACGTGACCAAAAAAGTAATTCGAAATTTGGACACGGTAATAGATCGAAATTATTACCCCGTTAAAGAAGCAGAAAACTCGAATTTACGACACAGACCTGTTGGTTTAGGAATTCAAGGATTGGCAGATGCATTTATTATGTTGCGCATGCCGTTCACATGCGATGAGGCAAAGAAGTTAAATCAGGAGATTTTTGAAACTTTGTACTTTGCAGCGGTTACTTCTTCTATGGAAATAGCCAAAGCGAATAAACCCTATTCTACTTATAAAGGATCTCCGATGTCTGAGGGAGAATTTCAATTCAATATGTGGGGTGTAAAAGAAGAAGAATTAAGTGGTCGTTGGGATTGGAAAAAATTGCGCAAAGACATACTAAAACACGGCGTTCGTAATTCCTTATTGTTAGCGCCAATGCCAACAGCTTCTACCTCTCAAATACTGGGAAATAACGAAGCTTTTGAGCCTTATACTTCTAATATTTATACCAGAAGAGTTCTTTCGGGCGAGTTCATAGTAGTGAATAAACATTTGTTAGAGGATCTTGTAAATTTAGGTCTTTGGGATAATAATATGAAAGAAGATATTATGAGAGCGAATGGTTCAATCCAACACATTGATACCATTCCTCAAGATCTAAAAGACCTATATAAAACAGTTTGGGAGTTGAGTATGAAAGATATTATAGATATGTCTCGCCAAAGAGGGTATTTTATAGACCAGTCTCAATCATTGAATTTGTTTATGGAAGATCCAGATTATTCCAAATTAACCTCTATGCACTTTTATGCTTGGAAATCAGGATTGAAAACAGGAATGTATTATTTGAGAACAAAATCTGCGGTAAATGCCATTCAGTTTACCTTGACAAAGGATAAAAAAGAGGATACTACTGCTACTGAACAAGAAGGAGAAATGTCTCCTCAAGAATTGAGGGAAATGTTATTACAATCAAAAGAAAACCCAGATGATTGTTTGATGTGTGGTTCTTAGAAAGTAGGCAATTTAATAACATTTGGTAATGATGAATTGGGAGCAGCTACTATCTTTAAAAAGAGCGGGAGATATTGAGAAAAGATTGAGAAGCGAGCAGAACGAAACACGCCTGGGTTTTGAGGTCGATTTTGACAGAATTATATTTTCATCAGCCTTTAGAAGTTTACAAGACAAAACACAAGTCATTCCCGTTTCCAAAACAGATTTTGTACATACTCGTTTAACACACAGTATGGAAGTCTCAGTTGTCGGGCGATCTTTGGGGCGATTGGTTGGTCAAAAAATTATTGAAAAATATTCGAATTTAAAAGAAGTAGGCTATACGTTTAATGATTTTGGAGCCATCGTAGCCGCTGCTTCATTGTGTCATGATATCGGAAACCCTCCTTTTGGTCACAGTGGTGAAAAAGCCATTGGAGAATATTTTGTTTCAGGAAAAGGGCAGGTATATAAGGATGAGTTAGCCGCAAAACAATGGCAAGACTTTATTGATTTTGAGGGCAATGCCAATGGGTTTAAAATTTTAACAGATGGAACAAATACCTCAACCTCAGGGCTTCGATTGTCTTATGCTACCCTAGGTGCTTTTATGAAATACCCCAAAGAGTCTTTGCCTAAAAAACCCACACAGCACATTGTAGATAAAAAATACGGTATTTTTCAGTCTCAAAAAGGAAGTTTTAAAGATTTGGTTGACGAATTAGGGCTTAGCAGGCTTCGAGAAGGCAGAGATCTCGCTTACAACAGACATCCGCTCTCTTTTCTGGTAGAAGCGGCAGATGATATCTGCTATACCATTATTGATTTTGAAGACGGAATCAATTTAGGCTTAATTGAGGAAGCCTTTGCTTTAGAGTATCTTATCAAGCTTGTAAAAGATATGATAGATATTAAAAAATACCATTCTTTAAAACATAAAAAAGAACGTGTTAGTTATTTAAGGGCCTTGGCTATTGGTACTTTAATTGATGAAGCTGCAAGGGTCTTTTTAGAAAATGAAAAAGCTATTTTAGAGGGAACTTATAGTATTTCATTATTAGAAAAATGTAAGTATGAAGCACAGATTAACGATATTATACAATTGAGCATTTCAAAAATTTACAACAGTCAGGAGGTTGTAGAAAAAGAAGTGGCAGGTTATAAGGTCATTGCAGATTTATTAGATGTCTTTATCAGTGCAGTCAATCATATCTTTGATGGCAAAGCATCTAATTACGATAAACTGATATTTAAATTCTTGCCAGAAGAACATCAGAAACTTCCAAACAGTTTATATGAAAGAATACTGATGGTTTGTAGTTATATTGCTGGTTTGTCTGATGGATATGCCATATTAATTCATCAGAAAATAACAGGAAATGTGATTTAAATCTTAAAAAATCAATATCTTTAAGGAAGAAGTAATTGTAATCTCTGCCCCCCATGAAGTTAATTTATTTTAGATTGTTTATGAAGAGAAAGACGATACTTGTTTTTCTTATTTTGGGATTGCCACTTTTTTTATTCAATTTAAATAAAAATTCAGTGGAACAATTGAGAAAAAGTCATCTCACATATTTACAGAGTAGCCCATTTAAAACCTCACTTAAACTTTCAAAGAATCAGCGAAAATCTGAAGGGCTTCCGCCAAACAAATACTATGAAAGAGAATGGGAGTTGACGATGAACCCACTTACTGGAAAGCCAGAGCCTGAAAAAGTTTTAGCCTTACAAAATAAGATACATCGACAAAGAGCCCGGAGAAATGTAATGAGAAGATCACCAGGAGATGCGCCAGACAACCCTTGGATTGAGCGAGGGCCCAACAATGTAGGAGGAAGAACCAGGGCCTTGCTTTTTGACCCCAACGATACATCAAATAAACGCGTTTTTGCAGGTGGAATTAGTGGAGGTTTATGGGTCAATAACGATATTACAGATTCAAATTCTTCCTGGACACGAATTACTGGGGTACCGAGCAATATGGCAGTCTCTTGTATTACCGTTGATCCCAATGATTTAAATACAATGTATTTGGGAACGGGAGAAATGTATACTGGAGGCGCCGTAACGGGTAATGGGGTTTACAAATCTACCGATGGAGGAAATAATTGGACCTGTATTTTTGGAGGGGAAGAAGCTAATGGCCAAATAACAAATGGTCAAGTGATGGTTTCAGGAGTGTATTTTGTGCAAGATATTATCGCCTGGGATAATAATGGCAGCACAGAAATCTTTATTGCAGTAGGATCGTCTTATATATGGTCGTATCGAGATAATATGAATACTCTTTTAGGTCCTAATGATTACGGAGTATACAGATCGACAGATAATGGAACTACTTGGGCAAAACCTAGTATACCTTTGAGTAACAATGGGAATGTTCAAATGCCCAATGATTTTGAAATTGGGGCAGACAATACCCTTTGGCTAACGACAACAGGGAATTATTTCGGTGATGATGGTGGAGCCATTTTATATACCACTGATGGAGCTACTTTTGTTCAGAAAACGATGATTTCAGGCCTAAAAAGAACCGAATTGGCTGTTTCAGCAACAGACGCTGACAAAATGTATGTACTTGCACGAACTACTTTAAGTAAGCCCATCATTTACAAAACGACAGATGGTTTTTTGACTAGCCCTCAACAAATGACACTTCCTGTAGATGCAGATTCAGGTATTCCAGCAGATGATTTTACCAGAGAGCAAGCTTTTTACGATTTGATGATAGAAGTGGATCCAACTGATGATGATATATTATACGTAGGGGGAATTGATTTGTTTAGATCTACAGATGGTGCCGATTCATGGGATCAGATTTCTAAGTGGCACGGGTATATAACAGGAAATTTTGGTGTAGTTCACGCAGATCAACACGCTATGACATTCAGACCTGGAAATACAGATCAAGCGGTGTTTGGTAATGATGGTGGAGTCTATTACGCCCATACCCTTTCAGGTGCTGCGAGCAGTTCAATAGCGATTGCTTCCCGAAATACAGACTATAACACCACACAATTTTATAGGGCAGCGATTGCACCCACAGCTGCAGACGAGTATTTTGTAGGAGGAACTCAAGACAATGGGAGTCCTTATTTTTACCATCCAAACTCCAATGGAACCGATGGGTCGCAGGATATAAGCGGAGGAGATGGGGGCTATTGTTTTATAGATCAGGTAGGAGAAGAGTATCTGATCGTATCTTATGTGTATAATGAAGCAACTGCAATCTATAACAATGTAGGAACTTCTGCATATATTATCTCAGGGGATGGGAATGGAGATTTTATTAATCAAGCTGAGTTAGATTCTTATTTAGATATTTTATATACCAATGGTTCGGATTTTGATAGCGGTAATTACAGAATATATCGGTTTTCTGATTTGATGAACCTTTTTACAAACCCCTCTGGTTCTGTAACACAGGTTATTTTGCAAGATAATTTATTAAACAGTCCGCCAACAGCATTTAAAGTATCTCCTTATACCACAACGAGTACCACTTTATTAGTGGGAACAGAAACAGGAACATTGTTACGAGTTAGCAACGCAGACGGTGGCAGCCCAAGTTGGTCAGTTATTACAGGACTTAATTTTTTAGGAAGTATTTCGGATATTGAATTTGGAAATACAGAAAATGAAATTTATGTCACTTTTCACAATTACGGAATAGATCATAATATTTGGTATACCAATGATGGAGGGGCTACCTGGGAGGGTAAAGAAGGCGATTTACCGGACTTTCCTGTCAAGTGTATTTTACACAACCCTCTTGTCTCAAATGAAGTAATCATTGGCACAGAACTAGGGGTTTGGAAAACACAAAATTTTGACCAATCTAGCCCAGTCTGGGTTCAAACCTATAACGGAATGTCTGACGTAAAGATTACCGATTTACAATACAGAGCTGATGGCAACACAGTTCTTGCTGCAACCTTTGGAAGGGGTTTATTTTCAGGTGCTTTTTCAGATGAGAATTTAAAAATACAGACCCAAAAGATGATATCATCTTCTGTTACATTGTATCCAACGGTGTCGGAGGGAAGTTTTACAATCGGCACGGATAAAAGGCTTGAAAATATTGCTGTTTTCGTTTATAATATGGAAGGCAGACAAGTTTTTAGAACAAGTTATGAGATCTTAGACAGACATTCTCCGATGGAAATTAATTTACAAGTAAGCAAAGGAATATACATCGTTAAAATATTTGAAAAAAACCAACATTTAAAAACACAGGAGATTATCGTAAAATAATTTTTATATTTAATTATTGAAAGAATGCCTTTTGATAATATTTCCTAAATACTCATTTTATTGGAATGAATATTTTGAACGATAGAAATTTTAAAATGAAGTTACTAAAAGTTTTATTTTTTTTGATCCCATCTGTACTATTCGCTCAAGAAACAGCACCTAATTTTCTTTCATACCGCTACAATATGAACCTTATAAATCCAGCTTATGCAGGTGCTGAAGAATCAGGAGCATTAAATATTGGATTTAGAAAAGAATCTTATGGTTTAAAAGACAATCCAGTAACCCAACTATTTTCTTATTCGAAAAATGCCAAAGCTTATGGGAAAAATATAGGTTTGGGAATTGCTGTTATAAATGATAAGACATTTATAACCCGACAAACAGATTTTACCATTGATATTTCTTACAAATTACAGATGAATGCTGCTACCAATTTGTATTTTGGTTTAAAAGCAGGTGGAGCAATGTATAAGATAGATTTCAATTCTTTAGAAGTCAATGATCCTCTATTTAGTGAAAACATCAGTACATTTAGCCCTTTGGTCGGAGTAGGGGTTTATTTAAAGGGAAAACGGTATTATTTAAATGCATCTTCTCCAAACTTATTGTTGAGTGATGTGCAACAACCAGTTATGGATGATGGCGGTGTTTTTTCTGAATCGATTAATGAAAAATTACATTTGTATTTTGGAGGGGGGTATCGGTTTACAATTAATGAAAATCTAGACATTACGCCTTCTGTATTTTCTAGGCTTGTTACAGATGAAAATGTAATGATTGATGCCTCTGTTCTAGCAGATATTTCAGAATTAATTGAAGTTGGCGCAACGTATAGGGTCGACACCTCTATTATTGGGTCAGTACTCTTAAAATTAATGGACAACACACATTTCGGCTATGCCTATGAGTCAACAACATCAGATCTGGGCACGATAGCTTCAGGTACTCATGAGTTTTTTGTTCGTTTTATCTTTGATTAAAAGGAATCGCTAAGCTAAACATAGAGCAATTGTTTTAACGGTGTTTTTAAACCATTAAATATTTTTTAAAAGTTCGTTTTTTATCGCTGTTTTATCAAGTGAAATACTCTTAGTTAATTCTGTTAGAGATCCGTGTTCAACAAATTTGTCGGGGATACCTATATTTTTAATTTCAGTTCCAAAAAATTTATTTTCTTGTGCAAACTCTATGATAGCAGATCCAAACCCTCCCCTTATGGAATGATCTTCTACAGTGATTACTTTTTTGAATTTATTAAAAATGGACTTTAGTAATGACTTGTCAAGGGGTTTTATAAAAAGCATATTGTAATGTGCTGTTTTTTCTCTTTGTTTTGGCGATAGCTCCTCAAGAATCGTCGAAATGGTATTTCCAATGGTACCTATGGATAAAACAGCCACAGCACTTCCCTCTTTAAGGGTTCTTCCTTTACCAAATTCAATTTTTTTGAAGGGGAGTTTCCATTCAATATTTACTCCTTGCCCTCTTGGATAGCGAATGGCTATGGGGTTTTTAAGTGCTCCTAATTGAACAGTATATAAAATGTTTCTCAAGTCAATTTCATTCATCGGAGCAAATAAGATCAGATTAGGAATGCATCTCAAAAAGCTGATATCAAAAACCCCGTGATGTGTCGCTCCATCTTCACCGACCAATCCTGCTCTGTCCAAACAAAAAATTACAGGTAAATTTTGCAGGGCTACATCGTGAATAATTTGGTCGTAACAACGTTGTAAAAAAGTTGAATAGATGGTACAATATGGAAGCATTCCCTGAGAAGCCATTCCAGCGGCTAGTGTAACGGCATGTTGCTCTGCAATTCCTACATCAAAAGCCCTGTTAGGGAGCTCATCAATCATGTATTTTAAAGAGCTTCCTGTTGGCATTGCCGGCGTAATACCGACAATCGCCTTGTTTTTTTTTGCTAATTCTAGTAAGGTAAGTCCAAATACATCTTGGTATTTAGGAGGCTTATGATCCGTGTTTTTATCGACAATATCACCAGTAATTTTGTTAAATTTTCCAGGGGCATGGTATTTCACTTGCTCTTGTTCGGCTTTTAATAATCCTTTTCCTTTTGTCGTGATAATATGCAAAAATTTAGGTCCTTTTATTTTTTGTAAGCGTTGTAATTCGTTTACAAGTTTAGGGATATCATGTCCGTCTACAGGGCCTGCATAATTGAAGTTTAAAGCTTCGATTATATTGTTTCTTTGGGGTTTAAATCCAACTTTTGCCTTCATGAGGTACTCTTTTAAAGCCCCTACACTTGGGTCAATACCAATGGCGTTGTCATTTAATATAACTAATAAATTTGCGTTTGTAACCCCTGCGTGGTTTAATCCTTCAAAAGCCATTCCTGCTGCGATGGAAGCATCTCCTATAACAGCAATGTGTTGTTTTTTATTCTCGCCTTTTATTTGTGAGGCCATAGCCATTCCTAATGCTGCGGAAATGGAAGTAGAGGAATGACCTGTTCCAAAAGCATCATAAATACTTTCTTTTGTCTTAGGGAATCCACTAATTCCTTTGAATTGACGATTTGTATAAAAGATATCTTTTCTGCCAGTTAGAATTTTATGAGCATAAGCTTGATGACCTACATCCCAAATTAACAAATCGTTTGGTGTGTCAAATACATAGTGTAAGGCAATGGTTAATTCTACAACGCCTAAACTAGCTCCTAAATGACCTTTTTTTGTAGCGAGAATACCAATGATAAAATCACGTAATTCATCTGCCAACTCAGGTAATTTCTGAATTGAAATTTTTTTTAGATCCGTAGGGCTTGAAATATGTCTTAATAAAAGGTTTTTCACAGGGTTAAAATTACACTTTTACGATTAGGTATCAAGCATTCATAAGGGTATTTTTAATTTATTCTCAGGAGGATAAATTTTGTAAAGAATTTAGGAATGGTGTTATTTTTCAGGGAGATACTTTATATTTGTGTTATGCAAGAACCATTTGATGATCGATATTTTATGCAACAAGCGCTTCAAGAAGCACAGATTGCCTTTGAAAAAGGAGAAATTCCGGTAGGAGCTGTGATTGTAATGCGGGAAAAAATTATTGCAAGAGGTCATAACTTAACAGAAGCTTTAAATGATGTTACTGCTCATGCAGAAATGCAAGCTTTTACAGCAGCTTCTGATTTTTTAGGAGGAAAATATTTAAAAGAATGCACCCTATACGTAACTTTAGAACCTTGTCAAATGTGCGCAGGAGCAAGTTATTGGACACAGATTGGACGAATTGTATATGGCGCTTCAGATACTCAAAGAGGTTTTGTTAATTACAAAACTACTTTACATCCAAAAACAACGGTTCGTGGTGGTGTTTTGAGAAGTGAATGTGCTACTTTGGTAAAGCGTTTTTTTATTGAAAAACGAAATTTGAATTAAGATTCTTTATTTTTCCAGTTCTAATCATTTTCAGGATCCTGCATATCCTTAAAGGAGTATTTTGAAATGTCTTTTCCTTTATAGCGACGGTATACAAATAAAGGGATTAATAAAAAAGCGAGAATAAGTACAGAAATACCAATCAAAAATTCACCTTGACCATTGTTGTTATTTTTTAAATACATACCTGTAAATAAAAGGCACACATCAATCAAAAAAAGCATAAAAATTATTTTTTTCACGTGTTTAGTTCTTTTGTAAAAGATCGATCTGTAAACTTAAATCATCTAATTGTTCTTTGTTTAATGAAGCGGGAGCATCGATCATCACATCTCTACCTGAATTGTTTTTTGGAAAAGCAATAAAATCTCGAATGATTTCTTTGCCCGCTAAAATAGCGACCAATCGATCCAATCCAAAAGCAATTCCCCCATGCGGAGGCGCTCCATATTCAAAAGCATCCAGTAAAAATCCAAATTGTTCTTTGGCTTCTTCTGAGCTAAATCCTAGAAGATCAAATAATTGGGACTGTGTTTCTTTGTCGTGTATTCTAATGGACCCACCTCCAATTTCATTTCCGTTCAGTACCAAATCATAAGCATTGGCTCTGACCTTTACAGGCTCTGTTTTTAACCGCTCGAGATCTTCTGGTTTTGGAGAGGTGAATGGGTGATGCATGGCATGATAGCGCTCAGTTTCTTCATCCCATTCCAGTAATGGAAAATCTACAATCCATAGCGGAGCAAATTCATTTGCTTTTCTTAGCCCTAAACGTTCTGCAAGTTCCATACGCAAGGCACTCATTTGGGTTCTTACTTTGTCGGTATTTCCAGAAAGTACACAAATTAGGTCACCTGCTTTGGCTCCCGTTTTCTCGGCCCATTTTTTTAGGTCGTCTTGATCGTAAAATTTGTCTACAGACGACTTATAACTGCCATCTTCATTGCATTTGACATAAATCATTCCCATAGCACCGATTTGAGGGCGTTTGACCCAATCGATAAGTTTGTCAATTTCCTTTCGCGTATATGAAGCAGCTCCAGGAACGGCAATACCAATAATTAATTCAGCTTCGTCAAAAATCTTAAAGTTTCGGTGTTTCGAAATATTATTCAGTTCTCCAAATTCCATTCCAAAACGAATGTCTGGTTTGTCATTTCCGTAGGTTTTCATGGCTTTTTCAAAAGTCATTCTCGGAAAATTAGCAATGTCAACACCCTTTATTTTTTGCAGTAGATGTCTTGTCAATTCTTCAAAAACAGATAAGATATCTTCTTGCTCAACAAAGGCCATTTCACAGTCTATTTGTGTAAATTCAGGCTGTCTGTCTGCACGTAGATCTTCATCTCTAAAACATTTGACAATTTGAAAGTACCTGTCCATTCCGCCAACCATTAGCAATTGCTTAAAGGTTTGGGGCGATTGTGGAAGGGCATAAAATTGACCTTCATTCATTCTGGAAGGCACTACAAAGTCACGGGCACCTTCAGGAGTCGATTTAATTAAATAAGGGGTTTCAACATCGATAAAACCTTTTTTTGACAAAAAACTCCGAACCTCTTGCGTGACGAGACTTCTAAAAATTAAATTTTCTTTTACGGGATTTCTCCGAATATCTAAATAACGGTATTTCATTCTCAATTCTTCTCCGCCATCTGTCTGGTCTTCAATTGTAAAGGGAGGAAGTTTGGCTTGATTTAAAACAGTGAGTTCAGCCACGAGTATTTCAATAGCGCCTGTTTCAATTTTAGTATTTACAGATTGTCTCTCGATTACGGTCCCTTTAATTTGAATTACAAATTCACGCCCTAGATTTCTCGCTTTTTCAAGGAGTGTTTTTGAACTGCGTTCCTGGTCAAAGATTAACTGGGTAATTCCGTATCGATCGCGTAAATCTACCCAAATGACAAATCCTTTATCGCGAATTTTTTGCACCCAACCAGAAAGTGTTACTTCTTGTCCTACATTTGAAATTCTCAATTCACCGTTGGTATGACTTCTATACATTTTTTTATGCTTAATCTGTTAATCGATGTGCAAATTTACTATTTAATTGCGGAACAGTTTAGCACTTTGCGCCTTATTATTTTTTCTCAAAAAAACAAAAAAATCGTCTAAAGCCCTAAATCTTTACTAACTTTGAATTCAAATATAAAACATTTGGAAGCAAAACTTTATTTAGTTCCTACACCTATTGGAAACATGGAAGACATGACCTTTAGGGCGATTGCGGTCTTAAAAAAAGTCGATTTAATTTTGGCAGAAGACACCCGAACTTCAGGAAAATTATTAAAGCACTTTGAAATTGAAACACAAATGAAGCCTTATCATATGCATAATGAGCATAAAATGCTTGATGTGATGGTAAATCAAATAAAAAACGGAACTTCAATAGCACTGATCTCTGATGCAGGAACTCCAGCTATTTCAGATCCAGGTTTTTTGTTGACCAGAGCTTCTATTCATGCTGGTATTGCCGTTGAGTGTTTGCCTGGAGCAACTGCCTTTGTGCCTGCTTTGGTAAATAGTGGTTTGCCTTGTGATAAGTTTGTGTTTGAGGGTTTTTTACCTGTTAAAAAAGGACGCCAAACTCGTTTAAAGTTTTTAGCAGAAGAAAAAAGAACGATGATTTTTTATGAATCACCCCATAGATTACTTAAGACACTTGGTCATTTTTCTGAATATTTTGGGCCGGACCGAACTGCCTCTGTTTCAAGAGAATTGAGTAAATTATACGAAGAGACCAAGCGAGGAACGCTTTTAGAATTAATGGCATATTTTACAGAAAATATTCTAAAAGGAGAAATAGTACTGGTTGTTGAAGGCAAGAAATAAGGAGGTCCGTTTTTCTCGGCTTTCAGCTTCTGACGGCTGATTAAGGAATGATCTTTCTTGGAATTCGTTGTGAAATTCCGGTGAGAATTTCATAAGAAATGGTATTTGATCTTGCTGCTAATTCGTTGACACTTTTTTGGGAATCAAAAAGAATAACTTCATCTCCTTCTTTACAATCAACAGCGCTAATATCTATCATAATCATATCCATACAAACATTTCCGATAATAGGGCATTTTACATTGTGAATCTTTACATGCCCAGCCTTATTTCCGAGTTGTCTGCTAATTCCGTCTGCGTGTCCGATAGGAATAGTTGCTGTTTTTATGGATTTTGTAGCGATAAATGCACGGTTATACCCTAAAGATTCTCCTTTTTTAAGCTCGTGAATTTGTGAAATAATAGATTTTAAAGAGGCGACATTTTTTAATTGAGAGGTTTCGTCAGGAGCATTTCCAAATCCATACATTCCTATACCTAGGCGTACCATATCAAATTGTGCTTCTGGATAATTAAGGATACCAGAAGTATTTACCATATGCAACAAGGGCGTGTATTCAAGTTGTTTGATAAGCGTCGTAGCTATTTTGATAAATTTATGAATTTGATCTTTGCTAAAGACCTCTTCATTTGGGTCCTCACTCGCTGCCAAATGTGAAAAAATGGATTGCACTTTTAGGGTTGAATCTTTTTTAAGTATTTTTAAAATGTGTGGGTTATCTTTTTCAATAAAACCCAAACGATTCAGTCCAGTGTTAAATTTTAGGTGTATGAGATGGTTTTTAAGTTTTTTATCTACGGCTATTTTTAAAAAGTACTTGAGGGTTCGCACGGAATAAATAGTAGGTTCTAAATCATAAGCAATCAGCGCTTCAAAATTTGGAACTTGTGGATGCAATACTAGTATTGGGGTGTTAATTCCAGCGTTTCTTAAGTGAACACCTTCTTCTGTATAAGCAACAGCCAAGTAATCGACCTTGTTCTTTTCTAAGAATTTTGAAATTTTAACAGCGTCATGTCCGTACGAATAAGCTTTTACAACAGCTAATAATTTAGTAGTGGGGTTTAGTTTTTTCTTAAAATAGTTGAGATTGTGTTTAAGTGCACTGAAATTGAGTTCTAAAACACTGACATTGCTATGGTTCATTTTGTGATTATTTGCCTGTAAGCTAGTATAAAATTAGCTGAGAAGCTATGAATGTTTTTTTGGTTTTTTAACACTTGTTCTTTTGGCTTTTTTTTGGATTTCTTTAAAATAGGCCATCCTACTTAATGGTTCGTATTTTTCAGACTCCCCCAACATTACCAATTTGTTGTTATTGCTTATACGGTGACTATAATGTGCCAAGTTTCCGGTTTTTGTACAAACGGCGTGTACCTTGGTAACGTATTCAGCAGTGGCCATTAAAGCCGGCATTGGTCCAAAAGGATTTCCTTTAAAATCCATATCCAGACCTGCAACGATTACTCGGATTCCTCGATTTGCCAGATCATTACATACTTTTACGATTTCATCATCAAAGAATTGGGCTTCATCAATACCTATCACATCTACATCATTTGCCAAAAGCCCTATGTTTGCTGAGGAAGGAACAGGCGTAGATCTAATCTCATTGGCATCGTGAGACACGACCAATTCAGGGTCGTATCTGTTGTCTATAGCGGGTTTAAAGATCTCGACTTTTTGTTTTGCTATTTTAGCACGTTTGAGTCTTCTAATTAACTCTTCTGTCTTTCCAGAAAACATAGAACCACTGATAACTTCTATCCACCCAAATTGTTCTGTATGATTTACTGTATTTTCAAGAAACATTTTGTAATTTTAGAGCTTAAAGATTACCGATTGAAATATTATCAATACTATCTCACAAATTTATCAAAATAAATGTAGTTATTTGTACATCAAATTCATCAAGTTATGCACAAAAAAATAGAATCAGAATTGGTAAGTATCGCTCATAGTATTTTGCAAATGAAAAATAAAGAGGATGTACTTATTCTGCAAGAAAAGGCAAAAGAAGTATATGAGAAGCTTTCTGTTCTAGCATTTGTAGATCGTTATATTGAAACAACGCATGGAAGTGGTCAGACAAAAGAAGAGATCTTGATAAAAATTGAGGATATTTCAGCTGTTGAATCGACTAAAGAAGAAGTGTCTTTAGAAGAAGTGGTTTTAGTAGAGGACCCCAAGGCAAAAACTGCAAAAAAGAAATCTTTAGAAAATACAGTTCCTTCAGAGAACGAAGAGGCTATTGTAAAAAATCCCGAAGAAGTGATGGAAGAAACCAAAGAAGAGGAAATTCCAGATTTATTTTCGACAGAAAAGACAGACGCAAAAACTACCTTAGAAGAAGAGTTAAAAGATGTTGTAGATATTGATGTAGTCGTAGATTTATTGGAAAAAACGCCTCGTGCAGATACATCAAAAACATCCTTAAACAAGGCCTTGGTTCCAAATAATGTGCAGATAGGATTAAATGATAGAATTGCCTTTGTAAAGCATCTGTTTGAAGGGAGTCAAGAAGATTTTAACCGAGTGGTTTCTCAGATAAATTCGTTTAAATATAAAAAAGAAGCGGTTAAATTTATCTCAAAAATAGTAAAACCAGATTACGATTGGAAAGGAAAAGAAGAGTTCGAAGAGCGTTTTATGAGTCTGATAGAGCGTAAATTTACTAATTCATAACAATTTATTTTTATTACTTAATGAAAGCAGCAGATTTTAATTTAATTTTTGATAAAGTCATTTCAAAATATCACATTTTAGACAAGGTAGATCAGCCCTTTACAAATATTTATGATTCACAGTCACTGGAACATTTATTGTGTCAAAAGTGTTGGATAGATACAGTACAGTGGCATTTCGAGGACATTATTAGACTTCCTGATATCAATCCAATTGAAGCACTTGATTTAAAACGTAAGATAGACGCATCTAATCAAAAAAGAACTGATGTGGTTGAGTATATTGACAGCTATTTTTTGAATAAGTACAGAAATGTGGCTCCTAAGTCTTCTGCTAAAATTAATTCTGAAAGTCCCGCTTGGGCAATTGACCGCTTGTCAATTTTGGCTTTAAAAATTTATCATATGAATGAGGAAGCAACAAGAAGTTCTGCTTCTGATGAACACAAAAGGAATTGTGAAGAGAAATTAAATATTTTATTAGAACAAAGAGTAGATTTGTCAACAGCAATAGATGATTTAATTTCAGATATTGAAAATGGCGATAAGTACATGAAAGTATACAAGCAAATGAAAATGTACAATGATGAAGAATTAAATCCGATGTTATACGCAAAGAAATAATTTTCTTCTTTTTATAGCACAGAAAGAATTGCTTGAGTAACTACTTTTGGAGAGATAGATTTCATAACGTATTCATACCCTGGAAAAACTTTTTTTCCATATACAGAGCACGGGATTTTCGGGTATTTTTTTAAATCAGGAATTATGGCGTTTTCTTTTGGTTGATGAAATGGTGAAAATCCAGCGTAAGGATGTGTTACACCCCATAAAGTGATGGTTGGAACTCCATAAATAGCACTAAAATGCCCATTCCCAGAATCCATACTTAGCATACAACTTAGGTTCGAAATCAGCGACAATTCTTCTTTTAGTGTTAATTTACCTGCTATACAAAAAACACGTTTGAATTTTTCTTCTAACTTATTCAGTATTTCTATTTCTTTTGTGCCCCCTCCGAATAATAAGACTTTTAAATTTTCTCTTTCAGATACCTGTTTAATAACTTGTTCCATTAAATCTATCGGATAGGTTTTTGAACGGTACTGTGCAAAGGGAGCAATTCCAACTAATTTTGTTTTTTTGTCAGAATGTTCAAAAATAGATTGAATTTTATGAGATAACTTAATGGGAGATGAAAAGGTAGGCGTAGAAAGATCTAATGGACCAATTATTTTTCTAAAAACATCTGCATAACGTTCATGAGTAGATCGTAATTGCTTGAATTTTTTTTTTCTAGAGTTTGTAAGTGCCTTTTTTTCGCAACGACCTTTATCTATGGTAATGGTCTTAATTTTTGAAAATTTAAAAAATAAAATTAAAATCTTTGAACGTAATACATTGTGCAAATCAGCTACTCCGTCAATTTTTTCTTTTTTTAACTCTTTATAAAGTTTGTATAATCCTAAAACACCTTTGTGTTCGTGTTCTGTTTTGGCGGTACAGAAAGTTACATTTGAGAGGTCGTCAAATAAGGGTTTTAAAAAAGCTTTGGACAAAAATGTGATTTTAAGATGGGGGTTTTGTTCTGTCAACGCTTTAATTACTGGAACAGTCATTGCAACATCTCCCATTGCGGATAAACGAATTACTAAAAGGTGTTTCATTTTTTATGCTCTAACGCATTTTTGAGCGTTTTAATTGATTCAAAAATAACTTCTTTTTTGTTTATTTCAATTGAAAAATCAATACTTTTATCAAAATTTGAACAAAATTATCAAATACGTGAAGCACTCTTTTAAAAATCTCAGTAAAGCAAGGGCCCTGATGCTAGCCCTCATAAAAAATCTAAGTATAGATCAGTTAAATACAATTCCGAGCGGATTTAAAAATAATATTGCCTGGAACATTGGTCACTTAGTCGTTACCCAACAATTGTTGTGTTATCGAAATGCTGGATTGCCTTGTCTGATAAGTAATGAAATGATTGAGTTGTATAAAAAAGGAACTGCGCCCACCAAAGAAATTACCAGTGAAGCATTTGAAGAGATCAAATCTTTGTTTGTTTCTTTACCAGAAGTTTTAGAAAGAGACTACAACAGTAGACGGTTTCAACAGTACAAAGAATATCCTACCAGTACAGGAATTATTTTATCAGATATAGAAACGGCAATTGGTTTTAATTTCTTTCACGAAGGCATTCATTTAGGGGTTTTAATGGCTTTAAAGAAACTGGTTTAATAAGGGTTCTCTTTGGTAATTGTAGTAATCGCTATCGTTAGTAATTGCTCAGGTCAAAAATTTCATTGAGGGTCCAATTGGCTCTCAGTTCTAGTTCTTTATTAAAGTACGCTATTTTTTCAGGTTGTTTTTTTTGCAGAAAATCACCAGTATCCCATTGGTTGTTTTTATTTTCATCATAAATGACCCGAATGGTATAGCTTCCGGGTGTGATGTCTGTAAAACTAATGTTGGTGTTTTTATTTGAAATTTGACGTTCTACAAGATCTTCTTTAGCGTTTATCAAATCAATTAAAACAGGAAATTTGTTTATGTTCTTTAATTGAATTTCAATAATTCCATAATCTTCAAGATCTAATGTTTTTAGACTGTATGTAAGTGTGTCATTTGTGTTTCCATAAAAGTCAACCAATGTATTTGGCAAAATATCGATTTGATATTTGTTATTTCTAGACCTGTTAAAATCAATTGACAATTTGGTTTTAGAACGGTTTAAGGAACCCGTAAAATCAATTGACAAGGTGTCCTTATCTGTGATTGTTATATAGGATAGACCTAAAGAATCTATAGGAATATTGGTTTCAATAGCAAAGGTGTCTTTTGGGTGCAGGGTGTTTTTGTTAGGAACGGTTACTATTAGTGAATCTTGTTCAGATTTTCTGAGGTTTACGGTATATATAGAATCTTTATCTCCTTTAATAACTTGAAATTGTAGTGAATCCGCTTCAAAAGGGGTATACCAGTAATTTAGCGTGTCTTTATCTTTTTCTAGATGTATAAAATTTTTGAATTTTGGAGGGGTTTTTGTCAGTAATTTTATGGTCACAGGCTCTAGTTTCCCTTTAAAACCAAAGAAAATTTTACCCTTTTTATTTTCTACAGGGCGCATTAATTTAAATTTTAAGGCCTCTTGAAAGAGTCTTAGGGTGTATAAAGAATCTGAAGGAATTTGAATGGGCTTGTCTGTAAAGGCAATCTTGTCTACTTTAGGATCGTATATATAGTCGTTGTTAAAATCTTTTAAAGCCATTAATTGATAAGTTCCTGCTTTGATATTTGTAACTTTAAAATGCACAGTATCTAATGTATTGCTTACATAAGTAGGTTTTTTGTGGTAAATGATCGAGTCATTGTACTCTTGGTTCACCTCATATAAGAGAACTGCGATGTTTTTTTCGGGTTCTTTTTTATAAGCATCCATAACGGTTCCCTGTATTTCTAAAGAATCTACATAATTTCCTGTGGAGAAGATATATTTAAAACTTTCTAATTGATTGCCTTCGTTGTTATCTATGATGCTGTTCCCGAAATTAAAAGAATAGGTAGTATTTTCTTTTAAGGTATCTGTAATTTTAATCGTTACATCTTTACTTGCAGTTCCTATAGGGCTTATTATAGCAGGGGTTTTTAAGGGAGGAGAAACGATTAGTTGTTTGTTCAGATCTTTGATTTTTATGTATTCATCAAAAGACAATTTAATTTTTTTTGATTTAAAATGGATGGTTTTATAAGCTGGAATTGCAGTAACCATAATAGGGGCAATACTGTCCTTTGGTCCTCCATTAGGGCGGCCTTTTCGTGCACAATTTGTCATAAAAAAGACAATCAGTAAACTAATTACGATAAAAGTAAATAGATTTTTCAAAAGCATTCATTTTATATATCAGCGTACAAATTAACAATTTATTTTTAAGCCAAATACCAAATATTTACAGAGATTACTCTGTATAGGCGATTGTAGCCACGCTGAGGGTAATGTTTTTTGTTTTTAATAGTTCATTACAGCAAGCCTCAATCGTTGCTCCGGTGGTAATTACATCATCAATTAATAAAACATGTCGGTTTTCAAATGTTGTCGTATCAATTAATTTAAAAGAAGTATTTGTGTTTTCCCAACGGTCAATACGTGTTTTTTTTGTTTGAGTATCAGAACTATTTGTTTTTATCAAGTGGTCTTCTTCAAAAGGAATTTTTAAGACATTTGACAGACATTTTCCGAATCTAGTAAGTTGGTTATAACCTCGTAGGTTTAATTTTTTTGGATGTATGGGAACGGGCACGATGCAATCAATATTTGCAAATCGTTTGCTTTTAGAGATTTCTTCTGATAAGAGATGGCCTACAAAGTTTCCAATCTCTTGCTTTTGCTTGTATTTTAATTGATGAATTAATTTTTGAGTTATGCCTTTTTTATAAAAAAAAAGCAAGGAGCTAGCAGCAAAAACAGGAATACGTCCATAAAATAATTTCTCAACAGGATTGTTCTTTTGATTGGTAAAATTGGTAAGTGGTAAATCATGTCTGCAATGGACACAAATTAGTTCTTCGTTATAAGTCAGGTGTTTATTGCAGCACACACAGACAATAGGGTAAAATAAACTTAAAATATCGCTGCAAATTTCTTTTAACATAGCCATTTTCTTTTAAAGTTACTAAAATAGACTTGTTTATTTTCCGAAAACATAGATGAATCTGCTTGTTTTTGTAGGTTATTTGATTATTAATATTACTTTTGCAGTTGAAAATCTTAAAACAACCAGAGTAATGGAAAATAAACAATCAGGAAAATTAACAACCACAACCATATTAGGTGTATTATTAGCCGTATTAATAGGGTATACGGTTTACTCAACGATAACAAATAATAAGATTAAGACAGAATTGGAGTTGGAAAAATCTGAGATTAAGTCAGATTTAGACAAAATGATCGCCCAATACGATCAAAAGTTAGCCGAAGCGACTGCTTTAGAAACGGAATTAACAACTGCAAGAGAGACCGTTGTTTCTTATAGAGATTCCTTAATTAGTGAAAAGAAGACGAGCTATCGTTTAATTAAGAAATACAAGAACAGAATATATGTTCTAAAAGCAAAGAATAAAGAATTATTTGCTCAAGTGGAGGTATTGACCAAAGCAAATGAAAAATTAACTACAGAAGTTGCATCGGCTCATGCTACCATTGAAGTGCAAGCAGCTGCAAATACTGCATTGACCTCTGCTAACCAAGTTTTATCAGATAAAGTTGCCATTGGCGCCATTTTAAAGGTGGATAATTTGAATGCAGTAGCGCTTAAAAAGTTAAGTTCAGGAGCCTTAAAAAAGACTAGTCGTTACAAAAAAACAGCTGCTTTTAAAGTCTCTTTTAAAATTAATGAAAATGCCTTAACTCAAAAAGGAGATAAATCAGTACATGTGGTCATTACAGACTCAGAAGGCGCTGTAATCGCTCCAAAAGAGGACGTAAATATTGCCGGAACAGTATTGACCTATTCAGATAATACCACTGTAGATTACCAAGGTTCAGATACCGAAGTGATCGTGATTTCTAATATTGACAAAGGTCTTTTAACTAAAAAAGGAACTTATAACATTGCAGTACTCTTAGACGGAAAAGCTGTAGGAAGCACAAGTATTCAGTTAAAAGAAAGTTTCTTAGGAATTTTATAAAGACATAAATGTTAAAAAAAGGGCGAAATTTCTTTCGCCCTTTTTTTGTTTTAATTTTTGATAGTTACTGGTATGAAAAGTAGTTATAAAATATTACTTTGAACTAAAAAAATAAATAGCACCTACCTATTTTGATACCTTTCAAAATCCATTATAATTTCCCCTAAAAAACCGCTAGATCTCGGCTTACAATAGAATGCCAAAAAAAATACTCAGGAATCAAGAAAATACTTATTTTTACACCATGGCAAAGCAAGAAGATCAATTTAAAAAAGTAGTTTCACATGCAAAGGAATACGGATACGTAGTTCAATCGAGTGAAATATACGACGGTTTGAGTGCAGTATATGATTATGCACAAAATGGCGTAGAATTAAAGAAAAATATTAGAGAATACTGGTGGAAATCTATGGTTCAGATGCACGATAATATTGTGGGGCTAGATGCCGCCATTTTTATGCACCCTACAATCTGGAAGGCCTCTGGCCACGTAGATGCTTTTAACGACCCTTTGATTGATAACAAAGACTCTAAAAAACGTTACAGAGCAGATGTTTTAATTGAAGATTATGTCGCAAAATTAGAAGCTAAAATAGATAAAGAAATTACCAAAGCCAGTAAGCGTTTTGGAGCGGCTTTTAATAAAGAAGAATTTGTAGCTACAAACCCTAGGGTTTTGGGATATCAGGAAAAATCAGCTGCCATATTAAAAAGAATGGGGCAATCTTTAGAAGCAGATAATCTGGCGGATGTAAAATTAATGATTGAAGAGTTGGAGATCGCCTGCCCTTTATCAGGGTCAAAAAACTGGACAGATGTAAAGCAATTTAATTTGATGTTTGGAACCAAGTTAGGCGCCTCTGCAGATACCGCTATGGATCTGTACTTGCGACCAGAAACGGCCCAAGGTATTTTTGTGAATTTTTTAAATGTTCAGAAAACAGGAAGGATGAAAGTTCCTTTTGGGATCGCACAGACAGGAAAAGCTTTTCGAAATGAAATTGTAGCGCGTCAGTTTATTTTTAGAATGCGTGAATTTGAGCAGATGGAGATGCAATTTTTTGTACGCCCTGGCACACAGAAGCAGTGGTATGAACAGTGGAAAGAAACCCGCTTAAAATGGCATTTATCACTGGGAATGGGTGAAGATAATTACCGTTTTCACGATCACGATAAATTAGCCCATTATGCAGATGCTGCCGCAGATATTGAGTTCAGATTTCCTTTTGGGTTTAAAGAGTTGGAAGGAATTCATTCCAGAACAGATTTTGATTTAAAAGCGCATGAGTCATATTCTGGAAAAAAACTACAGTATTTTGATCCGGAACTGGGTGAAAGTTACGTGCCTTATGTCGTAGAAACTTCAGTTGGTTTGGACCGCTTGTTTTTGGCGGTTTTTTCAAATGCACTGGTAGAAGAGTCATTAGAAAATGGTACTTCAAGAACCGTTTTAAAATTACCAGCAGTTTTAGCACCTACCAAAGCCGCTATTTTTCCGTTGGTCAAAAAAGACGGATTACCAGAAATTGCCCGTACTATTGTAGCAGATCTAAAATACGATTTCAATGTAGTTTACGATGAAAAAGATGCTGTTGGAAAACGTTATAGAAGACAAGATGCAGTAGGTACGCCTTTTTGTATTACAGTAGATCACGATACGTTAAAAGACGACTCAGTCACGATTCGTTACAGAGATACGATGGAACAAAAAAGAGTACCGATTTCAGCTTTGAAAGAAATGATTCATCAAGAAGTGAGTATGGCCATTTGGTTGCAAAAGAATTAGATCAGTTTAAGAGACTGTGTCTTTGTACATCATTACTGCAGAAAATAAGGTCAAGGCGATTAATAAAAGCTCTTTAAATAGATATTTAGGAATGTCTTTGATAAATTTGGCAATGACAACTCCAATAGGAATAAATAGGTATAAAAGTTCTGAACCATTTTTGACAGGTGTTAGAATGACTAGGAAAAGTTCAATTAGCAACATAAACAGTACAATAGCGTATTGACCTCTATAAGCATCAGAAATTGAGATTATTTTTGGGATTGTTGCTAAAACAGAGATCAGTGTTGTAATAAACATCACAATAATCGGAATTTTAAATGTTGAATCTATATAAAGTGAAAGGTCCGTTGTGTTTTTAAAATGGAATATCTCATAAAATATCTGGAGGGTATCTTGCATTAAAAAATAAGTAAAGCCTAAAATTATTGGAGAAATCACGCCAACAATTGGAATAATTAAATGCCTGAAAGAAACTTTTTTAAATAAAATCAGCGCGATATAAATTAAAGGAAAAAACAAAAGAATCCAATTAAATAAAAACATTAGAACGCCTATAATAAACCCACTGTCAAACAAGGTGCGAATGGTGTTTTTTTTAGTGTTTAAAGTAGAAATTTTACTGTAGAACAAAATAGATAAGAGTCCTATCAAAAGGGTTTTTTTTGCTAGAAAAACACTTGGAAACATTCCGTATAACAAGACGATTATAAAAGAAGTATACAGATCATCCTCTTCAATTCTGTTTTTAATGAGTGTGGTGGCTAAAAGAAATAAGAATAGCAGGTGTAAAAACAACAATCCAAGGCCTGATACAATTGTTATTACGGATACTATTTGACCTTCTTGACTGATAAAAAACACGAGATAAAACAAACAAAACGAGAAGGCTATGATTAAGCTGTTTATTGGTTTTGTTTTGTCAAAAAAATTGGCTAGCATACTTACTTTTCATACTTTTGTAGTGTAAAGATAATTTAAGTTATGATAGCAAACAATATTTTTAGATTCATTGGAGATTTATTTACAAACGGTCTTTTTAAGCCTTTTGACATTTTGAGAAATACGGATAATTGGTGGGTTTCTAACGTATTAAACATTGTTTTTGTATTAGCTGGTTTTGCCTTGTTAGCCTATTGGTTAAATGAATCTGTAAAATTTAAAAAGCAAGGTACTGAAGACTTACCTAAATAAATTGTTCTTTGGGAAGTAAAAATAAATTAAAGCGTTTCAACGAAAACGAAATATTTTCAAACGTTGTTCAACCCTCTCGAGAAGACTTACTCGAAAATTTTCTGCACAAAGGAAAATGGCACCTGTTTTTTAATAATGACCATCCTATTGTGTTAGAATTAGGTTGCGGAAAAGGGGAATATACCCTTGCTTTAGCAAAAAAAAATCCAGATGTAAATTATATTGGCATTGATATTAAGGGTGCTCGATTTTGGAGAGGAGCCAAGACTGCTTTAGAAGAAAATCTACCCAACGTTGCCTTTCTGCGAACTCAAATCGAATTGGTAGATTTGTGTTTTTCCGAAAATGAAGTTTCCGAGATCTGGATTACTTTTCCAGATCCTCAGATCAAATATAAACGTACCAAACATCGTTTAACGAACGAAGATTTCCTTAAGAAATACCACTGTATTTTAAAAGAAAATGGTATTGTGCACTTAAAAACAGACAGTGAGTTTATGCATGGTTACACCTTGGGGCTGTTGCATGGACAAGGTCAGGAGGTTTTGTATGCACATCACGATGTTTACTCAAATCCTTATAGTCCTAAAGAGGTTATAGAAACCCAGACTTTTTATGAAAAACAGTATTTGGAAAAAAACAAAGCCATTACTTATATCAAATTTCGGTTGCAATATTAAGTCATTACTATTTACCACCTTATTTTAAAAAGTTTTACTGGGTACTAGTGCTTTTAGTATTTGATTCCAAGTTTTTTATAAATAAAAGATATCAGCCATGCAGGACCGATCAGTAAAAATTGGAGGTCTTTGAAAAAAGATGGTTTTTTACCTTCAATTTTATGGCCTATAAGTTGAATGATCCAAGCAATAACGAATATACCCAATGCAATTTCGAATTTGTTGTCTAGTTGGTCTAAAATAAAGATGCCTTTATAGCACAGAAGGCTTAGTAGACCCATTCCAATAAACATGGCAAATGACAATCTTAAATAAAAAAGCAGACTTAAAAAAATACCAATAGTCGCAAGATTTGAGATTTCAACAGGAAGCCATTGTCGAAGGATAGGGATTTCAACTAATGATAGTAGTGCCAGAATAGAAAACATGATAGAGGGTACACAAATCCAATGAATAATTTTATTGGTTTTGTTTCGATGGCTTCGACTATATTCACTCAACCAAGTTTGTAAATTTTTCATAAATTAACTTTATACCTAAATTTACAAAAAACATTAAAAAAACTTTTTAAAATTTCCTTATCTTTTTTGTACACCCAATAGCAATCAGCAATCTACTTTCTTTCATTTTAGAAAACCTATTCCTGATTTTCAATACTTTCTTTTATCTCTGCTTCTAGTTTTTCTGCCAATTCAGGATTGTCTTTAATTAAGCTTTTAACGGCATCACGACCTTGTCCTAATTTGGTATCACCATAACTAAACCAAGAACCGCTTTTTTTGATAATTCCGTAGTTGACACCAATATCTATGATTTCACCAACCTTTGAAATTCCTTCTCCGTACATGATATCAAATTCTGCCAATTGAAAAGGAGGGGCTACTTTGTTTTTTACCACTTTTACTTTGGTACTGTTTCCAATGACCTGATCTCCATCTTTTATCTGTGTTCTCCTTCGAATGTCTAAACGAACAGAGGCATAAAATTTTAAGGCATTCCCTCCAGTAGTCGTTTCTGGATTTCCGAACATTACCCCAATTTTTTCACGTAACTGGTTAATAAAAATAACGGTACAGTTTGTTTTGCTAATCGTTCCAGTTAATTTTCTAAGTGCCTGTGACATTAAACGTGCGTGTAATCCCATTTTAGAATCACCCATTTCTCCTTCAATTTCACTTTTTGGAGTCAGTGCAGCTACTGAGTCAATGACAATAATATCGATTGCTCCAGATCGAATTAAATTTTCAGTAATTTCCAATGCTTGTTCACCGTGGTCTGGTTGAGAAATAATGAGGTTGTCAATATCAACCCCTAAATTTTCAGCATAAAAACGATCAAAGGCGTGTTCAGCATCAATAAAGGCGGCAATTCCACCTGCTTTTTGTGCCTCTGCAATGGCATGAATGGTCAAGGTTGTTTTTCCAGATGATTCAGGTCCGTAAATTTCTATAACCCTACCTCTAGGATATCCACCAACCCCTAAAGCAAGATCTAGACCCAAGGAACCAGAGGAGATACTTTCTACATCTATATGAGCTACTTCTCCCATTTTCATTACAGTTCCTTTGCCGTAGGTTTTGTCTAATTTGTCAAGGGTTATTTGCAAGGCTTTTAATTTTGCCTCTTTTTCTTTTGTGTCATTTGCCATAGTTGTATCACTTCGGGGATTAATAATCTGGTTAGTAAAAATAGCGTGTTTTATTGAAAAGAAGTGCTTTCTTGAAAACTACTTTTCAACAAAAGTTTATTTTTTTATTTTTTGAGTGTACTTTCGTATAGCACCAATCAGGCTGCAATTCAGAAAAATCTACTGCGACTTTAGCATCGTTTTTTTACGGTTAATAATTTTTTGAGAAGAAATGAGGTGTTTCTTTTTCAAAAGCTTATTGAAGGTAGGGGTTTTTGGTTAGTTTCACAAGTTATTATAGGTAAATCACAGATTTATTTGTTTGTTATAGAGAGAATTTACCCGATCCTGTAAAATCAACTTTAAAAGGTGTCTAATTTAAAGTGTATCTAAGGCTTTTTCTATAACGGCGTATATTTTCTGTAATTCAGCATCCAGAATTACAAAGGGAGGAAGAATGTATATTGTATTTCCTAGGGGTCGTAAAAACACACCATTTTCCATAAAAAAAGAAAATAACTGATTGCGCAAATTGCCATAACGTTCCATTTTCAGGTTTAGATCCAGTGCAAAAATGACACCCAATTGCCTCGTTGCTTTTACCTTTGAATGATTGCGTATTTTTTTTTGAAAATTTTGGTGTTGTCTTTCTATTCGTCGGATATTTTTTTGCATTTCTGTAGAAATTAGCAATTCTACACTGGCTAATACGGCAGCACAACCTAGTGGATTTGCTGAGTAGGTATGTCCGTGAAAAAAGCCTTTTTCAATTTTAACATCGCAAAAAGCTTGATATATATTTTTTGAACAACTTGTCAGAGCCATAGGAACAAGTCCTCCAGTTAATGATTTTGACAGACACATAATATCTGGATTGTTTTTCAGGTAGTCTGAGGCAAAATATTTTCCTGTTTTTCCAAAACCAGTCATCACTTCATCAGCGATTGTTAAAACCTGATATTTTTTAGCAATGTCGATTAGTTTATCTAAATAGGTACTTTCGTATATATTCATTCCTGCAGCCCCCTGAACCATGGGTTCAAAAATAAAGGCCGCTACTTCACCTGTTTTTACAAGGCTTTCAAAACTTGTTTTGAGCGTTTTAAAATTTTCTTTTGTAGGAACATCAATACGGTCTATCGTGAGTAAAAAATCTTTGAATGGACCGTTGTATACAGAAAGATCAGATACAGACATGGCTCCAAATGTATCTCCGTGAAAGGCATTTTTTAAGGCGATAATCTTAGATCGTTTTTTTTCTTTGTTAAAATGATATTGTAAGCTCATTTTAACAGCGATGTCTACAGCCGTTGAACCATTGTCAGAAAAAAAGAGCTTTTCTTGATTGTCAGGTAAAATTTCAATCAAAGCTTCTGACATTTTTATCGCAGGCTCATGGGTAAACCCCGTAAATACCACTTGATCTAATTGTTGCAATTGAGCAGTTGCCTTTTTGATAAGGTACTCGTTACAATGACCGTACATACAGGTGTACCATGAGGCAATGCCATCAATATAACTTTTGCCTTTGTCATCAAACAACAGGCTTCCCTTTGCTTTTACAATAGGCAAGTGTTCCTTTTGTAATTGGTGTTGGGTCAAAGGGTGCCAAAGGTGTTTTTGGTCTCTTTGTGAAAGGGAATCTTTGTTCGGGGCCATTTTTTATACCGTTTTAGGGTCGTAAAATTAGAGTTTAAAAAGGCATTTTTTAAATAAATCAGCGTATTTCTTGATTACTTTTTTGTCAAAAAAAGCTTCTTCATTAATCCTTCCGATTACATTGACTCCAGTCATCTTTTGAATAATGCTTTCCGTAGCCTGATTTTTATTTCCGTTAAAAATTACAGAGACCTCAAAGCCTTTTTGAATTAAGAGTTGAAGGGTTAATAATGAATGATTGATACTTCCTAAATAATGACGACAAACCACAATTACTTTATAAGTGGGTTGAATAAGATCCAATATCGTATCCGTATCATTTAGCGGAACCAATAAGCCACCGGCCCCTTCAATAACCAAATGGTTTGTTGTTTGGGGCTCCTGAATCTTATGAAGTTCAATTTTAAGGTCATCTATCTCTGCAGCAGCATGTGGACTCATGGCACTTTTTAAGGCGTATTGATTGGGATAAATGACGGAACGAGGGTTAGAGATCCATGTTTTTACTTTGTGGCTATCGCAGTGCTCTAGGTCACCAGCTTGTATAGGTTTCCAATAATCTGCTTCCAGCGCCTCTGTTATGATAGCGGCAACGATGCTTTTACCAACATCGGTAGAGATTCCGGTAACAAATATCTTTTTAAACATGTTTTTATAAGTCGTTTTGAGCGTTTTTGAAATTTATACAAAAGTAGCCAATAGTCTCAGTAATTCGTCTATTTCTTTAAAAGTGTTATAACTGTGTAAGCATATACGTAAGCGTTCTTTTCCTTTTGCAACGGTCGGTGATAAAATAGCTTTGATATCAAAGCCGTTTTCTGTAAGGTGTTTTGCTATTTTTTTTACCTGTTTATTTCCAGAAATCAGGCAGCATTGTATAGGGCTCTCACTATTGATAAATAAATGACCTAAGTTGTTTTCAATCATTTTTTTTCTGAAATATGCAATTCTCTCTTGTAGCTGATCAATCGCATTTGTATGTTTGAGTTCTTGATAAGCTGCTTTGATTGTTGCCACAGCGTGTAAAGAAGCAGCGGTGGTATAAATAAAAGGTCTAGAAAAATTGATTAAATAATCTCTGAGTTCTGAAGACCCTAAAACAACAGCGCCATGGCAGCCCAAAGCTTTTCCGAAGGTATGTACCCTAGCAAATACTTCTTTTTCTAAGTTTAGCTCTTGTAATAACCCTTTGCCTTTTGATCCAGATACACCATTTGAATGGGCCTCATCTACAATTAAAAAACAATTGTTCTCTTTTGAAAAACGTACCATTTCTTTTAGAGGGGCAACATCTCCATCCATCGAATACACAGCTTCTATAGCAATATAAACAGGTTCACTACAGTTTGTAAATTTCTTTTTTAGATCGTTTATAGAATTGTGTTTAAATTTATAAGCTTTTGCATTAGACAAACGAATGCCATCGCGTATAGATGCGTGAATTAATTCGTCGTATAAAATGGTGGCTCCTTTTTGTAAGATTGCTGAAAATAAGCCTGTATTGGCATCGTAGCCAGAATTGTATAAAAGGGCACTTTCAGCTCGGTGGTAGTCGGCTAAAAAAGTTTCAACCTCACAGTGTAATTCATGGGTTCCTGATACCAGCCTGGATCCAGAGCTTCCATTTACAAATGCGCTCTTTTTGAGCGTTTTGAGCGCCTCTTTTTGAATAGTTTCTTTTTTGGCAAAGCCCAAATAATCATTAGATGAAAAATCAATCGAGTTAGAACCGATCTTTAAAATACGAAAAGATTGGTCTTTTTTTCTTTTCTCTAAGGCTACTTTTAAGTCTTTTGGGAATAATCTCATTTTAAAATACGACAAAGTTGCTACACTCTAAAGTTGCTAAATTAGTAAACTTGGTTTGAATTATAAGTATTAGGGGATTAAAACAAGTGTTTAGAAAGGTTATAATCGAATTATAAGGATAAATTTACAAGGGAACAAAGTACAAAAAAAGCGGAGCAATCATTGCTCCGCTTTTTTTAATAAGTTAAAATGTATTTAATCTATTAAAACAATAATTTTGTTCTCTTTCATTTCAAGGGTGCCGCTATTGATTGATAGCGCATACTTATTGCCTTCCTTGATGAAGTCGTTTTTAAATTCTTCAGCAATTTCAACGCCATCACCTTCAATTTTAATTTTTCCAGGGCCTAGTGCAGAAACGATGGCTGCGTGATTATTTAACATTTGAAATTCACCATCTATCCCTGGAGCAGAAAGAGCACTTATTTCATGACTAAACAAGGTGGCCTCTGGCGATACAATTTCTAGAAACATAGTTGTAAACTTATAAGTTGTTTAGGCTTCTGCCAACATTTTTTCTCCGGTGTCAATCGCTTCTTGTATAGATCCTCTCAAGTTAAATGCTGCTTCAGGGTATTTATCCAATTCACCAGCCATGATCATATTAAATCCTTTAATCGTGTCTTTAATATCTACCAATACCCCAGGTATTCCAGTAAATTGCTCGGCAACATGGAAAGGTTGAGATAAGAAACGTTGTGCTCTACGAGCTCTGTGTACCACTAATTTGTCTTCTTCACTTAATTCTTCCATTCCTAAAATAGCAATAATATCTTGTAGCTCTTTATAGCGTTGTAACAATTCTTTTACGTTTTGTGCACATTCGTAGTGTTCTTTTCCTAAAATGTCTTCAGTTAAGATACGTGATGTAGAATCTAAAGGATCTACGGCAGGGTAAATACCGAGCTCTGCAATTTTACGAGATAGTACAGTCGTTGCATCTAAGTGCGCAAAAGTAGTAGCAGGAGCAGGGTCTGTTAAATCATCTGCAGGAACATAAACAGCCTGTACAGAGGTAATAGATCCTGTTTTTGTTGAGGTAATACGTTCTTGCATAGCCCCCATTTCTGTGGCTAGGGTAGGTTGGTATCCTACGGCAGAAGGCATACGGCCCAGTAGAGCAGATACCTCAGAACCAGCTTGTGTAAATCGGAAAATATTATCTACAAAAAACAATACGTCTTTTCCTTGAGAATCTCCGGCACCATCTCTAAAGTACTCGGCAATTGTCAAACCAGATAAGGCAACACGTGCACGTGCTCCAGGAGGTTCGTTCATTTGTCCGAATACGAAGGTTACCTTAGAATCCTTCATTTTTTCGTGGTCGATCTTTTCTAAATCCCATCCTCCGGCTTCCATAGAATGTTCAAATTCTTCACCGTACTGGATAATTCCTGCTTCAATCATTTCGCGCATTAGGTCATTTCCTTCACGGGTTCTTTCACCAACTCCGGCAAATACAGAAAGCCCACCATGTCCTTTGGCAATATTGTTAATGAGTTCTTGAATCAATACGGTTTTACCTACTCCGGCACCTCCAAATAATCCGATTTTACCTCCTTTAGAGTAAGGTTCAATCAGGTCAATTACTTTAATCCCGGTAAATAAAACTTCGGTAGATACAGATAAATCTTCAAATTTAGGAGCATCTCGGTGAATAGACATTCCGTTGTCTCCGTCTTTAGGCAAGGCTCGTAAACCATCAATCGGATCGCCGTTTACGTTGAACAAACGACCGTAAATATTGTTTCCAACAGGTATTTTTATAGGGTTTCCAGTTGCGATAACATCTACCCCTCTACTCAATCCATCGGTTGAATCCATAGCGATACATCGAACGGTATCTTCTCCAATATGTTGTTCTACTTCTAATACTAGAACAGCACCGTTTTCTCGTGTAATTTCCAGAGAATCAAATATTTTTGGAAGACCTTCTCCTGTTGTAAATGAAACATCAATTACGGGTCCAATAATTTGAGCAACTTTACCTGTTAATTTAGACATTGGTGTGACTATTTATAATTAATTCTATTGTTTTCTGAGTTTTACCTCTTTTTCAGGCTGCAAAGATAGCAGTTTATACTTAATAATTAAAGTGATTTTTCGGCTTTTTTAGGTATAAAAAAACGCCCTAATTAATTAGGGCGTTTTAGGCGTTTAAAGCCTTGAAAGTTTAGGCAAAACTTATGGGTTGATGGTACATGAAAGGTAATATTGAGAACCAATCATTCCACTTCCAGGAGCACTTAAGTATTCTTTACCTCCTATATTGGTTGCACCGAGTTTAAATTTTGAATTTATACTTGGAACATTGTAGCTTATTTGTGCATCTACTGTTGTTCTCGATTCTATAATTGCGTCGATAAAGGTAGCTTCCCACAGATACTCATCATTCCATCTAAGATTTACATTGAATCCAAGATTGTTATAAATATTCGTGTTTCCAAAAGCAACTTTTACTTTGTGTTCTGGGGTGTTAAAACCAGCCTCATAATCTGGATCTGACGCCTGGTCAAAATCAAATTTGGCATAGGTATAATTTAAGCCCAGATCATAGCCACCCAAAATTTTAGTCGACAAACCAATTGCGGCTCCATAGGAAGTGATGTCTGCTTTAGAATTGGTATAGGTTTGAAAAGCCACGTAATCTTCACTTCCGATAGCTCCTAATAACATTTGAGTATTGCTATCTGTTGCAGCTTCAAGAGGTTTATATCCAGAAGTATCTCCATATAGCGGTACGGCAACAGTTTTATTTCCAATAAAGTCTTTGTATTTATTGTAGTACGCACTAAAATCAAGGGTTACTTTTTTAATCATTCCTCTGTATCCGAATTCAAGTGAGGTCACCTCTTCAGGTTTTACATAGGAGATGTCAGCAACTTTGATAAGTCCTGCCTTTAAACCAGCAGCAATCGTTTTTGCCCCTGCAAGATCTGGACTTCCATAGGCTACATTTCCTACAATACCAGGAACAGCAGCTTCTACAGCAGCTCCAAATTCTCTTAAAGAAGTTACCGTAAATGAATTGCTGTATGCTTTACTACCGTTTACGATTGTTCCTTTACTTCCTAAAGCCGCTTTCATAATTTCACTATTGTAAAAGATAGAATCTGTTGTATACTTGTCAATATTATCAGGTGATGAACCAACCAAATGAGCTATTCCAACATCTAAACCAATGTATTGGTCCTGAGCTGTTGGGTTTCTAAATCCAGTCTGGTAAGAGACTCTTACATTGTGTTTTTTGTCTTCATCTAAGGCATACACCAAAGAAGCTCTGGGAGACAAGGACGCATCAAAATTTTGTGCTTTATCATATCGAATAGATCCTGTAAATTTTAATCTGTCATCGACCAACTTCTTTTGAAGTTGGGTATAGGCACCGTATTCCTTGTAGTCAATAGGAGCATCGTAATCCGTAAAAATCGTTCCTTTTGAGTTTAATGAATATTGCCTCCAGGAAGCACCCACTTGAATTTCAGCAAAATCAATTACATCTTTTAAGTTGTAGTTAAAATCAGTATGATAGTATTTTGAATTGTCTTGAAATTTAGCTCCTGTACTCAAGTCAGGGTCAGATGTTACACCTGCCAAAGCGGTATCAAATGCTTCTGTTCCCGGCTGAAGGGTTACGGTGTTATCTGCGTATTGTCTTGCACCCGCATGTAATGCCGCAACGCTTGCAGCAGTGGTATGATCACCTCCTGCACTAATAATATCAGCTGCTCCTTGAGCATAAGCACCTGCATATGTGCCAAACCAGCTATCTTTAGTTTGCATGTTTAAATTGATACCCGCAAATTTCATGTCATAGGAATCTCCAGCATCCTCTTCTGTCATATAAGCACGCGCAGAAAAATTGTTGGTTTTGACCTCTAATTTGTGCTGCTGCATTATAAAGTTTTTGATAGAATATCGGTTGGCTCCCTGATAAACCGTGTTTCCAGTTCCTATTTTTCCGTTGTAGCTAAGTTCCAGATTGTTCGGATCCTTATCGCCATAGGGTCTATAGTGAAGGGCAATATCAGCTTTGATGCTTTCAGCAACGTTGTCATTTAAGTCTGTTTCTTTGTAGCCTGTACGAGATACATCAGCCTCAGGAACCAGACCACTAGCTTGAGCACTCATCGCACCCAACGACACGAGTGTTTGAGCTACCTCATTTAGGTTTGTGCCACCTGCTCCTAAACTTACCTCATCACCGTAAATATTGGCTTTGTCAAATACTGTTGCACCAGCTGTCGAGATAATTTCATCAGCAACTCCTGAACCTGCATCTTCATATTGTTTATCGTCGGCTGCTTGCCATTCGGTTCCTTTTAAAAAGGATACGGTGGCTTTGGCAGCAAATTTATCAGAAAATGCTTTTGCGACTCTAAATCCTGCATCAATAAATTGGTTGTTTCCTGCTGATTCTTGAGCGGTTAACCCAGGTTTTACATAAACACTTATTCCAGGTTCTTTAAAAGGGTCCTTACTAGACATAAACATAAGTCCATTAAAGGCATTGGCTCCGTATAAAGCAGAGGCAGCCCCAGGAAGTAATTCAACTGACTTGATATCCAATTCTGACAAGCCTAATAAATTTCCAATGGCAAAATTTAGGCCAGGGGCGGCATTGTCCATCCCATCGACCAATTGCATAAAACGGGTATTACTAAAAGACGCAAACCCTCGGGTATTTACAGATTTAAAAGTTAAACTGTTTGTATTTACATCTACTCCCTTAAGATTTTCCAAACCTCCGTAAAAAGAAGGAGATGTTGTGTTTGTAATGGCTTTAGGATCCATTAGTTCCACCGTCACAGGCGACTCAAAAAGCCGTTCAGGGGTACGAGAAGCAGATACAACTACTTCATCTAAGAAGGTTCCTTCTTGAAGTGAAATAACTAAATCTTGTAAGCTTTCGGTTACAGTTACGGTTTCCGTTTTAAAACCGACACTACTTACTTCAATCGTAAAAGTTTCTTCGTAGTGCTCTAGTAAAAATTCACCGTCAGAATCGGTAGCTGTTCCGTTAGATGAGTTAATCACTAAAACGTTTGCACTAGGAATTGGATTATTTGAGTCATCCAATACTGTTCCTGAAACAGTTGTTTGTGCATAGGAAATAAGACCCATAGCAAAAAATAAAAGAAAATGTAAAATGTTTTTCATAATTCGATTGGTTTTTTTAAATGATTTAATACTTTGAAAGATACAATTATTTTTGGACTTTAGAAAAATCAGGCAATTATTATTAATTCGGTAAAAAAACAGGAATTAACTTTTAATTACTAATATTTTATATACAGCCAACCCTTTTTAGGTGAAAACAGCGTAGTATTAGAAGTTATTTTATACAGATAAGCTCCTATGGGAGCTTTATTGCCTTTTTTGGAAATGCCACCCCAATTATTTTCATAGTCATTAGATTCATAGATTAATTCGCCAGAATATTTGTAGATTTTAACGGCTATTTCTGGGAGTTCTTCTAACGGAATGTCTTTTTTTTCTGCGGTGATTTTCCATAGGTCATTGATGCCGTCTGAATTTGGGGAAAATCCCTTTGGAATTTTTAGCGTTATAGCATTGTCGATTTCAAAATTAGCCTGATTCATGCTAAAAAACACATGGTTATTTGCTTCTACCTTAATGCGTGCTTCTGTGGTCAGATGATCAGGAATGGTAACTTTTTGACTACCGTCATTTGCTACTTCAGAAGCTAAAATTGTCGGAAAACTAAGACCACCGTCTAAAGACAAAAGAATATTTACCTGACTTGCATTTATAGGGGGTAAATCTGTATTGGCAACATTCCAGGTTATATTCATTGTTTGGCCTACATTTACAAGTTTTTCGGTGTCTTGAGAAGTTACCACAAAAGGTCCTGAATTTTCATCGACAATTAGCATCATTTCATCTATAGCCACTTGACCCCCATTAGAAGCATTGTCTCTAAGGGTGAGTTTAAAGTTTAAGGTTCTTCCTACAACGGGTAATTGCTCCCATTCAGATCCGAGTTGATTGTTTAGCACGGTTTCGAGTTTTGGAAAGTACCTTTCAGGTGAGGCTGAGGGTTTTACAGATCGAAACAGCGGACCAGCCGTGTTCGTATTTAAAGGAGGCATTGTCCCTATTTGTGGGTCTGTTTGCTCCCAGCAATAAGTTAATATTTCAGTTACCCCTGTCCCTTCGCCTTTTAATACAAAGGGGGTAGCATGTGGAATTACAAGATCCTCTCCAGCATTAACTGTTGGGGGGCTGTTTCCTATGTCTGATTCTGAGGCACAGTTGCTAAGACCCCTTGTGATGTTTGTATACATCTGCTCTATACTTATGGCGTGAAAATAATCATCACTATTGCTTTGAATATTTGGAGGACAGATGCCTGCGTAAGCCATGATTGTTGAACCACTTCCAGGTTCAATAGCCGTACTATATGTTATATTTTCATCACAGAAATTATTAAAGGTATGGCTTGCGCCAAACTGATGCCCTATTTCATGAGTGACATAATCGATGTCAAAAAAGTCTCCTTTTGGGTGTTCTGATCCTGAAATCCCCATGGCTTTTCTATTTGTACAAACAGATGACACTTCTGCAAGCCCTGAACCAAAAGAACTAAAAACATGTCCAATATCATATGAATTATAGCCGATCTGCCTGTCGAAAATTTCTTGAGAGGCATCTATGATTTCATAATCGTCTAGGTAGCGAAAAGGATCTGCTGATGAATCTAAAAAAATAAGCGCATCATTGTTTTCTACCAGCTGCATCGTCAGACCGACATCTCTTTCAAAAACAGCATTAACCCTTGTCATGGTTGCGTTCATAGCAGCTAATACGGCTGCCTTTTTGTCTGTTTCTGAAGCAGTTTGAAGAATGCCTTGGTCATCAAGGTGAAATAGGGCATATTCAGCAGTACACGACAAAGCCAGTCTGAAGGTTCGTAATTTTCCGTCTGTATTCAGGGTTTTAGTGGTGTTGGTTTTTTTCTGAGAGTTGATATTATTACGAGGGTCTTTTGTTTTACATGCAAATCTTTTTTCGGGTAGTAAAGCTTCTTTTCTTGAATACACAGAATAGGTAGCGCCATCTTTGGTGTAGGGTCTTATGTATTGCATTTCACCTTTTTTACCAGAGATGATACCCTCCAAGCCTCTTTTTGGAGAAACACTAAAGCGAATATTTCTTTTCCCGTTTACAGAGGTGCCGACGTAAGATCTGATGTTGGGATATTTTTTTTGTAAGTCAGGATGCATGACAGAGGCTTCCTGAATTTTATAGTATTGAACAGTTCCGTTTTTATCTGGAAAGGGAAGTTGAGTGCTGCCCTTTTTTTGAGAAGGGCTATTAGATCGATTGCTGCAATGGCGAAGTTTGCTTTTTAAATGATCTAAACGCAAGCGAAATATTTTTTCTTTTAGGGGTTTTATTTTTTTGCTGTTTTTTGGAGAAAGAATTAAATTTTCTTTTTTTTCTAGGTCCCACAAAGGGTCTGTTTGCCCATATAAGAAGCTATTTGAAACCGTGATAAGCAGCGTTAAATAGAAATATTTTGTTCGGATTCTTTTCATAGTAAAAACACAGATTACTTTAATAAGCAGCGCCCTATACAAACATATCTAAAATAAATCAGAGTTCATAACTTAATTCTAATAATAAAGGGATAGTATTTACAATATAAAAAAGCGTAATATTTTTTATATTGTGTAGGGCTAATAAGAAAAATAGGGTGTAAATTTGTATAACGAATACCGCACTAATTTTTTGATCTTGAAAGTAGTTGAAAATTACAAAAATTTTAAATCTGATAAAAAATCTATCGTAACCATAGGTACTTTTGATGGGGTGCATATCGGTCATCAAAAAATACTGGAGCAACTTGTTACAACAGCTAGAAAAAACAATGCAAATGCTGTTTTACTTACCTTTTTTCCGCATCCAAGAATGGTTTTGCAAAAAGAAACGTCCATTCAATTAATTAACACCATTCAAGAACGCGTTGAAATTTTTAAGGAAATAGGACTCGATTATTTAATTATTCATCCTTTTGATAAAGATTTTTCTAGATTGTCTGCCTTAGAGTTTGTAAGAACTGTTTTGGGAGGTCATTTAAACACGGACGTTTTAATCGTTGGTTACGATCATCGCTTTGGAAAAAACAGGGAAGGTAATTTTGAACAATTGCAAGAATACGGACCGATGTATGATTTTGAGGTTAATGAAATTTCTGCACAGGATATTGATCAAATTTCGGTGAGTTCTACTAAAATTAGAAGGGCCCTTTTAGAAGGAAACATCAAAAGAGCCAATCAGTATTTGGGCTATGCTTTTTCAATAACAGGTACGGTTGTGTCAGGCGAAAGAATTGGTAAAACAATCGGGTTTCCAACGGCTAACATTCAGGTTGGAGAAGGGTATAAATTAATTCCTAAAAAGGGGGCTTATCTGGTCACTTCTACTATTGACGGCAAGTGTTATCACGGAATGATGAATATAGGCGTAAGACCTACTGTAAAAGGAACTGTTCAAACCATTGAGGTACATTTTTTTGGTTTTGATGGAGATTTATACGGAAAAATTTTAAAGATTTCATTGATTGATTTTTTAAGAGAAGAAAAAAAATACCCTTCTATAGAAGTCCTAAAAGATCAATTGTCAAAAGATAAAATAAAGTCGTTAGAATTGATACAAGAATTGATACAAAATTAATACCTTTCTAACATGAAAGTAACTTCTGTATTGTTTGTCCTTTTTGTGTTTGTCTCCTGTAAAACAAATCTACTTTACACAGATCACCAGCCTATCTGTCCTAAAAATGGAACCTGTGTGTCGCAGCTTTTTAATCACAAAAATCTGTATTTAAAAGAAGACAGTATCGGCTCTTGGTACCCAATCATAGGTGAAGGAAATAAGGCGATTTATAAATTTGTCTTTAAAAAAAATACTCAAAAAAAACAAGCAGATGCCAATTATACAGAGGCGATTTATTTAGAATTTAACCCTTCCTTAAATTTTTTAAAGCTCGAGGATCAAGATTTACAAAAGAGCAAGGTGTTTTACCAAAGATTTTGTTATTGCAAAGGGTTCTCAGGAGGATTTCCTGTAAAAATGGGGGGTTTAAAAATAAAAAAGATCTCAAAAAATAGCTTTAGAATTCAACTTCAGTTTGAGGTTGAAGGCATTCCTCACCTATTAAAGAACATTGATCAAACCGTGTTTGTCAATTAACAGAACAACCCTATGGTCCTTTACAGGTTGTTTTAATGAGCTGTATTTGTCTTTAAACATTTGTTCTTTTTATAAGCTTTTAGACGATCTATTTTTATAAATTTGTCTTTTTAAAATTAAAGAGATGTTACAGGTTCAATACATCAAGGACAACAGAGAAAAGGTTTTAATAGGTCTGGCTAAACGAAACTTTCCGAATGCAGAAAGTACCATCGAGCAGCTGATTGCTTGTGACGAAAACCGTAAGGCCACTCAAACAAAACTAGACAATGTATTAGCAGAATCAAACAAGATTTCTAAAGAAATAGGCATCTTATTTAAATCGGGTAAGGCTCAAAAAGCCACCCTTTTAAAAGAAAAAACAATCACATTAAAAGAAGCCTCAAAAGTGCTATCAGAAGAGTTAAATGCTGTAAACGAAAGTTTACAGACCTTGTTGTACAACATTCCAAATATTCCCAACGAGGTAGTTCCTGCCGGGAATTCGGAAGAAGACAATGAAATAGTTTTTGAGGCAGGAGAAATCCCTAAACTTTATCAGGGTGCTTTGCCACATTGGGAATTGGGTAAGAAATATGACCTTATCGATTTTGAATTGGGCAATAAAATTGCCGCTGCTGGTTTTCCGGTTTATAAAGGAAAAGGAGCCAGGTTGCAACGTGCCTTAATCAATTATTTTTTAGATAAAAATACCGCAGCGGGTTACTTAGAAATACAACCTCCTTATCTAGTCAACGAGGCTTCAGGAATTGGAACTGGACAATTGCCCGATAAAGAAGGGCAAATGTACCACGATGCCAAAGATGATCTGTATCTGATCCCTACAGCAGAGGTTCCTGTCACTAATATTTACAGAGATGTACTGTTAAAAGAAACTGATTTCCCTATTGCCAATACTGCTTATACCCCTTGTTTCAGAAGAGAGGCAGGATCTTATGGGGCACATGTTCGCGGACTAAATCGCCTGCATCAATTTGACAAGGTAGAAATTGTACGTCTGGAACGTCCAGAAAATTCTTATGCTGCTTTAGACGGAATGGTTCAGCATATTAAAGAAATACTCGAAGCGCTAGGCTTGCCTTACCGAATTTTAAAGTTATGTGGCGGTGATTTGGGCTTTACGGCTTCTTTGACCTATGACTTTGAAGTATTTTCTGCCGCTCAAAACAAATGGTTAGAGGTTAGTTCTGTATCAAACTTTGAAACCTTTCAGGCAAATCGTTTAAAATTGCGATTTAAAAATAGCGAAGGCAAAAGCCAATTGGCACACACCTTAAACGGTAGTTCTTTGGCCTTGCCGAGGGTATTGGCGGCACTGTTAGAAAATTTTCAGACTCTAGAAGGTATAAAGATACCAGAAGTGTTGGTGCCTTATACGGGGTTTGAGGGGATTCATTAAAATTGAAAATCATCCCAAAACCTGCCAACATTCCAGCTACCATTGCAATTCCACCGATAACATGCTACAACATTCGTTTTTGTTTGGTTGTTTTCATTTTTTGGTAAGCTCACATATTTAACAATTTGGTATCACAATATTTATTCTCCTTACCTTTGCCTTTTAAAATTGTTAAAAATTAATATATGTACGTTTATAATATCACCACAAACATTCAAGAAACCGAAGAAAAAAAATGGCTGGAATGGATGAAAAACACCCACATTCCTGAAATGCTGGCTACGGGAAAATTTCTATCGGCCAAAATGTGTAAGGTGCTGGTAGAGGAAGATTTGGGAGGGGTGACCTATTCTGTTCAATATACGGTAGCGACTAAAGATATTTTAACGTCTTATTACGAAGAAGATGCTGAAATGTTAAAAGATAAGATGAATCTTGAATTTTCAAGTCGGTACGTGTATTTTGAAACGGAGATGCGGTTGATAGACAAGCAATTTGCTTCTACAAATTAATTGTAAATTTGAAGATTAGGACTGTCCAGATAAAAAGGAATCTATTTACCTTAAAACGATGAGCGTAAGAGCAAAAAAACATTTAGGGCAACACTTTTTAAAAGATGAACAGATCGCAAAGAACATTGCTGATAGCTTGACAGAAAAGGGTTATAAAACGGTTCTGGAAATAGGTCCTGGAATGGGGGTGTTAACCAAATATCTTTTGAAAAGAGACTACACAACTTATGTGATAGAAATAGACACAGAATCTGTCGAATATTTACAAAGCACCTATCTCAACCTTGCTTCAAGGGTCATTTCTGAAGATTTTTTAAAAATAACACTTTCCGATTATTTCAAGGATGAGCCTTTTGCAATTATTGGAAATTTCCCGTACAATATTTCGAGCCAGATTGTTTTTAAAACTTTGGAAAACAGACATCAGATCCCTGAATTTTCAGGAATGTTTCAAAAAGAAGTAGCAGAACGGATTGCAGAAAAAGAGGGTAGTAAAAAATATGGGATTTTATCTGTAATTGCGCAGGCTTTTTATGATGTCGAGTATTTATTTACCGTACCACCAAGTGTTTTTAATCCGCCACCAAAGGTAGATTCGGGGGTTATCAGAATGATTCGAAAAGAAAATTTTTCTTTACCGGTAAATGAAAAATTATTTTACACAGTTGTAAAAACAGCCTTTAATCAACGCAGAAAAATGTTGAGAAGTAGTTTAAAATCTATGAATTTATCGGATAACTTAAGAGAAGACCTTATATTTGCGAAACGTCCTGAACAATTGTCAGTGGCAGAATTTATAAATCTAACCTCTTTAATTGAGCGTGATGCAAGTTGAAATGACCAAAGAATTTATCACAAAGCTTAAAAAGCTAATTGCTGAGGGAAAAGATACCGCCTTGTCTGCTTTGTTTGATGATATGCACTCTGCTGATATTGCTGAAATTTTAGAAGACTTAAAATTTGATCAGTCGCTTTACGTTATTAAAGGTTTGGATCCGGAAAAAACATCAGAGATCCTTACAGAGTTAGATGAGGATATTCGTGAAAAAATTTTAAAAGAACTTTCTTCTGAAGAAATTGCTAAAGGAATAGATGAATTAGATTCTGACGATGCGGCTGATATTATTGGAGAGCTTTCAGATAAACAAAAGAAGGAGGTCATTTCTCAAATTGAAGATGTTGAACATGCCAAAGACATTGTAGATCTATTGCGATACAGTGAAAATATCGCAGGAGGTTTGATGGGGAAAGAATTGGTAAAAGTCAATGAAAATTGGACAAATCTTCGTTGTGTAAAAGAAATGCGTCGTCAGGCCAAAGATTATAATAAAGTCCACACCATTTATGTGGTAGATGACAACGATGTTTTAAAAGGACGGCTTTCTTTAAAAAGTCTTTTGACAACATCGACAGAAACGCCTGTAAGAGAAGTTTATAATGCTAAAATAACTTCTGTAAGGGTAGATGAAAAAGACGAAGACGTTGCTAAGATTATGCAGAAATACGATTTGTTTGTAGTGCCTGTAGTTGATGAAATGAACCGATTGGTCGGCCAGATTACCATTGATGACATTGTTGATTTTATCAAAGATGAAGCGGATAAAGATTATCAAATGGCGGCGGGAATTACCGATGATGTAGAGGCAGATGACAATATTTTACAATTGACAAAAGCAAGATTGCCTTGGTTGGTATTGGGTTTGTTTGGAGGTTTGGGAGCTGCTTATGTTATGGGAGGTTTTGAAGAGGCTCTTGAAAGGCATAAAATTTTATTTTTCTTTACCCCATTGATTGCCGCAATGGCAGGAAATGTAGGCGTGCAATCTAGTGCCATTATAGTACAAGGTCTTGCCAACAAGAACATTAAGGGAAGTTTGTGGAATCGTCTTTTTAAAGAAATTGGTTTGAGTTTGGTTAATGGAATTATTTTAGGCTTGCTAGTGCTTGCCTATGGTTTGCTTCAAAATTATGACATGACGGTTAATTATGTAATTGCTATTTCCTTGCTAATTGTTATTATCATAGCTGCTTTAATAGGTACTTTTGTTCCTATGATTTTAGACAAAAGAGGAATTGATCCTGCATTGGCCACAGGTCCTTTTATTACAACGAGTAATGATATTTTTGGAATTTTGATTTATTTTATGATCGCTAAAATAATGCTCGGATTTTAGTAGTAGGTCTTAGTTCAATTTATTTCAAGTTTTATTTACGATTCGTTAATTTTATTTTTTCTAAAAACGACCATAAAACAATACCAGTGCTTACTGAAATATTTAGGGAATGTTTGGTCCCAAATTGAGGAATTTCAACGCAAAAGTCTGAGGCACTAACCACCTCTTGTTGTACGCCCATCACTTCGTTTCCCATAACAATAGCATAGCGATTTTCTTTTGATACTTTAAAATTTTGGAGCATGGTTGATTTTTCTGCTTGCTCTATAGAAGCTACAATAAATCCTTCTTTTTGAAGTTTTTTAATCAAACTCAAACAATCTTTAACATATTCCCATACTACGGATTCCGTAGCGCCTAAAGCCGTTTTATGAATGTCTTTATTTGGGGGGGTGGCAGTAATTCCACAGAGGTAAATTTTTTCAATCACAAAGGCGTCGCAGGTTCTAAATACAGAGCCTATATTGTTTAAGCTTCTAATATTATCTAGAATTACGACTAAAGGAATTTTAGGGGTTTTTTTAAATTCATCAAGCCCCAGTCGGTTTAATTCGCTGTTTTTTAATTTTCTCATATAGAATAATTTTAGCACAAAATTACAGGTAATTATTAGAATTTTAGGATTTTAAACTTTTAAACTTTCAAACTATTTTGTGTATTTTCGCAGTTCAAATGAATTCAGGTTAAAATGAGTGCGAAATTTAAAGAATACAAAGGATTAAGTTTAACAAATATAGCAGCTGATACGCTTAAATTTTGGAAGACAAATGACATTTTTCAAAAAAGTATTAGTAGTAGAGACCATAAAGAACCTTATGTGTTTTTTGAGGGGCCTCCTTCTGCAAATGGACTTCCTGGAATTCACCATGTCATTGGACGCACCATTAAAGATATTTTTCTGAGGTATAAAACCATGAAAGGTTTTAAAGTGGAACGTAAAGCAGGTTGGGATACACATGGACTTCCTGTTGAGTTAGGTGTCGAAAAAGAGCTTGGAATTACTAAAGAAGATATCGGAACGATCATTTCAGTTGAAGATTACAATGATGCTTGTAGAAAAGCGGTCATGAAATACACCGATGTCTGGAATAACTTAACGGAGAGGATAGGCTATTGGGTAGATATGGAAGATCCGTATGTTACCTACAAGCCAAAATATATGGAGAGTGTTTGGTGGTTGTTGTCGCAATTGTACCATAAAAATCTATTGTACAAAGGGTACACCATTCAACCGTATTCTCCAAAAGCCGGAACAGGATTGAGCTCACATGAAATTAACCAACCTGGGGCCTATCAAGATGTAACAGATACGACAGTTGTTGCTCAGTTTAAAGCCATAAAGAGTAGTTTGTCAAACAGATTACAAAATTTAGAAGGATCGGTTTATTTTTTAGCATGGACAACAACTCCTTGGACCTTGCCATCGAACACGGCGCTAGCTGTGGGCTCTAAAATAGCGTATGTCGCTATTAGATCTTATAATCAATATACTTTCCAGCCGATTACCGTCATTTTAGCAGAAGCATTGGTCGCAAAGCAGTTTGGCAAAAAATATTACCCTATACAAACGGAGGTAGACTTGACAACTTATAATAAAGGAGACAAAAAAATTCCTTTTTTGATTGTTGATTCATTTAAAGGCAGCGAATTGGTAGATTCAAAATATGAACAATTATTAGCTTATGCATTGCCTTATCAAAATCCAGAAAACGCATTTAGAGTTATTTCAGGAGATTTTGTAACTACAGAAGACGGTACAGGGATTGTACATACTGCCCCGACATTTGGTGCAGATGATGCTTTAGTAGCCAAGCAAGCTTCACCAGAAGTGCCGCCATTGTTAGTGTTGGATGAAAATGAAAATCCAATTCCTTTGGTTGATCTGCAAGGAAAATTCACCAAACACCTTGGGCCATACGCAGGAAAATACGTTAAAAATGAATATTATAATGAAGGAGAAGTTCCAGAGAAATCTGTTGATGTAGAAATCGCGATTCAACTAAAAGAAGAAAACAAGGCTTTTCATGTTGAAAAATACAAACACAGTTACCCACATTGCTGGAGAACCGATAAACCGGTATTGTATTATCCATTAGATTCTTGGTTTGTAAAAGTGACCGAAAAAAGAGAACAAATGTTTAATTTGAACGAAACCATTAATTGGAAGCCAACATCTACTGGTGAGGGACGTTTTGGAAATTGGTTAAAAAATGCCAATGACTGGAACCTATCGCGTTCTCGATATTGGGGAATCCCATTGCCTATATGGAGAACAGAAGATGGAACTGAAGAGGTTTGTATCGGTTCTGTAGAGGAGTTAAAGGCTCAAATTCAAAAGTCAATTGCAGCAGGTGTTGCATCTGAAGATATTTTTGCTGATTTTGTTTTAGGTGATATGACAGACGATAATTATGATAAAATTGACCTACATAAAAATATAGTAGACCAGATTGTTTTGGTATCACCATCTGGTAAATTGATGAAACGGGAAGCTGATTTGATTGATGTTTGGTTCGATTCTGGGTCGATGCCCTATGCCCAATGGCATTATCCTTTTGAAAATAAAGAACTTATAGATAATAATAAATTTTATCCAGCCAATTTTATTGCAGAAGGCGTTGATCAAACACGTGGTTGGTTTTATACTTTGCACGCTATTAGTACGATGGTGTTTGATTCCGTCGCTTATAAGAATGTTGTTTCTAACGGATTGGTATTGGATAAGTACGGAAAAAAAATGTCGAAACGCTTAGGAAATGGTGTAGATCCTTTTGAAACGATGGATACATTTGGACCTGATGCGACACGTTGGTATATGATCTCAAATGCAAACCCTTGGGATAATTTAAAGTTTGATATTGATGGGGTTGATGAGGTTAGAAGAAAATTTTTTGGAACACTTTATAATACCTATTCTTTCTTTTCTTTATATGCAAATTTAGATAATTTTAGTTATGCAGAACCAGATGTCCCTTTTGAAGAAAGGCCAGAAATAGATCGATGGATTTTGTCTGAGTTGAATACCTTGATTAAAAATACAGGTGAGTTTTATGAAGCCTACGAACCGACAAAAGCAGCACGTGCTATTCAATATTTTGTGTCAGAGAATTTGAGTAACTGGTTTGTGCGTTTGAGTAGGAGACGTTTTTGGAAGGGAGTATATGAGCAAGATAAAATTTCTGCCTACCAGACCCTTTATAACTGTGTGCTAACGGTTACCAAGTTAGCAGCACCGATTGCTCCGTTTTATATGGATCATCTCTATAGAGATTTAATTGATGCAGTTGAGGGCACACATACTGAATCAGTACATTTAGAAAACTTTCCAGTACATAACCCAAATTTAATTGATGAGACCTTAGAACGAAAGATGCAAAAAGCACAGCAAATATCATCTATGGTATTGTCTTTACGCAAAAAGGAAATGATTAAGGTAAGACAGCCTTTACAGCGTATTATGATTCCTGTTTTAGATCAAAGAGATCGTGAAGACATTTTAGCTATTCAAGATCTAATTATTTCCGAAGTGAATGTTAAAGAAATTGAATTGATAGACGACGCCTCTGGAATTTTAGTAAAGAACATCAAACCTAATTTTAAGGTTTTAGGACCTAAATATGGAAAAGAGATGCGTTTTATAGGGGAAGCTGTACGGGAATTTTCACAAGAAGATATTGCTAAGATTGAAAAATATAAGAAAATAGAGATAAAAATAAACGGAAAAATTGTAGATTTAGCCCTTGATGAAGTAGAAATTTCGTCACAAGATATTGAAGGCTGGCTTGTTGCCAACCAAGGAAGTTTGACTGTGGCACTAGATGTTAGTATTAATGACAGCATGAAAAAAGAAGGGATTGCTAGAGAGTTAATCAATAGAATTCAGAATATTCGTAAAGAATCTGGTTTTGAGGTTACAGATAAGATACACCTATCATTAGAGAATCATGTCATTTTAAATGAAGCGGTTCTAGAAAATGAAAAATATATAAAAGATGAAACGCTCACAGAAAAAATAGCATTTTTTCCGACGCTTTCAGAGGGTGTTGAAATTGAATTTGATGAGGTAAAAACAAGACTATTAATTTGTAAATTGTAAGATTATGGAAAATATAAAAGCACAATACGGCGAAGCTGAATTAAATGAGTTTAAAGAAATTATTTTAAAAAAGATAGCCAGGGCTCAAGAAGATTTAGACCTTCTTAATAGTGCTTATAAAAATGATAGTGCCAACGGTACAGATGACACCTCACCAACCTTTAAAGCTTTTGAAGAAGGCGCAGAAACCATGGCCAAAGAAGCAAATGTGCAATTGGCAATTCGTCAAGAAAAGTTTATTCGCGACCTAAAAAAAGCATTGCTTCGTATTGAAAATAAAACTTATGGAGTTTGTAGAGTTACTGGAAAATTGATTCAAAAGGAACGTTTAAAATTGGTTCCACACGCTACTTTGAGTATTGAAGCCAAAAAAAAACAATGATATCGTGAACTTATGTTGGCTGTTAGTTGGTCATAAATGAAACCTTTTTGAGCGTATTTTTATTTTGAAAAAAGCAAGCTTTATAATCTTATCAGTACTCCTATTAGACCAAATTAGTAAAATTTGGGTTAAGACCCATTTTATGTTAGGGGAAGAATTTTATGTGTTTGAATGGTTTCGAATTCATTTTGTTGAAAATAACGGGGCCGCTTGGGGTGTAGAAATTGGAGGAAAAATAGGAAAATTATTATTGACTTTATTTAGATTGTTTGCTGTTGTGGGAATTGCTTACTGGTTGACAATTTCTATAAAAAAGAACGCACATCGATTGTTAATCACAGCAATCTCATTAATTTTTGCAGGGGCCTTGGGCAATATTATCGATTCTGTTTTTTACGGAGTGGTGTTTGACCACTCTTATAATCAATTGGCTACACTTTTTGCAGAACATCCCTATGGTGCTATTTTTCACGGGAAAGTTGTAGATATGTTCTATTTTCCTATATGGCAGGGAGTACTTCCTTCTTGGATCCCAAAATTTGGTGGAGAAAATTTTACCTTTTTTAATGCAATCTTTAACGTTGCTGATTCTGCGATTACCATTGGAGTAATGATTTTACTCTTTTTTGGAAACAAGATCTTCCCAAAGGAATCTTAAAGACACATCGTTTGTCAGTAGACAAAAGTGAATTTTGTTAGTTTGATAAGTTGCAAGCTGTTATAATCAGTTTATTTTTAACTCTAAACTACTTATAGGGAATTTAGAACATTCAACTAAAAACAGTAAATTTGTTTAATTTTTAAGAACAAAGTATGATACAATCAATGACTGGCTACGGTAAATCTGTTTTGCAGTTGTCATCGAAAAAAATAAGTATAGAGATCAAATCTCTAAATAGTAAAAATTTGGACCTAAATACGAGAATGCCTTCGTATTACAAAGAGAAAGATATTGAGGTTCGGAAAATTTTGGCTAAAGCCTTGGTTCGTGGAAAAATAGATTTTTCTATCCAGGTTGAGATGACTTCAGAGGAAACCCAAACCGCTATCAATAAAGGGGTAGTAGCCACCTATATTGAGCAATTAAAAACGATTACTCCTGGTGATGAGATTCGTTTTTTAGAGATTGCTATGCAATTGCCGGATGCCTTAAAGACAGTTCGCGAACAGTTTAACACAGATGAATGGGTGCTTATTTTAGGAGGTGTCAGTGAAGCAATTCAAAAAATTATTCAATACAGAAAAGACGAAGCCTTTGCTTTAGAGGCAGATTTTAAAAATAGAATTGAAATGATTCAAACCTATTTGACAGAAATTGAAAAGTTAGATAAAGAACGTTTAGAACAAGTAAGAATTCGATTGAAAAAAGCCATTGAAGAATTAAAAATAAATATTGATGAAAACAGGTTTGAGCAAGAATTAATTTATTACTTAGAAAAGTTAGATGTCAATGAAGAAAAAGTTCGTTTGTCAACACATTTAGATTATTTTTTAACGGAATTGTCAAATGAAAAATCGGATGGTAAAAAATTAGGTTTTATAGTTCAAGAAATAGGAAGAGAAATCAATACCTTAGGTTCAAAATCGAATGATGCTAGCATGCAACAAGTGGTAGTTCAAATGAAAAATGAATTGGAAAAAATAAAAGAACAGGTTTTTAATATTTTGTAAAATTGCAAGTTGTACGTTGGAAAATCAAAAATTAAATAGTAAAAAAGGGAAACTCATTGTTTTTTCTGCTCCCTCAGGTTCTGGAAAAACAACCGTTGTTCGCCATCTTTTAGACCAGAAAGAACTAAAGCTAGACTTTTCTATTTCTGCAACTTCTAGAGCTCCGAGAGGGAAAGAAATAGCAGGGAGAGACTATTATTTTTTAAGTGTAAAAGATTTTGAGAAAAAGATTGATAATCAAGATTTTTTAGAGTGGGAAGAGGTGTATAAAAATAATTTTTACGGAACTTTAAAATCGGAATTGCAGCGGATATGGAATTTAGGAAAGCACGTTGTTTTTGACATTGATGTTGTCGGAGCTTTAAATATCAAAGCACAATTTCCTAAAAACACCCTTGCGGTATTTGTGAAAGCACCTTCTTTAGAAGAAATGGAGCGTCGTCTGAGAAATAGACAAACAGATACTGAAGACAAGATCATTGAACGTATTGTTAAGGCTAAAAAAGAAATGACTTATGCCAAAGATTTTGATGTTATTTTAGTAAATGATTCTTTAGAAATAGCCAAACAAAAAGCGTACAAATTAGTATCTGATTTTATTCAATAAATCAAGAGATGTTAATAATTTAAAGAGTTAAAACACGATGAATATCGGTTTGTATTTTGGGACTTTTAATCCAGTTCATACGGGTCATTTGATTATTGCCAATCATATGGTAGAACATTCAGATTTAGATGAGGTTTGGATGGTGATTACGCCTCACAGTCCATTTAAAAAGAAAGCGACCTTATTAGATAATTACCAACGGTATGAGATGGTCTATAGGGCTACCGTAGATTTGCCATTAATTAGACCTTCAGCTATCGAATTTGATTTGCCAAAACCATCTTATACGATAAATACCTTAGTAAGTGCCGAGGAAAAATATCCTAATGATCAGTTTAGCTTGATTATGGGAGAAGACAATTTGCAAAACTTACACAAATGGAAAAATTATACTGAAATTCTTAATAATTATAATATTTATGTGTACCCGAGGGTTCTTAAAAAACAGTGTAAACACACAGTTGTGTCGGAGAATATTTATAGAATAGAGGCTCCTATTGTTGAGATTTCATCGACAGATATCAGAAAGTTAATCAAATCTAATAAAAACGTACAACCCTTGTTGCCTAAAAATGTTTGGGAGTATATTGAGGAAATGAATTTCTATAAGAAATAGTTTTTCTAGTGTTTTAAGGAAAAACCAGTAAATCTATTTATATGTTTGGATGAAGGTAATTTCTATATCTAAAAATTTTGATATTTAAGAAGGTAAAAAAACGAGTTTAATTTTAAAAAAATAGTTGCTTTGAGTATATTTGTTTTTTAAAAATGACTAAGAAGAGAGAAAATAAAGATAAATTAAAGACAAAACTAACCAAAAAATACCGGTTGGTCGTATTGAATGAAGACTCTTTTGAAGAGCGGTTTTCATTAAAATTAACGCGTTTAAATGTGTTTGTTTTAGGAGGTCTTTTTAGTGTTTTTTTAATTGCACTAACCGTTTTATTAATCGCTTTCACTTCTATAAAAGAATACGTTCCGGGTTTTTCTTCTACCCAGCTAAAGAAACAGGCCACGCATCTCTTTTACAAAGTAGATTCCTTGCAGTTGCAAATTAAAACGCTCAAAAAATATACAGAAGCCCTCAAACCCATTTTGATTGGGGAGGATAAAGCAATAGGTTTAGAACTGCCTTATACAAACGATGTAAAAGCAGAAGTTTTAGCCAGCGTTTCTCCTAATATCAGAGATTCTATTCGAAAAATTCTAAAAGATGAATATTTATTAAAAGGAAAAATTCTAGAAGAATTGCATCAAAAAGAATTGACTTCGATAAATCAACAACTGTTTAAAAAGAATGCGATCATAGATAGTTTGTCGTTTAAAATTTCGGCCTATCAGCAACATAAAATGAAGCATATAAATAATGAAGTGCCTTTTGAATCCGTTGAATCTTCTGTTGATCAGCTTTTAGTTCGTTCAAAGAAAGATTCTATTTTTAGAGAGGGGGTTGAACGAGAAGATCGATTTAATTTATTTGATTTTGAAACAGATAAAGTAGCGGTTGTCTTTTTTGCTCCTGTAAAAGGGATTATAACGGACCATTATAATGTAAAAGAAAAACATTATGCGGTAGACATAGCGGTAACCAAAGGTGCCACTGTAAAAGCGATTGCAGACGGAACAATTATTTTTGCTGAATGGACAGCAGAAACAGGGTATGTCTTAATTATCGAACACTTAAATAAGTATTTGTCTGTTTATAAGCACAATGAAATAATATACAGAAACCAAGGAGATCTTGTTAAATCTGGCGAAGTCATTTCTATAGCAGGATCGAGTGGAGAATATAGTACGGGGCCGCATTTGCATTTTGAAATGTGGTATCAAGGATATCCCGTAAATCCAATAAATTTTATCGAATTTGAATAATGAGTATAAAATCAGCTTTTGCAATTCCATTTGCAAAATTCATACAGAAAAAAGTGTATAGGTGGGCAGAAAACCCAATTAAAACCCAAAAAAAAGTTTTTGAAAATTTGGTTGCAGTAGGTAAGAATACTGCTTTTGGACGCGATCACGGTTTTGAATCCATTCGTACTTACGAGGCTTTTAAAGCGAAAGTACCCATAGTGGATTACGAAGGATTACGAGGTTATATAGAAAGGGTGGTAGCAGGAGAAAGGGATGTTCTTTGGAAAGGAAAACCTTTGTATTTTGCAAAAACTTCTGGAACTACCTCAGGGGTTAAATATATACCGATTACCAAAGAATCGATGCCTACGCATACTAGATCTGCTAAAAATGCAATATTAATGTATATTGCTCAAACAGGAGATGCTTCTTTTTTAGATGGGAAGATGATTTTTTTACAAGGCAGCCCAATTTTAAAAAATAAAAATGGAGTTGACATAGGAAGGTTAAGTGGAATAGTTGCGCATTATGTTCCAAAATACATGCTAAAGAACACATTGCCTAGTTGGGAAACCAATTGTATTGAAGATTGGGAAACGAAAGTAGCTGCCATCATTGAGGAAACATTTGACAAAGATATGACAGTAATTAGTGGTATTCCTTCTTGGGTGCAAATGTATTTTGAAAAGCTTTATGAAAAAACGGGAAAGACCATTTCTGAAGTGTTTCCAAAATTTAATTTTTTTATTTATGGAGGGGTAAATTTTGAACCTTATAGAACTAAATTTGAAAATTTAATTGGAAAAAAAATAGACTATTTAGAATTGTACCCTTCTTCCGAAGGATTTATTGCCTATCAAGACAATCTCTTTGAAAAAGGGATGTTGTTACAATTAGATAATGGAATTTTTTATGAGTTTATTCCTGCAAAAGAGTTTTATGATGAAAATCCTACCAGAATTTCTTTAGAGGAGGTTGAGTTGGGGGTTAATTATGTAATTATTTTAAATACCACTGCAGGTTTATGGGGGTATAATATTGGAGATACTGTTGAGTTTACCTCTATAAAACCTTATAGGATTATAGTGACAGGACGTATTAAGCATTTTATTTCTGCCTTTGGAGAACATGTCATTGGGAAGGAGGTAGAGCAGGCTTTGATCGATGCTTCTCAAGGAATGGATGTTGTAATTAATGAATTTACAGTTGCACCACAAGTAGCTCCTAAAGAAGGGTTGCCTTATCATCAGTGGTTTATTGAATTTGAGCAGGCTCCAGAGAATTTGGATCTTTTTGCTAAAAAAGTTGATCTTTCCATGCAAAATCAAAATATTTACTATGCAGATCTAATAAACGGAAAGGTTTTAAAAACACTCGAAATTACAAAGGTGAAAAAAGGTGGTTTTCACGCATATATGAAATCAATTGGTAAATTTGGAGGTCAGAATAAAATCCCAAAATTATCAGACAATAGAGAAATTGCCAACGGATTAGAAGATTTTATAATTGAGGAACCTGTTTTTAAAAGCAGTGCTACATGAAAGTAATCGCAACAAATTTAGGGAGTAGAAAAAAAGTAAATTGGAAAGGGCGCCTTATAGAAACAGGAATATTTAAAAGTCCAGTTTCCAGTATTCTTTTGGATAGAGAAATGGTTGAGAAAGATCAAGTAATTGACCGCAGTTGTCATGCTGGCACTAATAAGGCAGTATATGTCTATAGCACAGACCACTACCCCTATTGGAAAGAGCGATTTCCAGATTTACAATGGAATTATGGCATGTTTGGAGAAAACCTTTCAATAGAAGGATTAGATGAAAAAAATATACACATAGGAAACAGGTATCGTGTAGGCGGGGCAATCATAGAGGCTACAGAATCTAGAGATCCCTGCGTAAAATTAGGCATGCGTTTTGAGGATGCTAAAATAATCAAACAGTTTTGGAACACGACCAAATGCGGTGTGTACTTTAAGGTAATTCAGCCTGGAGAGGTCAAGTCTGGAGATTTTTTAATCTTATTAGAAGAAAAGAGTACGAACCCCTCTATAGCTGAAGTTTATAAGTCAGATCGCTAACCCAAACTTCTAAGTCAAATTGAGAAGTCAGATCACCATGCTTTTATTTATAAACCAACTTTTGACTACCGTTTTTATTCCTTAAATTTGCAGGTATAATATAACAAATGACACACGAAGTAGAATTAACCTGGAAAGGCAACATGCATTTTGAATCGGAAGGTCCAGGAGGGAAAGTACCTATAGATGGTGCAAAAGAATTTGGAGGAGAAGGAAAGGGCGTTCGTCCTAAAGCGATGATGTTGTCTGCTTTAGCAGGGTGTGCAGGCATGGATATTTCAATGTTCTTAAAAAAAATGCGGATAGAAGTCTCCACTTTTTCCATAGCGGTTAGCGGAGTTTTGACAGAGGAGCATCCCAAATACTACAAAACGGTAGCACTGACCTTTGCCTTTTATGGAGCCGATTTTAACAAGAAAAAAATTGAAAAGGCTGTTGACTTATCTGTAAACACCTATTGTGGAGTGATGGCCATGTTTAAAAAATTTGCTGACATTACTGTGGTTACGGAGTACCACGAGGTATAAATTTTACGGTCGATTAATTTATCGAAAACTACCATGCGTTGGAATTTAAAAGCACAAGTCGATGTTCAAAAAGCACAAGTACTTTCCAAAGATTTAGGAATTGCTCCTACCCTTGCTAAATTATTAACACAGAGGAGAATTGATTCATTTGAAGCAGCAAAATTATTTTTTAGACCAAGTTTAGAGAATTTACACGATCCTTTTTTAATGAAGGATATGGCTAAGGCAGTAAATCGTATTGAAGAAGCCATTTCTAAGGAGGAAAATATAATGGTCTATGGCGATTACGATGTAGATGGAACGACTTCTGTCGCCCTTATGTCAACGTATTTGTCAGAAAGTTATGAACGAGTTGCCACGTATATTCCCGATCGTTATGAAGAAGGTTATGGGGTTTCATATAAAGGTATTGATTATGCGGCAGACAATGATATTTCTTTAATCATTGCTTTGGATTGTGGAATCAAGGCGATTGATAAAGTTGCCTATGCATCAGAAAAAGGAATCGATTTTATTATTTGTGACCATCACAGACCCGGAGATAAGATTCCAAATGCAGTTGCTGTATTAGATCCTAAAAGAGAAGATTGTAATTATCCTTATAAGGAATTATGTGGTTGTGGAGTGGGATTTAAATTGATTCAGGCCCTTGCAAAGTCAAAAACACAAAATTTTAATGAGCTAATACCGTTTTTAGATTTAGTTGCAGTGGCTATAGCTGCAGACATTGTTCCCATAACTGGAGAAAATCGAATTTTAGCTTACCATGGTTTACAAGTAATCAACTCAATGCCACGAGTAGGAATTAAAGCCATTATACATCAATTAAAAAAGAAGACCTTAACGATTACTGATGTGGTGTTCGTAATAGCGCCAAGAATTAATGCCGCAGGTAGAATGAAGCACGGATTGCACGCTGTAGAATTGTTGTCAGAAAATGATTTTGATCGGGCTTTGCAAATAGCCAATGCAATTGAAACGTTTAATTCAGAAAGAAAGGAGTTGGATCAAAAAATAACGGTTTCAGCTTTGCAACAGATTCAGGAAAATAGTGAAGAAAAAAACTGTACCACAGTTGTCTTTGATGAAAATTGGCATAAAGGTGTTATAGGGATTGTGGCTTCCAGATTGATAGAAACTTATTATCGCCCCACTTTGGTGTTTACTAAAAGCGGATCTAAACTCGCTGCTTCTGCCAGGTCCGTAAAGGGATTTGATGTGTATAATGCCCTCTCGGCATGTAGTGAGTATATGGAACAATTTGGTGGGCATAAATACGCAGCGGGATTAACCCTTCTTCCTGAAAATTACCAACAATTTAAAGACAAATTTGAAGATGTTGTAAAAAATACTCTTCCAGAAGCGTTGAGAACTCCAGAAATTCAAGTAGACCACGAACTTTTTTTATCAGAAATAAGTCCTAAATTTTACAGAATTCTCGAACAAATGGCTCCTTTCGGGCTGGGGAATATGCATCCAGTTTTTATGGCAGGGGGCTTGAGAGATAATGGTTATGGTAAAAGAGTTGGAGAAGATAAAAGTCATTTAAAACTCTCTATTGTCTGTGGAGCAGACAACAAAACATATGCTGCCATCGGTTTTGGTTTGGGGGATAAATACAACCTTGTAAAAAGTGGCAAGTCATTTAAGGCAGTCTTTACCATCGATGAAAATTACTGGAACGGAAACACTTCTTTACAATTGGTTTTAAAAGACATCAAGGCTGAAGATTAACTTCTTACCTGACCATTTCCTTTTACGATCCATTTATAACTGGTAATTTCTTCTAATGCCATCGGTCCTCTTGCGTGGAGTTTTTGAGTGCTAATTCCTATTTCTGCTCCCAGACCAAATTGTGCGCCATCTGTAAAAGCAGTAGAACTGTTAGCATATACCGCTGCAGCATCAACTCTATTGAGGTATTTTTCAACAGTAGACTCATCTTCAGCAACGATTGCCTCACTGTGTTTAGAACTGTAACACGCAATGTGGTCGAGTGCTTCTTCTAGGTCAGAAACCGTTTTAATCGACATTTTATTCGATAAAAATTCTGTACCAAAATGAGTAGGGTTTGCCTTGTTTAGCAAAGGTTTAGGGTAATATCCATCTAAAACAGCATAGGCTTTTTCATCTGCAAATACTTCGGTTTCCTTTTTGATTAGCTCACTAGTAAGTGTTCTTAAATCATCGAGTCTGTCTTGGTGAACAATCAAACAGTCTAAGGCATTACACACACTTACCCTACGGGTTTTGGCATTGGTGATAATAGCTGTTCCTTTTTTAAGATTTCCACTTTTATCAAAGTAGGTATGTACAATTCCTGCTCCTGTTTCAATCACTGGAACTTTGGCATTTTCTCTCACAAAATTGATTAGACCTTGGCTTCCTCTAGGGATAATAATATCTACATGGTCTGTGGCGTTTAACATAACTGTAGTTGCTTGACGATCTACGGGTAATAAACTTACGATAGCTGTATTGACATGGTGTTTTTTTAGGACTTCTTTAATCAAAGATACAATGGCTGCATTTGAAAACTCAGCATCACTGCTCCCTTTTAAAATACAAGCATTATTGGTTTTAAAGCAGAGAGAAAACACATCAAAAGAGACATTTGGACGGGCTTCATAGATAATTCCTATGACACCTATCGGAACGCGGACCTTAGAAATTTTCAATCCGTTTTCCAATTTTCTTTGGGCCAAAATATCTCCAATCGGATTGGTCAACTTAGAGACGTTGATAATGTCTTGGGCAATTCCCCGTATACGTTCTTCAGACAATAACAACCGGTCGTACTTTGGGTCGTTTTTGTCCATTCTATCTAAATCTTTTCGATTTTCTGTTAGAATCTCAGCCGTTTTTTCTATTGCCAATGCAGCAATTTCAACTAATATTTCATCTATTTTTGAAGCAGAGAGCGTTATCAATTCTCTGCTAGCTTCTTTTGAGGCTTGAAGTGTATTTTCTATTGTTGAGTTCATACTTTTTACGTATTGCTTTGGTTTTGCGATTTTTCGTATAGGCTTATTTTAAGACCAAGTAGTTGTAGTGTACCAAGGGAGTACAATCTCTTTTGCCTAGGCAAATTTTAGCTTTGTCTGAATCATAGGCCACTTTTCCAAGTCCGATATTTTTATTATTTTCATCTGTGATGTTAACCACATCTCCTTTTTTAAAGGAACCATTAATAGCTGTAACACCGATGGGTAACAAGCTACTTGCTTTTTCTGATAGAAGAGCCTTTTTAGCTCCTTCGTTTACACAAATACACGCTTTTGAAAAATCACCTGCCTGAGCTACCCATTTTTTTATGGGAGAGGTTGTGCGATTATTTGCTTTAAAAAAAGTACCACTTTCTCTGTTAAGAAGCGCTTTTAGAATACCATTCTTAGTGCCATTTCCGATAGACACATTTACTCCAAAACCAGCGATTTTTTTCGCAGTTTCAGCTTTAGACAGCATGCCTCCCCTACCGAATGCTGATTTGGTATCTGATATGATTTTTTCTAAATCAACTCCGTTCTCGGTGTATTCCCCAATTAATTTAGCGGTCGGTTCGTTCGGATGACTTGTAAAAATACCATCTACATTAGAGAGCAACAACATATTCTCCACTGCCATCATAGAGGCTACGAGTCCAGATAATTCATCGTTGTCTGTAAACATTAATTCAGTAATAGAAACCACATCATTTTCGTTGATGATTGGTATTATGTCACTTTTTAATAAGGCGTCTAAACAGTTTTTGATATTTAGATAGTGCTGTCGAGTTCTGAATGATTCTTTGCTCACCAAAACTTGTGAACAGACAATGTTGTGTTCTTGAAAAAAATGACTATAAATTTTCATCAATTCAGCTTGTCCAACAGATGCTAATACCTGACGTTGACTAATCGTGTCTAATCCTTTTGCATTTTTTACAATATTTCTACCAGCAGCGACGGCTCCTGAAGAAACTAAAATTATTTGGTGTCCTTCGGTCTTTAATTCTGCCATTTGATTTACAAGATGAGCAATGCGTTCTTTGTCTGGTAATCCAGAAGAAAGTGTCAGCACATTTGAGCCAATTTTAACTAGTGTTTTCTTTGACGAACCCATCGAATCTTTAGTTGTTCTGCGTTAAGGAATTCACAAAAATACAAATTTGAAATCTATTCATGTTTTGAGTTTTTATAAAAAACAAAAAAGGTTTTGAAAAATCTTTTTTAAAGAGAATCTCTTAGGTGTAAATTTAAGGGATTAAATTTCCTTCTAGATTATAGAGCGTAAATATTTCAGTTTCTTCGTTTGAGGTATGTTGAACAGTTCCTATTTTTTCATTTTTCGCATTGAGTAATGGGTATTCCTTTTGGAGGCTATAAGACTCATCTTCTATTAAAGCGTACAAGTCTTCTTCGTTTACCTCTATTTTAAAATAATAATCTTCTTCATTGATTTTAAATCCGATATTGAATTTGACATCAATTACAGAAGCAAGGTTGTCAAGGTCAGATTCATCAAGGTTGTCAGAGGAATATTCCAGAAGAATATCTATATAGCTGCCTTCTAATATAGAGAAGGTGTCTTCATTAAAATTTAAGTTCCCATCGATTTCGGAGTGTAATTTTTCTTTAAGACGAATGCTATTTTCAGATAGGGTATAGCTATTTTCAGTTAATGTGTACTGATGAAGGAAATAATTGAAATGAGTTCCGGTTACCCAGATGTTTTGATCAAAAATAAAATTAAGTGAATTGAGTGAGATGTCACAAGATGTAATTGGGTTTTCGTTTAGGTCAAAATATTTTATAACAGACTTAACCGTTATTTCATCTGTGGTAAGCTCATCGGTAATTTCGTGAAAACATGCATCTTGTTTTTTGAGGTGTTTTTTTTTAGGATTATTTTTATTGAGGGAAAAAGAAATGTCTAAAGGATCTAAAACCTCGAAAGAGTCTAAAGAAAAGATTTTTAAAACTCTAAGTTTATTTCCAATTTCAACTAAATTATCATCCTTAGCTGTTATGTAATCACTATTTTTAATTAAATTATCATTGTCAGTTGCTATATTATCGCCATCAGAATTACAAGCAATGGATAAAAAACTTAAACAAAGTGAAAGTAGTATTGCGTTTTTTGTGAAACCAAGCCTTCGAACAAATAAATTGGTTATAAAATTTCTATACATATTTGAAAGAAAGTAAGGCTGTTTAAAAAATAGAGTAATAGCTTCGCGATTTTCGCCTGCTAAATGTAAAAAAATATTTACTACAAATCAATTTATTTTGAGATTTTAACTTTAGTTTTTCGTTTTTAACAATACATATACTGGAAAATGATCACTAAATCCTCCTTGGTAGTATTTTCCTGTATAGGTTCTAAAAGGTTCTTTTTTCTTTTTTCTCTTTGGGTCTGTTAAAAATGTTTCATTATAGATATAGGCTTTTACAAATGACAAGCATTTTGATTCAAAAAAGGAAGAAGAAAGTAATATCTGATCAAAAAGCATCCACTCCCCATAGAATTTAGAAGACCCTAAACCTTGCTTATACAATTTTAACATTGGGTTTTGTATGCCTTTAATAGCCAAATGATTTTGGACACTTTCATTGGTAGGATTGTCATTAAAATCGCCCATAACAATAATATTTGAATTTGGAGATTTCAGGTCTTCTATTTTTTTGTGGACTTGTTTTGCGAGGAAAATTCTTTTTAGCCTGGTTTCGCCAGTCCCTAATCGTCTAGAAGGCCAATGGTTTACAAAGATATTGACCAGTTTTCCATTTAATTTTCCCTTGACAAATAAAATATCTCTTGTGTAATCTCGAATGTTTTCAGCATCGTAAATTAATATAGGAATTGCTTCTGATTCTAGAGGCTTAAAAAGATCCTTATTATATAGTAAAGCGACATCAATACCACGTTCATCAGGAGAATCATAATGAATATAGTCGTAGGGTAAATGCGTAAGAGCATCAGAATGAATAAGTGCTTCTAGTACAGTTTTGTTTTCCACTTCTGCCAAACCGATCAAAGCAGGAGGAAGTGTCGATTTATTTTGGCCTATTTTGGAAATAGCCTTCCCTAATTTTTGGATTTTTAAGTTGTACCTATAGGGGCTCCATTTCTTTTCCCCTTTAGGGGTGAAATCTTGGTCCAGAGTATGTGCGGCATTGATGGTGTCAAATAAATTTTCTACGTTGTAAAAAGCGATAGAGATCAGTTGGTGTTTCATTATTGAGTTTTCGGGATTTTAACCGTTTTTCTAAAATACAAAATATTAATCAGTAGCAAAAGTTGAAACTATAAAAGCACAATAGAATCAATATTTTACAGTTCATCAAAAATTGTACATTTGTCATATGATAGATAAGAAGAAAGTGAGTTCTGAAAGGACAGTCTTAATAGGCCTTATTACACAACATCAAGATGAAGAAAAGATTGAAGAATTTTTGGATGAGCTTGCTTTTTTAACCACTACTGCAGGAGGGGTTTCTGTAAAAAGGTTTGTTCAAAAATTAGAGAAACCGCATCCTAAAACTTTTATTGGAACGGGTAAGTTAGAGGAAGTAAAGAGATATATAAGCGCTCATGATATAGGAACTGCTATTTTTGATGATGAATTGTCTCCTGCACAATTGCGAAACATAGAAAAAGTACTTGATTGTAAAATCTTAGACAGAACCAATTTAATTCTTGATATTTTTGCCCAACGGGCTCAAACCAGTTATGCAAGAACACAAGTTGAATTGGCACAATGTGAATATTTATTACCTCGTTTAACGAAATTATGGACACATCTCGATAAGCAAAAAGGGGGTATTGGTATGCGTGGACCAGGAGAAACAGAAATTGAAACAGACAGAAGGATTGTTCGAAATCAAATTTCTGTGTTGAAAAAAAAGTTGTTGAGTATTGACAAACAAATGGCAATACAACGAAAAAATAGAGGGCAGATGGTTCGTGTAGCCTTGGTTGGTTATACCAATGTAGGGAAGTCTACCTTGATGAACGTAATTAGCAAGTCGACCGTTTTTGCAGAAAATAAATTGTTTGCAACCTTAGATACAACGGTTCGTAAAGTAGTTGTAAAAAACCTACCATTTTTAATGACAGATACTGTAGGTTTTATTAGAAAACTGCCAACCCAGTTAGTAGAGTCTTTTAAATCGACGCTTGATGAGGTTCGTGAAGCAGATCTGTTACTTCACGTGGTAGATATTTCTCATAAAAATTTTGAGGACCATATTGCTTCTGTAAATAAAATTTTATCAGAGATTAAAAGTGCAGATAAGCCAGTTATTATGATTTTTAATAAAATAGATGCTTATTCTTCTGAAACGATTGACGAGGATGATTTGGTTACAAAAAAAACAAAGTCACATTACACTTTAGAGGAATTGGAAAAATCTTGGATTTCTAAAATGAATAACAACTGTTTGTTTATTTCTGCTTTAAAAAAAGAGAATCTAGAAAGTTTTAAAGAACGTGTTTATGAAGCGGTTAAGAAAATTCATATAAAGCGTTTCCCTTATAACAATTTTTTGTACGAAGAATATACAGAAGAGTCTTAAAGAGATTTGTTAGGCATTAATTTTAATTAAAATCTGTAGTTGATTCCAAGTCCAAAAATTTCTTTTACTTGTGTTGCCTTGATGGCGTTATCATCATAGATGGTTTGCACAGATATGTTTGTAGAAAGGTATTTATTTATTTTTAGAACAATATTCAACGTGTAATCGATGTCTATATTTGCAGGTTTCTCTTTGTAGTTTGAGTATAGGTTCAAGATGTTTTCAAAAAAAACATTTTGAAAAGGTTCGTTTTTGGAATACAAATTGATACTGGCTCCAATTTTATAACGGGTGCTTTCTCCCATTTCGACACCGAATGAAGATGCTGTGGAGGTGAATTGTTTGTCAACAACAATGATTTTTCCAGTCAAAGGAGCGAAGTTTAATTTAAAAGAGGCTCCTTTTTTGTACAACATACCCAGCCCTATTTGTAAATAAGCAGGAGACATAAAATGTGAAATATAAGTACCCCCTTTTTCACCATGGTCCATTTGGGTTTTAAAATTTAGTAAGGTAGAATAATACCAGTCTTTACCCATTTTTTTTCCTAGAATTGAGTTGAATTCTAAACGGTCATCAGATTTGCTTACCTCTTCTCCTTTTATTTTTGTAAGTCCGTAAGAGGCAATCAACCGGTTGTCCCATGTCCAATCATTTTTTACATAATTAAATTCGTAATGTAAGTTTATATTTCCTGCAATATTAGAAGTTTCTCCGCCCAACCACTGGTCGTTGAAATAGGATTGGTTAAATAGGAGATCTAATTTCCCTTTTTTTTGCCAATTAGAGGTTTTTTCTTGTGCGTAAAATACCGTTGTCAGCAGAAACAGGGCAATGCAGAAATATTTTTTCATAGCAAGCTTTTTGTTCTGAGCTATTTTTTTCGTTTAAATAAGGGAACCGTTGAGCATGCTTCTCCATACATAATGCTACTCGTTATTGGTAGTAATTTGTCAATGAGTAAGGTATAGGCAGTTGGAGGAATCGGTTTGTTAGCACAACCTTTAATGATTACAGGTCTATCTTTGTAATTTGTAGTGTCTAATTTTTCTATAACTTCCTGAAAAAGAGTTGTTTCTAGTAGCTCCAAGTCGCCAACAACAATTTTAGACGCATAGGGTGCGGCTTTGGTTGTAATTAACAAATAGGCCCAAGAAGGAATAATGGCATCTACAGAACAATGTAAAGCGATGAATTGCCCTTTAAGAGAAGACCAGTCATAGGCTTCGATCGATGCTCTAAAGTCTTTTTCCTTTAAAATTAATTCTTGAAACAGCCATTGCTTGATGTCAAATAAAACACGCTTCCCTTTCGGATAGTGGTCTTCAAGGTCAATTGTAATCAACTTGCTATTGGCAACTTTATTTGTGATTTCACGCATACGGATTGCTTGAAAAATTATAGGTTTGTTAAGGGATAGAATGGCTTATAAAAATCCCAATTCTAATTTGGCCTCTTCACTCATCATGTCTTGTGTCCAAGTAGGGTCAAAGGTAATTTCTACTTCTGCGTGGTCAATTTCTTCTAATTCCATTACTTTTTCTTCTACTTCTTTTGGAAGTGTTTCAGCAACAGGACAATTTGGAGATGTTAGAGTCATTAAAATTTTGGCTTCTTTATTTTCGTTAATCATCACATCATAAATTAACCCTAATTCGTAAATGTCTACTGGAATCTCTGGGTCAAAAATAGTTTTTAATACCTGTACTATTTTATCGCCAAGGTCTGTAATTTGTACTTCGTCCATATTTTTTAATTTGTATATAAAACAACTCAAAGATAGTGATTAATCCCTTTTTTAGATAATTTTTACTCAAGACCCTATCTTTGATTGAAAGGCAATGGCATATAATTTTATTTGTTTAATCATAGAAACCAATCCGTTCGCACGTGTTGGAGACAGGTGTTCTTTTAGCTCGATTTCATCGATAAAATACATGTTAGCGTTTATGATGTCTTTGGGTTTTTGACCGTTAAAAACACGTAGCAATATAGCTACAATACCCTTTGTTAGAATGGCATCGCTATCAGCAGTAAAAACTAAGATATCATTTTCTAATTCAGTATGCAACCAAACCTTTGACTGACACCCTTTGATTAAATTTTTATCAACTTTAAAGACCTCTTCAATAAGGGGTAAGGATTTTCCTAAATCTATGATGTATTCGTAGCGCTCCATCCAATCTTCAAACATCGAAAACTCATCGATAATTTCTTTCTGTATTTCTTTAATAGTCATATTTTAAACTTATTTTTGCAAAGTTATAGAATCGCAATGAAGTTTGATAAGTTTTAAGGAAAATATTCAACCTTTTGTAAAAGACTAAAAATAAGTAGATGAGTAAATTGTTAATTGTAGGAACGGTTGCTTTTGACGCCATTGAAACGCCTTTTGGGAAGACTCCAAAAATATTAGGTGGAGCAGCAACTTATATAGGCTTGTCGGCTTCTAATTTTAACATAAAATCAGCCATTGTTTCTGTTGTAGGAGGTGATTTCCCGGCGGAGTATTTACAAATGTTAAAGAACAATAATATAGATATTTCAGGAATTGAAATAATAGAAGAAGGAAAGACATTTTTTTGGAGTGGAAAATATCACAACGATATGAATACCAGAGATACGTTGCTCACCGAATTAAATGTTTTAGAAAACTTCAATCCGGTCGTCCCAGAAAAATTTAAAGATGCTGAAATTGTGATGCTCGGAAATTTACACCCCTTGGTTCAAAATGCTGTAATTGAGCAATTGTCTAAGAAACCACGATTGATTGTATTGGATACCATGAATTTTTGGATGGACACGGCATTAAATGATTTAAAGACTCTTATTAAAAAAGTAGATGTAATTACCATTAATGATGAAGAAGCCCGTCAGTTGAGTGGAGCGTATTCTTTGGTAGTGGCCGCAAAAAAAATTCAAGAGATGGGTCCTAAGTACGTCGTTATAAAAAAAGGAGAACACGGTGCCTTGTTGTTTTGTAAGGAACAAATTTTCTTTGCACCAGCACTGCCTTTAGAAGAAGTATTTGATCCTACTGGAGCTGGAGATACCTTTGCTGGAGGTTTTGTAGGGTATTTAGCGAAAACAGAAGATATTTCTTTTGAAAATATGAAAAATGCCGTAATTTACGGCTCTAATTTAGCCTCTTTTTGTGTAGAAAAATTTGGTACAGAGCGGATGCAAAATTTAAAAAAAGCAGCAATAAAACAACGATTACGGGCATTCAGAGAATTGATGCAATACGAAATTAAAACATCAACAATACAATAAAAACAATGCTTTTAAAGGCTTGTGTCTTAACTATAGATATATGAGTGACGCTATTAAACACGAATGTGGTATTGCAATGGTTCGGTTGTTAAAGCCTCTAGATTTTTATAAAGAAAAATACGGATCTGCTTTTTATGGAATTGACAAGATGTATTTGTTAATGGAAAAGCAGCACAATCGTGGTCAGGACGGAGCAGGTTTTGCGAGTTTGAAATTTAATGCGAGTCCAGGAACACGTTATATTAGTAGAGTGAGATCAAACAAGGAGCAGCCCATACATGATATTTTTGCTCAGATTAATCAAAGGTTAAATGAAGTTTTTGAGAAGCATCCTGATAAAAAAGAAGATGTTACATGGCAGGAAGAAAACTTACCTTATATCGGCAATTTGTTTTTAGGTCATGTGCGTTATGGAACTTCGGGAGGTAACAGTATTGAAAATGTACATCCTTTTTTACGTCAAAGCAATTGGAGACACAAAAATTTAATTATTGCCGGAAATTTTAACATGACAAATTCTTCTCAGTTGTTAGAAGAATTGATTGAGTTAGGACAACATCCAAAAGAAAGTACTGATACAGTAACTGTAATGGAAAAAATTGGTCATTTTTTGGATGATCAAGTAGAAGGGCTGTATCAAGAATTAAAAGGAGGGGTTAGTAAAAAAGATGCTTCTCTGATTATTGCCGAAAAGGTAGATGTTCAAGCCATACTTAAAAAAGCGGCAAAAAGTTTTGATGGAGGATATGCCATGGCAGGATTGTTAGGTCACGGAGATGCTTTTGTGTTGAGAGATCCTGCAGGAATACGCCCTGTGTTTTATTATCAAGATGATGAAGTTTTAGTGGTAGCCTCTGAAAGACCTGTGATACAAACAGTGTTTAATGTTTCTTTAAAATCTGTAAAAGAATTGGAGCGGGGGCACGCACTAATAGTCAAAAAATCAGGGAAGGTATCGGTCAAACCGGTTTTAGATCAACTTCCTAAAAAATCGTGTTCATTTGAACGAATTTATTTTTCTCGAGGAAGTGATGCAGATATATACAAAGAGCGAAAAAATTTAGGAAAAAGTCTGTTTCCTGAAATATTAAAAAAGATTGATAAAGATATTTCAAATACGGTCTTTTCTTATATCCCGAATACAGCAGAAATCTCATTTTATGGAATGAGTGAAGCTGCTGAAGATTTTTTTAACCAACAAAAATTAAAAAAGATTTTAAAAGGGAAGCGAGAAATATCTGCAAAAGACCTGAATGCTATTTTATCTGAAAGACCACGAATTGAAAAAATAGCTGTTAAAGATGTAAAACTCAGAACTTTTATTGCCGATGACAACAGTCGTGACGATTTGGTAGAGCACGTTTACGATGTTACGTATGGAGTCGTAAAACCTACTGACAATTTAGTAATCATTGATGATAGTATTGTGAGAGGGACCACTCTAAAGAAAAGTATTATTAAGATCTTGGACAGGTTACATCCTAAGAAAATTATTATTGTTTCTTCTGCACCTCAAATTCGATATCCGGATTGTTATGGAATCGACATGGCTAAAATTGGTGATTTTATTTCTTTTAGAGCAGCCATAGAATTATTAAAAGATACGGATCAATACGCTATTGTTAAAGAGGTTTATAAGAAATGTATTGAGCAAAGAGTAAAAGAAGATGCAGGTATAGAAAATTTTGTGAAAGAAATTTATGCCCCTTTTAGCGCTGAGCAGATTTCTGATAAAATTGCAGAGATGTTAAAGACTGCTGATGTAAAGGCAGACGTAGAAATTATTTTTCAAACCATAGAAGGATTGCATCAAGCTTGTCCTAATCATAGTGGAGATTGGTATTTTACAGGAGATTATCCTACAAATGGCGGGAAACGCATTGTAAACGAAGCGTTTATTAATTTTTATGAAGGGAAAAATAAGAGGGCTTATTAAATATTTTAAACAGTGTTTAAAAATTTAGTTGAGGCAGGCTACAACTACGGATATTGAAACGGTTTTTTTATCAAAAGAATGATTCTTACAGACACCCATACCCATTTATATAGCGAACAATTTGACAAAGATAGAAGTGATATGATACAACGGTCAATTAAGGCAGGTGTTTCACGCTTTTTTATCCCTGCTATTGATAGCGCGTATACCCAAAGAATGTTTGCTTTAGAAGCAGCTTATCCAGAAAATGTATTCTTGATGATGGGATTGCATCCAACACATGTTAAGGAAAATGTAGAGGAAGAATTGACTTTAATTAAAGAGTGGATCAGCAAGCGAAAGTTTTATGCAATAGGAGAAATTGGAATTGATTTGTATTGGGATAAAACCTATTTAAAAGAGCAGCAACATGCTTTTAGAACTCAAATTCAGTGGGCAAAAGAAAAAAAATTACCCATTAATATTCATTGCAGAGATGCTTTTGATCAGGTATTTGAGATTTTAGAAGAGGAAAAAGGAGCTGATTTATTCGGAATTTTTCACTGTTTTACAGGAAATCTTGAACAGGCCAAAAAAGCAGTTTCGTATAATATGAAATTAGGAATAGGAGGTGTGGTGACTTTTAAAAATGGAAAGATTGACCAATTTTTAAGTCAGATTCCGATTTCTGAGATTGTGTTGGAAACAGATGCACCCTATTTAGCACCTGCCCCTTATAGAGGCAAAAGAAATGAGAGTAGCTATTTGCCAAATATAGTAGCGGCCCTTTCAGGTATATATGGGCTTTCTGAAAAAGAAATTGCCACGATTACTACGCAGAATTCAATAGATGTTTTTGGAATTTAAGTAGTTTTTTTGAGATTCAATTCTATGCGCTTCAGTGTTTGACCGTAAGATCTAAAGTTTACACTATTTTTGTTTTTTATACGTTCGTTTTTTATGAAACGAATCGTAAGAAATTTAAAAATAACTTTGCAAAAGGGGGTTCTTTAAATTTCTTTATGAGAGAACGAGTAAAATGAGTATTTACATAAGTTCTTAATTTTATAAATCATTTATGATCAAGTAATTACTAAAATTTGAACGTGTGAAAAAAATAGGTTTTATTTTCTTTTTTCTATTTACTTGTTTTGCGTGTTTTGCACAAACGCGCTTTTCTAATTTTAGATCCAAGACAATTTCCTTGTCAAAAGACAGTGTTCAGATTTCAGCGTTTAGTATAAGCCCAGTGGCATTTGAAGTTTATCAAAATAAAAAACGCGTGAATCCAAAATATTACAAGGTCGATTTTAGTAAAGCAACTCTATATATAGACAGTAAAATTTTTCCTGTATTGACCATTAATTACACGGAATATCCTGACTTTCTAACAAAAAGTTATTCCGCTTTAGATAGAAAACTGATTGTTCCTGACATAACCAATACTGATCATTTATTTAGTATTAGTAATGACAAAAAATATGAATATACACCATTTAAGGGCTTGTATACAAAAGGAGGTTTGGTTAGAGGTATTACTATCGGAAACAATCAAGATGCGGTTTTAAATTCTAGTTTGGATCTACAGATGTCAGGAAAATTATCGAATGATGTTACCATCAGAGCTTCTATTTCTGATAGTAATATACCCATTCAAGAAAATGGATATTCTCAAAAAATTGAAGAATTTGATCGGGTATTTATCGAATTGTTTTCAGAGGATTGGAATTTAAAGGCAGGAGATATACTGTTGTCGAATACGGAAACGAATTTTTTAAAATTTGATAAAAAAGTGGCTGGGTTGTCTGTAGACAGTAAATTTACAGGTACCGATTCTAAAACTCATATAAAAGCTTCTGGAGCATTGGTGCGCGGGCAATTTACAAGACAGGAATTCAAAGGGATTGAAGGAAATCAAGGCCCTTATAAATTGGAAGGTCCTCATGGAGCGTCTTATATTGTAATACTTTCAGGAACTGAAACAGTCTTTGTAAATGGAATTGCTTTAAAAAGAGGGGCTCAAAATGATTATACCATTGATTACAATACAGCCGAATTAACTTTCACAACTACTTATCCGATTACAGCAGATATGAGAATTACGGTCGAATTTCAATATTCTGATAAAAATTACACGCGTTTTATAACCTATGACAAGATAAATTACACCAGTGATAAACTGGAAATAGGAGCTTATTTTTACAATGAAAATGATGCTAAAAACCAACCTTTACAACAAAATTTAACAGATCTACAAAAAGAAAAACTCGCAGCTGCAGGGAATGATCCAGCTCAAATGGTGTATTCAAGTGCCTATCCAGAGGGGTATGATGAAAATAAGATACAGTATAAAAAAATGATGGTAAACGGTTCTGAAGTTTTTGAATTTACACAAGAAAAAAGAGACGACTTGTACACCGTGTTATTCCAATCTATGGGGGAAGGTGGTGGAAGTTACCGTTTAAAAAACACCATAGCCACAGGAAAAATATACGAGTACATAGGGGATGGTTTAGGGGCATATGAGCCTATTCGAAAACTGGTTGCGCCTACAAAAACTCAAGTAGCGGTAGCAAATGTTATTTATAAACCATCAAGTGGTACTGCTGTCAACACGGAGTTTGCTTTTAGTGAAAATGATCAAAATTTATTTTCTGCGATTGATGATCACAAAAATAAAGGGATCGCTTCTAAAATAGGTTGGACACAAATTTATACAGACCAAAAGTGGTTGTTAAAAAGTAATTTGAATTTTGATTATTTACAGCAGAATTTTAAAAGTGTACAACCGATGTATAATGTTGAATTTAACAGAGACTGGAATCTTCAAAATACTACAGGAGATCAAGAATTTCTCTCAGCAGAACTCTTATTATCTGACAAAGCCCAGACACAATTCTCTTACAATTATGAGTCTTTAAAACACGGGGCCTCTTTTAAAGGAAGTCGCCATCTTTTTGAATCAAATATTCGTGTAGGAAAAACTTCTTTTATAAGTACAACAAGTTTTTTAAAGACGAATAACACATTGGAAGCAACGACTTTTTTGAAGGCATCTGCACGTTTAAAACAACAATTTAAAAACATGTGGATGGCAACCTCTATTGCTGCAGAAGATAACCAAGTTAAAAATACGATTACTCATAAATTAAATTTACACAGTCAAAAATACTTAGACTACGGTGCTGATCTAGGGATAGGTGATAGTGCCAAGGTGCATGTAAAAGTTGGGTTTAATTTTAGGGTCAATGATAGTGTAAGAGATGATAAATTAACAGAGGTTAATAGTTCCAAGCAGTTTTACTTAAAGTCAAAATTGGTGCAGAATAAAAACACAGATTTGTTTTTATACGCTAATTATAGGGCTGTAGAAAATAAATATTTTCAAAACCATACCGCGCTAAATTCAAGACTTAGCTATTCTCAAAAGATGTTTAAAGAATTTTTGAATTTGACGACGGTTTATGAAACTTCTTCTGGAACTTCTCCGCAACGTGAATTTACGTATATAAAAACAGAAGTAGGACAAGGGTATTACACTTGGGTTGATTATAACAATAACCAAATTTCAGAATTTGGAGAGTTTGAGATTGCTACGTTTTTAGATCAGGCAAATTATTTAAGAGTAGCCTTGCCTTCTGTGAAGTCTATTAAAACACATCAAACATTATTCAGTCAATCACTACATCTTAATGCAGGTCAGTGGCGTGTTAAAAGAGGTTTTAAAAAATGGTTATCTCAATTTTCTAATCAATCTTCTGTCTTATTAGATCGTAAAAAGCGTCGTTTACACAAAGGTTTTGACATGAATCCTTTTGGGGTTAATGATGAACGGGTTATAGCCTTGTCATACAATGTAAGAAATAGGCTGTTTTTTAGGCGAGGACTCCAAAAATACACAATGACTTATACGTATTCTAATTCAAAAGCAAAAAACAATTTAGGCATAGGGTTTCAAGAAAATAATTACGCTTTAAACGAGTTTCAACTACAACACAGGATTAGAAAATACTGGCTCATAAGTCTAAAAGGAAGTAATATTCAAACAATCAATAGCAGTGAAAATTATCAAAATCGAAATTATGAGATATACAGCAAAGAATTGACACCGACACTTACGTATAATTATAGTAAAACAGCGAGTTTTTCATTGAATTATGAGTATAAAACAAAAAAGGAAAACGTGTATTTTTCAAAATTAGAATTTCAAAAAATGGGGCTGTCTTATCAGTATACACATCTTAAAAAAGGAGCAATGATTGCCGATATAAATCTTTATAAAAACAGCTTTTTAGGCGATAAAAACACACCAGTTGCTTACCAAATGTTAGAAGGGCTACAGCCTGGAAGTAATTACGTTTGGAATTTGGCTATACAAAAGAAACTCAGTAAATTGCTACATTTAAATATAAATTACTCAGGGCGTAAAAGTGATTTGTCTAAAACGATTCATACAGGCACCGTTCAAATAAGGGCAAATTTTTGAAGAAGCATATATAATATTTTAGTAACTTCACCATCAAAATAAAAAATGTTATTAATATAAAAAATACTATTATGAAAAAGATTGTGTATCTGTGTGCGTTTTTGTTAGGAAACACGCTTTTTGCTCAAGAAGCCCCTTTAAAAGTCGAAATTGTTAAAAATACTTCTTATGAAGATGCGGAGGCTTATGGAAGTCAGGAAATTCGGTTCCATATAGTAGATTTACTACTTTATAGTGCCATCTCGCTTTCTTATGAGAAGGTGCCAAGTGTTTCAAATGCTTATGGAGCCTCTGTTTTTTTAAATACGGGAGATGCAGAATATCCTGTTGCAAGGTTTTCTATAAGCCCTTATTACCGCTTTTACTTTTTTAACAGAAATGATTTTGGTGCCAACGGTTTTTTTGCTGAGATATTTAGCTCTTTTGCCTTAGGAGAAGAAGGATGTGAAGGTGGATATGATTGTGAAGATGAAACCCTTTCGGATAGTTATTTTGATATGTCTCTTGGTGCAACGTTTGGTAGAAAGCGTGTCAATCGACAAGGTTTTACTTTTGAAACCTATATAGGAGTAGGTCGTTATTTATTTTCTGACAATAGTCCTGGAGCTCTTATTAGGTTTGGTCTTAGCTTAGGGAAACGATTTTAAGGGGTATTTTTTTTTAAACACATGAAACGAATATTAATAAATTAAAACATAATTTTACAAAAAGGGATGTTTTAATTTTTTTATGAGAGAACAAGTAAAAAGAGTATTTACAAAAGGTCTCCATTTTATAATTAACATATAATCAAATAATTCTTAAAATATAAACTGTGAAAAAAATAACTGTTGTTTTGTTCTTTATAGGAACTTTTGTGGCAAATGCTCAAAAATACGATGAGATAAAATTAGATGTTTTTGATATTCTTGCCTTAAAAACCTTAGATGTATCTTATGAGCGTGTTTTAAATACAGAATCGTCTTTTGGACTCTCTCTTTTGTTTAATTTTGAGAATTCTGTTTCTTTTCGATATAAGGAAGATTTTGTGTTAACACCTTATTACAGACAATTTTTACTAGAAAGTGGTAATGTAAACTTTTTTGGAGAGGTGTTTGGGGCCTTTAGTAAGGGAAATGATGATCATTCTGAATCTGGAGATTATACAGATTTTGCTTTTGGCTTGGGTTTTGGAGGTAAATATCTGTCAGAAATGGGTTTTATCATAGATATCAACGTAGGTGTTGGGCGTAATTTATTCAATAACACTTCTCCTGAAGTACTCTTTAGAGGAGGAATCAGTATAGGAAAGCAATTCTAAATAAAGTTTTGTAAATAAATGTGTAGTTAGGTGCTTTTACAGAAGCGACCTTACAAATAACTTCAAGTTTTTAACAGTACTCAGTATAAGCGTTTGATAAGTTTTCAGCAATCATTTCAGCAGAGCGACCTTCAATATGGTGACGTTCTAAGATATGTACCAACCGACCATCTTTAAATAAGGCTACAGCAGGTGATGATGGAGGAAAAGGGATCATAAATTCTCTAGCCTTTGCTACGGCTGTAGTGTCTACCCCTGCAAAAACAGTCACGAGTTTATCAGGTTTTATATTCCCATCTAACGAGGCGATTACTCCCGGACGTGCCGTTCCTGCAGCACAACCACAGACAGAGTTTACAACCACTAAGGTAGTTCCGTTTAACTTTAAACTGTCTTCTACTTCTTCAGCAGAATGTAATGCAGAAAAACCAGCTTGTACTAGCTCAGATTCCATAGGTGCTGTCAATTCTTGTGGATACATACGATTAACTATTAGTTATAATAAAAAAATTACCGAATACAAAGATATAAATTGCAATGCAATTAAAAGGTGTTAAGGGTTGATATTTTATAGCTAAAGTGAAAAGAGATATTTTAAGATGACTCCTTGTCGCTTTTTCGTATAAAGAAGTATCTTTGGCATTTAAATTTTTAATGAATGGGAAGTTTTACAAAATGGTTAGGGGCAGGCTTAGGATGGTCTTTTGGAGGGCCTATTGGTGCAATTTTAGGGTATATGATCGGAAATGTTATTGGTGGTTTTTCTAATAAAGATATAGAAGATTTTAGACGACAATCACAAGGTTATTCCAATACGACACAGTCTGGTGATTTTGAAATTAGTTTGTTAATCTTATCTTCTGTGGTCATTAAATCAGATGGGAAAATAGATCAACGTGAATTAGATTTTGTTCGTACTTATTTTGTAAAAATGTATGGAAAAGAAAGAGCCAATCACGCGTTTAGATTATTTAAAGGAATTATACAAAACAAAGAAATTTCTACCCGACAAATTTGTTTGCAAATTCGTCAGCAAATGCACCATGCATCTCGTTTGCAATTAATGCATTATTTGTTTGCATTGGCAAAATCGGATGCATTCGTAAGTTCAGAGGAGTTAGGTACATTGTATAAAATTTCGGGCTATTTAAACATCAATGTAAATGATTTTGAATCTATTAAAGCAATGTTTTTTAAAAGTACAGAGAGTGCTTATAAAATATTGGAAATTGAAAAATCAGCTAACGATAAAGAGCTGAAAACAGCTTATAGAAAGATGGTAAAAAAACACCATCCTGACAAGTTAAAACATTTGGGAGAGGAGCATTTAAAAGGCGCTAAAGAAAAGTTTTTAAAAATACAAGAAGCCTACGAGCAAATTAAAAAGGAAAGGGGTCTTTAGTTAAAAAACACCCGAGCTATCAGATGTTTTTGGAATGAGGTTTATACGCTAAAGATCTAAAGTGTTTTTAGTTTACACCTTTCAAACTTTGCATCTAAAAACAAAAAACGTATTTTCGTGTTTCAGATATAAATACCTATATTTTGGCCAAAGAAAAAGGGATAAAAGAAACCCCCCTAATGAAACAATACAACAGTATCAAAAGGAGATATCCTGATGCGATGTTGTTGTTTAGAGTGGGAGACTTTTATGAAACTTTTGGTGAAGATGCTGTAAAATGTGCCCAGGTATTAAATATTACTTTAACCAAACGCGGAGCAGGAAGTGTTTCAGAAACGGCTTTGGCAGGTTTCCCCCACCATTCATTAAATACCTATTTGCCAAAACTGGTAAAAGCAGGAATGCGTGTGGCAATTTGCGACCAGTTAGAAGATCCTAAAAAAACAAAAACCATTGTTAAAAGAGGGGTTACCGAGTTAGTAACTCCTGGCGTAGCGTTTAGTGACGAAGTATTAGAATCAAATACGAATAATTTTTTAGCAGCCCTTCACTTTGGAAAAAAACAATTGGGCATTGCTTTTTTAGATGTATCTACAGGTGAATTTTTAACTGCTCAAGGTTCTGAAGAATACATTGATAAATTATTACAAAACTTTCAACCAAGTGAGGTCTTAGTACAGAAACAACACCGTTTAAAATTTACAGAAATTTTCGGAAGCACTTTTCATTCTTTTTACTTGGAAGATTGGGTTTTTCAAAGTGATTTTGCAGTAGAAAAGCTCAGGGAACATTTCAAAGTAAATTCTTTGAAAGGATTTGGAATTGAGGAACTTAAAGAAGGTATTATTGCTTCGGGAGCCATCTTGTATTATCTTTCAGAAACCCGACACAAACAATTAGAACATATTGCCTCTATTCAACGAATTCAAGAAGACAATTATGTTTGGATGGATCGTTTTACCATTCGTAATTTAGAGTTATACGCTTCTGCAGAAACCAATGCAGTAACCCTTTTACAGGTTATTGACAAAACAATCTCTCCTATGGGGGGAAGGTTGTTGCGAAGATGGCTGGCATTACCTCTAAAGGATATTGAGCAGATTAAAAAACGCCAAGAGATTGTAAAATATTTAATAGAAAACCCTCTATTTTTTGAGGAAGTTATCTATCAGATCAAACAGATTAGTGATATTGAACGTTTGGTTTCAAAAGTAGCCACTGCTAAAATTAACCCCAGAGAAGTGGTGTATTTAAAAAATTCATTAACAGCTATTTTACCGATTAAAGTAGCTGCAGAAAAGAGCAGTAATAAATTTCTAAAAAATATAGGAGAGCAATTTCAAAATTGTAGTGAATTGCGAGAAAAAATAGTTGAGACATTGTTTGAAGATGCACCGGTGCATATAAGTAAGGGCCATAGCATTGCTTCAGGGGTTTCAAAAGAGTTGGACGAGTTACGTGCGCTTTCAACCTCTGGAAAGGATTATCTTGACACCATGTTACAAAGGGAAACCGAACACACAGGAATTCCTTCTTTAAAAATTGCATTTAACAATGTGTTTGGTTACTACATTGAAGTTCGAAATACGCACAAAGACAAGGTTCCTGAAGAATGGATCCGAAAACAGACCTTGGTAAGTGCAGAAAGGTATATTACAGAAGAACTGAAAGAATACGAAGCAAAAATATTAGGTGCAGAAGAAAAAATTGCTCAATTAGAGCAGCAGATTTATGCAGATTTAGTGCAATATTTAATACGGTTTATTAAGGAGATGCAATCAAATGCTCAATTAGTTGCACAGATAGATTGTTTGAGTTCTTTTGCTAGAACAGCCATAGATAATAGTTATATAAAACCAGTAATAGATGAGAGTACAGATATAGAAATTAAAAATGGGCGTCATCCGGTTATTGAAAAACAGCTTCCTATAGGAGAAGAATACATTGCAAATGATCTTGTTTTAAATAGAAACTTACAGCAAGTCATTATGATTACGGGTCCTAATATGTCAGGAAAATCAGCTATTTTAAGACAAACAGCACTGATTGTTTTATTAGCACAAATGGGAAGTTATGTGCCCGCTCAAAATGCAAGGATAGGAATCATAGACAAATTATTTACTCGAGTAGGTGCAAGTGATAACATTTCTATGGGAGAGTCTACTTTTATGGTGGAAATGAATGAAACAGCGAGTATCCTTAATAATATATCGGACCGTAGTTTGATTTTATTAGATGAAATAGGACGTGGTACCAGTACCTATGACGGAATCTCCATTGCGTGGGCTATTGCCGAATACATACATGAGCATCCGACAAAAGCAAAGACCTTATTTGCCACTCATTATCATGAGTTAAATGATATGACTCATGCCTTTGAACGGATTAAAAATTTTAACGTTTCTGTGAAGGAGTTAAAAGACAATGTCATTTTCTTACGTAAATTGGTAGTAGGCGGAAGTGAACACAGTTTTGGAATTCACGTAGCCAAATTAGCTGGAATGCCCACTCCAGTAATTCACAGAGCAGGTAAAATGCTCAGACAATTAGAAAAAAATCATACCGAAGAAGAAGTTAGAGATGTGCTAAAAAACTCAGATCAAGATAAAAATATGCAATTGAGTTTTTTTCAATTAGACGATCCTTTATTAGAAGATATTAAAGAAGAAATATTAACTACTAATATAGATGCGCTCACTCCAATTGAGGCATTGATGAAGTTAAATGAGATAAAAAGGATGCTGACGGAGAAGTAGTTTTAATTAGGAGGATAAAGTCAATAAAAAAAAGGGGGGTATTTTAAATATAGCGTAAATGGTTGATAATCTAACACAGGGTTTTTTTGGTATTGGTATTCAAAATGGTAAAACGCCTGAAAATTTGGGCGTTTTATGGAGGTCAGCACAAAACATGGGCGCTAGTTATATTTTTACCATTGGGAATAGATATGCGAAACAGTCATGCGATACGCATAAAGCTGTTGGTGCAATGCCCTATTTTCACTATGATACTTTTGATGAATTTTATAAACAAATTCCAAAAGGAGCTATGTTGGTAGGAGTTGAATTAAATGATAGTGCAATAGCTTTAGAAACTTTTGAACACCCGAGACGTTGCGTTTATTTATTGGGGGCAGAAGACCATGGTTTGTCAAAATTAGCGCAAGAAAAATCGCATTACCTCGTAAAATTTGATACTCCTTTGAGTTTGAACGTATCTGTGGCAGGAAGTATTGTAATGTATGATAGACGTACAAAACTTCTTGTAAATCCCTAAAGGCTACGATGCTTTTTTAAGTATCTTTGTAGTATAAAAAGAATCATATGCTCTTGTTTATTGGCGCACCTGAAGTAATCATTATCCTACTTATTGTAGTGATGCTTTTTGGTGCAGATAAAATTCCTGAAATTGCCAGAGGTTTTGGAAAGGGAATGCGTCAAATAAAAAATGCGACCAACGATATTAAAAGAGAAATTAACAACAGTGCAGAAGAAAAAGGTGTTGACTTAAATGTTGCCAAGGACATAAAAGAAGAAATAACCCATGTCAAGGAAGATATCGATGATGTAACGGGACCAATCAAGAGGAATTTTTAAAAATAATAAGGGGCGAGAGGACCCCCCTATCATGTCTCCTAATTTCTAACAACATCTTTATCATAATATTTTAATTGTTTTTAAGATAAATATAAAGGTCATTTATCAAATCCATAGGCACATACGTAAAAACAATTTTATTGTCACACTCAGCTTTTTTGAGCAATTCACTATATCTTGGAAACGTTTTTAAAACAGAACTCTTTGTTATATTTAGCCAACTCTCATTACTAAAAATGGCTAACTCCATACTACTGTAATTTTCAATACTTTTTGTCTGTTTTGGGGAGCAGGAGTGCACTTCACTTCCTTGCACACTCATCACGTACTTACCCGCTTCCACGTGTTCTAATACTCTATCGTAATGATTGATGTCCTTTGCTAACTCTTGTTTTTTCAATTCTTTTACGATTGCCATATTTTTTGTTTGTTCCGGCATATAAGCCGGTACATAAGAGTGTATTTCACTTCCTTGTACACTCGTCACATACGTGTCTGTTTCCACGTGTTCTAACACCCTGCCGTAACGATCAATATCGTTTGCTAACTCTTGTTTTTTTAATTCTTTTACGATCCCCATAACTCAAATTTAAATTATACCTTCATTTCTTTTAAATGGCACAAAACCAAGCATATGCACTTGAGATAGTGCTTTTTTGTTTGCTAAGAAATTCATATCTAACGAATTCCTAATTTTTGCAAAAGCAAATCTTTAAGCGGCGAACCGCTTATGAAATTTCTAAACACGTGGGGGGGTTGTTTAAAAAAACAGAACAACAATTAGCAATTTTTTATCCTTTTCGCTTATAAATATAGAAAAAATATTTACTATAAACAAAGTTATTTTGAAATTTTAACTTTTAAGAAGTAAAGTTTAGGTTGGTAAACGACCTCCTATAAAGACCTATAAAATTGAGGAAGCAGTGAGGAGCAAAATAAACGTGAATGACCTTTATTTTACACGGCTTATGGTTAACCCATCACGGATGGGCAACAGAACAGTTTCAACACGAGGATCCTCGTTTAACAGTTTGTTGTATTCCAATAAAGCTGCAGTATCGTTGTCTTTAGGATCTAATTTTTCGACTACTTTTCCACTCCACAATACATTATCAGATAATATCACCCCACCTTTATTCATTTTATCTATGATTAAATGGAAGTAGTTTATATAGTTTGATTTGTCAGCATCTATAAATACCAGATCGAATTTTAGATCGATTGTTGGAATAATTTCTAAAGCATTACCAAGGTATTGTTGAATTTGATCGTTGTAAGATGATTTTTCAAAATATTTTTTTTGAAAATTATATAATTCTTCATTGCAATCTACCGTGTGTAATTGTCCGTTTGGCAGCAATCCTTCTGCCAGACATATTGCAGAATAACCAGTATAAGTTCCAATTTCTAATATAAATTTAGGCTGAATGAGTTTTGAGATCATCGATAATACCCTTCCTTGAAACGCTCCACTTAGCATTCGGGGTTTTAAGACTTTTTGCCAGGTTTCACGGTTTAGGTTTTTTAAAAGTTCAGGTTCTTGTTGAGAATGTGCAAGTACATAATTTTCTATTTTTTCAGGTGTAAAATTCATTGGGTCAACTCATTTTGAATACTGAAACTCCAATATCTAAATTTGATTTTGATATGTTTTTCAAGCGTAGAGATTGTTTTTTTATTTTAAAAAATATTTTATAAAGGTACTTAAAACAAATTGCATTTTAATTTTTGTTTTTAATAGGCCTTGTAAGGCGCAACTTTTGAAATCTTTCCTTACTTTTACTCTATGAATTTTTAAACATTCAAAAATATGTCTTTAGGAAAAAAGGAGTATAAGCGTGTCACCACGAATTCACTGGTAGAAATGAAGACCCATGGCGAAAAAATATCTATGTTAACAGCTTATGATTATACCATGGCAAAGATAGTAGATACAGCAGGGATTGATGTGATTTTAGTTGGAGATTCTGCCTCTAATGTAATTGCGGGTCACGAAACTACTTTGCCAATTACTTTAGATCAAATGATCTATCATGCTAGTTCAGTTGTAAGGGCCTGTTTGAGAAGTCTGGTGGTGGTGGATCTGCCTTTTGGAAGTTATCAATCTGACCCTAAAGAAGCCTTGAGGTCTTCTATTAGAATCATGAAAGAGTCTGGAGCCCATGCCGTTAAATTAGAGGGTGGAAAGGAAGTAAAAACATCTATCAAAAAAATTTTAAAAGCAGGAATTCCTGTGATGGGACATTTGGGTTTAACACCTCAATCTATTTATAAGTTTGGAACGTATACTGTAAGAGCTAAAGATGAATTAGAAGCTGAAAAATTATTGGAGGACGCAATTTTGTTGGAAAAATTAGGTTGTTTTTCAATAGTGCTTGAAAAAGTGCCTGCAGATTTGGCAAAAAAGGTAGCAACTAAACTTTCCATTCCGGTTATAGGAATTGGTGCTGGTGCTGGAGTAGATGGTCAAGTGTTGGTTACACACGATATGATCGGGATGACACATGAGTTTCATCCGCGTTTTTTACGCAGGTATTTAAATTTATACGAAGAGATGAGTCAGGCCTTTAAACAATATAGTAAAGATGTAAAATCACAGCATTTTCCTACTGAAAAAGAACAGTACTAAGATTTTAGAAGATTCTTAAACCCTAATAAGTTGTACAATAATTAATTTTATGAAGGTTCTCCTAGTAGATAAAAATCATCCTCTTTTAAAATTGGGTTTAGAAAAACTCGGCTGTATTTGTGAAGACGATTTTTTATCAACGAAGAAAGTGATTGAGTCAAAAATACATGAATATGAAGGCATTGTAATTCGCAGTAGGTTTAAAATTGACCGCTCATTTTTAGACAAAGCAACTCAACTCAAGTTCATTGCCAGAATAGGTGCTGGATTGGAAAGTATTGATGTAGATTACGCAAAACAAAAAGGGATTTATTTAATAGCTACGCCAGAGGGAAATAGAAGTGCCGTAGGTGAACACGCCCTGGCAATGCTACTTTCCTTATTTAACAAAATTCCTCAGGCAGATTGTCAAATTCGAAATGGAAGTTGGTTGCGTGAACAGAATAGAGGGGTTGAGTTAGATGGTAAGACGGTTGCATTAATAGGCTATGGAAACACAGGGAAATCTTTTGCCAAAAAATTACGAGGTTTTAATGTGGCGTGTTTGTGCTATGATATTAAAGAAAATGTTGGCGACGAAAATTGTCGGCAAACTAGCTTAAAAGAAATTCAAGAAAAAGCAGATGTGCTCAGTATTCATACGCCTTTTAATGAGTTGTCTGACAAAATGATCAATCGCGATATGATCTCTGGTTTTAATAAACCGTTTTATATTATTAATACTGCCAGAGGAACGGCTGTTGTAACGGATCATTTGGTAGAAGCTCTGCAAAGTGGACAAATTTTAGGTGCCTGTTTAGATGTTCTAGAATATGAAAATGCCTCTTTTGAAAAGTTGTTTAAAGACCGAATTTCAACAAAGGCGTTTAATTATTTAATCAATTCTGAACGAGTATTGTTGTCTCCTCACGTAGCAGGATGGACCTTTGAATCAAAAATAAAACTCGCACAAACCTGTATTGATAAAGTGGAGACCATATTTTTTAATTCCGCTTCTGAAAGTTTATAATAGTATTTTTCAATACTGTTATAAACAGATTTAATTTCGATAAATGTTTTTTCTTTAATACCTTTGAGATACTTTTTAATAATTCAAAATAGATAAATATGGCTTTCGAACTACCACAATTAACTTACGCTTATGATGCGTTAGAACCACATATTGATGCAAGAACTATGGAGATTCACCACAGTAAACACCATCAAGGATATACAAATAATCTAAACAATGCTATTGCAGGATCTAATCTGGAAGGAAAAACGATCGAAGAGATCCTCGCTAATTTAGACATGACCAATGGCGCTGTTAGAAATAACGGAGGCGGTTACTATAACCATCGTTTGTTTTGGGAAGTGCTTTCTCCAAATGGAGGGGGGGTGCCTTCGGGAGAATTAGCAGCGGCTATCAATACGGCATTTGGTTCTTTTGAAGATTTTAAAAACACTTTTTCAAAAGCAGCTGCTACACAATTTGGTTCTGGGTGGGCCTGGTTATGCGTCGCAAGAGGAGGTGGAGTAACGGTATGTTCTACACCAAATCAAGACAATCCTTTAATGCCAGGGGTTACCTGTGGAAATACGCCTATCTTAGGATTAGATGTATGGGAACACGCCTATTACCTAAATTATCAAAACAGAAGACCTGATTATATCAATGCATTTTTTAATTTGATTGACTGGACAGTTGTTTCAGAAAAATACGCTGCAAATAAATAAAAAGCAAGGGTTTTAAATGACATGCCCAATTGTAAAACAATGCCATCTTTTTATGGCGATTGTTTTATGGTTGGGCTATTTCACGCAAAGATTTTCCTTTGGTGTGGTTTAGTCCATCACTTTTGGCAGATCCTATAATCTGAGAAGCGTAAATGCCAGAGTTTCCAGAAAATAAATAGGCTGTTACGCAGGCAATTCCTATAAATACACCCGCTTCTATTCCAAACAATTCTATGCCCATTATGGTACATGCTATGGGGGTATTGGTAGCTCCTGAAAATACGGCTACAAATCCCATTCCTGCTAACAATGCCATAGGCAGGGGCAAAAACAGGGCCAATACATTTCCTAAGGTTGCTCCGACAAAAAATAGTGGGGTAACTTCACCGCCTTTAAAACCAACCCCAATGGTAAAGGTTGTCAAGAGTATTTTAATAGCAAAGTCATAGCTTGGCAATGGGCTTTGAAAAGCCTCTACAATGGTCGGAATTCCCAATCCTATATATTTTGTCGTGCCCATCAAATAGACTGAAAAAGCAATGATAAACCCACCTATAAAGGGGCGTAAAGGGGCGTATTTAATTTTGGCAGCCAAATGTTGAAACCAATGAATTCCTTTTGAGAAAAGCGTACTGACTAGTCCAAATAAAATGCCGCTTACAATCGCTATAAAAAAACCGATGGAGTTCATATCTGGCACAGTGCCTATATCATAATTTGTATGAGGCACTCCCCAGGAAGTACAGGTATAATCGGCGATGGCTGCAGCCAGAAAACTCGGTAAAATAGCATCATAACGCATGCGGCCAATGATCATGATTTCTAAGGCAAAAATAGCTCCTGCCAGGGGGGTTCCAAAAACGGAAGCAAAACCCGCAGAGATTCCCATTATAATTAAAATTTTTCGATCGTTTGGAGAAACTTTTAAAATTTTAGAAAGTTGGTCCACGATGGCTCCACCCATTTGTACGGCAGTGCCCTCTCTTCCGGCAGATCCACCAAATAAATGAGTGATAACGGTACCTATATAAATTAGGGGTGCCATTTTAAAGGGAATGATGTCTTTGGGGCTGTGTATTTCGTCAATAAGTTGGTTGTTGCCTTTAACGACACTTTTCCCCCAATATTGATATAGGAGTCCAATGAGCAAACCAGCTACAGGTAATAGCCAAATAATCTGTTTGTTGTTTTCGCG
>Ga0207964_1000009_pt1 | contig 104605 bp, 97 predicted proteins | sample Knorr_S23_td_250_FD_185608 | JGI IMG/M metagenome (GOLD analysis project Ga0207964, IMG submission 185608) | Marine microbial communities from Southern Atlantic Ocean transect - Knorr_S23_td_250_ad_251m_LV_A (SPAdes) (version 2) | ecosystem: Environmental > Aquatic > Marine > Oceanic | place...
TTTATTAAAAACAGAAAACCGTCCTAGTTATTTTTCATAGAATTCGTCTGTAAAATACAAATTCTATTGTTTTGCCAGTCTAAAGGTCTGGTTTGATTCTCCTATAACTTTAAAGGTATACAGACCACTAGACAAATGACTAATATCAATACTCGTATTAGAAGCATTTATCGTTCCGTTTAAAACAAGTTTGCCAGTTTGGTCGTACATATTGTAATCTGTTCCTATCCATTGCGAAGCTGCTTTTAATTGAATTTCATCTGCAGCAGGATTTGGAGATAAGGTAAACAGATTATCTTTTGAAGAATTTTCTGTTCCCAGTGTGCTTTGAGCACTGACATCACATATTTCAAATTGTAAATCTATGTTTGAATAGCTCCACACCCAAGTTAAATTAAATTCGTAAAACCATGCCTTTCCTTCTTCATATGTATTAGAAGAATCAATCGGCGTAGCACTTCTTCGCCATGCAATTGAACTACCTGGATCAGCGCCACTTGATATTCTCAATGCCAACCCGTATTTAGTTCCTGCAACGAGGTTTACATCACTAAAAGAAAAAGTAGTTGTTCCGAAAGTTCCTGGAACACAACCCGACCAACCATATATTTCAGATTCTGAAACAGAATCACTCCCGATTACATTATTTAAATTTGGCTCTTCTGAACCAGTAACGGAAACTATTTGTAATTCAGCACCACACAATCCGTTTAGCTTACAGGTAGCAAGTTGTAAATTAACCTCAACATCTACAGCATTCGCAGTCGCTACAAATACTTGTGCGCTGGTATCAGCAGAATCGCTAATTAGATATGAAGTCGAATTGGGTTGATAATAAGCAACGGTCTGGTTACAGGTTTGGGCATGGGTTATTGACGACAATAACATCACTATGCCGACTAGGGGGGGGAGTCTCATGGTGGTGTGTTTTAATTAATAATTTGGTCTTGAGGGGTCTAATTTAGTGATTATTTTTTACTTGTTCATTTTGTCTTGATAAAACAGTGCGAAAAGTTAAAATTTCTTTTAACTCTTTTAATCAACTAAATACTCATAGGAACTTCCATTAATAATATTTTGGTATTATTTGAGGCTGAGACATTAATTGAATCAATATCCCATATTCCAATACCATCTCTTTTATTTAATTCATTATTATTAATGCTCGCATTTCCTTCAATTATAAATGCATAAATACCATTATTCTTAGAATGCAATGTATAATTATTAGTTTTAGCCTTATCAAATTCACCTAAACTAAACCAAGATTTTTGATGTATCCATACCCCTTGATCTTGTTTTTCTGGAGATAAAATCTGAAAGAATTCATTTTTGAGAGTTAAAGTTTTTAACGATAATTGCTGATATCTTGGTTCAATATTTATTTGATTTGGAATAATCCAAATTTGTAGAACTTTTACAGAAATATCATTATTGGCATTAAATTCACTATGTGTAATCCCTTTACCAGCACTCATTACTTGAATATCACCATTTTTTATAATACTACCATTCCCCATATTATCCTGATGCTTTAATGCTCCTTCTAATGGTATGGTAACGATTTCCATATTTCTATGAGGGTGTGTGCCAAACCCCTTTCCTCCTAATATAGTGTCATCATTAAGCACTCGTAATGCGCCAAAACCCATTCTTTCAGGATTGTAATAGTTGGCAAAACTAAATGTGTGTTTTACTTTTAACCACCCAAAATCAGCGCTATTCCTAGTATTTGCTCTATGAATTACGGTATTAATTGTTTTATCTTCAATGTTTGACATATAATTAAATCCTATATTCTTTTTAAGTCTACTAGATCCTGCATCAAATTTAGATTTTTACATAACAAGATTAGGGACAACTAGTCTTACAAAGATACCTAATAGCATTCTTTTAATAAATTCGGACCTTCTCGTTAATTTAAAATTTTAAATTAATGTCTAAATCAAATTCATCATAAATCATACGATTACCTAAACCTTCAAAGAAACTTCCGGAACCATATTTAATGTTAAATTTTGTTCTGTCAATCTTTAATTTAGTTATTGCATTATTTTCACTTATCGAGATATTAAATTCAATTATTTCAGTTTTTCCTTTAATTGTAATTTTACCAGTGCATAAGTAAGCGTTATTTGAAATAGAAGTTACTTTTATTATTTTGAGAGTTGAAATTGGATGTTTTGATACTCCAAAGAAATCATCTGATTTTAAATGTCCTTCTAATTTATCTTTGTATTTACCAATAAGATCTGTGCAAACTATACTATTCATGTCTATTTCTACTTCACCACCAATTAATTTTTTCTTATGAAATCTAAAAAATCCAGATTTTACTTCTATGATACCCTCATGACCTCCAGTTACTTTATTCCCTTTCCAAATAATGGTGCTTTTTTCTGTGTTAATTTTTTTGTCATTATGTGGTTTTGCAATGGACCCAAATGCGATTGTTGAGAATAAAACAGATATTGTTAATGCAAATAATTTTAACCTCTTATATTTATTTGCATGTGATCCATCACAATTTCCAGTAAGATCTTTTGTTTTACCACATTGACACTGTTGTTTTTTAAAACTCAAATTCAGTTTTTTCATTTTTAGTTTTTTACGTTAATAATTTTAATAGTATTGCAAAGTAACTAATAAAAGTAATCTAAAGTAACTGTTACTTTTTTATTACCATTTAAAAAATAGAAATCTAAGGTTTGGTCAGCTAGCAGCCATAATAGATGGTATTTCTAAAAAGGTTCTGTCAGATCATCTTAAACAATTAGAAGATGATGGATTAATTAAAAGAGAATCATTTAACGAAACACCTCCTAGAGTTCAGTATTCATTTTTAGGCTTAAAAATCCGAGTTCACCACCCTTTTCACTACCCCAAAAAAAAGAAACCCTTGTAAATCAATGACTTACAAGGGGAATTGTGGAGCATATCAGATTCGAACTGATGACTTCTTGGCTGCCAGCCAAGTACTCTAGCCAACTGAGTTAATGCCCCTAAAATATATGCTATTTCTTCATTGAGATTAAAGGGTGTTGATTTACTCTTTATAAACCCCCATTTGTTCGTATTTGTGAATACGCTCTTCAATCATTTTATCAACCGGAATCTTTTGTAAGATTTCTAATTCATCTAGAATAATTTTTCTTACAGTTTTAAAAGTAGTTTCTCTATCAGAATGGGCACCTCCAAGAGGTTCTCTGATAACACCATCAACTAAATTTAGCTCAGACATATCTTTTGAGGTTAATTTTAGAGCAGCAGCAGCTTCAACCTTATAATCCCAACTGCGCCATAAAATGGTAGAACAATTTTCTGGTGAAATAACTGAATACCAAGAATTCTCCATCATCAATACCCGATCACCAACACCAATACCCAAAGCACCTCCTGAAGCTCCTTCTCCAATAATAACCGTTATAATAGGCACTTTTAAAATACACATTTCAAAAATATTTCGAGCAATTGCCTCTCCTTGTCCTCGTTCTTCAGCTTCCAGTCCAGGATAGGCTCCTGGTGTATCTACAAAGGTTAGCACAGGAATATTAAATTTTTCTGCCATACGCATTAAACGCAAGGCTTTTCTATACCCCTCTGGGTTGGCCATTCCAAAATTTCTGTATTGACGGGTTTTTGTATTATAACCTTTTTGTTGTCCTATAAACATAAAAGACTGTTCGCCAATTTTTCCCAGACCACCAATAATAGCTTTGTCATCTTTTACATTTCTGTCACCGTGAAGCTCCATAAATGTATCTCCTGTAAGGGCTTTTACATAATCTAGGGTATAAGGTCTGTTAGGATGCCTTGATAGTTGTACACGTTGCCAAGGAGTCAGGTTTTTATAGATTTTCTTTTTAGTATCTTTTAATTTCTTTACCAATTTATCACAAGTTTCAGAAACATCGACATCACTCTCTTCTCCAATCAGTTGACATTTATCTAACTGCTCTTCTAATTCTTTAATAGGCATTTCAAAATCTAAATATTCCATAGTTTAATGTGTTGATAGATATGAGTGACAAATATACTAACTTCGTGAAAGTATCAACTCAATTCTTTTATTTTTTTGATTTTATATACAAATACAGCGCTAACATTCCAAAAAGAAGATTTGGCATCCATACCATAAAAACAGTATTACTTCCTGCCACAGATCCTAAAACTTCTGATACTTTCATAAAGAATACATATAAAAACATCAAACCTATACCAAAAGCCAAATTAATTCCAGTACCCCCTCTTTTTTTTCTAAATGCCATAAAAAATGCTATAAGTGTAAGCACGTATGAAGATAAAGGCAAAGTAGTTCGTTTGTATAACTCAACATAATACGCATTTAGATTTTTAACGCCTCTACCTTTAGAAACCTGAATAAAGTCGTACAGTTTATGTGAAGGCATTTCTTTTGCCAAATAATCTACATACAAAAGATCCTGCGGTGTAAAATCAAAAATTGTATCAAATTTAGCCCCCATCTGTATACTGTCTTTAGAGTTAAAAATTCTTCTTTTCTTAAAGGCCTTTAATGAAAAGGTGCTATCTTTCTCAGACCAATAAATATGATCAGCCACTAGTCTATATCTGAGTTTTAAGCCATCGTATTCTTCGTATGAAAAATCATATCCTCGATTTGTTCTCAGTCCAAAATTTTGAATAAAAATAAAACGCCCCTCACCTAATTTCATACTAAAATCTTTCACATAATTTTGCTGGTTCTTAATCTTGTTAGACAAGTATTTATTACTAAATTTAGTCAGGGTTTTATTTCCATTAGGAACAACAAAATGATTCATAAAAAGGGCAAAAACAACCACAATTGTAGCTCCTAACATATAGGGTTTTAAGATTCTTTTAAAAGAAATACTCGCACTATTGATAGCAATAATTTCAGTGTTATTTGAAAGCTTAGATGTAAAAAATATAGTTCCAATAAATAATGCCAATGGCATAAAAGTATTTGCATTATAAATTATAAAATTCAGGTAATAATCTTGAATAATCTCTATCAAAGAAAGATTGGTATGTCTTAAAAACTTATCAATTTTCTCAGAAACATCTATAGCAATAGCTATGGGAGTTAAAATAAACAAGGTAAACAAAAATGAAACCAAGTATTTTTTTAATATATATTTATCTAGAATTTTCAATTTAAAGTCGATTGTTCATTTGTTTAACCATTTTGTTTTTCCAATCAGCAAAATCACCTGCTAAAATATGTTTTCTCGCTTCTCTGGTCAACCACAAATAAAATCCTAAGTTGTGAATCGTTGCAATTTGTTTTCCTAGCATTTCGTTAGAAATAAACAAATGTCGTAAGTAAGCCTTAGAATAATCTGTATCTACAAAAGTAATGGCCATTTCATCTATTGGAGAAAAATCATCTTCCCATTTTTTATTTTTAATATTAATACTACCCTTGGCTGTAAATAACATACCATTCCTAGCATTTCTAGTAGGCATGACACAATCAAACATATCAATTCCTAAAGCAATATTTTCTAATATGTTAATCGGAGTTCCTACCCCCATTAAATAACGGGGTTTGTCTTCTGGCAACACCCCACATACCACTTCAGTCATTTCGTACATTTCTTCTGCGGGTTCTCCAACAGACAAGCCTCCAATAGCATTTCCTTCTGCTTCCATACTAGCAATAAATTCTGCAGATTGTTTACGTAAATCTTTATAAGTACTCCCCTGAACAATTGGGAAAAAAGTTTGACTGTAATCGTATTTAAAAGGAACCTTTTCTAGGTGATTTATACATCTTTTTAACCATCGATGTGTCATATGCATTGACTTTCTTGCATAATTAAGATCGCATGGATAGGGAGTACATTCATCAAATGCCATGATAATATCAGCACCTATTACACGTTGAATATCCATTACATTTTCCGGAGAAAAAAAATGTGTTGAGCCGTCAATATGGCTCTTAAAATTAACACCTTCCTCTTTAATTTTCCTTCTTCCTGATAATGAGTAAACTTGATACCCTCCACTGTCTGTTAAAATAGGCCTGTCCCAATTCATAAATTTATGAAGTCCACCTACCCGTTCTAATATCGGGGTTTTAGGACGTAAATATAAATGGTACGTATTGCCAAGAATAATATCTGGATCGACATCTTCTTTTAACTCCCTTTGATGAACCCCTTTTACTGTTCCCATAGTACCTACAGGCATAAAAATAGGCGTTTCTACAGGACCGTGATCTGTAGTCATCACTCCTGCCCTAGCTTTGGTAAGAGGATCTTTTGATTTTATTTGAAACTTCATAGGCGACAAAGATAAAAAAACTAGCCTCACCCAATAAACCTAATAGTATAAATTAATTTTATAAATTTGTCTTCTATTCAAACCAGCTATTTAAAGACTGCCTATGGAATACCTTTATGTAAAAGCCTTACACATTATTTTTGTCATTACTTGGTTTGCAGGACTATTCTATATCGTTCGTCTGTTCATTTATCAGGCAGAAGCTGAAAAAAAAGCAGCACCCGCTAAGCGTATTTTGCAAGATCAGTACAAATTGATGAGTAAGAGGTTGTGGTATATCATCACTTGGCCTTCTTGTATTCTAGCTAGTTTGTTTGCTTTTTTATTGTTGTATTTAAATCCTGTATTATTAACACAACCTTGGATGTGGGTAAAACTCATTTTTGTATTCCTCTTATACTTATACCAAATCACTTGCCATAAAATATACCGTCAATTCCAAAATGACAAGATAAAATACAGCGCTTCAAAACTCCGTTTATGGAATGAACTTCCGACACTTGTGTTGGTAGCGATTATTTTTTTAGTTGAATTACAAAATACCATTCACTGGGTCTGGGCTCTTGTAAGTTTCATCGGTTTCGGACTTATGCTGATAAGCTTCGTAAAATTCTACAAAAAAGTAAGACGTAAAAAAAAATGGGATCATTCCTAAAGACCTATTTGAGCTATCGTGAATCTACAGCTGTTAAATCAACAACCTCTCCTCTTCCATCAGAAGAATTACTTCCAATCACATAATTAGTGTTTTCAGAATGAATTTTAAAAATCGTTTTTTTATTGTGTACTATTGAAATGATTTCAATGGCTTTTTCATAAGTTAAATAAGAAATATCTAACCAGACTTCTTCTATATTATTCTTAATGATAAATTGGTTAAGTTTTCTAAAAGATCCGAATTTTATAAATTTCAAGTTTCGTTTCATCTGTTTATCGATTGAAACTTTTTTGTCTCCAACATAAAGTATGTCTTTACGCTCATTAACAATAATCGTAGCGCCTGACATTTTTATGTATTTAATCAAAAACCAACAAAAAACACCAAGTTTAACGATAAGACCGTGAAATAGATTTGTCCTAAAGTGTTTTTTGTGAAAGATTTCCATCGCCTTGTGAAAATGCCTTAAATATCGCAAATCTTTACGGGTACTTTCTCCTTTAAAATGGATGATTTTCGTACTGCCTAAATAATAATTCTTATACCCTGATTTTATCAACCTATAACTCAAATCAACATCCTCACCATACATAAAAAATTGTTCATCAAAACCACCAATAGATTCATAGACCGTTTTTTTCATTAACATAAAGGCCCCTACCAAAATATCTACAACACTTTCATCTTCTTGTTTTATATGGTTGGCGTAATAACTTCCTTTAGTATTACTAAAACCTAAAATTTTAAACAAGGATGCACTCAATTTCGGAACACCTCTTTTGCTTTCTGGCAGAAAGGCTCCCGTACCATCAATTAATTGAACACCAAGTGCCCCTAAATCATCCTTGCTATCTGCAAATTCTAAAATTTCTAAAAAACCGTTTTCTGAAACAACAGTGTCGGGGTTTAAAATCAACACATACTCCCCTTTTGCAAGATTAACTCCTTGGTTGTTGGCTTTCGAAAAACCAATATTTTCTTTATTTTCAATTAAGCCTACCTCAGGAAACAATTCCTTAACCATTAAACAACTGTCATCTGTAGAAAAATTATCTACTACAATTATTTCAGAATCAATTTTAACACAAGCCGTTCGAACACTTCGTAAACAGAGTTCCAAAAAATGACGCACATTATAATTTACAATGACAATCGATAACTTCATTCGTTTTTCAAGGATTTTTCAAATGGAACTCTATTCATAATACTTCTCCCAAGTGTAATTTCATCGGTGTACTGCAATTCGTCTCCAACAGAAATCCCCCTGGCAATGGTAGAAATTTTAACAGGGTGTTTTTCTAATTGTTTATAGATATAAAAATTAGTGGTATCTCCTTCCATAGTAGAACTCAATGCTAAAATAAGTTCTTTAACAGTGCCTTTTTTTATCTTTTCAATTAAACTTTCTATCGTCAAATTATGAGGACCAATTCCCTCAATCGGTGAAATCTTTCCTCCTAAAACGTGATAAAGCCCTTGATATTGTACTGTGTTTTCAATAGCCATGACATCTCGTATATCTTCAACGACACAAACGATCTCAGTGTTCCGTTTAGAACTAGAACATAATTCACACAACTCAACATCTGAAATATTATGGCAGTTTTTACATAATTTAACATTTTCGACCAACGAATTTAAAGCCGTTGTCAAATGAGAAGTGTGATTTTTATCTTGTTTTAACAAATGCAAAACCAAACGCAAGGCAGTACGTTTTCCGATCCCTGGCAAATGAGAAACCTCATTTACAGCATTCTCTAAAAGTTTAGATGAAAAATTCATGTTACAAATGTACTAAGTTTATAGAAACCTTAAACAACTCTTCCTTTTAATTTAAATAGATACTGGATTTCTAGAGATCTTTCTTATTTTTATCCATTAATAACAAAGTATTTAAATGCAAACATCTCAAATAGCCCTTCTTATAGCAATCTATTTTTCTCTATTAATACTCATTTCTTATTTCACTGGAAAAAAGGACAGTAACTTGGTTTTTTTTAAAGCTGAAAAAAAGGCTCCTTGGTATGTGGTTGCCTTTGGTATGATTGGAGCATCTTTATCTGGAGTTACTTTTATTTCTGTTCCTGGGTGGGTAGCGGAAAGTCAATTTAGTTACTTGCAAATTGTCTTTGGTTATTTTTTCGGATATCTTACAATCGCCTACGTACTTTTACCAATCTATTACAAATCTGACATCACTTCTATCTACGAGTATTTAAAAGAACGTTTCGGACCAATAAGTCATAAAACAGGTGCTTTATTTTTCTTTGTATCAAGGGTATTAGGCGCTGCATTTAGACTTTTTCTAGTTACTTCTGTACTTCAGTATTTTATTTTTGATACTTGGAAAATCCCTTTTGAAGTCACTGTTGTGTTTTCAGTTTTATTGATCTGGCTGTACACCTTTAAAGGAGGTATTAAAACGATTGTTTGGACAGACACTTTACAAACTTTTTTTATGCTCTTTGCTGTTTTTACTGCGATATATGTCATTACAGATAGTTTTAACTGGACATTTCTAGAAGCCTTTAGATCTGATGAGTTCCAAACATATGCCCAAATACTTTTTACAGATAACTTTAACGATCAAAAACATTTCATCAAATCTTTTTTAGGAGGTATGTTTATTGCCATTGCAATGACAGGACTCGATCAGGATATGATGCAAAAAAACTTAACCTGTAAAAACACTAAAGAAGCGCAGTGGAATATCATTTCTTTGGGTTTTATTTTAATTGTTGTGAATTTTATCTTTTTATTTTTAGGAGCCTTGTTGTTTATTTACGCCGATAAAAACGGAATATCGGTACCCATCATAGATGGAAATCCTAAAACAGATTTATTATTTCCTGAAATTGCTATAAACGGAAGTTTGGGAACTCCTATTGCCATTACATTTATTTTAGGATTAATTGCAGCAGCTTACTCTAGTGCAGATAGTGCATTAACATCTTTAACAACTTCTTTTTGTTATGATTTTTTAGCAATCGAAAAATATGAGGAGAATCAACGAAAAATAACACGAAAAAAAGTTCATGTTTTGGTGTCCATTATTTTAATTATCGTCATTATTTTATTTAAACACGTGCTTAAAGACAATGTGATTAGTAGTCTTTTAAAAGTTGCATCCTACACATATGGACCTTTATTAGGACTTTTTGCCTTTGGGATTTTTACAAAATATCGAACTCAAGAGCTACTAGTACCATTTACGGCAATCTTTGCCATTGTTATTACAGGTGTAATAGACTACTATTCATCTGAATGGTTTAATGGCTATATTTTTGGCTATGAACTTCTTATCCTAAATGGATTGATAACTTATGTCTGTTTATACCTTACAAAAATTTGTTGTAAAACTGTTGAAAAAAAATAATGTTTTTTTAATAATCAAATGACGATATATGATTTTTAAATCTTATCATTGAAAATGGAAATTATTTAATGCCATCATAATGGAAAAAGACCTAAGTAATTACAGAAAGACCCATTCAAAAAAGGAACTTATTAAATCTGATGTGCCAGAAAACCCTATGGAATTGTTTCAAAAATGGTTTTTTGAAATTGAAAATACCAAAGGCATTGAAGAACCTAATGCGATGACTCTTTCTACTATTGGCACAGATAATTTTCCTAAAAACAGGGTTGTTCTTCTAAAAAAATTTACTTGGGAGGGATTTATTTTTTACACCAATTACCGTAGTGAAAAAGGGAGAGCTATCTCAAAAAATCCACATGTTTGTTTGTCATTTTACTGGCAGCATTCAGAACAACAAATTATTGTAAAAGGAAAAGCAGAAAAACTTGCTGAAAATATATCTGATGGTTATTTTGAATCAAGACCTGAAGGAAGTAAATTAGGAGCTTGGGCATCAAATCAAAGTCAAGTTATAAATCATAGAAACGAACTAGACCTGAGTTTGAAAAAATTTGAAAAAAAATTTGAAAACCGAAAAATACCGAGACCAAAACACTGGGGAGGTTATCTTGTAAAACCTTCCTCTATTGAGTTTTGGCAAGGTAGACCCAATAGAATGCACGATAGAATTCTATATGAATTACAAGAAAATTTTGAATGGAAAATAGAAAGACTGGCTCCATAAATTTATTATATTTGATTTGACTAATCCATATTAATGAAAACCATATATATCGTTAGACATGCAAAATCATCTTGGGAATACCAAGGGATTGATGATATTGACAGACCTCTTAAAAAAAGGGGGATCAAAGACGCCTATCGGGTTTCTTCTATATTAAGAGATAAAATCAATAAACCTGATATTTTTATAACAAGTAGTGCCACAAGAGCCTTGTCTACTGCAGTTATTTTTAGTAATGTCTTTGCTTATCCCCTTTCAAATTTACAGATTAAAAAGTCTCTTTACAGCTTTAGTGATGGTTATCTGGTAAAAACAATTAAAGCTTTAGACGATGAATTTGATTCTGCTATTATTTTTAGCCATGATCACGGTATTAATGACTTTGTAAATAAATATGGAGATGAAGTAATTTTACATGTTCCAACTTGTGGGGTAATTGCGATTGAATTTAAAAACAAGCACTGGAAAAGTATAAAAAAAGGACATACCATTTTAAAGGAATTCCCAAAGTTTAGTAAATAATTATTAAAAGTATAAACACTTTGTTAGAAATAAAAAAATATGCTGCCATAGATATTGGATCTAATGCTGTGCGTTTATTTGTATCAAATATTATTATAGAAGAAAATCAAAAACCTAAATTTAAAAAATCGTCTCTGGTTCGCGTACCTATTCGCTTGGGAGCTGATTCATTTATTTTAGGAAAAATATCTAAAGACAATCGTATTCGGATGATTGAAGCTATGAAAGCCTTCAAATTACTAATGAATGTTCACGGTGTTGAAAAGTACAAAGCTTGTGCGACTTCTGCTATGAGGAATGCGAGTAATGGAGTTGTACTCATAAACGAAATTAATAAAGAAACGGGGATTGATATTGAAATTATCAACGGAAAAAAAGAGGCGAAAATTATTGCCTCGACAGATTTGTCTCAACTTACAGAAGGTAATAAATCGTATTTATATGTTGATGTTGGGGGTGGAAGCACCGAATTCACCCTTTTTTCTAAGGGTCAAATTCTCGCTTCTAAATCCTTTAAAATGGGTACGGTTAGGTTGCTCAATAAAGAAATTAAAAAGAAGAAGGCCTGGTTAGAAATGGAAACTTGGATTAAAGCCAGTACCAAAGATTTAAAAAAAATCGTTTTAATTGGTTCTGGAGGAAATATTAATAAGATTTTTAAGATGTCTGGTCAAAAAGAAAATAAACCTCTTTCACTTATTTATATGAAAGCACACTACCAATTCTTAAAAAAAATGAGCTATGAAGAACGTATTTCCGAATTGGGACTCAACCCAGACAGGGCTGATGTCATTGTTCCTGCTACAAAAATTTATTTATCTGCCATGAAATGGAGTGGTGCCAAAAAGATATACGTTCCTAAAATTGGTCTTTCTGACGGAATTATTAAAAGTTTGTTCCAAGGCACTTTAACTTAACTAAAATTAAATTCAGAAAATAAAAGGTCCATTAATCAAACCAAAGTGTCAATAGTGAAGGTTTTATTACGTTGGGAATTCTTTCTGGTTTTATAGGGGTCATTTCATGAGTTTGAATACCTAAATCTTTCTTTTTCAGTGTTATTGTTGCGTTTAATTGATCTAAAAACAAAATCACACTCGTAAACGTTGTTTCGATCTTTCCAATTTTATAGTGTGAATTTATGTCCTCAAAAGCAGTGTTTATCCCTACTCCATCTTTAGTAACATATCTTGAATCAAAAATATCGATACATCGTACGGTTGACAAACTGTCTAAAGGATCCTTAGGGGTAATGGTTAATAAATGTTTCCCTCCTTTTGCATAAATCAAATATTTGTCATCCTCTTGAAAATATACTCCTTTGTAACCTAAAACCCCTTCACTTAAATGTTTTACCACTGAGTCATTTTTAAAAATATTTTCTATTTCAGCAATCGTAGTTTTGGAAGTTATAAGCCCTAGGTAATTTTCAGCAATTCTAAATTGATTTGTCTTTGAACAAGCAAAAAAATGCAACATAAAAAGTATTACAAAAAAACGAATGACGATATTCATCTCTGACCCATTTAAAATTTCCTAACGTAAATGTAGTTTAATTCACTTAAATTTAAAACTCCCCTTAAAAAATCTCGTTGCTTTGAGTATATTTGCCTGTACAATTTAAACAGTCATTTTGAAAGATATAAAAGACTTAATTACTTCAGGTAAAATGCTCCCACTTATGGAAGCATTTTACACAATTCAAGGAGAGGGAGCACATACAGGAACTGCCGCCTATTTTATACGTATTGGGGGCTGTGATGTCGGATGTCATTGGTGTGATGTTAAAGAGAGTTGGGATGAAAAATTACATCCTCCCACTCCTACAGACACCATTGTTGAACAGGCAAAAAACTATGGAAAAACAGTAGTTGTTACAGGAGGTGAGCCCTTAATGTGGTCTTTAGACTACCTCACATCTAAACTACATGATCTAGGAATTAAGGTTCATATTGAAACCTCTGGAGCTTACCAATTGTCTGGTAGTTGGGACTGGTTTTGTTTATCTCCTAAAAAAACAAAAAAACCTCTTGACGCTTGTTATAAAAAAGCAAATGAGCTAAAAATAATTATTCATAATACAGATGATTTTATTTTTGCCGAACAACAAGCTTTAAAAGTCTCTAAAAATTGCGCCTTATTTTTACAACCCGAATGGAGTAAAAAAGAAAAAATGACCCCATTGATTGTAGATTATGTCATGAAAAAACCCCATTGGAAAATCTCCTTACAAACCCATAAGTATTTAAACATTCCTTAGTTACTTTAAATTCATAAAATAAGGTGCTTATTGAATCATCAAAAAAAGGAGAATATCTTATTTATAAAAGAATTGATTTTCTAATAATCACCTAATGTTTCGGGATTTTGAGCAAAAGCTAATTCTAATTGCTTATCATTAGGTGCTTTTCCGTGCCATGCATGAGTGTGCATCATAAAATCAACCCCATTTCCCATTTCAGTATGTAATAAAATACAAATAGGTTGACCTTTTCCTGTCAAAGATTGTGCTTTTTTTAGAATGGCAATAATTGCTTCAAGATCATTTCCATTCTTTTCTTCTAAAACAACCCATCCAAAAGCTTCAAATTTTGCTTTTACATCTCCCATAGCCAATACCTCATCTGTAGTACCATCAATTTGCTTTCCATTAAGATCTACAGTAGCGATAAGATTATCAACTTTTTTGGCTGCGGCATACATAATTGCTTCCCAGTTTTGACCTTCCTGTAATTCACCATCACCGTGAAGGGTATAAACCAATTTTTTATCGCCATTTAATTTTTTAGTTTGGGCAGCTCCTAAAGCAACACTCATACCCTGCCCTAACGAACCAGAAGCCATACGAACACCTTCTAGACCTTCATGGGTAGTTGGATGTCCTTGTAAGCGAGAGTTGAGCTTTCTAAAAGTTGCCAACTCACTGATAGAGAAATAACCACTTCTAGCTAAAACACTATAAAATACTGGAGAAATATGTCCATTAGATAAAAAGAAAAGATCTTCATTTTTACCATCCATATCAAAATCAGTAGAATAATCCATAATTTCTTGATATAAAACGGTTAAAAACTCTGTACAACCTAACGAACCTCCTGGATGACCAGAATTTACGGCATGCACCATTCTTAATATATCTCTTCTTACTTGTTGTGAAAAATCTTTGAGTTCTTGAAATGTAGACATTACTTAATAATTTTGGAGACAAAAGTACATTATTAAAGTGACGATTCAAACTAATTTTTTTCTAAAAATAAATGAATTGACACTTACTTTTACAAGTGCCTAAAAAATCAAAAAGGAGTGTCATCTGTATCAAAGGCGTCCTGTGCACTAGGAAAATGATCAGAAGAAATTTCTTTGTTAAAATCATTCATTTTTGACTGAAATTCGTTTCCAAACCCCTCCTCTAGATCAGAGAATTTAGCAAGATGACCTGTAAACTTTAAACGAATATTTTCCAAACCACCATTTCTGTGTTTTGCAACTATAAATTCTGCCTGTCCCTCACATGGCGTATGATCATCATCATCCCATTCATCCTGACCATAATATTCTGGACGGTAAATAAAGGAAACAATATCAGCATCTTGTTCAATGGCCCCAGACTCACGTAAATCTGAAAGTAAGGGTCTTTTAGAACCTCCTCTAGTCTCCACAGCACGTGATAATTGAGATAAAGCTATTACAGGTATGCTCAATTCTTTCGCAAGTGCCTTTAAGTTTCTTGAAATCATCGAAATTTCTTGTTCGCGATTCCCTCCAGATGAGGCTCCTGCAGTCATAAGTTGAAGGTAATCAATTACAATAATTTTAATGTCGTGTTGTGAAACCAATCGCCTTGCTTTAGCACGCAAATCAAAAATAGATAAAGAAGGGGTATCATCAATAAATATAGGAGCATCTGTTAAATTTTTAACTTTTACATTTAATTGTTCCCACTCATGAGGTTCTAAATTACCTTTTCTTAATTTTTCTGAAGTGAGACCTGTTTCACTAGAAATCATACGAGTAATTAATTGAACTGAAGACATCTCTAATGAAAATAAGGCCACAGGATGTCCAAAATCAATAGCCATATTTTTGGCCATGGAAATTACAAAAGCCGTTTTACCCATACCAGGTCTGGCAGCAATAATTATCAAATCTGAAGCTTGCCATCCAGAAGTTAAAGCATCTAATCTAGTAAAACCCGTTTCCAAACCACTCATTCCTTCTTGGCTCCCTATTTCTTGAATCTTATTAACCGCTTGTTTTACTAAATCTTTAGCACTTTCTGAACTCTTTTTAAGATTTCCTTGGCTAACCTCAAACAATTTTGCTTCAGCATTGTCTAACAAATCAAATACATCTGAAGTTTCATCATAGGATTGTTCTATAATTTCACTAGAAATACTAATTAAAGAACGCTGTATATATTTTTGAATAATAATGCGGGCATGAAACTCGATATGAGCAGAAGAAGCTACCTTTTGGGTAAGTTTTATAATATAAAAATCACCCCCAATAGCATCTAACTTACCTTCCTTTCTAAGTTGATTAGAAACTGTTAAAAGGTCAGTAGGCTCCGAGTTTTGAAACAAGGTGTGAATAGCAGCGTAAATTTGTTTATGAGCATCTTTATAAAAGGCAGCAGGATGTAAAATGTCAATAACATCGTCAATTCCTTTTTTATCTACCATCATAGCCCCTAACACAGCCTCTTCTAAATCTACAGCCTGTGGAGGTATTTTCCCTTTTTCAAGATTAATAATCCTACTTTTATCTATTTTTTGATTTTTTAAGATTCTAGATTGCTCCATAAGGACAAAATTATATTTTTAATTCCATAAATACTCTTATAAATTATTTTAATTTTTTAAACAAGACTGTTAACAAATAAATTACTTTGTTAATATTTTTTTAAATGCAATTTAAAGATGTATTTTTAACATTAAACTTTTATATTTTTTTTGTGAAAAACCCATTGTATTCAAGGTATCTAACCTATTTTCTAGTTGTCCAAATTCTTTTTATACAATTTGTTTCCAGATATCCAGAAAAAATAGAACATTACTATTCAAGAGGTTTTTATCCTTTTATAGCTAATTTTTATAGAGTGATATTTGGATGGATTCCTTTTAGTATAGGAGATTTTATATATGCCCTACTCCTTTTATTAATTTTTCGTTTTATATATGTGATGATTCGAGATAAATTTTCGGAACTCCGAAACTATTTTTTTGCCACGGGCGCTGCAATATCAATCATCTATTTTATTTTTCATCTCAATTGGGGGCTCAATTATTACAGAACGACTTTATCAACCCAATTAAAAATAGAATCTAATTCATACGACACCAAAAAATTAATCTCTTATACAAAGAAAATAATTTATAAAACAAATGATCTACACATAAGTTTGACAGGAGACAAAGCGCTAAAAACAAATATTCCCTATACGCAAAAAGAAATTCATAAATTAGCAGTAAATGGATATACTAATCTGAACAAAATACATCCATTTTTAGTGTCTAAAAATAATTCTATAAAAAGGTCTTTATGGAGTCCGATACTCAACTATACGGGTTTTTCAGGCTATCTAAATCCTTTTACCGCTGAAGCCCAAATAAATTACAATATCCCCTTAAACTCCTACATATCTACAACTTGTCATGAAATAGCTCACCAATTGGGCTATGCAGCAGAGAATGAAGCAAATTTTATTGGGTATCTTGCTAGTATACATAACGATGATCCTTATTTTAAATACGCAGGACAACTTGACGTCCTAAGACGTCTCTTATCTGAAATTTACAGAGAAGACAAAAAACAATTCAAAAAAATTAAATCAATGATAAACCCTGGTGTTTCTAAAAATTTACAAGAATTGTCAGAATATTGGAAACAATACAAAAATCCAATAGAACCTCTTTTAAAAAAATGCTACGATGGTTATTTAAAAATAAACAAGCAAAAAAATGGGATTCAAAGTTATCACAACATGATTGGTTTGCTTTTAAATTATAAATAATTTTATATAAACTACACACGAAATATAAATATACCCAAAAATTAAGCCCAAGCATTTTAGAATACAACTTTCAATAAAAATAGTACTTTTGTGAAAAACAATTTAAATGAACAAGTACTTAAGCAGTCTACAGAACCCTCTTATTAAAGAACTTGTTCTATTAAAAGAAAAATCAAGACATCGAAAAAACACCCAGTCTTTTTTATTGGAGGGCAAACGTGAAATTCTATTGGCTGCTAAAGGAAAATATCAGGTATCTAAACTTTTTTATTGTAGTACAATCTGTAGTAAAGAAATGTTGGCATCCATTGAAAATAGTTTACCTATAGGTGTAGAAATTTTTGAAATTTCAAAAGATATTTACACTAAAATCGCCTATAGACAGACTACAGAAGGTGTTGTTGCTATTGTTGGTTGTAAAAAACACGCTCTAGATGAAATTATTTTTAAAAGAAAGAATCCTTTAATATTAGTGGCTGAAGCACCTGAAAAACCTGGAAATATCGGAGCATTACTCCGCACTGCAGACGCTGCAAACATAGATGCTGTTTTTATTGCTGATCCAAAAACAGATGTATACAATCCAAATATCATTCGCAGTAGTGTTGGTTGCTTATTTACTACACAAATTGGTATTGGAACATCTCAAGAGATTATTAATTACCTGAATGGTCATAAAATTCACAGTTATGCTGCTTTATTAAGTGATGATGCTGAACCCTACCAAATACAAGATTTTTCAAAAGCAACAGCTATCGTAGTTGGCACGGAAGCAACAGGACTTTCAAATTTATGGACAAAGGCTGTTTTAAAAAAAATCATCATCCCTATGAGTGGAGAAATTGATTCTTTAAATGTTTCTGTGGCGGCAGCTATTTTAGTTTTTGAAGCAACCCGACAAAGATCCTATAAAGTTTAAAAAACACGAATTACATAAGAACACGAATCATATTATTAATAAAAAACGATCCTTAATTTAAAACAAAATACTACCTTTCGTTTATGAGTTATACAGCATCCATAGAAGATGAAAATAAAGAAATAGCCAAAAGATATAAAGATCTGTTAAAAGGATCTTACCAATCTTTAGTAGCGAAGGATAAAAAATTGATTCGAAAAGCTTTTAATTTTGCTCTGGAAGCCCATCGTTCACAAAGAAGAAAAACGGGGGAGCCTTATATATTCCATCCCATTGCTGTTGCTAAAATTGTCGCTTATGAAATTGGTCTAGGCACCATCTCTATTGCAGCAGCGCTCTTGCATGATGTTGTTGAAGATACTCCACATACCATCAATGACCTAGAGCAACTTTTTGGCAAAAAAATCACCAAAGTTGTCAGTGGCCTCACAAAAATATCCCGTTTGGACAAAGGACAAAATCCCTCTATACAGGCCGAGAATTTTAGAAAAATGTTGCTGACCTTAAATGACGATGTAAGGGTGATCTTAATTAAAATTGCTGATCGTTTGCACAATATGCAAACCATGGATGCAATGCCCAATGACAAACAAATAAAAATTGCTTCTGAAACTTTGTACATATACGCACCACTAGCGCATAGACTCGGATTGTACAATATTAAAACTGAACTTGAGGATTTAGGATTAAAATACACTGAGCCAGAAGTTTACAATGATATTTTAGATAAAATAAATGAAAGCAAAGAAGAACAAGAAGCTTATATTAAAACATTTTCTAACAAAATAAGAAAAAATCTTTCTAAAGAAGGTTTCAAATACACGATTAAGGGCCGTTCAAAATCTATTCATTCTATACACAAAAAAATTAGTAGGCAACAAGTTCATTTTGATGAAATATTTGACAAATTCGCCATACGAATTATTTATAAAACAACTGAAAAAGACGAAAAATTCAATGCCTGGAAAATTTATTCTATCATTACAGAACAATACAATCCAAATCCACTTCGTCTAAGAGATTGGATCACCAATCCTAAAACAACAGGATATGAATCTTTACATATTACCGTAATGGGCCCTAATGGGAAGTGGGTTGAAGTACAAATTCGTTCAGAAAGAATGGATGAAATTGCTGAAAAAGGTTATGCGGCACACTTTAAATACAAACAGGGAAACCAGACTGAAAGTGGTCTAGAAAAATGGTTGGACCGTTTAAAGGACACTTTAGAAAATAAAAACATCAATGCTGTTGACTTTGTCGAAGATTTTAAATTAAACTTGTACGCTGATGAGATTTTTGTATTTACCCCTACAGGCGAATTAAAATCGCTCCCCAAAGGGGCTTCTGCACTAGATTTTGCATTTGCCATTCACACAGATATAGGTTTAACCTGTAGAGGAGCAATTGTCAACGGAAAGCTCACACCTCTAGATACGGTCTTAAATAGTGGAGATCAGGTAGAAATTATGACTTCTACTAGCCAAAAACCGAACAGTAGATGGTTAGAATTTGTCGTTACAGCTAGGGCAAAAACCAGAATAAGAGCTGCACTTAAAGAAAAAGAAAAAGCAATTGCTAAAGAGGGAAAAATACTACTTACCCGAAAACTCAAATCTCTTAAAATCACCTTAAATGAAAAAGTCGTCAATGAATTGGTTGCCTATTTTAAACTAAAAACAAGTTTTGATTTATTTTACAGAGTTGGTATTTCCTCTATTGAAAACTCAGAATTAAAAAATTTTGCTAACAAGTATAATAATAAAATTTATAAATTCTTTAAAAATAAAATAAAACGAAGTACGACCACTAAGTTAAAAGAAGAAACAGAAGAGCTCAGTGATAATTATAATTTATTGGTCTTTGGCAAAGATCAAGAAAAACTGGAATACACTTTGTCAAAATGCTGTAATCCTATTGCAGGAGATAATGTATTTGGGTTTGTGACCATAAACGATGGTATTAAAATTCACAAATCTAATTGCCCTAATGCCATTAGTATGCAATCAAACTACGCCTATAGAGTTGTCCAAGCCAAATGGATTGATTCCTCTAAAACAAATTATAAAGTAATCTTAGAAATTAGTGGTGAAGATAAAATTGGAATTCTAAATGAATTGACGAAGATCATCTTAGGAAATATAAATATGAACATCTATCATATCAATACAACCACTAGAGGATCGATTTTTAACGGACAAATAACCATCGATATCAAAAATAAAACCCAACTTAAGAAACTAATTGAAAATATTTTAAAAATTGATGGCATTAATAAAGTATCTAGAATAGATTAATGTAAATAAAAATTAAAAACAGCAATGCCAAATAAAAAATAAACTTAAATTTGCCTTTTGCTAGTTAAATTAGTGAATCATGGACGCAAAAAATAATAATCAAGAAATTGTAAAGGCCGTTTTTAGAAAGTTTTTAGAAAAAAACAGTCATAGAAAAACACCTGAACGTTTTGCTATTCTTCAAGAAATTTACAACTTAGAGGAACATTTTGATATTGAATCTCTTTATATCAAGATGAAAAACAAAAATTATAGGGTAAGTAGAGCAACCATCTACAACACTATGGAATTGTTACTAGAGAACGGTTTGGTTAGAAAACATCAATTTGGTCAAAATCAAGCCCATTATGAAAAAAGTTTTTTTAACAAACAACACGACCATATCATTTTAGATACAGGTGAGGTAATTGAATTTTGCGATCCTAGAATTCAAAACATCAAAAAATCAATTGAAGAGTTTTTTGATGTTGATATTGAAAGCCATTCACTGTATTTTTACGGCACAAAAAAGAACAAATGATACTAAATATTAATTAATTTTTAAATATAATGGCTGTAGATTTATTACTTGGCTTGCAATGGGGTGATGAGGGAAAAGGAAAAATTGTTGACGTACTTACAAAAAACTATAATTTAATTTCTCGTTTTCAAGGGGGTCCAAATGCTGGACATACCTTAATTTTTGACGGACACAAACACGTATTACATACCATTCCTTCAGGAATTTTTCACGATAAAGCATTGAATATTGTTGGAAATGGTGTGGTAATAGATCCTGTAATTTTTAAAAAAGAACTAGAAAATCTGGACAAATTTAATTTGGACCTAAATACTAAAATTTTAATTTCTAGGAAGGCTCATTTAATTTTACCTACTCATCGATTGTTAGATGCCGCTTCTGAAGCCTCTAAAGGCAAAGAAAAAATAGGTTCTACTCTTAAGGGAATCGGCCCAACATATATGGATAAAACCGGACGTAACGGTATGCGTGTTGGTGATCTAGAGCTTGACAATTGGAAAGATATTTTCCTTAAACTCACTGAAAAACACTTAAAAATGTTGTCGTTTTTTAAGGTTGAACTCGACTATGATTTAGAAGCCTTAAAAGAAGATTTCTACACAGCTGTAGCTCGCCTGAAAGAAATGTCATTTATCGACAGTGAAGAATACCTTCACAAGGCTTTAAAAAATAATAAAACCATTTTAGCAGAAGGAGCCCAAGGTTCTTTGCTGGATGTTGATTTTGGCACATATCCTTTTGTGACATCATCCAATACAACTGCTGCAGGGGCTTGTACTGGTTTAGGTATTGCTCCCAATCAAATTGGAGAAGTCTACGGAATTTTTAAAGCTTATACAACACGTGTAGGTTCTGGACCCTTTCCAACAGAGCTCTTTGATGAAGACGGTGCAAAAATGGCAAAAGTAGGGCACGAGTTTGGAGCAACTACAGGACGTCCGCGCCGTTGCGGATGGTTAGATCTTGTAGCTCTTAAATACGCTTGTCAAATAAATGGGGTTACCCAATTAAATATGATGAAAGGCGATGTGCTTTCTGGCTTTAAAACTCTTAAAGTTTGTACCGCTTATAATTACAAAGGAGAAGTGATTGAACATTTTCCTTATAATATAGAACCTGAAAATGTCAGTCCTATATACACTGAATTTAAAGGTTGGGATGAAGATATTACCCAAATTTCTTCAGAAAATGAATTCCCAAAAGAATTATCGACATACATTGAATTTATAGAAAAAGAAACCGGAATAAAAATAACAATCGTTTCCGTAGGGCCAGACAGAAACCAGACGATTATTCGATAATTAACCTAATTGTCAATTCGCTTTTTAACAAACGAATTTTAACCGTACATTTTTTTACGTAGTTCCCTTACCTTAGGATCCGATAGATACTCATCAAAAGTACTGTATTTATCAATAATGCCTTTTGGGGTAATTTCTATAATTCGGTTAGCGACTGTCTGAGCAAACTCATGGTCATGTGTAGAAAAAAGGACCGTACCTTTGAAATTTTTTAGAGAGTTATTGAGGGCCTGAATCGATTCTAAATCTAAGTGATTTGTAGGTTCATCAAACATAAGCACATTGGCTCTTTTCATCATCATACGCGATAACATACAACGAACTTTTTCTCCTCCAGAAAGTACATTACACTTTTTTAGAGCCTCTTCTCCACTAAAGATCATTTTTCCTAAAAACCCACGTAAATAAACCTCTTCCCTTTCCTCTTCAGTCTTTGCATATTGACGTAACCAATCTACTAAGTTTAGCGATGCATCTGTAAAAAACTCGGAATTTTCATTAGGCAAATACGATTGGGTTGTCGTTATTCCAAATGAACAAGTTCCATTATCTGCTTTTTCCTTCCCGTTGATAATCTCATAAAATAAATTAACTACTTTTGAATTCTTTGAAATCAACGCCACTTTATCACCCTTACTCAAATTAATATTGACATCTTTAAATAAGACCTCACCATCTAACTCTTTTGAGAGTTTTTCAATATTTAAAATTTGGTCCCCAGCCTCTCTCTCTCTTTCAAAAATAATAGCAGGATACCTTCTACTAGAGGGTTTAATATCTTCTACATTAAGTTTCTCAATCATCTTTTTTCTACTGGTCGCCTGTTTTGATTTAGCTACATTGGCTGAAAAACGACGTATAAACTCCTCAAGTTCTTTCTTTTTATCCTCCGCTTTTTTGTTTTGTTGAGCTCTTTGCTTGGCTGCTAACTGACTAGATTCATACCAAAATGTATAATTTCCTGAATACTGGTTTACCTTTCCAAAATCAATATCACATATATGAGTACAAACCGAATCTAAAAAATGACGGTCATGAGATACAACAATAATAGTATGTTCGTAATTGGCTAAGAAATTCTCTAACCAGGAAATAGTATCAAAATCCAAATCATTGGTCGGCTCATCCATAATCAATACATCAGGATTTCCAAATAGTGCCTGAGCCAACAAGACACGAACCTTGGCTTTACCATCGATATCAGCCATTAATGTATAGTGTAAATCTTCTTTGATTTCAAGGGATGATAACAAAGTTGCTGCATCACTTTCAGCGGTCCAACCTCCCATCTCTTCAAATTTTACCTGTAACTCTCCTATCTTATCTGCATTCTCATCAGAATAATCCTCGTATAAAGCATCCATTTCTTTTTTAATTGAAAACAAATCTTTATTCCCCATCAACACCGTTTCTAATACCGGAAATTCGTCAAAGGCAAAATGATCTTGTGACAGTACAGACATTCGCTTGCCCGTTTCTAAAGAAACTGAACCCGATGTAGCTTCCATCTGCCCTGTTAATATTTTTAAAAAAGTTGATTTTCCCGCACCATTGGCACCGATAATTCCATAACAATTTCCTTCTACAAATTTTGTATTGACCTCATCGAACAATACGCGTTTGCCAAATTGTACAGATAAATTAGATACTGAAAGCATAGTATAATAATTAAATTTCCGCAAAAGTAATTAAAAAGAACGAGCTAATCAGCTATAAAAACCATATAAACTTACATGTTTTATCAATTCACTAATCAGATAATTAAAATGATTCAATCTTTAGAAAACTGCCTTAAACCCTCACCTAAAGCCATTGCAACAGCATTGGCTAGATTAAAACTTCTAATAGGTCCTGGAAATGGAATCTGGACACATTGGTTTTTCCAAGTATTTATAAGCTCTGAGGGCAATCCATCTGCCTCCCTTCCAAAGACCAACCAATCGCCTTTTTTATACGGAATATCTACATAAGATTTTTTTGCCTTTGTCGTAAAATAAAATATCCTAGAGTGATCTGGTATAACATTCAGAAGTGCCTCAAAACTATTGTGATAAACCAAGGACAGATCAGACCAATAATCTAAGCCTGCCCGCTTCACTCTGGTATCTGTCACTTCAAAACCCAAGGGTTTAACCAAATGAAGAACACTTAAACTCCCCACACATAAACGACCAATATTACCCGTATTATTTGGTATTTGCGGATGTAATAACACGATGTTAAAATAGGGTTCTCTTGTCAAAATTACACAATGGTTTCTAAATAATGTTCCGTAATGCCATAACTCTCTTTCATAGATTTAATCTTGGCATCAATTTGATTTATATCGTTTTTTTTGGTCGATCTTGTAGCGACCAATAAAATATTTTTTCGGGTATGTTCATTTGACACAAATTCAAAGATATTGGTTTTGTAATGGTTCTTTTCTAAAATCAACGCCCTCAGGGTATCGGTTACCATTTCTAACTGACGTTCTTTAAATATCCCGTACTTTAGAATAGGGTTCTCATTTGAATTAGATCCTTTTAGAGACTGCCTGATTTGTTTGTGACAACAAGGTGCACAAACGATCAGATTGGCCTTGGCTGTAACGCCTTTTAAAATAGCGTCATCTGTAGCAGTATCACAAGCGTGTAAAGCAATCAATACATCTATAGAATTGTCATCAAATGTTTCGATCGATTTACACTCAAAGCGCAAATGTTCAAATTTGTGTTTTTTAGCAATGACATTGCATTTATCAACAAGCCCATGTCTCAATTCGATTCCTGTAATTTTAAGATTCATCTTTCTTTGGACCACAAAATAATCGTAAAGCGCAAAGGTCAAATACCCTTTTCCTGAACCCATATCGACAATTTTAACCGTTTTAGGCAATTTTGCGCTGGCAAAAAGACTTTCCATGATTTCTATGTACTTATTAATTTGCCGAAACTTATCTGCCATTTTTGGGATCAATTCATTTTGATCATCCGTAATCCCCAAATCCTTTAAGTAAAGACCTGCAGCAATTCTATTGTGTTTTGGCTGATTGTGTTCTAAGGATGGAATGGCTGTAAAACTAGGGTTTGTTGTTTTAAAAGAAAGCAATTTCTTTTTAGAAACAAATACTTGTAGATCTTCTCTCAAAGTAAAAAGGATGGCCGTTCTAAAAGAACTCATTAACAAGGATTCCAAAACTTCTAAGCCCTCTGATACGGAATGGTTTTTTACTTGGTCATTTGTTTTATAATGGTACGTAAGTGAAAGTTTTTGTGTATTCTTTAGCCATATTAAACGCGCGTAAACATTTCGTAACCCTCCTTGCTTTTGCAAAGGTTTACTAAGTGTAATCTTAACAAAATCACCGATTGCAACACTCTCGTTGACCAGATCTGAAAAGCGCTTAAACAAAGCCATAAATTGAAGTATTTAATAAAACAAATAGTTAAAGACTTTTTAGACTCGCCTTGAGCGTTTCTATTTTGGCAATAGCATCTGTTTCTTTTTTACGTTCGTTTTGAATAACCTGTTCAGGAGCATTGTTGACAAAACGCTCATTGCTTAATTTTTTTTGAACAGATTTTAAAAATCCTTGAGTATACTTTAGTTCTTCATCGATCTTTTGTTTTTCTTTTTCAACATCAATTGAACCGACCACTGGAATAAAGTACTCATTTGATTTACTTCTAAAACTCAAAGCGCCTTCTAGTGGATTGGTTATTATTTTGAGTTTAGAAGTGTTTCCTAATTTTTCAATAACCGAATCAAATTGTGTTGACCGCTGTTCATGATCTATATATAAAAGTTCAATCTGATCTTTAAACGGAATGTTTTTTTCTTTTCTGATCTTTCGAATTCCTGAGATAACCTCTGAGGCAAATTCAAAATCTAAAATGATTTGTAGATTAAAATCAATTTGTTTCGGATACGCCGCAATAATCAATGCTTCTTCTGGACTTCGTTCCTTTATATGCTGCCAAATTTCTTCAGTAATAAAAGGCATAAAAGGATGAAGTAATTTTAAATTAGCTTCCAAAATAACAATGGCTTCCTCATAAGTTTTTTTGTCAATCGCTTGTTGATAAGCAGGTTTGATCATTTCTAAGAACGAAGAAGAAAAATCATCCCAGATTAATTTATAAATACTCATTAAAGCTTCGCTAATACGATACTGATCAAATGATTTTTCTATTTCTCCTAATATTTTTTGAAATTTTGCCTGGTACCAATCAATCGCCATTTTTGAAGCAACCGGTTGTACTATTGCATCCGATACTTCCCAACCTTTTATCAAACGAAAGGCATTCCATATTTTACTTGAAAAATTTCGTCCTTGCGCACATAATTCTTCATCGAATAACAAATCGTTTCCTGCTGCGGCACTTAATAACAAACCTGTTCGAACACCATCTGCACCGTATTTTCCCATCAGTTTGATTGGATCTGGAGAATTTCCGAGTGACTTAGACATTTTTCTTCGTTGTTTGTCTCTAACCAAGCCTGTAAAATACACATTATTAAAAGGCCTGGCATCTGAAAACTCATAACCGGCAAAAATCATACGGGCCACCCAAAAGAAAAGAATATCAGGTCCTGTAACCAGATCATTGGTCGGGTAATAATATTGAAATTCTTTATTCTCGGGGTTTTTAATTCCGTCAAATAGTGATATGGGCCATAACCATGATGAAAACCAAGTATCTAAAGCATCTGGATCTTGTTTTAAATCATCGAGGGTCAAGGTATTGTTTTTAGTAATATCAACCGCTTTTTTAAGCGCTTCTTCTTTAGAATCTGCTACTACATAATCTTCTATACCTTCTCCATAAAAATAGGCAGGAATCTGATGCCCCCACCACAATTGGCGGGAAATATTCCAATCTCTTATATTTTCTAACCAGTGACGATACGTATTTTTATAATGATTCGGATAAAATCTAATCTCTTTTTTTGTCAAAACAGCCTCTAATGCTGGCTTTACGATATCTGTCATCTTTAAAAACCACTGTACAGATATTTTAGGTTCAACAACTGCTTTGGTCCGTTCAGAAATTCCTACTTTGTGAAGGTGTTGTTCTACCTTCACCAAGGCACCCATCGTTTCTAATTCTTTTGAAATTTCTTTACGAACTTTAAAGCGGTCCTTTCCTTCAAAGTGCAAACCAAAAGAATTTAAAGTTCCATTATCATTTAAAATATCAATCACTTCTAAACGATGTTTCTCCCCTATTACTTTATCATTCAGATCGTGTGCAGGCGTTATTTTTAAACAACCTGTTCCAAATTCTACATCTACATATTCATCTTCAATGACAGGAATCACACGATTGGCTATAGGAACAATCACTTTTTTGCCTTTTAAATGGCTAAAACGCTCATCTTTTGGATGTATACAAATAGCAGTATCTCCCAACAACGTTTCTGGACGTGTAGTAGCCACCGTTATTTTTTCTTCAGCTCCTTCAATTTGATAATTGATATAATAGAGGTTTCCTTGTTTTTCAACAAATTCTACTTCTTCATCAGACAAGGTTGTCTGGGCCTCAGGATCCCAATTAACCATTCTATATCCTCGGTATATCAATCCTTTTTCATAAAGGTCCACAAATACTTTGGTTACCGCTTTACTCAACCCTTTATCCATGGTAAAAGCAGTGCGTTTCCAATCACAAGAAGCGCCTAATTTTTTTAATTGTTCCAGTATAATACCCCCATGCTTGTCAGTCCAATCCCAAGCGTGATTTAAAAACGCCTCACGGGTTAAATTAGCTTTATCAATTCCCTCATTTTTTAATTTGGCTACTACCTTTGCTTCAGTTGCTATAGATGCATGATCTGTTCCTGGAACCCAACAAGCATTATAACCCTTTAAACGAGCACGACGTATCAATACGTCTTGAATGGTATTGTTCAACATATGCCCCATATGCAATACGCCTGTTACATTAGGCGGAGGAATAACGATTGTATAAGGCTCTTTATCGTTTGGAGTAGAATAAAAATATTCATGTTCCATCCAATAACGATACCATTTATCTTCGACATTTTCTGGATTGTACTTGGTAGGGATCATTATTGAGGTTTAAGTAGATGTTATCATATAAATTGTAATACTTGCTAAAGTACGCCTGGCAAAAGTACAAATCTATACTTTAACTAAAAAGTGTGAATTTTAAATTTTATATCCTAAAAATTATACTTAATTTTATCGCTTAAATTATTATGTGATATGAAAAACACCATCTTAGCCATCGCCTTATTTATGAGCTACTTCTCAAGCCAAGCTCAAATTTTTGAAGATTCTGTAACATTTGATGAGAATGCTCCGGTATTTGAGTTTGAGAACGAAGTCATTAACTACGGAAAAATTGAACAAAATGCAGATGGAAACAGGTTTTTTGTATTTAAAAACATAGGAAACAGCCCTTTGGTTATTTCAAATGTTAAAGGAAGTTGTGGATGTACGGTTCCTACAAGCCCTAAAGAACCTATTATGCCAGGAGCTACCGATAGCATCAAAGTGAAATATGCTACCAATAGAGTTGGTCGATTCTCTAAATCTGTCACGATCACTTCCAATGCCTCTGAACCTAAAAAAATTGTTCGAATTAAAGGTGAGGTTCTGGCTAAAGAAGAAGAAAAGGAAGAGGAAAAAGGTTCCTAGTATCCAAACAAATTCTAAAACTTTAATATCTATCTTATTTGTTCAAATACATTTTTCTTCTGGAATACAACTCGTAAAATTCATCATCTTTTAGATCGTCAATAAACAAGATACTTTCTCCGGTCGACTTCATCTCAGGCCCAAGTTTTTTATCTACATTCGGAAATTTGTTAAAAGAAAATACAGGTTGTTTAATTGCGTAACCCTCTAATTGTGGATTAAACTTAAAGTCTTTAACTTTTTTAGTTCCCAACATCACTTTAGTGGCGTAATTAACATAAGGTTCTTTATAAGCCTTTGCAATGAAAGGTACCGTACGAGAAGCTCTTGGATTGGCCTCGATAATATACACGGTATCATCTTTTACTGCAAACTGTATGTTTATCAATCCAACTGTTTTTAAAGCCCTTGCAATTTTAACTGTATGATCTTTAATTTGTTGCATGACCAGATTTCCTAAATTAAAAGGAGGTAAAGTTGCATTAGAATCTCCTGAATGTACCCCACAAGGCTCAATGTGTTCCATAATTCCAATAATATAGACGTCTCCATCTGCATCGCAAATAGCGTCGGCCTCTGCTTCAATGGCACCATCTAAATAGTGGTCCAACAACAATACATTGTTTGGAATGGTTCGCAACAACTGAACGACGTGTTTTTCCAATTCGTCCTTGTTAATAACAATTTTCATCCCTTGCCCACCCAATACATAAGAAGGTCTTACCAAAATAGGAAAATCTAAGGTGTCTGCAATTTCCAATGCTTCATCTGCAGTTTGTGCAGTTCCGAATTTAGGAAAAGGAATGTCTAGATCGGTTAACAATTCTGAAAAACGCCCCCTATCTTCAGCCAGATCTAAGGCTTCAAAAGAGGTTCCAATAATTTTTATACCGTATTTTTCTAATTTTTCTGCAAGTTTTAAAGCGGTTTGTCCTCCTAACTGAACAATAACCCCCTCAGGTTTTTCATGACGAATAATATCGTAGATATGTTCCCAAAAAACAGGTTCAAAATACAACTTATCAGCCGTATCAAAATCTGTAGAAACGGTTTCAGGATTACAATTAATCATAATGGTCTCATAACCGGCCTCTTTAGCAGCCAATACACCATGTACACAACAATAGTCAAATTCAATCCCCTGTCCGATCCTATTTGGCCCAGAACCCAATACGACAATCTTCTTTTGATCACTCACAATACTTTCGTTATCTGCATAAGCCTTACCGTCAGCCGTAATCATCTTATTTTCAAAGGTTGAATAATAATACGGAGTTTGCGCACCAAATTCAGCAGCACAAGTATCCACGAGCTTATAAACCCTTTGGATTCCTAATTCATTCCGTTTTTTGTATACTTCACTTTCTAAACAACCGATCATATGAGCAATTTGTCTATCGGCAAAGCCTTTCTGTTTGGCTTCTAAAAGCAATTCTTTCGTTAACGACGCTAATTTAAAGGTAGAAATTTCTGTCTCTAAAGACAGTAATTCTTCGTACTGCTTTAAGAACCACAGATCAATTTTTGTGATCTCGTGTATTTTTCGCAGTGACATACCTGCTGTAATAGCATCGTAAATTACAAATACCCGATCCCAACTCGGATAGGTCAATTTTTCAATAATCGTATCATAATCAGTAATTCCCTTACCGTCTGCTCCTAATCCATTTCTTTTAATCTCTAACGATTGAGTAGCTTTGTGTAGGGCCTCTTGAAAAGAACGACCAATACCCATAACCTCCCCTACAGATTTCATTTGTAACCCAACAGTACGATCAGACCCTTCAAATTTGTCAAAATTCCAACGTGGTATTTTTACAATTACGTAGTCTAAGGTAGGTTCAAATAAAGCAGAAGTTGTTTTGGTAATCTGATTACTCAATTCGTCTAAGGTATATCCAATCGCCAACTTAGAAGCAATTTTTGCAATAGGATATCCTGTTGCTTTTGAAGCCAGTGCCGAAGAACGTGACACACGAGGGTTGATTTCAATAGCAATAATATCTTCTTTATCGTCAGGACTCACTGCAAACTGCACGTTACAACCTCCTGCAAAATCACCGATAGAACGCATCATATGTATGGCCATATCCCGCATTTTTTGGAACGTCGTGTCACTCAATGTCATTGCTGGAGCAACAGTTATAGAATCTCCCGTATGAATTCCCATCGGGTCCATATTTTCGATGGCACATATAATGACAACATTGTCATTTTTATCTCGCAACAATTCTAATTCATATTCCTTCCAACCTAATAAAGCCTTATCAATGATTACCTCATGTATAGGAGATGCCTCTAATCCTCTACTTAACAATTCATCAAAATCTTCTGAATCGTATACAATTGAGGCACCAAAACCTCCCAAGGTAAAAGAAGGACGAATGACCAAAGGAAAACCGTATTCTTGTGCAATTTCTTTACCTTTTAAAAAAGAATTGGCCACTGTAGAAGGTGCCTGACCGATACCTATTTCAATCATCAACTTTCTAAACTGCTCTCTGTCTTCTGTAATATTAATAGCATCAATATCAACCCCTATCAATTCAACATTAAAATCTTCCCAAATACCTTTATCATCTGCCTCAATACACAGATTTAAAGCTGTTTGACCACCCATAGTAGGCAATACGGCATCGATGTTCGGATGTTTTTTTAAAATTTCTATAATAGATTTGGTCGTCAAGGGCTTTAAATAGACATTGTCTGCAAGAGAGGGATCCGTCATGATGGTCGCAGGATTGGAGTTAATTAAAGTAACCTCTATCCCCTCTTCTTTTAATGACCTAATCGCCTGTGATCCTGAATAATCAAATTCACAAGCCTGACCGATAATAATTGGACCAGAACCTATAATTAAAATCGATTTGATATGATTATTTTTTGGCATCTTTTTTAGTTGAATTGATTTGAATCCTTAAATGAATGCTCGTTATTTAAAAATTCTCATTTTTTTTTAATTTTACTTTTTTACTTTGTTGACAAATATATTCAAAAAAAGGTGTTACTAAAAATAGTAACACCTTAATCTATGCGAATTAATATTCATTATTTCTTAGGTCTGGCATCAGAGGAAACGGATACTCTCTTTCTTCCTTTAGCTCTTCTTCTAGCCAAAACTTTACGGCCATTAGCCGAAGCCATTCTCTCCATAAAGCCATGTTTGTTTCTCCTTTTTCTCTTTGACGGTTGAAATGTTCGTTTACTCATTGTAATAGTTCTTAATAATCGTTTCGTTTATTTATAGCTAAAGCATTAAAACCATTCGCTAAAATCGTGGGCAAATATACAATTTGTTTTGTGTATCACAAGTGGTTTTTTATAAAAACTTAAAAATATTACATTTATCCAAATGAACGATTTTTCAACGAAAACATTCTTACTAGATGTCAATTTGTCATATAAATATGTTTTGTTGGCAGAAATAAAGCTTTGGTATTTTTTTTGAAAGTAAAGATTATTAATAACCGAGATGTCTCTGGTTCTATAAATTCATTCATGGATTTAAGAACTATAAAGTTATTTATAAGGGAGACACCTCACATTTAAAATAAATATTAACAAAATTTAATTAATTATGGCAAAAGGAAATATCAATGTATCTGTGGAAAATATTTTTCCGCTAATTAAAAAATTCTTGTATTCAGATCATGAAATATTTTTAAGAGAGTTGATTTCAAATGCGACAGATGCTACTTCTAAAATGAAGCACCTCATTGCTATGGGTGAAGCAGAAGGTGAAGAATATGGAAATCCAATCATTGAAGTAATTGCAGATAAAAAAAAGAAAATACTTCGTATCATAGACCAAGGGGTAGGTATGAACGAAGAGGAAGTAGAAAAATACATCAACCAGATTGCTTTTTCTGGAGCTGAAGAATTTATCGACAAGTACAAAGACAAAGTGGAAGATTCTGGTATCATTGGTCATTTTGGATTGGGATTTTATTCCGCATTTATGGTTGCTGACAAGGTTGAAATTATTACCAAATCTTACAGAGATCCAAAAGCGGTAAAATGGTCATGTGATGGATCTCCTAACTACACGATCGATCCCGATAAAAAAGATAGCAGAGGAACTGAAATAATTTTACATATGGCTGAAGATTCTTTAGAATTTTTAGAAGATGCTAAGATTACAGAATTACTAAATAAGTACAACCGATTTAATCAAATTCCAATTAAATTTGGAACCAAAGAAGAAACACTTCCTAAAGCAGAAGATGCTCCTGAAGATGCAGAAGCAGAAAAAATAACGGTTGATAATATTATCAACAACGTAAATCCTGCTTGGACCAAAAAACCATCGGATCTAAAAAAAGAAGACTACAACAACTTCTACCGAGAATTGTATCCAATGCAATTTGAAGAGCCGTTATTTAACATTCACCTAAATGTCGATTATCCATTTAACCTAACGGGAATTTTATATTTCCCAAAGTTGACCAAAAGTATGGATATTCAAAAAGACAAGATACAATTGTACCAAAACCAGGTGTTTATAACTGACAATGTGGAAGGAATTGTACCTGATTTTCTACAAATGTTAAAAGGAGTCATCGATTCTCCAGATATCCCATTAAATGTATCTAGATCATATTTACAGGCAGATGGAGCTGTCAAGAAAATTTCAGGTTATATCACCAAGAAAATTGCGGACAAGCTAAGCTCTCTGTACAAGAACGACCGTAAAGATTTTGAAGAAAAATGGAACGACATCAAAGTTATTATTGAATACGGCATGTTGTCTGATGAAAAGTTTTACGAAAGAGCGCAGAAATTTGCCCTTTATCCTACGGTGGACGACCAGTACTTTACCATTGAAGAACTAAAAGAAAAAACCAAAGATCTTCAAACAGATAAAGATGGGAATTTAATTTTGTTATACGCTGCAAACAAAGAGGCACAACACAGTTATATACAAGAAGCCAAAGAAAAAGGTTACGAAGTATTAATCTTAGATTCTCCTATTATTTCTCATCTTATGCAAAAACTAGAAGGAAGTAACGAGAAGATAAAATTCACGCGTGTAGATGCGGAACATATCGATAACCTTATCAAAAAAGAAGAAACAAAGATCAGCAAATTATCTGATGAAGAAAAAGAAGCTTTAAAACCTATTATAGAGGAAAACATCCCTAAAGAAAACTATACCGTTCAATTGGAATCGTTAGACTCTTCTGCAAATGCATTTAGTATAACGGTACCAGAATTCATGAGAAGAATGAAAGAAATGAGCCAATCTGGCGGAGGCGGAATGTTTGGAATGAACAACATGCCCGAAATGTACAATCTGGTGGTTAATACCAATAACGATCTAGTAAAGGAAATTCTAGAAACCAAAACAGCGAAAAAGCAACAACGTCTGATCAGTCAAGCATTTGATCTGGCAAAACTATCTCAAAATCTGTTACACGGTGAAGAATTGACCAATTTTATCAAACGAAGTTATAAAATGATCAAATAAAGATAGGGCTTTTGTCTAATCCTAAAAAACCGTCATTGTTAATAATGACGGTTTTTTTGTTTCTTCTGTTCGTTTTGTATCAAAACAAAATGAATGAATAAAAAAATTAAGAAAGCACTATAAATTAGTATCTTTGAATCGATCTTTATAAGTTCATTTTATAAAAACAAAACCCTATGTTTAAAAGAGCTGTCTTTCCTGGATCCTTTGACCCCATTACATTAGGACACGTAGATATTATTGACAGAGCCGTTCCTCTTTTTGATGAAATTGTCATTGCTATTGGTGTTAATACAGAAAAGAAATACCTATTTTCTGTAGAAGAACGCATTGCATTTATCAAAAAAACCTACTCAGATCAGCCTAAAATAAAAATAGAAACCTATCGCGGATTAACAATCGATTTCTGTAAAAAAATGAAAGCTAACTTTATTGTAAGAGGGCTTAGAAATCCTGCCGATTTTGAATTTGAAAAAGCCATCGCCATTACCAATAGGAAACTCTCTGGAATTGAAACCATCTTTTTACTCACAAGTGCAGAAACCTCCTTTATAAGTTCAAGTATTGTAAGAGATATTCTCAGAAATGGTGGTGATGCAACAGATTTAATTCCAAGTAATATTATGTAACCCTGTTATTATTGTAAGCACATCTTAACTTACAAAAGATTCAAACCAAGAAAAACAAGAAATAAGCATAGCCGAAAAAACGCAGGTACCGAAAAAGACCTAAATATGCAGCCCATTTAAGTGGATACTTTGTAATACCACAAATTACCATCACTAAAGAAAATGGAACGGGCAACAAGGCAGAAATGACAACAAAAAAACCACCCCATTTTTTTAAATCTAAAAAAAGCTGACCATACTTAGCGGTTAACCAAGTATTAATTTTAGGAATGTATGTAATTTTTAAACCTAAATAATAAGAAATCATCCCTCCTATATAAGATAGGGTTCCTAAAAAACCAATTAACAACCAAGCATTTACACCAATCTGACCACTCAATTCTTTGGTCCAAACAATAAAAATGTCTGGAGGTATTAATCCTAATAAAGATTCTGAAATAGCAAATATTAAAAACACCACCCAATTATCTACATGATTAACCATTAAGGCAAATAAGTCTTTGATGGCAATTACATGATTCTCAATTAAATATAACAAAACACTTAAAAGCCCTATAAGAACGGCTAATTTTAATATATTTTTCCCTAGAAAACCAAACAGTCCTGTTCTTCGTAAATAATAAAAGTATAGTTTTATGTATCTGGTCATAAATTATAACAATTTAAACTATCAAGAATGAATTCCTTTGGTGAATTTTTCTGGATTGGCTGCTAAATGATAACGAGGATCATCAATATCCTCAATAATCACACGATAAAACTTGGGATCCCTCTTGTTTAATAAAATTTTACATTCTACGCTTAAATGCTTCAATTTTATCGATTTTCCTACATTCTCATATTTTTCTACAATAGCATATATTGCCTCAATAGCAGAATGATCACATACGCGAGATTCAACAAAATCAATCTCAATAAAATCTGGATCGTTTTTTATATCAAATTTTTTATTAAAATCTGCAATTGAACCAAAAAAAAGCGGCCCCCAAATTTCATAAATTTTTGTGCCATTTTCTTTAATACGTTTTCTAGCCCTGATTCGTATGGCATTTTCCCATGAAAAAACCAATGCACTCATAATAATACCAGCTACAACGGCAATTGCCAAATCGAAAATTACAGTAAGTGAAGAAACTAATAAAAGAACAAAAAGATCTGTTTTTGGAATTTTATTTATAATCCTAAAACTACTCCAGGCAAAAGTTCCAATAACCACCATAAACATTACCCCTACCAGCGCCGCTATAGGTATTTGTTCTATATAGGAAGAAGCAAATAAAACAAACATCAATAACAATACAGCTGCAACAATACCGGACAAACGTCCTCGACCACCTCCCTTTATATTGATAATAGACTGTCCGATCATCGCACAACCTCCCATACCACCAAACAAGCCTGTAAGAACATTCGCTCCTCCCTGTGCAATACATTCTCTATTTCCATTACCACGTGTTTCTGTTAAATCATCTATTAAGTTTAAGGTCATCAAAGATTCTATTAAACCAATTGCGGCAAGAATTAAAGCATAAGGAAAAATAAATGTGAATGTTTCCCAAGTCAATGGCACCTTTGAAAAGGTTTCTAAGGCTAAGCTAGGCAACCCTCCTTTTAGTCCACTACCACCACCCTCTCTAATAAAAGAACCTACCGTAGCAATGTCAACTTTTCCGAAAATAACAACCAAACTGACTACTAAGATGGCAATTAATGCTTCTGGTAATTTTTTAGCTTGCTTAATTTTAGGCAAGCCCCAAATAATCAACATCGTCATCGCTACCAATCCAATGGTATAATAAAGCTCATTACCCGCTAACCAAACTTTTTGCCCTTGAATTGATTTTTTAAACATCCCTAATTGTGAAATAAAGATCACAATGGCCAACCCATTTACAAAACCCATCATCACCGGATGAGGAATCAAACGAACAAATTTACCCAACTTAAATACCCCTGCAGCTATCTGAATAATTCCCATTAAAATAACCGTCATAAACAAATAATAGAGCCCTAAATTCTCACTAGCATCTCCCATAGCATTTCCCTCAGCTACTAGTGAAACCATCACTACTGCTAGCGCACCTGTTGCCCCAGAGATCATTCCTGGACGTCCACCAAAAACAGCCGTAACAAGTCCTACGATAAATGCTGCGTATAAACCTACCAAAGGATCCACACCTGCAACAAAAGCAAAAGCAACTGCCTCCGGAACTAGTGCCAAGGCTACTGTAATTCCTGAAAAAATATCATTTCTAACGTTGCTTATTCGCTTTCTAATAAATGCTACCATTGTTTATCGATTTAAAAAACCGCAAATATAGCTTATTTATGAATGTTAAAAGCCTTTATTAATGTTAAAATCCTCTTTAAATAAAGAAATTTACGATCCTAAGAATGATTATAATAAATTAATCTATCTAGCAAAATAGCAATTTGATATTCTCATAAGTGTTTTTTAAGGCTTCTTTGATACCTATATCATCTTTAAAAGCAACTTGTTCTATCCCTTCTTCTCTTTGAGGAGACAGTGTTTGTTCACCAAAACTATGCATCAAAAACCAATGGGTTACTTTTAAAACAAAATACCCATAATGTTCGTATATGTGGTAAGTAATTTCTAATTCCCGATCAATCTTTAAATTGCTAAGACCGCATTCTTCTTCAACTTCACGAAGCGCACTATCTTTTACGGACTCTCCAGCTTCGAGTTTACCTTTTGGTAGATCCCATTTTCCAAACCTATAAATAAATAAGACCTCCTTACTACTACTGTTTAAAACTTTACCCCCAGCAGCTTCCACAACTTTAAAACATTTTTTAAATTGGATCCAATCCTTTTTGAGATCATCACATCGTAGATACAGATTGTTAGAAGATGTCTTTTTTAAATTAGACAAGAGTGTTTTTAAACGAGTAGGGTCAAAATGATAGATCAATTCATTTCTAATTTCTTCAGAAGAATCAAAGAGAATAATTGATTTATCATTCATAAAAACTTTATACATTTGCATTATGATTTTAAACAAAGATACCGCAAATAGTACTGCAAAATTGCTATTACAAATAAAAGCCATTCGATTACAACCAAAAGCACCATTTACATGGGCATCAGGATGGAAATCTCCCATTTATTGTGACAATAGAATTACACTATCGCATCCTTCTATTCGCAATTTTCTCAAAGAAAACATGGCTAAAATTGTTCAAGAAAAATACGGCAAACCTGATGTAATTGCAGGTGTGGCAACGGGTGCTATTGCTATTGGGGTCTTAGTAGCTCAAGAACTAGGGGTCCCTTTTGTATACGTGAGACCAGAAGCAAAAAAACACGGGCGTCAAAATCAAATTGAAGGATATTTAGAAAGTGGCAGCAACGTAGTCGTTATAGAGGACCTTATAAGTACTGGCAAAAGCAGTTTAAATGCGGTGAAGGCTCTTAAGAAGGCGAATACAAACGTAAAAGGGATGCTAGCTATTTTTTCATACGGGTTTTCAGTCGCAAACAAAAATTTTAAAAAAGCAATGGTAGATCTAACCACATTAAGCAATTACGATTGCCTAATCGAGCAAGCACTTAAAGACAACTATATTTCTGAAAATGAGCTGGAAACACTCACACTGTGGAGAAAAGCACCAAACAAATGGACTTCCTAAATTTTATTTAATTAAATTTGGTATCCTATGGATTTACAAAGTAGAAAAATAAGCATTTTAAGACCTGCCTCAGAGATCTTTGAAGTTCTGAGACAACCTAATAATTATGAAACCTTACTTCCTGAAAGTACCGAAAAATTTGAAATAGAAGAAGATTCTTTTATTTTTAAATTAAAAGGAATGCCAGAAATAAAACTAAAATTAAAAGAAAGCATTCCTAATTCCAAGGTATCATTCACAGCCAATCATCCCGCCCCCTTTACTCTTGATGTAAATATCCATGAGGTCGACGAAAAAAACACTGAAGTTCAATTAAACTTTACGGGCAATTTTAATCCAATGATTAGTATGATGGTAAAAAAGCCGCTCACTAAATTTATTGAAACACTTGTTGACAATATTGAAAAACTCTAATTGACCTTCAAAAAGAAAATTATCTCTATCACACCGAAGATGATTTTAAACGGATCTTAAAATTTGGATTTCCTTTGAACCAAATTCCCTTAGTGTTCCATCTTTTAGTTCGATTTGAAGATTCCCATTATCCGTAACATCTACAATCTTACCTCCAAAAGTAGAATTACTAGTATCTTTGAATATTGTAGGTACATTTATCTTGTACAACACAGAAAGGTATCTAGACTTCATTTCAGAAAAGGTATCTCGACAACAATTATTTATCTGGGTTTGGATTGAATTCAATAGTTTTGATAATAGATCCTCTCTATCAATCTCTACTCCTAAAAGACATTTCATTGAATTTACACTCACTAAATCATCAGAAAACAATTCTTGATTCACATTTAATCCGACACCTATAATACTGTGTTTGATTTTTAATTTACTTAGGGTGTTTTCAATCAAAATCCCCCCTATTTTAAAATCACCTGCCAAGATGTCGTTTGGCCATTTAATAGATAGGTCCTTGATTTCATAGGTATTTAATACTGAATAAATCGCCCACGAAACCGCAAAATTCAGATATATTGATTCGGAATAAAGCAATGAGCTAGAATCAACAAATACACTGAATAAAAGATTTTTACTTGGTTCTGAGTACCATTTAGTACCCATTTGCCCCCTACCTGCTCGTTGCGATTCTGTCGTAACAACTGTAAAATTTTGAGGTCTTGAATCCAATACCAATTCTTTTAAAAAAGTATTGGTAGAATCGATGGCATCAAGTTTGATTCTATACATAGATAAAATATGATGAAAACGTAGTCCTTAAATTGTTATTTTATTATAAAAAAGAATAACTTTGCTACAAATTAAACAAATTTTAATGTCTAAAAAAAATATTAATCCTGATACGTTAATTACTACAATTATCAAAGGAATTGAGGATGTAAAAGGTGAGGAAATTCATCTATTAGATTTTAGAGATATCGAAAATACGGTATGTGATTATTTTATTTTGTGCTCAGGAAACTCAAACACACAAGTAAAAGCCCTATCTGCTTCCATCCAAAAAATAGTAGGAAAAGAAGCCCAAGAAAAGGCTTGGCATGTAGAAGGAGAAAATGTTGCTGAATGGATCTTAATCGACTATGTAAATGTAGTCGTTCATGTATTTCAGAAACATATCAGAGAATATTACGATATTGAAAGCCTTTGGGGAGATGCCAAAATTACCAAAATAACATCTGTCACACACTAAATAGCAACGATACACTTATGTCTAAAAACAAGAAAAAAAATACCCTAAAAGAATCAAGTTTTAAACCTAAATTCAACTTCTATTGGGTTTATGGTGGTTTATTCTTGCTATTTCTGATATTTCAAAATTTTAATAGCGGAAATCTTGCTCAAAAAGAAATTACTCAAAATAAATTTGAAGAAATTTTGCAGAGTAATGATATCTCCAAGATCGTAATCGTCAATGGAAATGTTGCCCAATTGTACATTAAAGAAGCAGCCCTGGATAAAGAAGTGTACAAAAAAGTTAGAAACTCCAGCTTTTTCAATAAAAGAGGACCTGTTTTTGAATACAATTTTGGGGATCTTCAAAATTTTGAAAAAAAATTAGAAGCAATAAAAACGAGCCATAATCTGGAATTTGACAAGTTAAATGAAGAACAAACTGACCTGCTTGATTCTATTTTATCTTACCTTCCTTTTATTTTTATAATTGGTTTATGGATCTTTTTTATGAAACGTATGTCTGGTGGAACTGGTGGAGGAGCTGGTGGACAGATTTTTAGTATTGGAAAATCAAAAGCGAAACTGTTTGACCAAGATCAAAAAGTGAAAGTTACTTTTGAAGATGTTGCTGGTTTAGAAGGAGCAAAGGAAGAAGTTCAAGAAATCGTAGATTTTTTAAAAACCCCTCAAAAATACACTTCTTTGGGTGGAAAAATTCCTAAAGGAGCCCTGTTAGTAGGAGCTCCTGGAACAGGAAAAACCTTATTAGCCAAAGCTGTTGCTGGAGAAGCAGGTGTGCCATTTTTTTCTCTTTCAGGATCAGATTTTGTAGAAATGTTTGTAGGTGTAGGTGCTTCTCGTGTTAGGGATCTGTTCAAACAAGCACAACAAAAATCGCCTTCGATCATTTTTATTGATGAAATTGATGCCATAGGTAGAGCACGAGGGAAAAGTAATATGACAGGGGGTAATGACGAGAGGGAAAATACCTTAAATCAATTACTGACAGAAATGGATGGTTTTGGTACAGATACAAACGTAATTGTTTTAGCTGCAACAAATCGTGCAGATGTTCTAGATAAAGCATTGATGCGCGCTGGGCGTTTTGACAGACAAATTTTTGTGGACCTCCCAGATCTAAATGAACGGAAAGCTATTTTTGAAGTTCATATGAAACCTTTAAAATTGAGCAAAGACGTAAATTCTGAATTTTTATCACAACAAACTCCAGGTTTTTCGGGAGCTGATATTGCTAATTTGTGTAACGAATCTGCTTTGATAGCAGCTAGAAAAGGAAATAAAAAAGTTGGAAATCAAGATTTTCTAGACGCCGTTGATAGAATTATCGGAGGTTTGGAAAAGAAAAACAAAATTATATCAGTAAAGGAGAAAAAGACAATCGCATATCATGAGGCAGGTCATGCAACAGCTAGCTGGATGCTTGAACATGCGGCTCCTTTGGTTAAAGTAACGATTGTTCCCAGAGGACAATCATTGGGGGCTGCTTGGTACCTTCCAGAAGAAAGAATGATCGTACAAACAGAACAAATGTTAGACGAAATGTGTGCTACACTAGCGGGTAGAGCAGCTGAAAAAATTATATTTGGCAAAATTTCTACAGGAGCATTAAATGATCTTGAAAAAGTAACACGACAAGCCAAAGCAATGGTAAGTATATACGGTCTAAATGACAAAATAGGAAATATTACCTATTATGATTCATCAGGTCAGAATGAATATAGTTTTTCTAAACCATACAGTGAAGACACCGCAAAAATTATTGACAAAGAAATTTATAACCTTATTGAAACGCAATACCAAAGAGCGATTTCTATTTTAGAAAAAAACAAAGATAAGTTAATTCGTTTGGCAGAATTACTACTAGAAAAAGAAGTGATTTTCAAAAATAATTTAGTTGAGATCTTTGGGAAAAGACCTTTTGAAAAAGAGAAAGAAAAAGAGAAAGATGAAGGTGATAACATAACATCTAAAGAATCGTAAACTAAAAATTATTATTAAACCTAAGATTCTAATCCATCTTAATCGCAAAACTATTGTAAAATTAACCATGAAAATCTTAAAGAATATTTTTAAGAAAAAACAGAAAACAACCTCTAAAAATGAAATAAAAAAAGAGGACATCTCACTTTCATTAGATGAGTTATTTGTTAAAAACTTTATTGACAAAGGTGGTCGGTTCCTATACTGTAGCACACTCGAAGAAGTCTCTCAACATCTAGTTGATATTTTAAATGAAAACCATTGGACATGCATTAATTGCCTTGACAAAAAAAACCTTTCTAAACTAACAGACGCCTTATCTATAGAAATAGATGATGACAAGGCTCAAAAAAAACCCGTATTTACAACTTGTGAACATTTAATCTCAGATACAGGCAGCATCCTATTTTCATCAAATCAATTAAACGAAATAAAAATATCTAATTTATCAGACAACTTTATCGTTTTCGCTAAAACAAGCCAGATTGTTAAAAACATGGGTGAAGGGTTGACAGGAATTAAAAGTAATTTTAAAGAAAATATCCCGACAAATATTTGTGCCATTAAAAATTTCGAACCTGAAAGAGATGAAGACAATTTTTTATCTGTAGAAAATAGCAACTCTAAAAACTTATATTTGCTCTTATTTGAAGATTTCTAACAAACCAACACCATATGCTAAAACGAACCATTTCAGGTACTGTATTTGTATCAATCCTTACTTTTTCTATCCTTTTTCATCCTTCGTTTTTTTTAGGTTTCTTTTATCTGTGTATGATTGTAAGTATTTACGAATTTTCAAAAATGTTGAAAATTGCAAATCCTTGGATTTACCTTATTGCTACTTTTTTATTTATAATCAATACTGAGGTATTTTTAAATTTTGATCCTTTTATATTCAAATCAGTCATCTTACTTAGTATTTTATTTTTATTTGGCAAACAACTACTTCATTTAAGATCGAATGCCATAACAGAATTAGGAAACTCCTTGTTAATTATCACCTATACTTGTGTCCCCTATTTATTTATTACTAAAATACCCTATACAAACGCAAGTGAATCATTTGAGGCCATGAGCATACTTGGTGTTTTTATTTTAATTTGGTCAAATGACACCTTTGCATATTTATTTGGAAAAAACATTGGAAAACATAAATTATTAGAAAGGGTGTCTCCCAACAAAACAATAGAAGGTTTTGTTGGAGGACTTATTAGCACACTCGTAATGGCCTATCTGATCTCATTAAAATTTGATGTTTTTTCTAACTCACAATGGATGATCATTGGAGGAATTATTTCTATATTTGGAGTGATTGGTGATTTAATTGCATCTATGTTTAAAAGACAAACAGGGGTTAAAGACACTGGCGCTATAATTCCAGGACATGGTGGCATTATTGATCGTATGGATAGTATTATATTTGCCGCACCATTTATTTATTTATTTTTAAAATTCACACTCAAAAATGTTTCATAAAGAAGGTTATAAAAGTATTGTTATTTCTTTAATGCTTGTTACTATTGGATACTTAGCTACAAATAAATTTATAGACATCAAGTGGTTGCAATACAGTCTGTATTTTGCACTAGTTCTATTATTTATAATCGTATTACAATTTTTCAGAAATCCTACAAGAAAAACAAAACAAGGAGATTCACATATTGTTTCACCTGTTGACGGAAAAGTAGTTGTAATAGAAGAAGTTTACGAAGCTGAATATTTTAAGGACAAACGCATTCAAGTTTCTATTTTTATGTCTCCTATAAACGTTCACGTAACCAGATATGCATTAAGTGGTATTGTAAAATTTAGCAAATACCACCCTGGAAAATTTTTAGTTGCCTGGCACCCCAAATCATCTGAAGAAAACGAGAGAACAACTGTAGTTATCGAAAACGAAATTTTCGGTGAAGTACTCTACCGTCAAATCGCTGGAGCCCTAGCTAAACGTATTGTAAATTATGCAAAAAAAGACATGGTTGTCTCTCAAGGTCAGGATGCCGGATTTATAAAATTTGGTTCAAGAGTAGATCTATTTTTGCCTTTGCATACCAAAATTAAAGTTGCATTACATCAAAAGGTACGAGGCGCTGAAGATATTATAGCTTCCCTATAAAAAACGGCTGGAATAACCAAGATCTAAGTGTCATCAACTAAGACAAGAAAACAAACGTTAAAAACCAAAATATAGGAATGGCTTCAACCCAAAAAGAAGCGAAGTAATGTGATGGTTTGCATTTTGCTAAAAAAAGCAATAAACTTAATATCGTAATCGGGACCATACTAACTAGTAGCTGATGTGTATTAAAGATCATCCATTCGATCAAAAAAATACACAGCAATATAATTAGACCGGCATAAATAGTGAAATGAACCCCTAGGAGTTGTGGAATTGTTTTTAGATCGCGTGAATCAAAATCGATATCCCGTATATCAAAAGGCAGACATAACACGAATACAAACAAGATCTGATGCAAACCAAAAAGCACTTCTTTAAAACCCAATGGCACTGAAGCTGAAACCAATGGGAATAAACTGACCAACAGCCCCCAACTTATTGAAATACAAAATATCTTAAGTGAGGGAACCGATCTTAAAGAAGGTAAATTGATTCTGAGAGAAGAAGGGATGATATACAGCGTGGTAAGCACTGTAAAAGGAACTAAGAAAAACAGTGTAGGTAAGCTCAAATAACGAAGAAGGTACAACAACAAAACACAGGCGATTAGGTTAAAACATAACAAGATCGTTTTGTGATGAGAGAACCAACGGGCCAGATCGAGTTGCAAAGCTTTGTTCATAAATTTTACATAACGAATTCCATTATAAGACACAAAGGTTGCCAAAGACAAAATCAACGCTGGATAAAACGTATCAATTCCATAGATTTCTCCTGTTATACTCACCAAACACCAAATCGCTATAGCAACGTGAAAATTCGCGTATACATAAAACCTGAAAATAACCTTCAAACAATTCATCCCGTAAAAATAACATTAAAATAGAAGGTTTATAATTTCTCTCAAAGCTTTTTAATCAGTTTAAAACAATCTTAAATTATATATTGTTCATAACATCTTATTTTGGTTAACAATTTATCAAATTCAAGTTCTATAATGCTTCTTTTTCTAATTATTTTTGTTTACTCAAACACCCCTTCTAAAATTTAAAATGAGAACTGATTTATTTGTATCAAGACATATAGGACCCAATAAAAAAGATGTCGAAGAAATGCTTGCAACCATTGGGTTAAATTCAGTAAAAGAGTTGATTGAAAAAACAATTCCCTCAGATATTTTATTAGAAAAAGAACTCTGTCTGTCAGAGGAAATGGATGAAAATGAATACCTCTCCCATATTCAAAAACTATCTAATAAAAACAAACTCTTTAAAAACTACATAGGTTTAGGATACCATCCTAGCATTACCCCTGGCGTTATTCAACGAAATGTTTTAGAAAATCCTAATTGGTACACTGCTTACACTCCGTATCAAGCTGAAATTGCTCAAGGAAGACTAGAAGCCTTACTAAATTTCCAGACAATGGTTACAGAGCTAACCGGAATGGAACTCGCCAATGCCTCTCTATTAGATGAAGGAACTGCTGCTGCAGAAGCGATGGTCATGCTCTATAACACGAGAAGCAGAACCCAGAAAAAAAATAATTCAAATACCTTTTTTGTGTCTGAGGATACCTTTCCTCAAACTATTGAGGTGCTGAGAACCCGAGCAGAACCTCTCGGTATCAATTTAATAATTAAGAACCCCACAGAAATAAACCTCACAGAAAATTTCTTCGGTGTACTTTTACAATACCCCAATTTAAAAGGAGAGGTTCACGATTACAGTAATTTCGTAAGTATTGCTAACAAAAAAGAAATACGCATAGCTGTTGCAGCAGATCTCTTAAGTTTATCTATTTTGACTCCTCCTGGCGAATGGGGAGCAGATGTCGTAATTGGAACATCCCAACGCTTTGGAATTCCAATGGGATACGGCGGTCCACACGCCGCTTATTTCGCCACCAAAGAAATCTACAAAAGACACATTCCAGGTCGTATCATAGGGGTGAGTAAAGATACCGACGGAAATAGAGCCTTGCGAATGGCTTTGCAAACCCGTGAACAACACATCAAACGAGAAAAAGCGACATCAAATATCTGTACGGCACAAGTTTTACTCGCTGTTATGGCGAGTATGTATGCTGTATACCACGGGCCGAATGGCTTAAAATACATCGCTAATAAAATTCACGGTCTTTGCAGCACTTTAAACGATGCGTTGAGGAAACTCAATATTATCCAAACAAACAAGTCCTTTTTTGACACCCTGACCGTTGTTGTTTCTGATGTGAATAAAATCAAAAAAGAAGCCGAACGAAAGAATCTTAATTTTTTCTATAGTTCTGAGAATACCGTACAAATTTCATTAAACGAGACCAATCGTCTGGCAGATATCAATGAGATCTTAAAAGTCATCGCTTTGTGTGAAAATAAAACTTTCACTCCACTGGATCAAATTAATACAGAAATAACCATCCCTAGCGAACTTTTAAGAAAATCTGACTTTATGTCTGCTTCCGTCTTTAATAATTATCATTCTGAAACTGAAATGATGAGATATATTAAAAGACTCGAACGAAAGGACCTATCATTGACTCAATCAATGATTTCTTTAGGCTCTTGTACTATGAAATTGAATGCTGCCTCAGAGATGTTTCCCTTAAGTTGGGCTAATTGGGCAAGTATGCACCCCTATGCACCTGTTGAGCAAGCTGTTGGTTACCAAGAAGTTTTTAAGCAATTAGAATCTGATTTAAATGAAATAACCGGATTTTATGCCACCTCCTTACAACCGAACTCTGGTGCACAAGGAGAATATAGTGGATTACTCGTTATCAAGGCATACCACGAATCTAAAGGTGACTTTCATAGAAATATTTGTCTAATTCCATCTTCTGCTCATGGTACCAACCCTGCCTCTGCTGTCATGGCTGGAATGAAAGTAGTCGTTACAAAAGTGACTGACAAAGGAAATATAGACATCGAAGATTTAAGAGAAAAAGCCATCTTATACAAAGACAACCTTTCTGCATTAATGGTGACTTATCCATCTACCCATGGCGTCTTTGAAGGCGGTATTAGAGAGGTTACTCAGATCATACACGAAAATGGCGGACAAGTGTATATGGATGGTGCAAATATGAATGCTCAGGTAGGATTGACAAATCCTGCGAGTATCGGAGCAGATGTCTGTCATCTAAACTTACACAAGACCTTTGCCATTCCACACGGTGGCGGAGGACCAGGTGTTGGTCCTATCTGTGTTGCCAGACACTTGGCTCCTTTCCTACCTTCTAATCCACTTGTCAAAACTGGTGGTAAACATCCTATTTCAGCTGTTTCATCAGCTCCTTGGGGATCAGCCTTGGTGTTATTGATTTCTTTTGGGTATATAAAAATGTTAGGAGCAAAAGGACTCAAGAGCGCTACTGAAATAGCTATTGTGAATGCCAATTACCTCAAAACACAACTTCAAAACAATTATGAAATTCTGTACACCGGTGAAAATGGCTACTGTGCCCATGAAATGATTGTCGATTTTAGAAAATTCAAACAAAAAGGTATTGAAGTGGTTGATATTGCAAAACGACTGATGGATTACGGTTATCACGCGCCAACAGTTTCTTTTCCAGTTGCGGGAACTATGATGATAGAACCCACAGAAAGCGAAAATAAAAGCGAATTAGATAATTTTATCAATGCATTCCTATCTATTAGAGAAGAAATTGACGAAATGAAAATTCACGATGAAAATTCCGTATTAAAAAATGCCCCTCACACACAAGAACTCTTGACTCATGATGTATGGCCTTTTGAATATTCTAGAAAAAAAGCTGCTTTTCCTATAAAATCGGTCAGTGAAAATAAATTCTGGCCATCGGTAAGAAGAGTAGATGATGCCTTTGGTGACCGAAACCTAAACTGTTCTTGTAGCCCTACTGAAAATTATATTTCAGTTGAAGAATACGTAGGATCCTAAATAAAGATCGTTTTTTAATTACTAAATCTTTACAAAAGACCTCAATAGACTGATATTATACACATAAAAAACAAGCAAAATTATAAATAAGCTTCATATTTATTTAAAAAAATAACAGATTAAAATTTTGTTGTCAAAAAGCTGAAAAAAACAAACTGTTTGCCTCAAATTTCACCTTAATATCTTATTTTTGCCTGAAAACATTTGAATACTTATTAATCATCATGAAGGAAATCACAAAAGAAACTTATATTGACTGGTACAAGAATATGTTGTTTTGGAGAAAGTTTGAAGACAAACTTGCTGCTGTTTATATTCAACAAAAGGTCAGGGGGTTTTTACATCTATACAACGGGCAAGAAGCTATATTAGCAGGTGCTTTACATGTAATGGACCTGAGCAAAGATAAAATGATTACTGCCTATAGAAATCATGTACAGCCTATTGGTATGGGGGTTGACCCCAAAAGAGTAATGGCCGAATTATACGGTAAGGTTACTGGAACATCACATGGTATGGGAGGGTCTATGCATATATTCTCTAAAGAAAAAGGATTCTATGGAGGTCATGGAATTGTGGGAGGACAAATTCCACTAGGTGCTGGTATGGCCTTTGGAGATAAATACCACAATACAGGAGCAGTAACGATCTGTTGTTTTGGTGATGGAGCCGCTCGACAAGGTTCATTACACGAAACATTTAATATGGCAATGTTGTGGAAATTACCTGTTGTTTTTATCGTAGAAAATAATGGATATGCAATGGGGACCTCTGTAGAACGGACCGCTAATCATCAAGATATTTGGAAATTAGGACTCGGGTATGAAATGCCTTGTGGACCTGTAGATGCTATGAACCCTATAAAAGTTGCTGAAGCAATGCATGAAGCGATGGAAAGAGCACGTTCAGGAAACGGACCAACCTTTTTAGAGATGAAAACTTATCGCTATAGAGGACACTCGATGAGTGATGCACAGCATTACAGAACCAAAGAAGAAGTAGCTGAATACAAAAAAATAGATCCGATTACACAAGTACTCGATACTATAAAAGAAAAAAAATATTTAACCGATGAACAAATCCAAAAAATTGATGTAGATGTAAAGGCTAAAGTTGCTGAATGCGAAAAATTCGCTGAGGAATCTGATTATCCGGAAGTCAATCAATTATACGATGTTGTTTACGAAGAAAAGAATTACCCATTTATTAAGCCTGTTTAAGTTTTATAATATTCTTACACCTTAATAATAATCTAACCTGACTACTCATCTATGATGTAGTCATCTAAATTACAAAGTAGTATGGCACAAATTATAAAAATGCCCCGTTTAAGTGATACAATGACAGAAGGTGTCGTTGCAAAATGGTTAAAATCTGTTGGCGAAAAAATTGAAGAGGGAGATATCCTTGCTGAAATTGAAACGGATAAAGCAACGATGGAGTTCGAATCTTTTGACGAAGGGTATTTATTATATGTCGGACTACAAGAAGGTGAAACTGCTCCTGTAGATAGTTTATTAGCTATTATCGGTGATGAAGGAGAGGACTACTCGGCTTTGTTAAACCAAAGTGATCCCGCCGAAGAATCTGAAGCAACTGAAGCAACTCCTATAGAATCTGCTCCTGATACAAGTAATTCAGAAATTATTGATATTCCTGACAACATCACTGTAGTGACGATGCCTAGGCTAAGTGACACCATGACTGATGGTACTGTTGCCACATGGTTAAAAAAAATCGGCGATCAGGTTTCTGAAGGAGATATTCTCGCTGAAATTGAGACGGATAAAGCAACGATGGAATTTGAGTCCTTTAACGAAGGAACCCTCTTATACATCGGATTAAATGAAGGAGAAACTGCTCCTGTAGACAGTTTATTAGCAATCATTGGAGAAAAAGGAACGGATGTTTCAGCCATTGCAGAAAATTATTCCATTCCAAACAATTCAAAGGCTGAAAGCCCTGCTCCTAATCCAGAAACCAAACCAGAGACCCCTTCAAAAACAACTATTCAAGAAAAATCCAGTCCAAAAGTAGCAAAAAAAGTCAGCGCCATCAATTCTGAAAATGGTAGAATTGTCGCATCTCCTCTTGCCAAGACACTCGCTAAAGAAAAAGGGATTAATCTTGCAAAAGTTACTGGTACGGGCGAAGGAGGTCGTATCGTAAAAGTAGATATTGAAAACTACAGTGAGGTTGTTGTAGAATCAACTGCTATTGCTCAAGCACCAGTTTCTGCAGGAGAAATTAGCAAGACCTCTGTTAAAAACTCTCAAATGAGAAAAGCAATTGTTCGGGCCCTTGACAATTCCCAAACAACTGCCGTGACCTTTACTATTGGTATGGATATCAATATGGACAATGCCATTGCTTCTCGTAAAGAGATCAATGCCATTCCTGATACAAAAATCTCATTTAACGACATGGTCGTGAAAGCCTGTGCCATGGCCTTAAAAAAGCATCCACAAGTAAACACAGAATGGACCGATGAAGAAACCCTATACAACCACCACATTAGTATCGGAGTTGCCGTGGCTATTGAAGATGGACTTGTCGTGCCAGTAATTCCGTTTACAGATAGTAAAAGCCTAAGTCAGATAGGGGCTCAGGTAAAAGAGTTAGCCATCAAAGCAAAAGACAAAAAATTAAGCCCTGAGGAAATGTCAGGAAGTACTTTTACAGTTTCTAATTTAGGAATGTTTGGTGTCACTGAATTTACCTCAATTATCAACCAGCCCAACTCAGCTATTTTATCTGTTGGAGGAATTAATGAACAGCCCGTTGTTAAAAATGGAGAAATTACTATCGGAAACATCATGAAGATCACTTTGGCCTGTGACCACAGAACCATTGATGGTGCTGTTGGTGCTGCCTTTTTAAATACAGTGAAGCAATACTTAGAGAATCCTGTAACCATGCTTGCCTAAATTTAAGATTTACAAAACAAGCCCTTCATTTTATGAAAATAACCTGTAATGAAATAAGAAAAAAAATACCAATTCTTATTTTAGTTTTTGCATGTATCAGTTGTTCAGATTATCCAAAACAAAATTACCTAAGCATAGCAGGTGAAATAAAAAATAACAGCTCATCTGTTTTAATTGTAAAAAACCAAGATTACAATAAAGAAATAACGATTGATAAAAACGGCTTTTTTAAAGACACCCTACACCTAAAAAACGTTGAAAATAAACCAGACTACAGTAAAAATATTTTTAGAGTCTCTACTGAAAAATCCAGCATTTTTTGCTATCTAAAAAATGGCTACGACCTAAATATCAATGTAGATGAAAATGATTTTAACAAAAGTATTGATGTTTCAGGTAAGGGTTCTAAGAGCACGAATTATCTCATTGAAAAAATAAGTGCGAGTAATGCACTCATGAATATAGAAAGTTACTTTAACCTCAACAGAGAGGCTTACCTTCAAAAAGTTGATGAGATCATGTTTCTTTTTAACGAATTACTCCATCGTTATGACAATATAGACCACGAACTTTTCTCTGCTGAAAAAGAAAACAACGAACTACTCCGTAAAAATTTACTCATTGCTTACGAAAATCATAAACAGACAAATACCCTTAAAAAAGGAACCCCCTCCCCAACATTTAAAGATTTTATAAACTACCATGGGGGAACCTCTTCATTAGAAGACCTAAAAGGCAGTTATTTGTACATCGATATTTGGGCAACTTGGTGTGGGCCTTGCATTCAGCAAATACCCTATCTAAATGCACTAGAACACAAATATAAGAACCAAAACATCAAATTTGTCAGTATCTCTATAGATGATGATCGTGTCTTTGAACGCTGGAAATCTATGATTCGAGAAAAAAACATGGGTGGCATACAACTCTTTTCTCGAAATAATCCAGCATTTTCAAAAAATTATCAAATTACCGGTATTCCGAGATTTATACTCCTCGACCCTAAAGGAAATATTGTAGATGCAGATGCTCCCAGGCCTTCGGATCCTAATATAACTGCATTATTTACAAGTCTAGGAATGTAAATTATTTCCCAGTCACTATTCAAACTTTACGGCCTTAGCAGGATGGATTTTTGTGATAATATAAGAGGGTAGTAAAAGCATCACCAAACAAAGCAGTACGGTTCCTACATTTAGTAATAATACCTGCATGACATTCAAATATATGGGTGCTTTATCTACATAATAGGTTTCGGGATCAAGATGTATAATCCCAAAATAATCTTGTATAAACAACAAGGTCAATCCTATGAGATTTCCGTAAAAGAGCCCTCTTAAAATAAGGTGAGAAGCCGTATATAAAAACAATTTTCGAATACTCCAATTATCCGTACCAAGCGCCTTTAAGATACCAATCGTTTGGGTACGCTCTAAAATAAGAACCAACAATGCTGTAATCATATTAATTCCTGCAACTAAAATCATGATCCATATAATAATGGCAATATTGGCATCAAACAAAAGCAACCAATCAAAAATAGCAGGAAAGAGCTCAAAAAGTGTTTGACTGTTTAGTGTAGGATTAATTTCTCTATAAATATCATTACCTGTCTCTTTTAAACTTTTAAAATCGTCTAAAAAAACCTCAAATCCCCCCACTTGATTTGTATTCCATTTATTTAATTTTTGAATTTGTTTAATATCTCCCAACAAAAAACGTTTGTCAAAATCTTTAAAACCCGAATTATAAATTCCACTTACCGTAAAGATCCGTCGATTTGGTAACTTCAAAGGAGTGTCTTTTATAAAATACATATCAAAACTATCTCCAACAAGTAAGCCTAAACGATCCGATAACTCTTTTGAGATTAACACTTCATTCGTTATTTCATTTGTAATAATGGGCCTTTTTCCGTCAACCAAATACGCTTCGATTCCGGACCAATCATAATCCGTATCAACCCCTTTTAATAAAGTTCCTTCAAAATCTTTTTCGGTGCGGATAATTCCGGCCTTGGTAGCAAAAGCTTGTACTTTTTTTATGCCGGAAATAGCATGAAACTCAGGATAAAAATCTTGGTCTTTTGAAATAGGGTTTTGAGTAGTCTCCGAATGATTGTTATCATAACTTGAAATTTGAACATGTCCTTTAAATACCGCAATTTTTTCTCTTATTTTATGTTGCAAACCAACACCCGTTGCCACGGTAAGTAACATCATAACCATTCCTAATGCAATGGCTGCAATCGCAATTTTTATTATTGGAGATGATACACTACTTTTATCAGGTCTAGTAGTAATAAATCGTTTGGCTAAAAATAATTCGTAATTCAAATCCTAGCAAATAATGTTGAAAATCAAAAATACATATTATTATTTGAAAACATACACAATGTATCTAAGGTCTTACCATGCCAAAAAGATTAAGCAAAAAAGCAATTTACTTATAGCCATCATACTCCTTTTACTGTACACTACATTTAACAACTGTTTGGCCCAGGCACCAAAGACTACGAATACTAATAATATAGAGGTTGCAGCTAATAATCTAGAAAGTTACCTCCCACTACTCCAATCTAAACAAATAGGGATTGTTGCCAATCAAACCTCTGTTATCTTTAAAAGCAAAAACCAACAAGAATATACACATTTGATAGATTCTCTGACGGCGTTAAAGGTCTCTATAAAAACGATATTTTCCCCGGAACACGGATTTAGAGGAAAAGCAGATGCTGGAGAGATTGTAGCTAACAGAATTGATAAAAAAACAGGGGTACCCATTGTTTCTTTATACGGAAAAAACAAAAAACCCAGCAAAAGTCAATTAGAAGGATTAGACATTCTTTTATTTGATATTCAAGATGTGGGCGTTCGATTTTACACGTATATTTCTACTTTGCATTATGTGATGGAAGCATGCGCTGAAGCTAGAATTCCAGTCATTGTTTTAGACAGACCCAACCCAAACGCACATTATATAGACGGCCCAATATTAGAACCAGAACACAAAAGCTTTATAGGAATGCATCCCGTTCCTGTAGTTTATGGAATGACCATTGGTGAATACGCCCAAATGATTCAAGGAGAAGGCTGGCTAAAAAACAAAACAACCTGTGAATTGACTGTAATCCCTCTAAAAAATTATTCGCATCAAAGTAACTACTCTTTACCGATTCGCCCCTCTCCCAACCTCCCAAATGACCGTTCTATTAATTTATATCCTAGTTTGGGATTCTTTGAAGGAACCTCTATAAATTCGGGAAGAGGAACAGAACATCAATTTCAACAATACGGTGCCCCTTGGTTTCCAAGATCAACATTTACCTACACTCCCAAAGCTAATTTTGGGGCCAAACACCCAAAACACAAAAACAAATTGTGTCATGGCGTAAATCTAAGATCTACCAAACCTTTATCAAAAATAAATATCTCATGGCTTAAAGATGCCTATGTAAAAACAAAGGATTCAACATTGTTTTTTGAAAAAACCTTTACCCTCCACGTAGGGAACACACAGCTAAAAAAACAATTAGAAGCAGGACTTTCTGTTAAAGAAATTGAAGATTCGTGGAAGGGCAAGATTGAAATTTTTAAAAAGATTAGAAAAAAATATTTACACTACAAGTAAGAATCTTCCTAATTTAATTGTAATACTTTAGATCAAAAATAGATTCTTATATCACTTTTGACTCTTAGCTCCTAAAGGGATTACTTCTTTTAACCGTTCCACAATATTATAAGCTGCAGGACAAATTTCAGTGTTTTTTATAGTTAAATCCGTTATCTGAATGAATTTTTTACGGTTGGTATGTGGGTATTCGCTACAGGCCTTTGGACGAACATCATAGATAGAACAAGTATTATCTGACAAATCTAAAAAATGACAGGGTACTGATTTTAAGACATAAAAATCATCGGTGTCTCTTTTTAAAAACTGGTTTATAAAATGATATTCTTTCATTCTAAAATGCTTTGAAATTCGACGAATATCTTTTTCCGTAAAAATAGGACTTGAGGTTTTACAGCAATTAGCACAGGCCAGACAATCTGTCTTTGCAAACTCTTTGTCATGTAACTCACGCATCGTCAGATCAAGTGTTTTTGGGGTACGTTTTTTTAGTCTTTGAAAATATTTCTTAGACTCCTTTTCTACCTCTTTAGCAGATTTGACTAATGTTTTTAAACGTTCTTGCACAAGGGTAAATATAGAATTATTTTATATTCAATAGGTTCTTTAATTGAATAATCTTCCTTCAATTTCATTAAAACTTATCACCATTACCATATAATAGAAACTAAAATTGTACACCCCCCTATTTATTATTAAATTTGCCCTTCAAATTTTAGCTTTATATGAGTATCCAAAAAATTCTTAGTACTGCTGTAAAAAAAGCTGTATCTCATCTTTTTGAAAAAGAAATTGAATCTGTAGAATTTCAAACAACCAAAAAAGATTTTGAAGGAGACATCACCTTGGTTGTCTTTTCTATGTTAAGGGCCCTGCAAGGAAATCCCTTTACTATTGGCACAAAAATTGGCGAATACTTAAAAAAAGAGCTAACTCTTGTAAAGGATTTTAATGTCGTAAAAGGATTTTTAAACTTAGTTATCTCTGATCATCACTATATAAATGATTTTAAAAGAATCTACAGCACCGATAGTTATGGTACAAAGACAGTTCTCAAAAACGAAAAAGGAGTCATGGTCGAATACTCATCGCCAAATACAAATAAACCATTACATTTAGGACATATCCGAAATAACTTATTAGGCTATTCTATCTCTAAAATTTTAAAAGGTTCAGGGAGAAAAGTTTATAAAACCCAGATTATCAATGACCGTGGAATTCATATTTGTAAAAGTATGTTGGCATGGCAAAAATTTGGAAATAAAGAAACCCCTGAAAGCAGGGGGATAAAAGGTGATAAATTGGTAGGGAATTACTATGTGATATTTGACAAAGCCTATAAAGAAGAAATTGCTGCACTAGTTACTGCCGGAAAATCGGAAGAAGCTGCTAAAAAAGAAGCGCCCATTCTAGTAGAGGCACAAAAAATGTTATTAAAATGGGAAGCAGGAGACCCTGAAGTTGTAAGGCTTTGGAAAAAAATGAATCAATGGGTTTACGATGGGTTTTCTCAGACTTACCAGGCGCTAGGCGTTGATTTTGATAAAAACTACTACGAAAGTAAAACCTATCTTTTAGGTAAAGACATCATTAGCGATGGACTCAAAAAAGGAATCTTTTACAAAAAAGATGATGGGTCTGTTTGGATCGATCTTACAGAGGAAGGTTTAGATGAAAAACTGGTATTGCGTTCAGACGGAACCTCGGTATATATTACCCAAGACATTGGAACCGCTATAGAACGATTTAAAGATTTTAACATTGATTCTTTAACCTATACTGTTGGAAATGAACAAGACTATCATTTTAAAGTATTATTTCTAATTTTAAAAAAATTAGGTTTTTCATGGGCCAAAAATATGTATCACCTATCATATGGAATGGTTGATCTACCTTCAGGAAAAATGAAATCAAGAGAAGGAACCGTGGTAGATGCAGATGATTTAATTGCTGAAATGATCAACACGGCAAAAGAAATATCACAAGAACTAGGCAAACTAGAGGGTTATTCCGAAGAAGAAAAAACAAGCCTGTACAAAACCATTGGACTAGGTGCATTAAAGTATTATATCTTAAAAGTTGATCCTAAAAAGAGTATTTTATTCAATCCAAAAGAATCTATCGACTTTAATGGAAATACGGGTCCATTTATCCAATACACCTATGCCAGGATCCAGTCTTTATTGCGAAAAGCTGATTTTGATCACAACGAAGTATTAAAAAATATAAAATTAAGTGAAAAAGAAAAAGCCCTAATTAAGCAGCTACAACTATACCCAGAAATTGTGCTATCAGCCTCTAAAAACCTTAGCCCCGCTTTGATTGCAAATTACACCTATGATCTGGTAAAAGATTACAATTCGTTCTACCAAAGCTCTTATATATTAGGTTGTCAAGATAAAGAACTAAAAATATTCAGAACACAACTCTCTGACCAAGTTGGTAAAACCATTAAATCAGGTTTTGATCTATTGGGTATTGAGGTTCCTGACAGAATGTAAGCTATAATCTCAAACGAATTTATTTATCTCTGATAGCCTCTAATCTTTTGTATATCGTCTCGTAAAAAGGAAGTATCTTGTCAATAGAAAATTTAGAAGCGTGTTCTTTTGCATTTGTTTTAAATTGCTCTAAACGTTTCGCATCTTCTAAGATAAAAACAGCATTTTGTATCATATCATCTGTATCACCTACCTCACTTAAAAATCCAGTAACTCCGTGTAAATTTACTTCTGGAAGTCCGCCCGAATTAGATGAAATAACCGGGGTCCCGGCTGCCATAGCTTCTAAAGCAGCCAAGCCAAAACTTTCAGTCTCTGAAGGCAATAAAAACAGATCTGTATAACAAAGTATTTTTTCTAACTCAACGCTATTTCCCAGAAACAACACCTTTTCATAGATCCCCAATTCTTTAGCCCTGAGTCTTGTAAGCTCTAGGTCGGGACCCTCTCCTACTAACAATAATTTTGAATCAATCTTTTTTTGTACGCCATAAAAAACATCCACGACATCTTTAGTGCGCTTAACGGGTCTAAAATTACTGATATGTGTCAAAATACGTTCTCCAGCACTTGCAATAGAAATTCTCTTGGATGCCTGATAAAGTACCTCTGAATATTTTTCTACATCTATAAAATTATAAATAACCTCTATATTTTTATGAATTTGAAATAACTCTAGGGTGCGCTCTTTTAAATTTTGTGAAACGGTCGTAACAGCATCAGAATTATTAATACTGAACTCTACCGATTTTTTATAACTCGGATGACTTCCTACCAAAGTAATATCAGTACCGTGCAAAGTAGTGACTACTTTGATGTCAATACCCTGTTCCTTAAGCATTTGCTTTGCTACAAAAGCAGCATAGGCATGTGGTATTGCATAATGTACATGTAAAATATCCAATTTAAAACGAGAAACAATTTCTACCATTTTTGAAGACAGAGCCAACTCATATGGCTGATACTCAAAAAGAGAGTACTCTTTAATGTCTACTTGATGAAAATGCAATCCGCTAGAAATAAGATCTAACCTCACAGGTTGATTGTAAGTTATAAAATGAACCTCATACCCTTTATTTGCTAAAGACATTCCTAACTCTGTAGCTACCACACCACTACCCCCGAAAGTAGGATAACAAACAATTCCAATTTTCACACCTTTAAATTTTAAGATTTATTTGATCGTGAGCTAATTATAAAATTGGGAACTTGTACAAACACTCGTTTTACTCGTTCTCTCATAATATTATTAAACCTGAAACGCTAAACTTTTATACGCTCTTGATAAGTACCTTTAGCAGTCTCAATTTTTATTTTATCTCCTTCATTTATAAACAAAGGAACATTTATTACTGCTCCAGTCTCTACTGTTGCTGGTTTTGTAGCGTTTGTGGCTGTATTACCTTTTACTCCTGGCTCTGTATAAGTAACTTCTAAAATCACACTTGAAGGCATATCAACAGCCAAAGGAACTTCGTCTTCAGTTCTGACAATCACTGTGACAATTTCTCCTTCTTTCATCAATTCCGGAGCATCTAAAATAGCCTTTTCTAAAGTGATTTGATTATAATCGGTCGTATTCATAAAATTATACATCGTACCATCTGTATACAAATACTGATATTTTCTAGTTTCAACCCTAACCTCATCAATTTTATGACCCGCAGAGAACGTATTGTCAATTACCTTACCAATAGTCAAACTTTTTAATTTTGTTCTGACAAAGGCAGGCCCTTTTCCTGGTTTTACATGCTGAAATTCAATAATTTTATAAGTATCACTATTGTACTTTATACACAATCCATTTCTAATATCTGAAGTAGATGCCATAATTTTTAAATTTAGTTAAGTTAAAAGATATTCATTTTTAAGATTACGCTTACTGGTTCCCTGAATATCCTTTCATAATACCGCGTTGAGAATTTTTGATAAACATCAATATTTTATCTCGTTCTGACGTGGCTTCCATCTCTGCTTCAATCTTCTCAACTGCTTGAGTATTATTGTAATTCTTTTGATACAACGTTCTATAAATATCTTGAATTTCTCTGATTTTAGAAGACTTAAAACCCCTGCGTCTCAATCCGATAGAATTAATCCCAACATAAGAAAGCGGTTCTTTAGCTGCCTTAGTATAAGGAGGAACATCTTTTCTGACCAAAGCCCCTCCTGAAACCATTGCATGATCACCTATATGAATAAATTGATGTATGGCAGCCAAACCACCCAATACAGCATAATCTCCAACCTTTACATGCCCCCCCAACAACACACCATTTACAATAATAGCATTATTTCCAACAGCACAATCATGTGCAATATGAGCAGCCGCCATAATTAAACAATTATCCCCAATTTTGGTTTTTCCAGAAGCACTCGTCCCTCTATTAATCGTGACACATTCTCTTATAGTCGTATTGCTTCCTATAACCGTTAATGAATCTTCTCCATTAAATTTTAAATCTTGAGGAACAGCAGAAATAACTGCTCCAGGAAAAATCTTACAGTTTTCACCAATTCGAGCGCCTTCCATGATTGTTACATTGGATCCAATCCAAGTACCTGAAGCAATGGTTACATTTTTATGAATGGTTGCGAAGGGTTCAATAACTACATTCCTAGCTATTTTAGCTTCTGGATGGATATATGCTAAGGGTTGATTCATATTTATTTCTTTTTTGCTATTTGAGCCATTAACGCAGCCTCCACTACTAATTTATTATTTGCATATCCATATGCCTGCATATGACAAATTCCTCTTCGAATAGGAGAAATAAGTTCTGCTTTAAATATTAAAGTGTCCCCTGGTAATACTTTCTGCTTAAATTTAACATTGTCCATTTTCATAAAAAATGTCAAATAATTTTCTGGATCTGGCACTGTACTTAATACCAGAACGCCTCCACATTGCGCCATCGCTTCGATCTGCAAAACACCTGGCATTACAGGTGCTTCAGGAAAATGACCCGTAAAAAACGGTTCATTCATAGAAACATTTTTCATTCCAACCACATGCGTGTCTGACAACTCTAAAATTCTATCTATTAACAAAAAAGGAGGTCTATGTGGTAAAATCTCCATGATTTTATATATATCCATCAACGGAGGCTGATTTAAATCGTACTCTGGGATATTGTTTCTTTTCTCTTGTTTAATAATACCCGCTAATTTCTTTGCAAATTTTGTATTGATAGAATGTCCTGGCTTGGTAGCGATAACCTTTCCTCTAATACGAGTGCCAATTAAGGCTAAATCACCAACTACATCTAATAATTTATGTCTTGCCGCTTCATTGGCCCAATGCAGATTTAAATTATCTAGAATTCCATTTGCTTTCACTGAAATCTTGGTTCTATTAAATGCCTTTTTTAATTTAGACATCATCTCCTCAGAAATTTCTTTATCTACATAAACAATCGCATTGTTTAAATCTCCTCCCTTAATCAGGTTATTGTCTAATAACATTTCTAATTCATGCAAAAAACTAAATGTCCGTGCACTTGCAATTTCTTTCTTAAAATCAGATAACTTGGTCAGACTAGCATTTTGAGTACCTAAAATCTGAGTGCCAAAATCTACCATTGCTGTTATCTGATATTCATCAGAAGGCATAATCACAATTTCACTCCCTGTTGCCTCTTCTTTATAGCTAATCACCTCTTTGACAATATACTCATCTATAAGTGCGTTTTGATCTTCTATTCCTGCCTTTTCTAAAGCTTCTACAAAAAACTTTGAAGAACCATCCATTATAGGTGGTTCTGCTGCATCTATCTCAATAATTAAATTGGTAACTCCCAACCCTACAGCTGCAGCTAAGACATGTTCTGAAGTGTAAATACTAACCCCATTTTTTTCAAGATTTGTTCCTCTTTGCGTATCTACCACGTATTCTGATCTAGCTGGAATTACAGGCTCCCCTTCTAGATCAACCCTTATAAAAGCAAAACCATGATTTACTTCAGCGGGTTTAAATGTCAAAGTAACTTCATTTCCCGTATGTAATCCAATTCCTTTAAGAGTGATATCTCCTTTTATCGTTCTTTGGTTCTCTTTCATTATTTATTGTTTTTTTAGAACTTCTATTTCCTTTTCTAATTCTTCTATCCTACAAACATAATTAGGCAATCTTTTATAGTGAACATATGATTTATTCCACTGAGCTGCCTCATAAGCAGGACTTCCTTTAATTGTTGTATTTTCTTTAATGTTTTTAGTAACTCCTGTATTTCCTTGTATTTTCACCCCATCTGCTATTTTTAAATGACCAGAAATCGCAACTTGCCCCCCAATCATACAGTATTTACCAATTTTTGTAGACCCTGCAACACCTGATTGGGCTGCAATAGCAGTATGACAATCTATTTCAACATTGTGTGCTATTTGAACTAAATTATCTAATTTCACTCCATGCCTAATAATTGTTGAACCAAGTGTGGCCCTATCTATCGTTGTATTCGCACCTATGTCAACAGCGTCTTCAATAACAACATTCCCAATTTGAGGAATAGCTGTATAAACCCCCTCTTTATCAGGGGTAAATCCAAATCCATCAGAACCAATAACTGCACCTGCATGAATTTTACAATGTTTCCCAATAACTGTTTCAGAATATATTTTTACGCCTGAAAAAATAGTTGTTCCATCACCTATAACTGTATTATCACCAATATAAGTGTGTGGGTGTATTTTTACATCATCTCCTATTTTCACATGCTCACCTACATAAGAAAAGGCCCCCAAATAAATATTGCTACCTAATGTAGCCGTATCACTGATAAAATGCGGATCTTCTTTTCCTAATTTATTGTTTTTAACTTCGTTATAATACGAGAGTAAAGTCGAAAAAGCCTCATAGGCATTGTCAACTTTTACCAATGTCGCTGAAATCTTCTTATCAGGAACAAAAGATTTGTTGACAATCGCTATAGAAGCATTTGTAGAGTAAATATAAGGGGTATACTTATCGTTTGATAAAAAAGTTAGCGAACCAGCAACCCCTTCTTCAATTTTTGAGAGCGAAGTAACTTCTTCATTTGGATTTCCTTCAACCTCACCATCTAACAATTCTGCTATTTGTACCGCTGTAAATTTCATAATCTGCAAAAATATAAAAATATTATGTATCCTACTAAAGCTATTTCTTTGGATAACAAATAAAGTGCTTGATAACGGGTTTTGTCAATGCCTGAATATTTAATTGATCTGAAGCCGCTGTAATATCAAGTATTTTCCCATTTTTAAAATAAATATTTATTTTACTTTTTGAAGCGTCATAGGCCTGGTTCTGAACACTGTCCTTAAAGACGAAATAAGGCAATTCTTCATCTGAAAGCTTAAATTCACTCTGTTTTTCTTTAACGAGTTTTTCAAAATCTCTTAAGCCAATAGCCTCATTACTAAATTCAATTTTTAACAGCCTTCTATTTATAATCATTTCTGAAAGAGTCGAAAGAACCTTATCATCATGACTAATCCAATCTTTAATAGCTGACAAGATATCGTAATCATCTAACTTTGCAAAAAGTTTCAAGGTCTTTTTATCAAAATCTCCTTCAGAAATTTGATTTTTTAAAAAAAATGAAAAGGCTTTACTAGCTGGTAGATCACCCCCCTTTAAAGACAATTCATTGGCTCTTTTTAAGAGGTTCACCAACATCTTTTCTGCAACTACACCCGTTTTATGAAAATACACTTGCCAATACATAAGACGTCTTCCAATGATGAATTTTTCGGCTGAATAAATTCCCTTTTCTTCTAAAACCAACTCATCATCTACCACGTTTAACATAGCGATTAACCGTTCTGAATTGATGTTTCCTTCAGCCACTCCACTGTAAAAACTATCTCTTTTCAAATAATCCAAACGATCCATGTCTAATTGACTTGAGATCAATTGATGCATAAACTTTCTAGCGTATTTACCTTCAAATATGTCAATTGCCAAAGATAATTTTCCATTGAATTCAAGGTTTAGGGTCCGCATATAAAATAAAGATATTTCTTCGTGACTACTACCATTGACAATACTGTGTTCTAAGGCGTGTGAGAAAGGACCATGCCCTATATCGTGCAATAAAATAGCAATACACAATGCCGTCGATTCCGATTCCGAAATTTCAATACCCTTTGTTTGTAAAGTACGTATTGCTTTTTGCATTAAATGCATGCAACCAATCGCATGATGAAACCTTGTATGATGGGCTCCTGGATAAACCAAATAGGAGAGACCAACTTGTGAAATCCTTCTTAATCGCTGAAAATAAGGATGTTCAATTAAATCAAAAATTAATGCATTGGGTATGGCAATAAATCCGTAAATTGGATCGTTTAATATCTTTAATTTGTTTGCTGTTTTTATACTCAAAGATGAGGCCGTTTTTATATAAAAACACAAATATAACATTCTTTAGGGAAATGAAAGACATAACTATTTTATGGGTTGATGATGAGATTGATCTTTTAAAACCTCATATTTTATTTTTAGAAGCAAAAAACTACACTGTATTTAAGTGTACCAATGGCAGTGATGCCATTGACTTAATTTCAGAGAACAACTACGATATTATCTTACTAGATGAAAATATGCCCGGACTAACGGGTTTGGAAACACTGATCGAGATTAAGAACACAAAGCCCAGCCTTCCTGTAATTATGATTACAAAAAGTGAAGAAGAATACATTATGGAAGAAGCGATTGGCTCAAAAATTGCAGACTACCTAATTAAACCCGTAAACCCAAATCAAATTTTACTCAGTCTTAAAAAAAACTTGGATCACTCAAGATTGATTTCTGAAAAAACGACCTCAAATTACCAACATGAATTCCGCAAAATCACGATGGACCTGGCCACTATTAATTCTTATAAAGAATGGATCGGTCTGTATCACAAGCTTTTACATTGGGAACTAGAACTGGAAAATATAGCTGATACAGGGGTACTAAGTATCTTAGAAAGCCAAAAACAAGAGGCAAACAGTTTGTTTTTTAAATACATTAAAAACAATTATGAAAATTTACTAAGTGATACAGATAGTCCTGTATTTTCACATACGCTCTTTAAAGATGTCATCTTTCCTGAAATGAAAAATAAAAATGGCACACTACTAATCGTAATCGATAATTTAAGATACGACCAATGGAAAATTTTAGAACCCCACATAGAGCCCTTTTATAAAAAAACAAAAGAAACTTCTTATTTCAGTATTTTACCCACGGCTACTCAATATGCTAGAAACGCCATATTTTCGGGACTAACCCCCCTCGAAATGGAAAAAAAATATCCTGAATATTGGAAAAATGACGAAGAAGATGGCGGAAAAAACCTATATGAAAAAGAATTTCTAAGCGAACAGATAAAGCGTCTTAACCCTCAATTAAAACACGATTATCACAAAATTATAACGGCTAAAAAGGCCAAAGAATTAGATGCAAACTTTCACAAACTCAAAGCAAATGATTTGTCTGTTGTTGTATACAATTTTGTAGACATATTATCACACTCTAAAACAGAATCAGACCTTATTAAAGAATTGACAAACAACGATAAAGCATATCGTTCCTTAACTTTGAGTTGGTTTAAAAATTCTCCTATATTCAGCACCATTCAAAAAGCTCAAAAAGCAGGCATGCAGTTAATCATAACTACGGATCATGGAACGATTAACACCAAAACACCTACGAAAATTATCGGTGATAAAAACACCAGCTCCAATTTAAGATATAAAACCGGAAGAAGTCTCTCCTATCAAGAAAAGGATGTTTTTTCTGTAAAAAACCCCAAAAATATTTTCTTGCCGAGCCAACATATGAACAGTTCTTTTGTCTTTGCAAGAGAAAATTTATTTTTTGCTTATCCAAACAACTACAATCATTATGTCAAGTACTATAAAGATAGCTACCAACACGGGGGTATATCTCTAGAAGAGATGATCATTCCCTGTGCTATTTTTGAGCCAAAATAATCTGCGAATTTAACTTGTTCTGTCTTTATAAATTTATCGATCCTAAAACTAAATTCTTATTTTTGCAAACAAAGACAATATATGGATCTTACATTTTCTCTGGAAGAACTCCCCGAAATAGCCAAAAGAATTCTCTCCTCCAATCCTAAACATAAAACACTCTTATTTTACGGAGAAATGGGCTCAGGAAAGACAACACTGATTAAAGAACTACTGAAACAACTAGGTGTTAAAAACTTTGCCGGTTCCCCTACCTTTTCATTGGTAAATGAATACTTATCTAATAACGAAGAAATAATTTATCACTTTGATTTTTATAGAATTAAAGATGAAGAAGAGGCACTTGACATCGGTATTGAAGAATATTTTTATAACAATACCTGGTGTTTTGTCGAATGGCCATCAATCGTTGAAAATTTACTACCTTTAGAAACAATTAAACTGTATTTGACAAAAGACAAAAATAAAAACCGTCGAATACAAATAAGCGAATAAAGTCGCTAAAGCAACTTAATTTAAGCATTTAAAAATGAGTACACACTTCTCTCCTTTTAGTAAAGATGAGCTAATTCCACAAGAAGAAAAACTAGAAGTCAAAAAACAAAAGGGCCAACTTTTTATAGGGCTTCCCAAAGAAACTCGTGAAGGAGAAAAAAGAATTTGCTTAACCCCTGATGCCGTTGGTGATATGACACAAAATGGACATCGAATAGTTGTGGAAACAGGCGCCGGAGAAGGAACGAATTTTACAGATCAAAACTACTCAGATGCAGGAGCAAAAATTGTCTATGGTCCTAAGGAAGTTTTTAGTTGTAATATCGTTTTAAAGGTCAACCCCCCTAATCTGACTGAAATCTCTTATATAAAACCACAAAGTATCCTGATCTCTGCATTGCAATTAAAAACACAGAGTAAAAAATATTTTGAAGCGCTCGCCAAAAAAAGAATTACGGCCATTGCATTTGACTATATCAAGGATCAAGAAGGAATGTATCCTCTCGTTCGGTCCCTCAGTGAAATTACAGGAATCTCCTCTGTATTAATTGCAGCAGAACACATGAGTACTCAAAACAATGGAAATGGTCTTTTATTAGGAAACATTGGTGGTGTCCCTCCTGCCGAGGTAGTCATACTAGGGGCTGGGGCCGTTGGAGAGTTTGCCGCTAAATCTGCTATTGGACTCGGTGCTTCTGTAAAAGTATTTGACAATTCTATTTCCAAATTAAGAAAACTCCAACAAGTGCTCAACAATACAATATTTACTTCAACGGTACAACCCAGAACACTCCGAAAGGCTTTAATGCGCTGCGATGTCGTGATTGGAGCCATCAAAGGAAAAATGAGAGCACCCATCATTATTACTGAAGAAATGGTGAAAATCATGAAATCAGGGGCTGTCATTGTAGATGTCAGTATTGACAGAGGGGGCTGTGTAGAAACCTCAGAAGTAACGAGCCACAGCGATCCTGTAGTTAAAAAACACGGTGTTATTCACTATGGTGTTCCTAACATTCCTTCAAGATATGCCCGAACAGCAACCATATCAATCAGTAATTTTTTTAGGCCTTTCCTAATTGATATTGCCGAAGAAGGAGGGTTTGAACAAGCTTTTAGAAATGATCGTATTTTAAAAGGCAGTCTCTATTTTTATCATGGCATCTTGACAAAAAAAATGGTTGCAGAATGGTTTGGATTACCCTGTAGAGATATTAACCTATTGATCATATAAATTAATTAAATACTTCTGTATTAATTTATATTTTATAAGTGTATTTTTGCTCAAAAATTAACAATGAACTTTACACAACGTAGCCTCTATTTTATTGTAGGATTAGTTTTAGGTACCATTGTCGTTATTTTTATAGGAATTAAAAAAAACGTACAGTTTCCTTATGGACCTGATGCTAGAACCCTAAAAAGCATTCGTATAAAACCACATCGTATTTTCTCTGAACAAGCGCAAAAAACCATTGAAAAACATCAATTAGACAGCATTAAAATAGACAATCTGCTAACAGAAGGCGATGTCGATTTTTCGAAGAGTAATACAGACACCTCTATCCCTTGTCAAACCTATCAAATAGAGGGGCTTGTAGATCAATTAGAAGTTTCTATGCTCGTAAAACGTTGTGATTCTTCGGCAAGCTTTGAAAAAATTGTAGTTAACCCCATCAGTATTACTGAAAACTAGCAAATCAAACCGTTCAGGAAAAAAGATTAAACATTGAATCTAAAATTCATAATGTCTCCATCTTGAACGATGTACTCCTTCCCTTCTACTCCTAATTTACCTGCTTCTCTAATCTTTACTTCAGAACCGTATTCAACAAAGTTGTTGTATTTGATTACTTCAGCACGAATAAACCCCTTTTCAAAATCGGTGTGAATAACCCCTGCTGCTTGTGGGGCCGTATCTCCTATATTTATGGTCCAGGCCCTTACCTCTTTAACTCCTACAGTAAAATAGGTTTGTAAATTCAATAATTTATAGGCCACACGAATTAGCTTTGCAGAACCTGGTTCAGTGAGTCCAATGTCTTCTAAAAAGATCTGACGTTCTTCAAAATCATCCAATTCGTTAATATCTGCTTCAGTACCCACTGCTAAAACAATAATCTCGGCAGTTTCATCAGCAACCGCTTCTTTTACTTTATCTACATAGGTATTGCCACTGACTGCGGCATTTTCATCTACATTACAAACATACATAACCGGTTTTGCAGTAATGTACTGCATCGGAAGTACAAATTCCGATTCTTTATCGGTAAAATCAATCGTTCTGACAGACTTTCCTGCTTCTAGAACTGCCTTAATTCTCAACAATACATCCAATTCTGCCTGAGCTTCTTTATTTCCTGTTTTTGCATTTTTCTTAACACGCTCCAAACGCTTTTCTGTCGTTTCTAGATCTTTTAGCTGCAACTCAATATCAATGGTTTCTTTATCTCGTACGGGGTCTATAGAGGTATCTACATGTATAATATTATCATTGTCAAAACAACGCAATACATGAATGATCGCATCGGTTTCTCTGATGTTTCCTAAAAATTGATTTCCTAGGCCTTCTCCTTTACTAGCTCCTTTTACTAGACCTGCAATATCTACAATTTCAACAGTTGCCGGTACCACACGTTCAGGATTAACCATTTTTTCTAAGGTGGCAATTCTAGAATCTGGAACGTTTACAACCCCAATATTGGGCTCTATGGTACAAAAAGGAAAATTGGCACTCTGGGCCTTTGCATTTGACAAACAATTAAACAAGGTTGATTTTCCAACATTTGGCAATCCGACAATTCCTGCTTTCATAAAATAGTAGTATTAGGTAAATTAAAGTACGTGCTAAGCATTCAATAATAAGCTTGCAAATGTAATCAATTCTTTAAAAATAAAATCCCACTTTATCATTTCGAAAAAGTGGGATCCAATATTTTTTATCAATATCTATTCTCCGTGCATAAAGGCTTTTTTTGCCAGGAGTTCCTCTTCTGTTTCAACAATTTCTTCATTAGGAATACAACAATCTACAGGACATACAGCTGCACATTGAGGCTCATCGTGAAAACCCTTACACTCTGTACACTTATCAGGCGCAATAAAATAAACCTCATCATCTACCGGTTCCTGATCTTCATCTGCATTGACGCTTTTTCCATTAGGTAATACTACACTACCCGACAATTCAGTACCATCTGAATACTTCCATTCTTCTGCTCCCTCGTATATCGCGTTATTTGGGCATTCTGGCTCACATGCACCACAATTTATACACTCATCTGTTATTATTATTGCCATACTAGTTAAATATTAAATATCTACTGCAAAAATAGACAAAATGTTTATAATTTAAATACAATTTAATGATTTTGATGTATCAATTTTTACTAAGATACAAAAAAACCTTTGGCGTAAATTCTATTTACCCTAATATGCCTTAAAAACTAAAAACCCCTTCGTTTAAAGACTTTAGAGCGATCGTTTTATCTTTTGTAGGAACAACTATTGAAACGTTATAATTACTTCCACCATAAGAGATCATACGAATTGGAATATCAGTCAAACTGTTAAAAATTGCTGCACTACCCCCTTTTTGACTGTGTGAAAAACCACCCGCCAAACAAATAATGGTCAGATCCTTATCAACGGCTACACTTCCAAAATCATTCAATTCACTGATGATCTCATCTAAATAACTATCATCATCGATCGTTAGTGAAACAGCTACCTCAGAGGTAGTAATCATATCGATAGAAGTTTTGTATTTTTCAAAAACTTCAAAGATCTTCTTTAAAAAACCGTAAGCCATTAACATTCGATACGATTTTATCTTTATAGCAGTAATACCATCTTTGGCAGCAATGGCCCGCACTTTATTTGGCACCTCACAATTTTTGATGACCGTACCAGGAGAAGCTGGGTGAAATGTATCCTTTAACAATACCGGAATATTTTTTTCTTTGGCAGGGATCACACTTTGAGGATGTAAAATTTTAGCCCCAAAATAAGCCAACTCAGCAGCTTCATCAAAAGAAATTTCTTTAAGAGAAAAAGTTTCGTCCACAAATCGAGGGTCGTTGTTGTGCATGCCGTCAATATCTGTCCATATCTGAATTTCTTCGGCAGTAATTGCCGCTCCGATCAACGATGCAGAATAATCACTCCCTCCTCTTTTAAGGTTGTCAATATCTCCCGCTGTATTTAAACAAATATAGCCCTGTGTTATAAATAGGTCTATCGTTGGGTTTTCGGAAATAATCGCCTCTAAATTTTCAGACATATAAGCCATATCAGGCTCTCCTGCCTGATCAATTCTCATAAAATCAAACGCAGACAACAAACTTGAAGCTACCTCAATCTCATTCATATACATCGAAAACAAATTTGTAGATAAAATTTCACCCTGTGCTACTATAATCTTTTCAATTGCTAAAATAACCGATACGGACCCTTCATGAATATATGATTTAATAAAATCAAAACGTTCTTCTATAAAAGCCGTTGCCTCTTTTTTGGCAGATTCTTTTGTAAACAAATTTTCAGCAACATTTTTATACCTATCAACCAGGGTGTCTGTAAGTTCTTTTGCCTCCTCAAATTTTGAACTGGCAATCAGATCTGTAATTTGATGTAAAACATTGGTAGTCTGAGACATAGCTGATAAAACAACCACTTTTGGTCCTTCCATACCCGCCACAATAGCTGCGACCTTTTTTATACTTTCCGGACTTCCGACAGAAGTACCTCCAAATTTTAAAACCTTCACACCTTTAAATTTTAGTAATTACTTGATCATAAATTAAAACAGACTCAAACCTTTCAACCATCTGAATCATCAGCAAAAATCTTTCAATTCAAAGTTTAGAGCAAAAATTTATAATATATTTACACTTTATTACAAATTGTTTGATTTTAAACATTTAGGTCATTAGCCTATTTATTGATTAAAACGGAAGATATCCTGTCCTAATAAGTACCTAAACGTTTAAAGATTAAATTCTTATAGCAAAAACATGAAAACCATACAAGAATCTGTAGAAGGCATCATTCGGAAAACCCCTTTTTTTGAAGAAGCATTAAATGATAAATTGATCAATGTTTCTTCATTGGCCAGAGCCATTCAAGAGGAAGTAGAAAAGGACCTGGGAAAAGAAGTCAAACCAGGGGCTATTATGATGGCCATCAACAGATTGTCTCCTTCTAACCTATTGCGCATTCGAAAGAATATTAGAAAATTCAGCTTTTCTTTAGGCGATTTTATCGTGCGTTCTGACCTCTGTGACTTTACCTATAAAAACACGCCCAGTCTTTTAAAAGCCATTACTTCCTTACTCAATGAAATTGGCGATGATAAAGATTACTTTTTTACCATTTCGCAAGGTATTTTTGAAACCAATATTGTAACCAGTAAAAATTTAGAAAAACGCGTAAAAGAACTATTTTCAAAAGAAATTTTGATATACGCTCATATCGGATTGGCCTCTATCACCATTAAATTGCCTAAAACCAATATAGAACAATCGGGTATTTATTATTTTATCTTAAAACAATTGGCCTGGGCAGGAATATCTGTTCAAGAGATCATTTCAACTACCCATGAAATGACCATTGTGGTTAAAGAAGAAGATGTAAACGATACTTTTGCTATTTTAATTGATATGAAGAAGAAGTAAAATTACTTATTGTAATATCTTAAACAAGAGAATACCTATACAGCCAGCTAGTGAAACATAAGGTAGCCAAACAGGGTAAACTTTAACGTCTTTTGGAGCATTATCCTCTCTTTTTTTTATTCTAATTAGAGCAATATTTAGTATTGTGAAAATTATAAGAATAATAAAACTTGTAGTTTCTGCTAAACCAATTAATGGAAAGAAGAGGGCTAAAACGATGATGATGAAAGTCGCTACCACAGTTGCTTTGATAGGTGTTTGAGTTTTCTTATTGATAACTGAAAAAAATTCTGGGGCCTTTTTTTCTTTTCCTAAGCCATATAATACCCTAGAAGACATTACTATTTGTACCAATGCCCCGTTAATACCTGTTAGAATACTTACGATAATAAAAAACCGCTGAACGTACATGCCGTCTCCTTCAATTATTTTTGTTAGAGGTACATTTGCCTTTGCCAATTCGTTTGGAGATACCGTAACTACCATTGTTAAAGAAACTAAAACATATATAATTGTAGCACTGATTACAGCCCAAATCATTGCTTTTGGTAATGTTTTCTTTACCTGTTTAACTTCTTCGGCCATGTTTACCATATCCTCAAAGCCAATAAAAGCATAAAAGCTCAAAAATGCCCCTGATAATATTCCAATAATTGGAAAACCGTCAACAAAATAGGTATCAACATTCGAGATAATAGTTGGTATTTGTTCCAGATTTTCACCTTTAGAAAAGAGTATGTATAGTAAAGCTCCAACCTCAATAATTGTAATAGTCAAAATTACTTTTATTGATTCTCCAATACCCCAGGCGCAAATTATTCCCATGAGCAAAACCAAAATGATAATTCCAATTGACTCAGGTACACTAACCATATCTTGTAAGAAACTTATAGTAGCCACAGAGAGTGTTGCTGCAGATACTACGCCTGTTAAAATTACGAGCCAACCTACTAATCCTGAAAACCATTTATTATTAAATGCCTCTTGTGCATATTGAGCTTCACCAGCACTTACAGGGTAGCGCGATGATAGTTCTGAAAAAGTAAATACATTAAGAAAAGCCAAAATACCTGCAATTAAAAAAGATAAAGGAGCAGCCATACCCGCCACACCCGCTACTTTACCAGATAAAGCATAAAAACCACCACCAACCATAGTTCCCAGCCCATATAAAAATAATACAGGTAGCGAAATTGATCTTTTTAATTTGGGTTTACTCATATATCACAAGATAATAAATAGTGTATTTGTAGACAAATATTGTAACTAGTAAAAATTTAGAAAAACGCGTAAAAGAGCTATTTTCAAAAGAAATTTTGATATACGCTCACATCGGATTGGCCTCTATCACTATTAAATTACCTAAAACCAATATAGAACAATCGGGTATTTATTATTTTATCTTAAAACAATTGGCCTGGGCAGGAATATCTGTTCAAGAGATCATTTCAACTACCCATGAAATGACCATTGTGGTTAAAGAAGAAGATGTGAACGATACTTTTGCTATTTTGATAGATATGAAGAAGAAGTAAACTTAAAATTTCTTTTTTCTTTTGTTTATTTTGTTTTTTGGTTCTCGGTGATTCTTTGATTTTGTGGGTTTTTAGAGTGAGTCTTGATTTTTTGGTTCGTTTTGTGTCAAGACAAAATGAACAGAATAAAAAAACTATATTTGTCTACACTAAATAATTTGTTAAGAATACTCAATAAATGAAAATTGTCTTTGCAACCCACAACAAAAACAAACTAAAAGAAATAAACGCAATGCTTTCAGATATTGAATTAATAAGCCTATCTGATATTGATTGCTTTGAAGAAATTCTAGAAACAGCTACAACACTTGAAGGAAACGCTATTTTAAAAGCAAATTATATCACTAAAAAATACGGATTGGATTGCTTTGCAGATGATACAGGTTTAGAAGTAACCGCATTAGATGGCAAACCTGGGGTCTACTCTGCTCGCTATGCTGGTAAGGAAAACAACTCGACTAAAAACATTGACAAACTACTCGGCGAACTTGAAAACAAAACGAACAGACAGGCACGCTTTAGAACTGTTATTGCTGCAAACCTAAACGGAACCCAACACCTGTTTGAAGGTACTTGTGAAGGCAATATTAGTTCTGAAAGGCTTGGCACCAAAGGATTTGGCTATGATCCTGTTTTTATACCCAAAGGATCTCAAATATCTTTTGCTCAAATGACCTTAGAAGAAAAAGGAAACATCAGTCACCGGGGAAAAGCAATCCAAAAATTAGTCAAATTTTTGACCAAACCATAAATGCCAAATCTCCACAAATCATATAAACTTATTTTTATACTGCTGAGCCTCATATTGGTTTTTGTAGGTCTTATCAACATTCATTTAGGTTCGGTCAACATTCCTACAAAAGAAATTACAAATATTTTATCGGGCCGTGGTTCCGAGATAGAAAGTTGGAACTATATTGTACTTAACTACCGCGTTCCAAAAGCAATTACAGCTGTATTGGTAGGTTCTGGATTGGCAATTAGTGGCTTACTTATGCAAACTTTATTTAGAAATCCACTAGCAGGCCCATTTGTTCTCGGAATTAGTTCTGGAGCAAGCTTAGGGGTAGCTGGTTTAATTTTAGGGGTTTCTATATTTTCAGAAAGTATCAGTTCCATAGCATTGTCAAGTTGGAGCATTTCAATTGCCTCAAGTATCGGTTCTTTTGTTGTGTTATTAGCTGTTTTAGTTGCCGCAAGAAAAATCAAAAACACGATGTCTATTTTAATTATTGGCTTAATGTTTGGAAGTATTAGTGGAGCAATCATTAATGTACTCAGTTATTTTAGTAAAGCAGAACAATTGCAACAATTTGTCTTTTGGAGCTTTGGAAGTTTGGGCAATTTAAATTGGGATGAACTCACTGTTTTTGGGGGAGTATTATTTCTTGGGTTTTTATTATTGATCCCTACGATCAAGCCTTTAAACAGCTTATTGCTAGGTGAAAACTACGCAAAAAGCATGGGAATTAATCTAAAAAAAACAAGGTATATTCTATTGATCACCACCAGCTTAATGACAGGTGTTATTACTGCTTTTTCTGGCCCAATTGCTTTTATTGGTCTGGCAGTACCCCATTTGACAAAATTGATATTTAACAATTCTAATCACAAAATTTTATTGCCTGCAGTCGCTATTAACGGGGCTATTATACTATTAATTTGCGACGCTATTGCACAAGTACCCACAAGTGAGCATACCCTGCCAATTAATGCGATAACCTCCTTATTTGGGGCACCTATCGTTATATGGCTACTCCTTCGAAAACAAAAAAAGATTATTTAAATTGATGCATTCAAAAAAAAATACCATTTTAATAGCTGATAATCTATCTATAGGTTACTGCTCAAAAGAAGGGATCAATTATATCGCAAAAGATCTGAACATTCATTTAGAGAAGGGAAAGCTCGTGTGTCTTTTAGGAAAAAATGGCGTTGGTAAATCAACCCTATTGAGAACATTGTCTAAAACGCAACCCAAATTAGGAGGAGATATTTATCTTGAATCTGAAAATTTATCTCAAATTAGTCCTCTTTCACTTGCAAAAAAGATGGGATTGGTTTTGACAGAGAAGATTCCTGAAAGTGAATTAACGGTTTTTGAATTAGTTGCCCTTGGCAGACAACCCTACACAAATTGGCTGGGTAAATTAAGCGCTGAAGATCATAAAAAAATTACCAACGCTATGCAGCAAGTACATATATCAGCGCTCTCTGAGAAAAAAAATTACGAATTAAGTGATGGTCAATTACAAAAAGTAATGATTGCAAGAGCACTGGCGCAAGACACAGATATCATCATTTTAGATGAACCAACGGCCCATTTAGATATGCATCATAAAATTAAAATATTTAAATTACTTCAGGAACTAACCAGAAAAACGAATAAAACCATTTTACTTTCCTCGCACGAAGTAAACACGGTCCTACAAGTAGCAGATGAATTATGGATAATGACCGATGGATCCTTTACTTCAGGAAGCGTCGAAGAACTCCTCAAAACAGATCATCTGGAAACCTTGTTTTCTAGCGATCAAATTGAATTTGACAAAGAACTAAAACAATTTAACTTAAAAAAAATAAGGACCTAAAAACGTATCACCATGATATCAATGAACATCATTAACAAATTATTATTCCTACTATTGGTCAGTTGTCAACACACTGATCAACCGAGTCAGGCTAGCAAAAATCCTGTTACCTATGCAAATACCATCACTGTAAAAGAATTAAAAGAAAATCTTTACGAAATTGCTTCTGATGAGTACGCGGGTAGGAATACCGGTGAAGAAGGACAAAAAAAAGCAGCAGAATTTTTAAAAGATCACTACGAAAAAAACAATATTTTATCACCCATAGGTCAAGGTGATTATTTTCAGGAAATTCCCATATCATTTTTACCTCAAGGAATCAATGCCACTGAAAATGTCGTGAGTTTTATAGAAGGGAGTGAATTTTCAGACGAAATTATAGTAATCTCAGCGCATTACGACCATATTGGTACAGAAGGCGAACTCATTTACAATGGCGCAGATGACAATGCTTCTGGAACGGTAGCTATTTTGGAGATTGCAGAAGCATTTCAATTAGCAAAAGAAGCCGGTTATGGCCCAAAACGCTCCTTACTGTTCTTACATGTAACCGCTGAAGAAAAAGGTCTATATGGCTCAAGGTGGTATGTTGAAAACCCATTATTTCCACTAGAAAACCATGTTGTTAACCTCAATATCGATATGATTGGTCGTGTAGATTCTATACACAATGAAAACCCCAATTACATCTACCTGATCGGGTCTGACCGACTCAGTACTGAATTACACCAAATTTCTGAAGAGACAAATAAAACGTTTGGCAATCTTGCGTTAGATTACACATACAACGCTCCTGATGATCCCAACCGATTTTACTATCGATCTGATCATTACAACTTCGCCAAAAATAATATTCCTGTAATCTTTTATTTTAACGGTGTTCACGAAGACTATCATCAAGCCACAGACACAGCAGAAAAAATAAATTACGACCTACTTTGCAAGAGGACAAAATTAATTTTTCACACTACTTGGGAAATTGCTAATAGAAAAAACAAACCCTTTGTAGATAAACAATGAAGCAAATATAAGTGTCTTTTATACAGTGTCTTATGTGTATTTATTTAAACTTATTGTTTATGATACAGTTCTAAGATCTGATCGATACTTTTAATAGATTTTTTTAGCCATTCAAAATAAGCTTCTTGCTTTTCAGAGGGGGTTAATTTCCAATCTAAATCTGTATCCCTTAACCTTGTAACCACATTTTGCAAAACAATCGCCGCAGCCACGGAAACGTTTAAACTTTCTGTAAATCCGTACATAGGAATCTTTAAACGGACATCTGCCTGCTCTAGCATCATATCTGAAACCCCTTCTTTTTCTACACCAAAAACAAAAGCTGATTTTTTAGTCACATCAAAATCTCCTAATACACAAGAAGACTTATGAGGTGTTGTGGCAACAATTTGATAACCTTTGGCTTTCACTGTATCAATACAAGCCTGGGTATTATGAGTTTCTTTATTATATCTATAAAAACTCAACCACTTTTGAGAACCCTTCCCTACCTGATTGGACACATAGGTCCTATAGTTGTTCTCAATAATGTGTAAATCCTGAATCCCAAACACATCGCAACTTCTAGTAATAGCACTCGTATTGTGTTTTTGATACAAATCTTCAAGAATTACCGTAAAATGCCTTGTTCTATCTGCCAACACCTGCTTAAAAATAGCCTTGCGCTCTTCAGTAACAAACCCTTCTAAATATTCAATTTGCTTTAGCCTTTCAATAAGGCCTTTCTCTTTACTCATACGCAAAAAATAAGTATTACACTCTCTTTCCAATCATTTTCAAAACCGAATTATACAATTCTCCTTTAGAAACAAGCCCTCCTTTTTCAACAAGCTCAAACAGCTCTATATTACGCTCTTTTGTATAATCTTTATGTGCATAATAATAAGACAAACTAGAGTCACCCCTATTTTCAGTGCACCATAACAAACCCGCTTTGCTTTGAAAATCAATGTCTGAATTGTCTGTTTTGATTACGATCCGCTCTATAAGTGTTTGCCCACACTTAAATAAATTGATACTACTCTTAGAATAATGCTCAATAAATTCAGCATTTGTCAAAACCTCTTCCCAAACCACATCACTAAAAACATTCATTTCTTCCTCAACAAGGTCTGGTCTTTCTCTCTTTAAAACCCGCCATTCCTCTGCATCTATCTTTTGAGAAGCTAAAAAACGAGCAAACTCTTTATGCAGTTCTTCAAATTGCTCCTTAGTAAGCTGTCTGTATTTCATACTGTAGTAATTGTACTTGTTCTAAAACAAAAGTCGGTATTCAGATCTTATTGCACAAATTCGCAATAAAAAAAATCCACTAACTCAAATGAGTAGTGGACCTTAAAATAAATTTTATAGGTAAATTAATTACTCTCTGCTATAATTTCAAAAGGAAATTCTACAACTACATCTCTATGCAATCTTGCAACTGCGTTGTATTTACCTGTTCTTTTAATCAATCCACCAGTTACCTTGATGAATTTTTTATCAATTTCAGTACCTGATTTAGATATGGCTGCTGCAACATCTATATTAGAAACAGAACCAAATAATTTCGTTCCCTCTCCAACTTTAGCTGAAATTTTAATTTCTAATGACTTAATCGTTTCGGCAATCTTTGTCGCTTCTTTAACGATTTTAGCTTCTTTAAAAGCGCGTTGTTTTAAATTTTCTTCCAAAACTTTTCTTGCAGAACCTGTTGCTAGAACAGCATGCCCTTGAGGAATTAAAAAATTTCTTCCGTAACCATTCTTTACAGCCACGATATCATCTTTAAAACCTAAGTTTTCTACGTCTTTTTTTAATATAACTTCCATGTGATCTGCTTTATTATTTTAATAAATCTCCAACATAAGGCATTAAAGCCAAATGACGCGCTCTTTTAATAGCGACTGACACTTTACGTTGAAATTTTAAAGAGGTTCCTGTTAAACGTCTAGGTAAAATTTTACCCTGCTCGTTCACCAAATACATAAGGTAATCCGCATCTTTATAATCAATATACTTGATTCCGCTTTTCTTAAACCTACAGTATTTTGCTTCTTTTTTAGTATCGATATCTAATGGAGTAAGGTATCTTACATCACCTTGCTTTCCTCCTTTTGCTTGTTGATCTATTGAGGCCATAATTATTATTTTTTAGCAGATTTAACACGTTCTCTTCTCTTCTCAGCCCAAGCCGCAGCATGTTTATCTAACTTTACCGTTAAATAACGCATAACACTATCGTCTCTTCTAAACTCAAGTTCAAAAGAAGCTAAGTCTTCACCAGCTAAATTGTACTCAAACAAGTGGTAAAATCCACTTTTTTTCTTTTGAATTGGATAAGCTAGTTTTTTTAGCCCCCAATCTTCTTTCCAGATTATCTCAGCGCCTTTAGACACCAAATAATCTTCAAACTTTTGCACTGTTTCCTTTACCTGATCAGCAGATAAAACGGGATTCAAAATGAAAACAGTTTCGTAATGAGTCATAAGTAATATTTTTAAATTATTTTTAAGGCTGCAAATATAAAACTTATTTCCGAATATAATAAGCTTATACTTGCTTTTTTTAACAGAGCTACACTGAGTAACCAACTATTGGTAGTCAGCCTAAAGTTAGAAACCGAAATAAATCGACCTCCTATAAAAACCAACAAAATCAAAGAATCAGCGAGGACCAAAAGACAAAAATAAACAAAATAAAATCTGTTTAATTTCAATCAATTTACATAAAAAGAGTTTTATTTTTCAAAGCTGCATTGTCAATTCTAAGGGAAAACTTATTTTTGAGCATTATTTTAAATATTTAAAACGATCAAGGTCATTTAAATATCTGTAAAATAATCGTAATTAAAAACAAATCATGGAAACAACATTTTTAGAATCGCTTACAAAAAAATACGGTAGTCCTTTGTACGTATATGATAGTTCAAAAATAACATCACAATACAATCGTATTAGCAAAGCTTTTTCAGGTGTAAAAAATTTGAAAATTCACTTTGCTACCAAAGCATTGTCTAACATCAACATTTTAAAACATTTTAAAAATTTAGGTGCTGGTTTAGACACGGTTTCCATACAAGAGGTTTTAACTGGATTAGAAGCTGGATTTTCTGCTGAAGATATCATTTACACGCCTAACGGGGTCTCATTAGAAGAAATTGAAAAAGTAGCACAAATGGGTGTCAAAATCAATATTGACAACTTGTCTATTTTAGAACAATTTGGACACCTCTACCCTAATATACCCGTATGTATTCGAATAAACCCGCATATTATGGCAGGTGGCAATACAAAAATTTCTGTGGGTCATATCGATTCCAAGTTTGGAATTTCTATACATCAGGTTCCTCATATATTGAGAATCGTAGAAAACACCCAAATGATTATTAATGGGATACACATGCACACAGGTTCAGATATTTTAGATATTGATGTATTCTCTTCTGCAGCAGATCTATTGTTTGATGTCGCAAAAGAATTTAAAAATTTAGAATTTATTGACCTAGGGAGTGGGTTTAAAGTTCCTTATTACGAAGGGGCTGCCGCTACTGATATTGAAAGCTTGGGAAAAGCACTCACAAAGAGATTCAATAAATTTTGTGAGAACTACCAAAAGGATCTGACTTTGATGTTTGAGCCAGGAAAATTCTTGGTAAGTGAAGCAGGTAAGTTTTTGGCAAAGGTAAATATCATTAAACAAACCACTTCTGTAGTTTTTGCAGGTATTGACTCTGGGTTTAACCATTTGGCAAGACCAATGATGTACGATGCGTATCATCATATCACCAATATCTCAAACCCTAAAGGGAAAGAGCGATACTACTCTGTAGTAGGCTATATCTGTGAAACAGATACTTTTGGGGTAAACAGAAAAATCAACGAAATTTCTGAAGGAGATATTTTGTGTTTTGACAATTCCGGAGCCTATTGTTTTTCAATGGCCTCTAACTACAACTCACGATATAAACCCGCAGAGGTTCTCGTACACAACGGTGTCGATTACTTGATTAGAAAAAGAGAAACCATCGATGATATTCTCAAAAACCAAGTTATTGTAGATTTAGAATAACTTAAACCTTGTAAACAAAATGGGCGGCTTTAAAGCTGTCCATTTTTACAAACAATACTTGTTGGGTGTCCTGAGCAAACAGAGCTAAAGGCGCTCCATATAAACAGCGTTTTTTATTTTTTTTATTTTGATGATTACTTTTAATAAAATAATTATATTTGCAGCATGATTCTTTTTAAGAACAATACAAATACTACCTTCCCTCCTTTATCAAGAGGATCTGTTTCTACGTTTACAACTGGAAATACCACAACCCTTTGGGGTTAATTTACTATTATATATACAAACAAATTCCCGCGTCTATAAGTTAGACTTAACTAATAGCACAGGTATAAAAAGTTACGAATTACAAATTGTGACAAATGAATATGATATTGTCACAAGAATAAAATAGAAATAAAATGAAAGTCTTAAAATTTGGAGGAACTTCAGTAGGAAATGCTGAAAACATCACTAAAGTCATCGACATTCTCAAAAACAAGGCTCAAAAAGATAAATTAGCCGTCGTTGTCTCTGCTTTAAACGGCACTACTGACGCCATTTTAAATGCCGCTAAATTGGCTAAAAAAGGAAACAAAGACTATGAAAAATCTTTTAAAGAAATTGAAAAGAACCACTTAGAAACCGTCAGAGCGCTAATTCCTATAAAAAATCAATCCGGTGTTTTAAGCAACTTGAAAAAGTACTTAAATGAATTGGACAGTACGCTAGAAGGGATTTTCTTGCTCAGGGAATTTTCTGATGAGAGTTATGATAAAATGGTAAGTTTTGGAGAACTGATGTCTTCTTATATCATTTTGAACGCCCTTAAGGCCCAATTTAAAGGGGTGGTTTTAAAAGACAGTCGAGAACTAATCATCACAGACAACCGTTTTAAACAAGCAGCTGTCAACAGCGAAACAACAGCACTAAATATCAGTGACTATTTTAAAGATAATGACGCACAGATTGTTATTCTTCCAGGTTTTATCGCAGCGGGAAAAAACGGTAAAACAACAACCTTAGGAAGGGGTGGCTCAGATTATACTGCCGCCCTAATCGCTGCTGCAACAGACAGTAAGGTACTGGAAATATGGACAGATGTAAGCGGTATGTTTACAGCCAACCCAAAAATTGTAAAAGGGGCCTTTCCTATAAAGAACATCTCTTATCAGGAAGCGATGGAATTGTCTCATTTTGGCGCCAAGGTACTCTACCCTCCTACCATTCAACCCGTACTGGAGAAAGAGATTCCGATTGTAATCAAAAACACTTTTGACGCAACTGCGCCAGGAACCCATATTTCTAAAAATAACAAAAAAAACAATGGCTTGATTAAAGGAATCAGCCATATTGACGCTGTTTCTCTGATTACTCTTGAAGGAATTGGAATGATTGGAATCCCTGGTTTTTCCAAACGATTGTTTGAGGCCCTTTTTCACAAAAAGATCAATGTGGTCCTAATTACACAAGCCTCTTCAGAACACTCCATTTGTATAGGAATAAACGATGCAGATGCAGCGATGGCAAAAGAAATTATAGACGAAGCCTTTGCTTATGAAATTGCATTGGGCAAAGTAGCGCCTTTACAAATAGAAAGCGGTTTGGCAATTGTCGCCTTAGTTGGTGATCACATGAAAAACCACCAAGGTATCAGCGGACGAATGTTCAGTACTTTGGGCAAGAATAATGTCAATATCAGAGCCATCGCGCAAGGAGCCTCCGAAAAGAACATCTCTACGGTGATTGCGAGAAAAAACATCAAAAAAGCACTTAATTCACTGCACAATGAATTTTTTGAAAACCAACTAAAGCACCTCAATCTATTTATAGTGGGTGTTGGAAATGTCGGTGGTAAACTGATAGAACAAATTCAATTACAAGAAAATTATTTGATTGAAAATCTACAATTAAAAATAAACATCATCGCATTGGCCAATTCAAAAAAGATGCTGTTCACGGAAGAGGGAATCGATTTAAACAACTGGAAAAAGGACCTTGTTGATCATGGAAGCAAGATCGATATGGATGAATTCTACGAAAATGTAAAAGAATTGAACCTGAACAATTCCATTTTTATAGACAACACTGCCAATTATAGCGTTTCTGAGTTATATGCAGATTATCTAAAAGAAAGTGTTGCCGTTGTTTGTTGTAACAAAATAGCCTGTTCTTCTAAGTACGAGAACTACAAGCAATTAAAAAAACTATCGAGAGAATACAATGCCCCTTTTCTATTTGAAACCAATGTCGGTGCAGGGTTACCTATAATTAACACCTTAAACAATTTAATCAGTTCAGGAGACCAGATACAATCAATTCAAGCAGTATTGTCTGGAAGTCTGAATTTCATCTTTAACAATTTTGGTCCTGATTATTCTTTCTACGATGTTGTAAACCAAGCGGGTATTGAAGGATTTACAGAGCCTGATCCTAGAATTGACATCAGCGGAGTAGATGTAGCACGTAAAATTTTAATTTTAGCGAGAGAAAGTGGTAAACAATTAGAATTAGAGGATATTGAAAATATCTCATTCTTACCAGAGGAAAGCTTGGCTGCAAAAAGCATTGAAGATTTTAAAGAGACTTTGAAAACACAAGCTACCCACTTTGATAAATTAAGTGCATCAGCTATCGCAAATAATTGTCAATTAAAATACGTAGCAGAATACAACAACGGAAAAGCAAAAGTGAGTTTAAAAGAAATTCCTTCTGACCATCCGTTTTACAACCTAAAAGGAAGTGATAATATTGTACTGTTCTACACAAATAGATATCCAGAACAACCGCTGATTGTAAAAGGTGCCGGAGCTGGAGCAGCGGTAACAGCCTCTGGATTATTTGCAGATATCATTCGAATAGGAAATTTATAAAACAATCTATCAGATACTCAAAAATGGATGAAATTAAATTGTTTTGCACAGCAACTATTGCAAATGTCTCCTGTGGATTTGATGTGTTAGGAATGGCACTAGACAAAGTAGGAGATGAAATGATTATCCGTAAAGTTGCAAAAAAAGGTGTAAAGATCACCAAAATTGTCGGGCAGGATTTGCCTCTTGAAACAGAGAAAAATGTAGCAGGGGTCGCCGCACTTGCCTTACTGTCTAAAACAAACACAGAATTTGGTTTCGAAATAGAAATTTATAAAAACATCAAACCTGGAAGTGGTATTGGAAGTAGTGCTGCAAGCAGTGCTGGTGCTGTATTTGGAATTAATGAATTGTTAGGAAACCCTTTTTCAAAACACGAATTAATCGAATTTGCCATGCAAGGTGAACGCTTGGCAAGTGGGGTAGCGCACGCTGACAATGTCGCTCCTGCACTTTTAGGCGGATTTACACTGGTGCGCAGTACAGATCCTTTAGACGTTATTAAAATACACACTCCTTCAGAATTATACGCCACCGTAATACACCCTCAGATAGAGGTAAAAACATCCGATGCCAGACAAATATTAAAAAAGAGTGTTCCTTTAAAAACGGCGATCAAACAATGGGGAAATATTGGAGGATTGATCAGCGGTTTGTACACCGAAGACTACGATTTAATAAGCCGATCTTTAAAAGACCATATTGTAGAACCCATTCGTTCTATCTTGATTCCAGCTTTTGATGCTGTCAAAAAAGAAAGTGTAAAAGCAGGAGCGCTCGGGGCGGGAATTTCTGGCTCAGGACCCTCAATATTTGCTTTAAGTAAAGGATTGGAAATAGCTAAAAATGTGGGAGATAGCATGAAATCAGTATATAATAAGGTAGGCATTGAATACGAGGTACATATCTCTAAAATAAATACAGGAGGTATTCAAATAATCTCAAAATAAAAACCAGAACAAACAACTGAAAAATCGTAAAAATCTACTATTTCTTAACTGATTCATAAACAACAAGCATGAACTATTTTAGTTTAAATAAAAAAGCACCTAACACCTCTTTTCAAGATGCCGTTATAAGGGGATTGGCTCCTGACAAAGGACTCTACTACCCGAGTACCATCAAGCCCTTGACTGATGAATTCATCAAAAATATAGAAGAATACAGCAACGAAGAAATTGCATTTAGAACCATTGAACAGTTTGTCGGAAATGAGATTCCAGAACAAGCGCTTAAAACCATCATCAAAGAGACTCTTTGTTTTGATTTTCCAGTAGTAGATATAGAAGAAAACATCGCTGCACTTGAACTCTATCACGGACCTACTATGGCCTTTAAGGATGTCGGCGCCCGATTTATGGCACGTTGTCTTGGCTATTTTAACAGTAAAACCAAAAGAAAAGAAAAAGTGACCGTTCTTGTCGCAACCTCTGGCGATACTGGCGGTGCTGTTGCCAGTGGTTTTTTAGGGGTCGAAGGAGTTGAGGTTATCATCTTATACCCAAGTGGAAAAGTAAGTGATATACAAGAAAAACAACTGACAACCCTTGGTAAAAACATCAAGGCACTAGAAGTCAACGGTACATTTGACGACTGTCAAACGATGGTCAAACGCGCTTTTTTAGATGCTGACCTAACAAAAACACTTAAGCTAACCTCTGCAAACTCTATAAATATTGCCCGTTGGTTACCACAAATGTTTTATTTTTTCTTTGCCTATAAACAACTCAAAAATAAAAATAAAAAACTAGTGTTTTCCGTGCCTAGTGGGAACTTTGGAAATATTTGTGCAGGTATGATGGCGCAAAAACTCGGCTTACCTATCAACCACTTTATCACCGGAACCAATGCCAACAAAGTTGTTCCAACATACTTAAAATCAGGAATATACGACCCTAAACCATCTGTGCAAACTATCTCTAACGCCATGGATGTGGGCGATCCAAGTAATTTTATCAGAATTGAAGAACTACACGACAATAATCTTGCTAAATTACAGACAAATTTAAGTGGATTCAGTTATTCAGATGAAGAAACAACTGCGGCCATGGGGCATCTTGCAAAAAAACACAACTATATTGCTGAACCTCACGGTGCAATTGGTTATTTGGCCTTAAAAAATTATTTAAAATCAAACAAAGACGTTCAGGGAATCTTTTTGGAAACGGCTCATCCTGTAAAATTTCTAGATGTTTTATACCCAGGAATTGCTGAAAATATAGATATTCCAAAACAGATAAAGGCAGTCATTGATTTGGAAAAAGTAGCGACAAAAATTTCCAATTACAACGAATTAAAAGCATTCTTAAAAAACACCTGATAAAATGAAAGAACTTCAATTGGGGTGTATACACAAAAAATTAGGCGCAAAAATGGTCCCTTTCGCTGGTTTTAATATGCCTGTTCAATACGAAGGTGTCAATATAGAACACAAAGCTGTGAGAAGTGCTGTAGGTGTATTTGACGTGTCTCATATGGGTGAATTTATTTTAGAAGGCCCAAACGCTGAAAAATTGGTTCAGAAAGTGAGTTCTAACGATGTCTCAAAACTCAGGCCCGGACAAGCCCAATACAGTTGTCTGCCAAATGAAACTGGTGGTATCATCGACGATTTAATTGTATATAAAATGGAGGACACTCGTTTTTTATTGGTCGTTAATGCTGCAAATATTCAAAAAGATTGGAATTGGATATCAAACCAGAACGATTTGGGGGTTACAATGAAAAATGTGTCAGAAGAATATGCGCTTTTAGCTATTCAAGGTCCTAAAACCATACAAGCCATACAAAGCCTAACCCCTATCAACTTAAATAATATTCCTCTTTACAGTTTTAAAATTGGTGAATTTGCAGGTTGCTCAGATGTGATCATATCTGCTACAGGCTATACGGGATCAGGAGGTTTTGAAATATACTGTAAAAACGATGAGGTTGAACAAATTTGGAGTCAAGTTTTTAAAGCCGGTGCTATATATGACATCAAACCTATCGGACTCGCCGCCCGAGACACCTTACGCTTAGAAATGGGTTATTGCTTATATGGAAATGACCTTAATGACAACACTTCCCCTATTGAGGCTGGACTTTCCTGGATTACTAAATTTGACAAAGAATTTACCAATAGCAAAGCACTTAAAATTCAAAAAGAAAAAGGGGTCACTAAAAAACTTGTCGGTTTTGAATTAATTGACAAAGGCATTCCTCGTAAAGATTACGATATTACCGATCGTAAAGGTCAAAACATTGGAATTGTAAGCTCAGGAACAATGGGACCTTCTGTTAACAAAGGAATTGGAATGGGTTATGTGTCAGTAGAAAATACGAAAATCGGTTCCGAAATTTACATTAGAGTTCGAAAACGACTTTTAAAAGCGATTGTCGTAAAACTACCTTTTTACAAAATAGATGCATAAGTATTTTAAATACTTCCGTTAATTGCTTTAAAACCTAAAGATTCTTCTATTTTTCTTAAACTACCTAATTCTGTAGCAGTTACTAAAGCTAAAGAAACTCCCTTTTTACCAGCTCTTGCTGTTCTTCCGCTTCTATGCGTATAATATTCCAATTGTTCTGGCAATTGATAATGAATTACAAAAGCTAAATCTCTTACATCTATACCTCGTGCAGCTACATCTGTTGCTATTAAAATTTGCGTGTATTCTTTTTTAAAGGAACGCATTACTTTATCTCGATCACGTTGTCCCATTTCACCTTCCAAAGCGGCTACAGAAAACCCTTCTTCTTTTAAATAACTAGCTAAGTTTTGAACACCCACTCTCGTTTTACAAAAAACAATTCCTCTAGCGGTTGAATGAACTTCTAAAAACGAAACCAAAGCATTGAATTTCTCTTTTCCATTGACCAATACATATTGATGAGTAATGTTTTTATTTACCAACTCACCAGCATCTACCATTACTTTTACAGCATCTGGAGCCATATATGTACTTATCATTCGCTGAATTTCTTCTGGCATGGTGGCAGAGAACAACCAGGTGTTTCGGGTTCCGTTCGTGTAATTTAAAATCCTGTTTAAATCTTGCTTAAAGCCCATACTCAACATTTCATCTGCCTCATCTAATACAATTGTTTTGATCTTTGTCAAATCTAAGGCAGCCCTTTCAATCAGATCTACCAGCCTACCCGGAGTCGCTATAACCAAATGTGTGGGTCTTTTTAAATTGTTAATTTGAATGTCTATTTTTACCCCTCCATAAACTTCTTCAGAAAAGATTTTTATAGGTAAGTATTTTGTCAACTTAAATAACTGCTTTTTTATTTGCTGAACCAATTCACGTGTCGGTGATAAGATCAAGGCCTGGATTTCATCTTTACTAGGATCAATTCCCTGTAATATTGGCAAACCAAAAGCAGCAGTTTTACCAGTACCTGTTTGCGCCAATCCAATAAAGTCTGTTTTGGAATTCAGCAAAATTGGAATCGCTTTTACCTGAATTTCTGTAGGAACAATGAGTTGATTTTCTCGCAGCGCTCCTTGAAAGTCTTTGGAGACTCCTAAACCTGAAAATGTAGTCAAAATAAATGTCTTTAAATTAAAACTTATATGTTTGTTTCCAACTTAATATAATCCAAGAAATCTCTTTTAACATCCGTATCTTTAAATACCCCTCCGTATTCAGAGGTCACCGTACTACTCTCAATATCTTTGATTCCTCTTGAATTTACACACAAGTGCTTGGCATCGATCACACAAGCCACATCTTCAGTACCCAAAGCTTCTTGTAACGCTTGGACAATTTGTATGGTAAGACGTTCTTGAACTTGAGGACGTTTTGCAAAATGATCTACAATTCGATTCATTTTAGACAGACCGATTACCTTTCCTTTAGAAATATATGCCACATGTGCCCTACCAATAATTGGAAGCAAATGATGCTCACAAGTAGAATACAAAACGATATTTTTCTCTACCAGCATTTCACCGTACTTATAATTGTTTCGAAAAGTAGAAAGTTTTGGTTTATTATCTGGATTTAAACCTGAAAACAACTCCTTTACAAAGGCTTCAGCCACTCTTTTAGGGGTGCCTTGCAGGCTATCATCGGTCAAATCCATACCAAGGGTATTTAAAATATCCCTGACATTGTCTTGAATTCGCTCAACTTTTTCAGCATCAGTCAACTTAAACGCATCTTGACGTAAGGGGGTTGAGGCAGAGGTTCCTATGTGATTCTCTCCTATTTCATCGATATTTTCGGAATTAATTCCATTATTATTACTAGTCTCAAACATATATAAAACCTTTATAATACAAATTTACGAATTAATCAGCACTTGAAACAATTCTTTTAGATTACATTCTTGTTGTGATCCATCATTCATGTTTTTAAGCGTAAATGTATTCGCTTCTATTTCTTTATCACCTACCATCACTACAAAAGGAATTCTCCTCTTATCAGCGTAGTTGAGTTGTTTTTTTAATTTTACTGCATCTGGATATAATTCAACACTAAGCCCCTGACTTCTCAAATAGCTAATTGCCTTTAAAGCGTATAAAGCCTCTTTATCACCAAAATTAACAAAGATAAGCTTAGGCTTATCTTCTTCAAATCCAGCAAACAAGCTCAATTCTTCTAAAACCAAACAAATGCGATCTAGTCCAAATGAAATTCCTACACCACTCATGTTTTTTAGACCAAAAATACCTGTCAAATCATCGTAACGACCTCCTCCTCCAATAGAACCTATCTCAACTTCTTTTGGAGCAGCTACTTCAAAAATAGCTCCTGTATAATAATTCAAACCTCTTGCCAAGCTTATATCCAATTCTAAATTAGCCGTTTCTAAGCCTAAAACTTCTGTGTTCTCTATTACAAACTTTAACTCTTTAACACCTTGCAACCCTTCCTCAGAAGCTACTAACATATTTTCTAACTGCAGTAGTTTTTCTGTATTTGTTCCTGTAAGTGAAAACAAAGGAGCCGCTTTTTGGACAGCCTCTTCCGAAATACCTTTTTTAAACATTTCTTTGTACACTCCTTCAGCACCTATTTTATCCAACTTATCTAAGGCAACCGTAAAATCAATTAATTTGTCCTTAACTCCAATAATTTCTGCAATTCCAATCAGTATTTTTCTATTATTTAATTTAATGGTCGTGCCCTTGATATCTAGCTTCGTAAATACACGATCATAGAGTTGTATAAACTCGACTTCCTGCCACAGAGAATCACTCCCTACTACATCTGCATCACATTGATAAAATTCTCTAAAACGCCCTTTTTGAGGTCGATCAGCCCTCCAAACAGGCTGGATTTGATAGCGTTTAAAAGGAAAAGTAATGTCGTTTTGATGTTGGACCACATATCTGGCAAAGGGTACCGTCAAATCATAACGCAGGGCCTTTTCTGAAATTTTTGACGAAATTTTTGAACTATCTCTAGAAACCAACAGCGCCTCATCAACTTTATTTAAATAATCTCCTGAATTTAAGATCTTAAAAATCAGGCGATCTCCTTCATCTCCATATTTACCCAATAAGGTAGAAGATTTCTCAAACGAAGGGGTTTCTATGGGCTGAAAACCAAAAGATCTAAAAACCTCTTGAATGGTATCAAAAACATAGTTGCGCTTTGCCAATTCAACGGGTGAAAAATCTCTGGTTCCTTTTGGAAGGCTCGGTTTTTGTGACATAATAATTATACACTACAAATATCAAGAAAAAATAGCTTAAAACCTAAGTACTGATCATAAGGAGCTACTGCACATCAATATTACATATTTTTTAACTCACTGACGAGTTCTGTAAGTGCTGATTTTGCATCTCCAAAGAGCATAGAGGTCTTAGCGTTGTAAAACAACTCATTTTCAATCCCTGCATACCCAGCATTCATAGTTCTTTTGTTAACAATAATATGTTTTGCGTTCTCTACATCTAAAATAGGCATTCCATATATAGGACTTGCTGGATTGTTATGAGCAGCTGGGTTGACAACATCGTTGGCTCCTACCACTAATACCACATCTGCATTGGTGAATTGAGGATTAATATCATCCATCTCTACCAGCAAACTATAGTCTACATTTGACTCTGCTAACAATACGTTCATATGTCCCGGCATACGACCTGCCACAGGGTGAATGGCATACTTTACCTGTACTCCTTTTTCTACTAACAATTCTTCCAATTCGTGAATCACATGTTGTGCTTGTGCCACTGCCAAACCATATCCTGGTACTATAATAACGTTTGAGGCGTAATTCATCATAATGGCCGCATCACTTGGATTGGTACTTTTAATAGTTCCTAAATCTTTATTACCTACATCTGCTGCTGAAGCACCCGCCCCAAAAGCACCAAAAATGACAGATCCCAGCTTTCTGTTCATCGCTTTACACATGGCAACTGTTAAAATAATCCCTGCAGAACCTACCAAAATTCCACCGACCAACATCACCTTATTATCGTATAAGATTCCGGTAATAGCTGCCGCAATACCTGTAAGTGAATTCAAAAGCGAAATGACCACAGGCATATCTGCACCACCAATGGGCAATACAAACAAAATACCGTAAATCAAACCTGCTGCTAAGAGTGCATAAACTGAAATTTGACTATAATCACCAGTATAAACAACACATACAGCATAAGCCAAAGTCGCTAAAAAGAACAAATTGTTTACAATATTATATTGTGGTATTTTCACTACACTCTTTAGAGAACCATTTAATTTCCCCCAAGCAATCAAACTTCCAGAAAAGGTAACGGCACCTATAATTACACCCGAAACTATCGTGGAAACTATCGTAGATTCAGTAGCAGACGTTATATTTCCAAATTCAACCAATCCGATTAAAGCAGCACTCGCCCCTCCAAAACCATTAAACAAAGAAACCAATTCTGGCATTTTTGTCATTTCAACCCTGACAGAAATCAACCAACCAATACCCCCTCCAAGTAAAAGAGCCAAACCAATCAAGCTATAAATTAAAACAGGCACCTCTTGTTTATATAAGAATAAGGTTCCTAAAATAGCGAGTACCATCCCAGTTGCGGCAATTAAATTCCCCCTTTTTGCAGTTTCCGGATGCCCGAGCATTTTTAAACCTACAACAAATGCCACAGTAGCGATTAAATATATAATACTTAATAGTAAAGTCATGATCTTTATTTTTTCTTTTTAAACATTTCTAACATTCTGTTGGTTACCGCAAAACCACCAACCACGTTGATAATTCCCAAGACTACCGCTACAAAACCCAAGGCTAAAGCGATGTAATTATCTTCTTCTGCACTAAGCATTACGATAATAGCCCCTACAATAACAACCCCACTTAAGGCATTTGCACCCGACATTAAAGGGGTATGTAATACCGCTGGAATACTTTTTATAACTTCAATTCCAACAAATATCGCTAGAATAAGAACATAAGTCATTTCAAGATTTTTATTTATAAATTCAATCAGCTCATTCATAATTTATAGGTTTTCATTTTTTCTTATGGTTCCGTCTTTTACAATCAATGTTTGGTCCGTAATCTCTTCATCTACATTCCAAACAAATTTGGTTTCCTCAGTAAGATGCATAATAAAATTATAGATGTTTTTGGCGTAGAGCTCACTGGCATTTGTTGAAACACTCACAGGAGCAATACTTGTTCCAATCACTTTTACGCCATTTGTGACAATCGTTTTATTCAACTCACTAAACTCGCAATTTCCACCTTGAGCAGCTGCTAAATCAACAATTACAGCACCATTTTTCATTTGAGAAACCTGTTCTTTTGTAATTAAAACAGGGGCTTTTCTTCCCGGAATATTCGCTGTAGTAATGACCAAATCTGCTTGAAACAAAGAGGAATTAACAGCTTCTTTCTGTCTACGAGCAAAATCTTCTGAAGCTTCTTTTGCATAACCTCCTTCAGATTCTTCTCCTTCATTATCAACAGAAATGAATTTGGCGCCTAAAGATTCTGCCTGCTCTTTAGTTTCAGTTCTAATATCTGTAGCCTCTACGACTGCCCCCAATCGTTTGGCAGTTGCAATGGCTTGTAATCCCGCTACTCCAACTCCGTAAATCAATACCTTAGAAGGGGTAATGGTTCCTGCTGCCGTCATCATTAATGGAAAAATCTTTGTTATTTCATTCGCTCCTAAGATTACTGCTTTATAACCTGCTAAATTGCTTTGAGAACTCAGAACATCCATGTCTTGGGCCCTAGATATTCTCGGAATGGCATCCATTGAAAAAACACTGGCCTCTTTAGTAGCAATTTCTTTAACAAGTTCAGGGTTTGATTTGTGATACAGTTGACTTATTAAAACTTGACCTTTAGTAACTAATTTTAAATCATCTATCTGAAACGGATTAATTTGAATGAGAACTTCTGATTCTTTAAAAACCACCGCTCTTTCTTTTATCACAGCACCCGCATCTGTAAAATCTGAATCTTTAAAAGAAGAACCTGCTCCTGCGCCTTCTTCTATAAAAATATCAAATCCTTTCGCAATCAATTGCTCAGTAATTCTCGGAGATAAAGCAACTCTATTTTCTCCTTCTTGGCGTTCCTTTAAAATGCCTATTTTCATATCTTCCTTATTTTTATTTTATTTTTACTAAAATTCAAAATATTTATTACGATTTCTACCATTATTTAAAAAAAGAAAACTAGCAAACTGCTAGTTGATAAATCCTGATCAATTACGACTAATTTAAGAAAAATAATACATCTGCTAACAAAATTATCATTTTCTTTTTTACAATGTTGCAAAAATAATTAAAAAAAATAACTTATAGTCCAAAGGCTAAAAAAACCAAGCCCAGACTTAGACTAGAACTTCTTGAACCTTATCAGCAGCTTCTTGAAATTCAGTAGCAGAGATAATTTTCATACCACTGTTATCAATTAAATTTTTAGCCTCCAAAGCATTGGTGCCTTGTAAACGCAATATGATTGGCACATTAATAGCATCTCCCATATTTGTATATGCATCTACAACTCCTTGTGCAACCCTATCACAACGAACAATTCCTCCAAAAATATTTACCAAAATAGCTTTGACATTTGGATCTTTTAAAATGATTCTAAAAGCAGTCTCTACTCTTTTTGCATCAGCAGTACCTCCTACATCTAAAAAATTAGCGGGTTCTCCTCCTGCCTGCTTAATCAGATCCATCGTTCCCATAGCCAAACCAGCTCCATTTACCATGCATCCAACATTTCCGTCCAAATCTACATAATTTAAACCTGCAGCTTTTGCTTCAACTTCTATAGGGTTTTCCTCCCTAACATCCCGCATTTCCAAATAGTCTTTATGACGATATAAGGCGTTTTCATCTAAAGATACTTTTGCATCCACAGCAATTACCTTATTATCAGAGGTTTTTAATACAGGATTAATCTCAAACATAGAAGAATCCGACTTTTCATAAGCAGTATATAAGGCTGTAACAAATTTTGTCATTTCTTTAAAAGCAGTCCCCTCCAAACCTAAATTAAAAGCAATTTTACGAGCTTGAAAAGGTAAGATCCCCAATGAAGGATCTATTTCTTCAGTAAAGATCAAATGAGGAGTTTCTTCCGCCACAGTTTCAATATCCATCCCTCCTTCCGTAGAATACATAACCATATTTCTTCCTGTTGCTCTGTTTAACAAAACGGAAATATAAAATTCTTCAGGCTCACTTTCTCCAGGATAATAGACATCTTCAGCAATCAAAACTTGATTTACCAACTTTCCTTCTGCCGAAGTTTGTGGGGTAACCAAACGCATCCCTATAATCGTATCTGATATATTTTTAACTTCTTCTAAATTTTTGGCCAATTTAACCCCTCCTCCTTTACCTCGTCCACCAGCGTGAACCTGGGCTTTTACTACATACCAGCTCGTTCCTGTTTGTTCTGTCAAATTTTTAGCCGCTATTACAGCCTCTTCTGAAGTTTGAGCTACAATTCCTCGCTGTATTCTAACACCAAAACTATTTAAAATTTCTTTTCCTTGATATTCGTGTAAATTCATCTGTAACGTTTAAAAATAAATCGGAACAAAAGTAACAATCAATTTTAGAATAGCACTTATTTCACTAATAAAAAATAATTATTTATACTTTGATTTGTGCTTTCCTATATTTAACCTGACTTCTTTTATGAAGAAAGCTAAAAAATAAGATTATTTTTAAGGCTTTTTTAATACATTCGTAAACTCCAAGCAAAGAAAAATGATCAAAGCAGAAAATATTCATAAATTCTACGGCACTTTAGAAGTTTTAAAAGGCATCAATCTACACATCCAGAAAGGAGAAGTTGTTGCTGTGACAGGACCCTCTGGAACTGGCAAAACGACCCTACTTCAAATTTTAGGAACATTGGATCAACCCTCAAAAAACACCCCGTATTCTCTCAAAATTAACGGCATTTCTTTAAAAGATATTTCTGACAAAAAACTTTCTAAATTTAGAAATAAGAATATTGGCTTTATCTTTCAGTTTCATCAATTACTTCCTGAATTCAGTGCCTTGGAAAATGTTTGTATTCCCGCATTTATAGCTAAAAAAAACAGGAGAAAAACAGAAGAAAAAGCTATTAAATTGCTCAATTACTTAGGTTTGGCAGAACGTTTACATCACAAGCCCAATGAACTTTCTGGAGGAGAACAACAAAGAGTTGCTGTTGCACGTGCTTTGATTAATGATCCTGCCGTTATCTTTGCTGATGAACCTAGTGGAAATCTAGACTCAAATGCAGCTGAAAACCTACACCATCTATTTTTAAAATTACGCAAAGAATTCGGACAAACCTTTGTAATTGTAACCCATAACAAAGAGCTTGCTAAAATGGCTGACCGTATTATAGAAATGAAAGATGGGAAAATTTTAGCCGTTTAGTCAATAAAAATCACAAGGAATTTCACAAAATAATTTGCATTTAAATTTCTTTGCGTATCTTTGACAAATCTTATGAAGCAATGCAGTTGAAGTATTTTAAGTCTTTACGCTTTTCTAGACTACCCGTTCAAGCGACTATTGCTACTTTATTTAATTTTCACAAACTATTAAAAACACTCAAAAAATTCTTTTTACAAAGAGTTTCTAGCTATTTACGCGAAAAAACGTCTCTTGTAAAGCACCAAACCTTATGAATATTTTAATAAAATCTGCGAATATTATCGATAAAAAAAGTCCCTTTCACCAACAGGTAAAGGACCTTTTAATAAAAGAAGATCAAATTGTTGAAATTGCAGATGTTATTTCTCTTCCAAAAAACACTAAAGAAATAAACCTAGAGAATTTACACATATCTAATGGATGGTTTGACACAAGTGTTTCTTTTGGTGAACCCGGATATGAAGAAAGAGAAACCATAGAAAACGGACTAGAAGTAGCTGCAAAAAGTGGTTTTACTGACGTGGCTGTAAACTCAAACAACACTCCTTATACAGATACGAAATCTGCGGTATCATTCCTTTTAAGTCAAAGCAGACATAAAGCGACAGACTTATATCCTATCGCCAACCTAACACGACAAAGTGAAGGATTTGAAATGGCTGAATTGTACGATATGAAAAACGCGGGGGCTATTGCTTTTGGAGACTATAACAAAAGTATCACGAATGATAATTTGATGAAATTAGCACTTCTGTACGCACAAAATTTTAAAGGACTCGTACTTAGCTTTCCTCTCAACACAGCTATTGCAGCTGATGGAATGGCAAACGAAAGCGAAAACAGTACGAGATTGGGTTTAAAAGGCATGCCAAATCTCGCAGAAGAATTGCAAATATCAAGAGACTTATTTTTACTAGAGTACACAGGCGGAAAACTACATATCCCATCTATTAGTACCGCAAAATCTGTCGCCCTAATACGTGAAGCAAAAAGAAAAAACTTACAGGTTACTTGCAGTGTTACAGCCCACCATCTACTCCTCACAGATACAGAACTCGAGAGCTTTAATGGGAATGTAAAAGTGCTCCCTCCACTGCGAACCAAGACAGATATCAAAGCCCTCCTAAAAGGAATAAAAGATGGAACGATAGACTGTATAACTTCTGACCACAACCCCATTGATATTGAACATAAAAAAGTAGAATTTAACAATGCCAAATACGGAACTATTGGCCTTGAAAACCTCTTTGCTAGTTTGCATACAATTTTAGATACAGAAACCATCATCGACAAATTAACGACAAAACCAAGAGAAATCTTTGGCCTGGAAGAAAACATTATCGATGTCGGAAACAAAGCCTGCCTCTCTTTATTCAACCCAGATAAAACAGGAATATTCACAGAAAGTGACATTTTATCAACTTCAAAAAATGCCATTTTTCTAGATAAAAAAATAAAAGGTGAAGTATATGGAATTTACACAAACAACCAATTGGTTATAAAGTAACAATTCTTATATTAAAAAAAGATCTAAAATATTCTCAAATACTTCAGCTGATGACGACGACACTAACATATGTTGAAAGACCCCCCCAAATTAAAACCAACAAGAAAGCCCCTCTTTTAATCTTATTGCATGGCTATGGGAGTAATGAAATGGATCTGTATTCCTTTGCTGAAGAATTGCCAGACAGTTTGCATATCATAAGTGTACGTGCGCCTTATGAATTAGGTTTTGGAAGTTTTGCTTGGTACGCCATCAATTTTGACGAAGATCAAAATAAATTTTCTGACCTAGAAGAAGCAAAGGCATCCTTAACAAAAATTTCATCATTTGTAGATGAGATCATTAAAACTAAAAATATTGATCAAACAAATATCTTCCTTTTAGGCTTTAGCCAAGGAGCTATTTTAAGCTATGGACTCTCCCTCAACACTGACAAAATACACCATGTGATTGCGCTTAGTGGTTATTTAAATGAAGACCTCTTAAAAAACAACATCAACACCGCCTCAGATTATTTTATTTCTCACGGAAACTCGGACCCAGTCATACCTATAGAATGGGCTAAAAAGGCCCCTTTATTCTTAAATGAAAAAGGAATTAAAAATCAGTTTAGAGAATATCCTGTAGGACACGGAGTACATCCTCAAAATTTTTATGACTTTAAACTCTGGATAGAAGATAGAATTTCTCAAATTAAACCTTATAATAAAGATCTTACTTCCAAACCATCATAACCCAAAAAAACATTTTTAGGAAGCAACTTTGAAATTTCTTTATGAAACCCTAAACGATGACTTATATGAGTTAGATAAGCCCTCTTAGGCTGTATTTCAGCAATAAAACTCAGCGCTTCCTCTAGATTAAAATGAGTTGGATGGGGGGCCATACGCAAAGCACTCACTACCAAAACATCTAAATTGCTCAATTTTAACTTTTCTGAACAATCCATTGATTTTATATCTGTTAGGTAGGCAATATTTCCAAAACGGTAACCAAATATTTCCAAATCTCCATGTTTTATAGCTATAGGACAAATTGACAACCCATCTAATGTAAAAGAATTTTTATCAATAATATTCCCTTTCACCTGAGCCGCTCCTGGATAACGATCTTCTTTTTTAAAAATATAATCATAACGCCTCTTTAAAGCGTCCATAACCCGCCTTTGTGCGTAAATGGGCATAGGGCCATTTTGATAACAAAAAGGACGAATATCGTCTAAACCCGCAATGTGATCTGCATGCTCATGACTAAAAAAAATACCGTTGATGTTTTTTATTTTAGCGCGCAAAATTTGATATCTGAAATCGGGTCCACAATCTATTAAATAAGCGACATCGGACCAGGAAATCAAAACAGAAGAACGCAACCTTTTGTCTTTTTTATCTGTAGACAAATTGACTGGTTCATCAGATAAAATCATAGGAACACCCTGAGAAGTACCTGTTCCTAAAAATGTGATTTTTATCGATTTTTCCATCTTTAAAGCTCAAAATTAATTGCGAAAAATAAGAACAAAAATAAGATTATTTTACCAATAATAAAGTCACTTCAAATCAATTTAAACAAAAATATTTACGATACTTTTTATAAAGTAAGCCCTTTATAAAAACAGTTGTCTGCTTTTTTATATCTTTGAAATGAGCATAAACAAACTACATTATTTTACAAATGAGTTCGATAAAAGTAATTGTAACCGGAGGTACTATAGACAAAGAATACAATGAAATCAGTGGATCATTGTATTTTAAAAAAACACAAATATTTGAGATGCTGGCACTGAGTCGACTTAACTTAGATACTGATATCGAAGAATTAATGCTCGTTGACAGTTTGGAGATGAACACTTCTCAAAGAGAAAAAATCTCAGAAAGTTGTCTGCGTACAAAATCTAATAAAATTGTTATCACCCATGGCACAGATACCATGGTTACAACAGCCCGTTTTTTAGCTGATAAAAACATTGATAAAACCGTCGTACTGACTGGGGCAATGGTCCCCTATAAACTTGGGAGATCAGATGGATCTTTTAATTTGGGCAACGCCTTGGCTTTTGTACAAACAATGCCTTCCGGTGTTTATATTTGTATGAACGGACAGATCTTTAACTGGAATAATGTTACAAAGAACAAAGATCTTGGAAAATTTGAAACCTTGGACCCTCCTTCAACCGACCTCCTCTAAAAACTTACAAAACCTGTTTTCTTGTTACTTTTTTATAAAAAAGTCAACAATTAACTTTTTATACTGTTTTATCAAGACAAAATTAAAAATAATCTTTAAAATTTTGATTGTTATTCCTTAGACTACTCTTTTTGTTTATTTTTGCTACAAACTAATTTAAATTGAAATACTTTACGCTTCTTTTTGTTTTCTTTCTTTCAAACACTTGTTTTTCACAAGCTAAAAAGATTCAAATTTTAAATTCTGAACAAACCTATAAAAACGAAACGGACTATCCTGGAGCCATCATCCTTAACGGCAACGTAAAAGTAAGTCATAAAGGAATTGTTCTAAACTGTAACAAGGCCCTGTATTATCGAAAAAAAAATCTCTTACACGCTTATGGAAATATTCTCATAAACCAAGGAGACACCATTAAACAAAAAAGTGACTATACCCACTATAATGGTAATACCTCAAAGATTGTTTCATGGGGAAAAGTGGTATTGACGGACCCGAATATAACCCTCAAAACAGACACCCTACACTTTGATAGAGTATCACAAGAATTGTATTATAATTGTTATGCTACTATTAAAGATGACAAAAATCAACTTCGAAGTAAAAATGGCACCTACTTTACTGAGCAAAAAAAGTTTAGCGCAACAAAGCAGGTTGTTATAGAGAACAGCGAAGATAAAATGGTGTCAAACCACGTCGATTACTTTACAGAAAACAAACAGGTTTATTTCTACGGCCCCTCAACCATTACCACTAAAGAAAGTATTTCTTTTGCAGAAAAAGGATTTTACGATACTGAAAATAAGATTTCTAAATTAATTTATAATTCAAAAATAAAATACGACAATCGAACTATTGAAGGAGACTTAATTTATAGTGATAAAAACAAAGAATTTACTTCAAGTACAGGAAATATTATTATAACAGATTCTATCAACAACTCAATCATTAAAGGGGGCCACGCTGAATTTTACAAATTACACGATTCCGTAATTGTGGTTGATAAACCTGTCGCAATTTCAATTGTAGAAAAAGACTCTATGTTTATACACGGAGACACCTTATTAATTACTGGCAAAAAAAAAGAACGAATTATCAGGGCTTACCACCATGTTAAAATTTTTAAAACAGATTTAAGAGGAAAGTGCGATTCTTTATATTCTGACCAAAAATCAGGCTTTACAAAACTCTTTAGTAAGCCCGTATTGTGGTTCGGTGAAAACCAAATTACAGGAGATCACATTCAATTACTTTCAGACACAAAAACTTCTATGTTAGACTCTTTGTTTATAGAAAAAAATGCCTTCATCATTCAAAAAGATTCTGCAGGATTCAACCAAATAAAAGGGAAAAACATGTTTGGAAAATTTAAAGAAAATAAACTCCATAGCTTGTTGACAAAAGGAAACGGTGAAGTCATTAATTATGTGAGAGATGAAGAAAAAAACTTAATTGCCATTCTAAAAATGACCTGTAGTAATATCTTATTTGAACTCAGCAAAAACAGTATTGACAGTATTCGTTTTTTAAAAAACCCAGAAGGAAAAACATATCCTCCTTCTCAATTTCCAGAAGAAAAAAGAACCTTAAAAGGATTTCTTTGGAGAGGAGCAGAAAAACCTCTTAAAAAAGATGATATTTTTATTCATGATAAACAAATGCAGTCATCCATTGTATTTTAAAACCAAAGATGAAAACGGATTTTTTTAAATATCAAGCACAAACTACTTCCCATCCCCTGGGAATAGAAATTTCTCATGCAAAAGGGTCCTATATCTACGATAGATCAAAAAAAGCCTACTTAGACTTTGTGGCTGGCGTTTCAGCAAATAGCTTAGGACATAATCATCCAAAAGTAAATAAAGCCATAAAAGATCAGGTAGACGCCTATACGCATGTGATGGTATACGGTGAATTTATCCAAAAGACATCTGTAGAACTTTGTAAGTTACTAGCGTTTCACTTACCTGAATCTCTTTCTACAACATATTTAACAAATTCAGGTACAGAAGCCACAGAAGGGGCCATAAAATTAGCAAAACGTGCTACGGGAAGAACTGAATTTATTTCCTGTAAAAATTCTTACCACGGAAATACCCAAGGAGCCATGAGTGTTTCTGGTGCCGAAGCTCAAAATAGTGCCTATAGACCTTTGATTCCTGGTGTACGGTTTATAAAATACAATAAGGCAGAAGACCTAGATCAGATTACAGAAAAAACAGCTGCTATTATCCTCGAAACAATACAGGGAGGCGCCGGATTTATTTGCCCAAAAGACAATTACCTACAAAAAGTACAAAAACGTTGTAAAGAAGTCGGAGCCCTATTAATCCTAGATGAAATTCAATCTGGCATTGGGCGTACAGGAAAACTCTTTGGTTTTCAAAACTACGGAATTACTCCAGATATTTTGATTACAGGAAAAGGACTAGGTGGTGGAATGCCTATCGGCGCATTTATATCTTCTAAAAATTTAATGAGTTGCTTAAAACAAAACCCCCAATTAGGTCATATCACAACCTTTGGTGGACATCCTGTCATTGCGGCAGCTGGACTGGCAACCCTTAAAGAGATTACCATGTCAAATATCATGCTATCTTGTCTTGAAAAAGAAGCACTGATTCGATCACTCTTAATTCATCCTGCTATCAAAGAAATAAGAGGAAAAGGTTTGATGCTCGCTGCTATGGTTGAAAGTTCAGAACTTGCCAGCCAAATTATTTTAAAATGTATAGATAAAGGATTGTTATTGTTTTGGCTTTTGTTTGAAGGAAGGGCTATTCGTATCACTCCTCCCCTGACAATTTCAACTGAAGAAATTAAAAAAGGATGTAAAATTATTATGGAGGTAATCGACGAAATCCAAATTAAAAAATGATTAAATCAATTAAACAACAGAATTCATATGTCAATAAACAACCACATTTTATTTCCTGAATTACTTAAAGTAATTAAATCATTAAACTTCAATACCATTGATCAGGACCGTAAATTAATTTTACAGGCACTCATTGATTATATTCAACAAAAAACCAATGCACAAAAAGAAATCAGATTAAATTTTATTTGTACCCATAACTCCAGAAGAAGTCATTTATCACAAATATGGGCACAAACAGCAGCTGATTATTTTAAAATAGAAAGCGTAAACTGTTATTCTGGAGGCACAGAAGCTACCGCATTGTTTCCGATGATTGCAGAGACGTTAAAAAGGTCTGGATTTAAAATTAAAATACTCTCTGAAGGAAAAAATCCAATATACAGCATTAAAAACTCAAAAAACAGTCGTTCAATCATTGGATTTTCTAAAAAATACGACGATCATTTTAATCCAACATCTGAGTTTGCAGCAATTCTCACCTGCTCTCAAGCTGACAAAGACTGTCCTTTTATAACAGGAGCTGAAAAACGAATTCCAATTCCTTTTGAAGACCCAAAACAATTTGACAATAACTCGCTACAGAAAGAAAAGTATCAGGAAAGAAGTTTGCAAATTGCAACAGAACTATTTTATGTATTCTCAAAAATTAAATGATTACACCTCTTAATTCCTAAAATGTAAACGTGTGAAAAAAAAATTAAGCTTTTTAGACAATTACCTGAGCCTATGGATTCTTAGCGCCATGGCCATAGGTGTAGGAATCGGTTATTTTATTCCTGAATTCCCACTAATCATCGAATCATTTAGTACTGGAACTACGAATATACCCATCGCTATAGGGTTAATACTAATGATGTATCCTCCACTAGCAAAGGTTAATTACAAGCTTCTGCCAAAAGTATTTAAAAACTTTAAAATCCTGAGTATTTCACTAGTATTAAACTGGATTATTGGCCCTGTTTTAATGTTTGTTTTAGCCTTAATCTTTTTACAAGATTATCCTGAATATATGATCGGATTAATCTTAATAGGATTGGCAAGATGTATCGCAATGGTATTGGTCTGGAATGATCTAGCAGAAGGAAGTAATGAATACAGTGCCGGATTGGTAGCCTTAAACAGTATATTTCAAGTTTTTACCTATAGCTTTTACGCTTGGTTATTTATCACTGTACTTCCTCCATATTTTGGTTTTAAAGGAGCAATCGTCGATATTTCTATTATAACAATTGCCGAAAGTGTTGCTATTTACCTAGGAATCCCCTTTATCCTCGGTATACTCAGTCGGTCTGTTTTAGTAAAAGTAAAAGGAGAAGAATGGTATACACAAAAATTTATCCCAAGTATTTCTCCTATCACCTTACTTGCACTATTATTTACTATTTTGGTCATGTTTTCACTCAAAGGCGAGTTAATTGTTACAATTCCTGGAGATATTCTAATTATTGCTATACCACTACTTATTTACTTTGTATTAATGTTCTTAATAAGTTTTTTCATCAGTAAAGTAATGGGAGCTGAGTACCGCAAAAACGCAGCAATTTCATTTACAGCAGCAGGGAATAATTTTGAATTAGCCATTGCAGTTGCTATTGCTGTTTTCGGATTAAATTCCGGACAGGCCTTTGCAGGTGTTATTGGCCCCTTAATAGAAGTTCCTGCTCTGATACTCCTAGTTAAAGTATCATTTTGGCTCCGTAAAAAATACTATTAATTATAACTTAAAGAAACTGCAAACTTACAGAAGACAAATCGACAGTCTAATAGACCTAGACAACCTGTTAAAATTGCTTTTTTGCTTTTTTTTAAAAAAAAGCATATTTTATATTAATAAATAGTATCTTTGCTACCTAAAATATTTTATAAAATGAAAAATGGTACAGTAAAGTTCTTTAATGACTCTAAAGGTTTTGGATTTATTACAGACACAGAATCAGGCGAAGAGTTCTTCGTACACATCTCAGGAATAATTGATGAGATCAGAGAAGGAGACTCAGTTGAGTTTGATTTAAAAGAAGGTAGAAAAGGTATGAATGCAGTAGATGTTAAAGTAATTTAACACTAAGCAATATTTTTAAAATCTGTGAAACCTGTCATGCAAATGACAGGTTTTTTTGTACTGTTTTATCAAGACAAAAAGAAGAAAGAAATAAAATTAATAGGCGAATTCTGTTATTTTAGACCCTAAGATAAATATGGGTCGGCAAATCTATGTAGAACAATTTTTTTATTGCTTTTT
>Ga0207964_1000010_pt1 | contig 103131 bp, 107 predicted proteins | sample Knorr_S23_td_250_FD_185608 | JGI IMG/M metagenome (GOLD analysis project Ga0207964, IMG submission 185608) | Marine microbial communities from Southern Atlantic Ocean transect - Knorr_S23_td_250_ad_251m_LV_A (SPAdes) (version 2) | ecosystem: Environmental > Aquatic > Marine > Oceanic | place...
GTCTTGGAAAATATTGCCACCTAAAACACTAGGGCGTAAAATCTGTATTTCCACCCCCAATTTATTTCCTTCTACTCTAAGAAATTTTTCTGCCGCATGTTTAGATGCTTCGTAAAAGTTTCTGTATTTCGGCTCTTTGTTGTGGTAGTTGTTGTCGATCAAACCACCAATATCACCAATGCTAAAAGCAGTACTGATGTAAGTGAACTTGGTAATGTAAGATGAAAACGCTTCGAAGATGGTTTTGGTAAACTCCAGGTTCTCCTTAAAAAGGAGTTCTTTTTGCGATCGATCTGTAGTAAGGTTAACGCAGCCTGCAGAGTGAATAAAATAGTTTTTTTCTGAAGCAGATAAATAATCGGCAGGGTTTAAAAATTCAGCCGTCTCTAAAACGTTTACCTTATTTAAAATAGCACTGCTATTTTGAATAACAGCATCCGGGGCCGCCTCATTCGTCAAGATACTTTTCAGTCTTGACTTAGCCGTAACCCTACCTTTTTTACGTATTAAAAGAAAAATAGTATCTAGTTCTTCCTGCTGTAATAACCGGTAAAGAATTTGAGAGCCTAAAGTTCCCGTAACGCCTGTTAGAATGACATTCATTGGTTTCTTTTTGCAAAAGTAACCTTTATTATTCAATGCATATGATTTTGTCATTTAGCTTTATTCAATAATGAATAGAAAAGAACCAGTTATTTGCAGATTAGTCTAATTCTTCAGAAAGTAATTTGAACTCTAATCTGGGAGACATCTTTTCATAGACAATACGATACACAGATTCTGTTATGGGCATTTTTACCTGAAATTCTTTATTGATCTCCTTAATGCATTTTACCGCATAATAACCTTCGGCAATCATATTCATATCCATCTGAGCAGTTTTCACCGAATAGCCTTTACCAATGTACGTCCCAAAAGTTCTGTTACGACTAAATTTTGAATAAGCCGTTACCAACAGATCGCCTAAATACGCAGAATCTTTAATATCTCTTGTAATGGGATGTACCGTATCTACAAAGCGTTTTATTTCGCGGATTGCATTTGATACTAATACAGAAAGGTAATTATCGCCATAGCCCAATCCATGGGCAATACCTGCAGCAACTGCAACAACATTTTTTAATACGGCAGAATATTCTGTACCATAAATATCGTCGGAAGTAGTCGTTTTAATGTAGCGACATGATAGCTGATCTGCCATAAATTCGGCTACTGAAATATCTTCGCAGGCAACCGTTAAATAGGAAAGACGCTCTAAAGCCACTTCTTCGGCATGACATGGCCCTGTAATAACTCCAATTTGATTTAAAGGGACGCAGTATTCATTTTGAATGTATTCTCCAACGATTTGATTGTGTTCCGGAATGATCCCTTTAACGGCCGAGAAAAATGTTTTAGTGCTTAGGTCAATTTCCAAAGAGGATAAGGTAGAATGCAAGAACGCTGAGGGTACTGCCAATACAAGCACATCTGCTTTTTCACAAGTAGCTTTTAAGTCGCTGCTAACACGAACAACCTCTGTGTTAATACGTGCATCGCTTAAATAACGAGGATTATGTTGTGTTTCTCTAATATGCTGTGCTGCTTCTTCATTACGCATCCACCATAAGAGCTCATCCACATTATTTGCCAACATTTTTACAATAGCTGTAGCCCAACTACCACCACCTATTACCGCTATTTTTTTATCTGTACTCATTTATTTTTCTCTCAAATAAAAATCAATTTTCCCCTTAGTATCCATCAATAAAATGAAGGATTCGATAAAAGAAATGATCTGTGATTCGGCTTCAAAGTTAATCTTTTCTACATCATCACTAGGTTTGTGATAGTCATCGTGTTTCCCGGTCCAAAAATGTAAGGCAGGGATGCCGGCATAATAGAAAGGTGCGTGGTCTGAGGGCCCGTTTTCTCTTTTCTTTAATGTTAACGGAAAAGCATCACATTCAATCGCTTTCAAAGAAGATTCCCAAATTAAAGAGCTGCCGAGCCCTTCAATGGTCAAGGGCATTCCTGTTTCCATTCTACCAATCATGTCCATATTCAGAACGTAATTAACAGCACTTAGATTAAGGCTTGGGTTCAAGACAAAATATTTAGAGCCTTTGAGACCTTTTTCTTCGGCTGAGAATGCAATGAACAAGAAATTGTTTTTTTCTTTGATCGGATTGCTTTTTAAGTAATACGCTAATTCCAGTAGAGCTGCCGTACCACTAGCATTGTCATCTGCTCCATTATGGATTTCATTGGATGAAATATGGTTAACAGGATAACTTCCATAACCAAGATGATCGTAATGTGCCGTAATTACTACCGTTTGTTGTGCGCCATTATCAAGAAACCCAATGATATTATGTGCTTTTTTTGAATCTTCCTCAGAAAAAGGAAATGCTTGAATATATCCCTCAACACCTCTTGGCTGTAAGCCAATATCCTGCATTCTTTCTACAATGAAATCTCTTGCTTTAATCTCCCCAGCCGTTCCAGGTTCACGTCCTTCCATAAGGTCGCTTGCCAATATTTTGATGTCTGATTTTATTCTAGAAACAACTTCTTTGTCTATTGTAGAGCAATCTTGAGCGTTAAGCGAGTAGGATAAAAACAAGAATATAAGAAAGGTCTTTTGTTTCATTGCCAAAGATTTAACAGAATCATATCCAAAGCGCATGCCCTTGAGAACGACAGCTGATACAGAATCTCGTTCTACAAACTTCAAGCTGAGAATTAATGAATACTACTTGGTTTTAGTAAGCTCGCTTATTATTTCCTTCGACATAGTACATAAAGGCTTTGTTGACTACTTTATTACCACCTAAAGTTGGGTAATCTCCGGTGAAGTACCAGTCGCCTTTGTGATTTGGGCAGGCTTCATGGAGTCCACTGATACTCTGGAAAATGATTTCTACGTCAGTATTTATATCTTCAGGCTTCAGAAGCTCAACTATTTTAGCTGAGATTTCTTCTGCAGTAAATGGATTGTAAATTTCTTTTACACAGTTTACCACCTCTTCTTTAGGAAGTAGGGTTTGAGCTTTACATTTCTGATAAACTTCTTCAATGATTGATTCTAACCCACGTTCTTTTAGCAATGCGATGGCGGCTTTGAAGGCGATAAAATCTCCCATTCGGGCCATATCAATACCATAACAGTCTGGGTATCGTATTTGAGGGGCAGAAGAGACAATGACAATTTTTTTCGGATTCAGACGATCGAGTATTCTTAGGATACTTTTCTTTAAGGTGGTTCCTCTTACAATACTGTCATCAATCATCACCAAATTGTCTTTCTTCTCAACCTGTCCATAGGTTATGTCGTAGACGTGTCCAACGAGACTATCCCTGTTATTGTCGTCGGTGATAAAAGTTCTTAACTTGGCATCTTTGATGGTAATTTTTTCAACGCGAGGACGTACTGAGAAAATTTCTTTTATTTGGTCTGTGGTGCAGTTATTTCCAAGCTCTAGTACTCTTTTAGCTTGCTTGTCTTTGTATAAGGATTCTAAGCCTTCAACCATTCCATAGAAAGAAGTTTCGGCGGTATTAGGAATGAAAGAAAAAACAGAGTTTTTCAAATCACCTCCGATACTATCCATAACCTTGAGACTGATTAGTTTACCTAATTTTTTTCTTTCATTGTAGATATCTGCATCATTTCCTCTTGAAAAGTATATTCGTTCGAAAGAACAAGCTTTATTTTCCAAGGGTTGCGTGATTTGGTCCATGCTTATTCGACCGTCTTTTTTCACAATCAAGGCATGACCAGGAGTTATTTCTGATATGGATTCTTGCGGCACATTCATGGCAGTTTGAATCACTGCACGTTCCGATGCTACCACAACAATTTCATCGTCTTTGTAGTAAAATCCAGGACGTATTCCTGCTGGGTCTCTCAGCACAAAGGCGTCTCCATGCCCCATTAATCCACACATAACGTATCCTCCATCCCACTTTTTAGCTGAATTTACAAGCACATCTTTTACGTCAATGTGTTTGGCTAAAAATTTAGACATTTCTTGTTTGTTTGGATAGTCATCTTTATTCGCGTGATAGAGCTTATTATTTTCTTCGTCTAAAAAGTGTCCAATTTTTTCGAGAATGGTTACGGTATCTGATTTTTCTTTTGGATGCTGACCCAAGTCGATTAATTGATTGAACAATTCATCAACATTAGTCATGTTAAAGTTTCCTGCCAACACCAAGTTTCTCGTCATCCAATTGTTCTGGCGCAAGAATGGGTGACATTGCTCTATACTGTTTCCTCCGTAAGTGCCGTAGCGAAGGTGGCCTAAAAAGAGTTCGCCAGAAAAGGCTGCATTTTCTTTCAACCATTGAACATCTTGAAGTTTTTCTGGGTTCGTTTTTTCGATGTCCTCAAACTTCTTGTTGATGTATTGGAAAACGTTTTGGACCGAATTTGGTTTGTTTGATCGGTATCTGCTTATGTATCTTTTACCGGGCTCTAAGTCAAGTTTTATATTTGCTAATCCAGCTCCATCTTGGCCTCTATTTACCTGTTTCTGCATCAGTAGATACATCTTATTCAAGGCATAAAGAGAGGTGTTGTATTTTTTCTGATAATATTCTAATGGTTTTAGCAACCGTATCATCGCTATACCACACTCATGTTTTAGCTCGTCGCTCATAATCTGGACTCTAATTTTGAAGTTGCAATGTACATAAAGTTTAGTGATAATCGGCTCTAAAACTTATCGAGAAACCCCTTAAACTCGCCTTTTATACAGCCATAATTTGTTTCGTAGTTTTTTATTGTGATTAAAAAAAGTTGTATTATTGCAAAGGATTATGAAAAACAACAAAGCAAATAACTCATGGTGGATTCGATTTAGATAATCGGAGAAGCTCTGTTATGTATTAATCATATAAAAAGACTCGCTTCTCGCGGGTCTTTTTTTTGCTTAAACATACATTGTATTTTCGTAAAATAGTAACTTAAAATACTGAAAAGCATACTGAATAGGGTTGTGAATTAGGTTTCAATTATTTAGCCCGTTGAGTAATTTCACATTCACCAAAGTCAGCTTAACGACTTTTTATGTACGATGATGAAGAAACAAAAGATTTATAGCAACTGTATCAAGGTTTTAGCCGATACGATAACGCCCGTGGGAGCTTACTTGAAAATGAGAGATCATTATCCGAATGCGCTCTTACTAGAAAGTTCTGACTACCACAGTAAAGAAGACAGCTTTAGCTTTATTTGTCTTCAGCCTATGGCTGGTTTTGAAGCGAAAGATAAGAATTACAGTATCTCAAACTTAGACGCTTCTGTAGAGCACTTTGAAGTGAGTGCTAAGAATGAAATGACGGGCGTATTTAAAAATTTTCTAGCCCAGTTTGAAGAAGTTGAAAGCGAAAACCCTATTGGTATTTGTGGACTTTTTGGGTACACTTCATTTGAGGCTGTCCAGTACTTTGAAGATATTGATTTAAGTCCTAAGGAAGATGCTCACAAGGACAATCCAGATATGAAATATCAACTTTTTAGATATGTCTTGGCGATTGACCACTTTAAGAATCAACTTTACATACTTAAGTACGGAACCTCTCCAATAAGTTCTGATGATACAGACTTTAAGAAACTATACTCTCAACTTAAAGTTGAGCGTACAGAACAATTCAAATTTTCAAAGTCAGGAGAGGAAGTCAGTAATCTGACAGATGATGAGTACGAGAATGCGGTTTCAAAAGGTATGGACCACTGTCGACGAGGAGATGTTTTCCAGGTCGTATTATCTAGAGAATTTAAGCAAGGATTTAAGGGGGATGAATTCAATGTATATCGAAGTATTCGAAGCATCAATCCATCTCCTTACTTATTCTTTTTCGACTACGGGAATTTCAAGCTTTTTGGATCTTCACCGGAGTTGCAAATTTCTGTAAGAGACAATGAAGCTGTTATTGCACCCATAGCAGGTACTGTTAGGAGAAGTGGTAATGCGAAAGATGACTTGCGCTTGGCGCAAGAAATGAGAGAGAATCCAAAAGAGATTTCAGAGCACATCATGCTGGTTGACTTGGCAAGAAACGATTTAAGTCGAAGTGCAGATGATGTCAAGGTCGATGAGTATGCAGAAACACAATACTACTCTCATGTAATTCACATGGTAAGTAAAGTGAGTGGTAAGCTTCTTGAAGGTAAAAGCAGCTTAGATTTGTATTTTGATACTTTCCCAGCTGGGACACTGTCTGGCGCTCCTAAATACAGAGCACTACAAATCATCGATGAAAATGAGCCTAGTAAAAGAAACTTTTACGGTGGAGCTATTGGATACTTTGGTTTTGACGGCAGTGTAAATCACGCGATAGTCATCCGATCCATCCTTAGTAAAAACAACATGCTTACTTATCAGGCAGGTGCAGGAATTGTGGTGGGAAGCACGCCTCAAGGTGAACGAAAAGAAATTGATAACAAGGTGGCGGCTATACGACGTGCCATCATAAACGCAGTTGAAATATGAAACTTTTAGTTCTTGATAATTACGATAGTTTCACCTATAATTTGGTGCATATGTTTCGTAGTATGAACATCGAACACGAGGTCTACAGGAATGATAAAATCACTGCAGAAGAGGCTTTAGGATTTGATTTGATCATCTTGTCTCCGGGTCCTGGGATTCCATCTGAGGCAGGTAATATGGCCGAGATAATTGCTGCTTGCGCAGGTAAAAAACCAATCTTAGGTATATGTTTAGGTCATCAAGCCATAGCGGAGTACTTAGGTGGGAAACTCAATAATATGTCTACGGTTTATCACGGTGTAAAAAGTGAGATATCCATTACATCTGATGAAGAAATTTTTGAAGGAATTCCAGAGAAAATTGAGGTGGGGAGATATCACTCTTGGGAGGTTATTCGTGAAAGTTTGCCCGAAAATGTAATAGTTAATGCAGAAGACGAACACGGTGGTGTAATGTCTTTGTCAGAGTCATCTAAAAAGATGTATGGCATACAATTTCATCCAGAGAGTGTTATGACAGAGCATGGCGGTCAGATGATGCGAAACTTTCTTAAAATTGCTCAGTCATGAAAGATTTATTAGAACATCTGTTTGAACACAACACCTTAAGTTGTGATGAGGCAAAAGAAACGCTAACCAAAATTTCGAAAGGAGATTTTAATGCGTACCAAATTAGCTCCTTTTTAACGGTATTCCGAATGCGAGGAATTACGGTTCAAGAACTTAAAGGTTTTCGAGATGCGCTCAGAAGTTTGTGTAAACGTGTAGACTTGGACGCCTATTCTCCTATTGATCTTTGTGGTACCGGAGGGGATGGAAAAGATACCTTTAACATCAGTACGCTCTCTTCCTTTGTTGCGGCAGGTGCAGGAGCCAAAGTGGCGAAGCATGGTAATTACGGTGTTAGCTCTTCCTGCGGTTCCTCAAATGTTTTAGAACATCTTGGATTCCAATTCACGAATGATGCAGAGAAAATAGAACAACAAATTGACCAAGCAGGAATTTGTTTTCTTCATGCCCCTTTATTTCATCCAGCAATGAAAGAGGTAGCCCCTATTCGGAGGAATCTAGGTGTAAGAACTTTTTTTAACATGCTTGGGCCTATGGTAAATCCAGCTTTCCCAAAAGGACAACTTGTAGGTGTTTTTTCTCTCGAGCTTCAGCGGTACTATAAATATTTGTACGAAGAAAGTGATATTGAATATAGAATTGTTCACTCTTTGGATGGTTATGATGAGATTAGTTTGACCGGAGATGTAAAGGTAATCAGCCCAGAAAAAGAAGAGCTTTTGAGCCCGCATCATTTGTTTGAAAAGCAGCTAGACGCTTCAGCGATAAGTGGAGGGAATACTGTAGAATCTTCGGCTAAAATTTTCATTGACATTCTTGAAGGTAAAGGGACTGCAGCACAGAATGCAGTAGTTGTTGCTAATTCAAGCATGGCAATTCATTCAGCTTTCCCAAACAAAACAAGAGAAGAATGCCGAGAAATGGCTATTGAATCTCTACAAACCGGAAAGGCTTACAACGCATTTAAAACGCTACTTTCCCTATGAGTATTTTAGAAGAAATATTAGATCATAAATTACAAGAGGTAAAAGAACAGCGAAAAAAAGTTTCGGAAAAGTCTCTTGAGAGCGGGCTGTACTTTGAGAAGCCTATTGTTTCCATGAGTGCACATCTTAAAAGAGAGGATAAAATAGGAATTATATCTGAAATTAAGAGGAGTTCTCCTAGTGAGGGTTCTATCAATAATCAGATTGATGTAGAGCAATTAAGCACGGGATACATACAAGCAGGAGCCTCTGCTCTTTCTGTGTTGAGTGACCATAAATATTTTGGAGGGACTCTTGATGATGTACTCACAGCTCGAAAGTTTAATAACTGTCCCATACTACGAAAAGAATTTATTATTGACGAGTACCAACTTTTGGAAGCCAGAAGTGTGGGTGCAGATTGTATTCTTCTGATTGCTGCAGCATTGCCTGAAAAGAGATGTAATGAACTGGCCGATTTTGCAAAAAGTATTGGGCTGGAAGTCCTTTTGGAAGTTCATAACAAACAAGAGATAGAGCGTCATATTTCTGCTTCTGTTGACGTGGTAGGTGTTAATAACCGAAACCTACACAATTTTACCACGAGCATTCAAACGAGCATTGAACTGTCTGAATACATCCCGGATGAATTCGTTAAGATTAGTGAAAGTGGAATTACGAAAGCTGAGCACATTGTCGAATTAAAAAAGTACGGCTTCGAAGGCTTCTTGATTGGAACTCACTTTATGAATCACAAACAACCCAATATAGCTTGTGCCAAGTTGATTGAGGAAGTGAAAAAACTTGAGCAGCAATGAAAATTAAAGTTTGCGGGATGAAAGACCCTCAAAATATTAATGAGGTAGCTTCCCTGGCTCCCGATTTTTTAGGCTTTATATTTTACAAAAAGTCGGCACGCTATGTTGATGAAGAAATAGTACGTAAAACCCTTAATCAGTTGCCTTCTAACATTGCTCGTGTTGGAGTTTTTGTCGATGAAACGGTAGAAAAAGTGATGGAAATTTGCAATCGTTTGGGTTTGTCACATGCCCAGTTACACGGTAAAGAATCTCCTGAGTATTGCACTCAGATTCAGAAAGCAGGCATATCTGTGATTAAAGTTTTTCACATGGGTGAAACCTTTGATCTTGACCAGATAAAACCCTATGAGAATTGCGCTGATCTTTTACTCTTTGATACCAAAACCAAAGGTTATGGGGGTAGTGGAAAACATTTCGATTGGAATTTACTTAACACCTACACCTCAGAGATCCCTTTTTTATTGAGTGGTGGAATTTCTGCGGAGGATATTTCGAAAATAAAAGAATTACAGATTCCACAATTATTGGGAATCGATGTGAATAGTCGCGTGGAAATTTCCCCGGGGAATAAGGATCTTAATAAGGTAAAAGAACTCATACTTAAAACCAGAGAAGGATGAAATATGATGTAAATGAACAAGGGTTTTATGGTGATTTTGGGGGTGCTTTCATTCCTGAAATGCTATACCCAAATATCCAGGAATTAAAAAGTTCTTATCGGAAAATACTTAACGATGATGCCTTTAAAAAGGAGCTTGCTAGCTTACTAAAGGACTATGTCGGCAGACCCACTCCCTTGTATTTTGCCAAGCGACTAAGTGAACACTACGGTTCAAATATTTATTTGAAACGTGAAGACTTATGTCATACCGGCGCACACAAGATCAATAATACCCTTGGGCAGGTGCTTTTGGCACAACGACTTAATAAGTCGAGAATTATTGCTGAAACAGGAGCCGGCCAACACGGAGTTGCAACTGCAACTGCTTGCGCTTTGATGGGCTTAGAGTGTATTGTTTACATGGGAGCAAAAGATATTGAACGACAAGCTCCCAATGTGTCTCGCATGAAAATGTTGGGCGCTGAAGTTCGCTCCGTTCACAGTGGAAGTAAAACGTTAAAAGACGCTACGAATGAAGCCATTCGGGATTGGATAAATAATCAGGAGGATACCCATTACATTATTGGTTCTGTGGTTGGTCCTGATCCCTATCCAGATCTGGTAACACAGTTGCAAGCCATTATTTCGGAGGAGATCAAAAAACAGATGGATGGCCTGCCTACACATGTTGTTGCTTGTGTGGGTGGTGGTAGTAATGCCATTGGAGCTTTTTATCATTTTCTGGAAGATGAAACGGTAAAACTTATTGGAGTAGAAGCGGGAGGTTTAGGTATTAAAACAGACAAGTCGGCAGCGACACTTGCTTTGGGAAGTCGTGGTGTGCTTCACGCTTCTATGAGTTATCTGATGCAAACGAGTGATGGCCAGGTCATCGAACCTCACAGTATTTCTGCAGGTCTCGATTATCCGGGAATAGGACCTTTACACGCTCATTTACATGATTGTAAGCGCGTTCTTTATTCCAATGTTACCGATCAGGAAGCCCTAGAAGCAGCAAACAGATTAATGCAATTAGAAGGCATCATTCCGGCATTAGAATCTTCTCATGCCTTGGCTTACCTTGAGAAAATGACCTTCAATTCGAAGGATAAAATTGTGATTAACCTTAGTGGTCGTGGTGACAAAGATATGAGCACTTACATAAATGCAGCGACCTGATGAGTACCTTAAAAAAAGTATTAGAAACAAAAAAAGAGGGTCTTCTGAACATCTATTGTACAGCAGGTTACCCGGAATTGAATGATCTGCCGACCATTGTTAATGCCTTGCATGACGCCGGTGTAGATATGGTGGAAATAGGAATCCCTTACTCTGATCCTATTGCAGATGGAGAGACCATTCAAAAAAGTAATGCAGTTGCCCTAAAAAATGGCATTACCATTGATTTGATTTTTGAGCAACTCAAAGAATGTACTCCTGACATACCTAAAGTTGTTATGACGTATTTTAATCCTGTTTTCAAATACGGTTTGGAGCATTTTTGTCAGCAATGTCAAAAAGTGGGTGTCGACGGAATTATCATTCCCGATCTGCCTATAGGTTTGTATCAGGCTTCTTATGAAGAGATGTTCAAAAATTATGGTTTAAGTCCTATTTTCTTGATAACTCCACAAACGAGTAAGGACCGCTTACAGTTGATTGATGATTTAAGCAGTGCTTTTATTTATGCTGTAAGTAGTTCTAGTACGACAGGGAAGGCTACCGGTGGACTTAGTGATGGGAATACCTACTTGTCTGGATTGAAAGACTTAGGGCTTAAACACCCTATACTTGTTGGGTTTAATATCAGCACTTCAGATGACCTTGCCCTAGTTCAAAAGCATGCACACGGTGGGATTATTGGTAGTGCATTCATTAAATACTTAAGTGACAAGCCTTCTCCGGAAGTTGCCGCTCAGCAATTTGTTAAAGAGATTACGAAAGGTTAAATTTATAGGTATCGTACTAATTCCATGAGTCTTGCGTTTTCAACGAAAGGCTTATAAAGATTAATTAATGAAGAAGTTTGTCTATCTCTTTTTTGTAGTATGTCAATTGAATCTTTTCGCCCAAGATTGTGAATTGCCGGTTTTTAACAGTGAGGTTAATACTGGAGATAACATGACTTTGTTGCTAACCGATTCATTTTTTCTTTCTCTTAGCGATTTAGATTTACCCGCTAGTGAAAATCCATATATTGTTGCCATAACTACCAATGGTATAGTTGTGGGCTCATCATCCGTAAAGGCCGATGATTTAAATAATGGTCAACAGTCCATTGCGGTATGGGGAGATGATGTGTATACTTCAGAGGTCGACGGAGCTGTCGGAGGGGAAATGATATCACTCAAACTAGTTGACGGAAACTATCTTTTTAGCTTAGGTTCAGGATTAGCTATGTCATATCAGTCCAACAATTTCCTTAAAATGGGTTATGCTGTTGTAGATTTTGATTGTGAGGGAACCATAAAAGGATGTTTGGACAATTACGCTTGTAATTTCGATTCATCAGTGACCGAAGACGACGGAAGTTGTGCATATCCACAACAATATTACGATTGCAGTGATCAATGTTTGAGTGATACTGACGGAGATGGTATTTGTGACGAATTGGAAATCGTTGGATGTACAGAGCCAATGGCTTGTAACTATGAGCCAACAGCCACAGATGAAGGTATTTGCGAGTATTTTGGAATAGATAGTTGTAATGTGAGTTTGATGGAAATTAATCGCCCTGACTTTATGTTGTACCCCAACCCAGGCACCGACCGAATAAACATTCAAAGTGCCAATAAACAGGAGTGTTTAGAAATTTCAATGACAAGTATTTTGGGGGCTAAACTATTCCATAGGTCACTAAAAGATATTCAGCCTACCGATCTTATTGAGATAAACCTTCCGAGTTTGCCAAGTGGCATCTATATGGTAACACTATCCTCTACCTCTGAAGTGAGAAGTATTCAATGGGTAAAGAAATAGTCTAGTTTTTTAATCATTTTCATCTTCATTGTCAAGTTAGAGTTCCCGTGAAACTTGAATCTTAGCCTTACCTGTAATTCGTTGCATATCTGCTTGTATTAACTTAAATTTGTCGGTTTACGAAGGCAAATTATTTGCCTAAAGTAGTCGCACTAATTGATGCTTACAGAAATGAAGAAATACCCGGAATATAAAGGCTTGAACCTACCTAATGTTGCCGCAGAAGTTTTAGCGGATTGGGGTCGTAATAAAATTTTTGAGAAAAGTATTGCATCTCGTGAGGGGAACACACCCTATGTGTTTTTCGAAGGCCCCCCATCGGCCAATGGGATGCCTGGTATCCACCATGTGATGGCAAGAACGATCAAAGATATTTTTTGCCGTTACCAAACCCTTAAAGGGTTTCAGGTGAAGCGTAAAGCTGGTTGGGATACCCACGGTTTGCCGGTAGAATTAGGTGTTGAAAAAGAATTGGGGATCTCTAAAGAAGACATCGGGAATAAAATTTCTGTTGACGATTACAATAAAGCCTGTCGCGAAACCGTCATGCGCTACACAGATGTGTGGAATAAGCTGACCGAACAAATGGGGTATTGGGTGGATATGGATGACCCGTACATCACCTACGAGAGTAAGTATATGGAATCCGTGTGGTATTTGCTTTCTGAGCTTTACAACAAAGATTTAATTTACAAAGGCTACACCATTCAGCCTTATTCTCCAGCAGCCGGAACAGGATTGAGCTCGCATGAGTTGAATCAGCCGGGTTGCTACCGCGATGTTAAAGACACTTCCGCAGTTGCCCTTTTTAAAGCTAAAAAGGAAACCCTTACTTCGGATGTATTAAAAGCCGTTGAAGGTGATGTTCAGTTTATAGCCTGGACGACCACACCTTGGACGCTTCCATCTAATACAGCTTTATGTGTAGGGCCTAAAATAGATTACGTATTGGTGAAAACATTCAACCAATACTCAGGAAACGCTATGAATATTGTCCTAGCCAAGGCTCTAGTGGGGAAGCAACTTTCTGGAAAATACGTTGAGGTTGAGTCTGCTGAGGAACTTGAAGCCTACGAATTCGGAGCTAAGAAAATACCTTTCGTTGTTGAGGCTGAAATTAAAGGATCTGACTTAGTTGGAACGTATTACGAACAGCTACTCCCTTACGTACAACCCCATGAAGACGCCGAAAAGGCATTTCAGGTAATTTCGGGGGATTTTGTGACCACTGAAGATGGTACGGGTATTGTTCACATTGCGCCAACTTTTGGTGCTGACGATGCCTTGGTTGCCAAGAATTTTGGGGTTCCGGGGATGTTGGTTCTCGATGAAAATGGCAACCCACGTCCGCTTGTAGATTTACAGGGGAAATTTGTGCCCGAAATGGGTGAGTTGGCAGGAAAATATGTCAAGAATGAATACTATGCAGAAGGCGAGGCTCCCGATAAATCAGCAGATGTAGAAATTGCCATTAAACTGAAAGAAGAAGATAAAGCCTTTAAGGTTGAAAAATACGAACACTCATATCCACACTGTTGGAGAACAGATAAACCGGTATTGTATTACCCGTTAGACTCCTGGTTTATCAAGTCTACAGCCATGAAGGATAGAATGATTGAACTCAACAAAACCATCAACTGGAAGCCTGAGTCTACAGGTACTGGACGATTTGGTAATTGGCTAGAGAACTTAAACGATTGGAACTTATCGCGCTCCCGTTACTGGGGCATCCCAATTCCTATTTGGTCTACCGAAGAAGGAGATGAGCGCATTTGTATCGGTTCTGCAGAAGAACTTTACAAGGAATGTGAAAAGGCTGTTTCCGCAGGGATTATGGAGAGTAATCCCATTGCAGATTTTGAGCCGGGCAATATGTCGAAAGAGAATTACGATAAGATCGACTTACATAAAAACTACGTAGACGAAATTGTATTGGTTTCTCCAAATGGAAAACCCATGCACAGGGAATCTGACCTAATTGATGTTTGGTTCGATTCCGGTTCTATGCCTTATGCGCAGTGGCATTATCCATTTGAGAATAAAGAATTGATCGATGAGCAAACTTCTTATCCGGCAGACTTTATTGCTGAGGGCGTCGACCAAACCCGTGGCTGGTTCTTTACCCTTCATGCCATTGCAACCATGTGCTTTGATTCTGTGGCCTATAAAAATGTAGTCTCAAACGGTTTGGTACTCGATAAGAATGGACAAAAAATGTCTAAGAGGTTAGGGAATGCGGTAGATCCTTTTGAAACCTTAAACCAATACGGACCGGATGCCACACGATGGTATATGATAACTAATGCACAACCATGGGACAACCTAAAGTTTGACTTAGATGGGATTACAGAGGTTCAAAGAAAGTTTTTCGGCACACTTTACAACACCTACTCATTCTTTAGCCTATATGCAAATATCGACGGCTTTACCTACGCGGAAGCCGATATCTCGATGGAAGAGCGTCCAGAAATAGACCGTTGGATTTTATCAGAATTAAATACTTTGATGAAAGCGGTGGACAAAGCTTATGGAGATTACGAACCGACCCGTGCAGGACGTCTTTTACAAGACTTTGTAACAGAAAATTTAAGCAACTGGTATGTTCGTTTGTGTCGTCGTCGTTTCTGGAAGGGAGACTACGCTCAGGATAAAATATCGGCTTACCAAACCTTGTTTACTTGTTTGGTAAACTTGGCTAAAATGTCTTCACCTATTGCCCCATTCTTTTCCGATCGGTTGTATCAGGATTTGATGAATGCTACTGAACTTCCAACCGAAGAATCGGTTCACCTAGCCTTATTCCCAACAGCAGAAGAAGCCTCAATTGATTCTGACTTGGAGAAACGAATGCAAATGGCACAAAACATCACTTCGATGGTTCTTTCGCTCCGTAAAAAAGAAAAACTACGCGTTCGGCAGCCTTTGCAAAAAATCATGATTCCCGCATCTGACGGTGTTGTGAAGGCACAAATCAATGCTGTGAAAGATTTGGTACTTTCTGAGGTAAATGTCAAGGAATTGGAGTTTATGTCTGAAGACTCAAACGTTCTTGTAAAAGAAATCAAAGCGAATTTCAAGGCTTTAGGTCCAAAATATGGAAAGCAAATGAAAGCCATTGCCGGCGCTATCTCCGGTTTTGAGCAAGCGGACATCAATCTTCTTGAAAAAGAGGGATCTTATACTTTAACGATAGACGGTTCTGATTTGGTTATAGCACCTGAAGATGTCTTTATCAGCTCACAAGATATTCCAGGCCTATTGGTGGCAAATAACAAAGGCACAACGGTTGCGTTAGACATCACCATGAATGAGGCTTTACTAGAAGAAGGAATTGCGAGAGAGCTCGTAAACCGAATTCAAAATATGCGTAAAGATGCAGGTCTAGAAGTTACAGATCGAATCAAGTTAAGCATTACGCAAAATGAAAAAGTTGAATCAGCAATCGTTTCTAACAAAAGTTACATATGTGGTGAAACCCTTGCCGATGATATACTTATCTGCGAAAATGAACCAAAAAATGCAACAGCCGTTGAATTTGATGACATAAAAACCTATATTGCCTTAACAAAATAATATATCAATTGTTCAAAATTATTAGGTGATGGTAGAGATAAGTAAGAGATATTCAGATAATGATTTGACTGAGTTTAAAGCTTTAATATTAGAGAAGATTCAATCTGCCGATAAAGATTTAAAACGTTTAAGAGATTCGATTACCCAGGGGGCAGGAAATGGTACAAATGATACTTACTCGGCATTTAAAGCCTTTGAAGAGGGCTCTGAGACACTATCCAAAGAATCAAACTCTCTATTGGCGCAACGACAAGAGAAGTTCATACGGGATTTAAAAAATGCACTAATTCGCATCGAAAACAAGACCTATGGAATTTGTAGAGTTACGGGTAAGTTGATCAAAAAAGAGCGTCTTAAATTGGTCCCCCACGCAACTTTAAGTATCGAAGCTAAAGAGATGCAAAACCGAAACAAATAGGTTCTTTGAAAAAATCAATTTGGATTATTCTTGTTGTATTAGTACTAGATCAGGCCTCAAAAATATGGGTTAAAACGCATATGTTCTTGGGGCAGGAGTATCAAATATTTGATTGGTTTTACATTCATTTCACAGAAAACAATGGAATGGCTTTTGGGCTTGAGTTTGGAGGTGCCTGGGGTAAGTTAGTACTGAGTTTGTTCCGAATTTTATTTGTAGGCTATTTAATTTCATACTTAGCCAAATTACTCCGAAAAAATACGGATCCTATTCTGATTACATGTTTTTCATTAGTTCTTGCTGGTGCTATAGGAAATATCTTAGACGGTGCCTTTTACGGCCTGTTATTCTCTGATAGTTATCACCAGTTGGCAAAGTTTCTTCCTGAGTCAGGAGGCTATGCGCCACTCTTTTTTGGTCGTGTTGTAGATATGTTCTATTTCCCCATTTTTAAGGGTTACTTGCCTGAATGGCTTCCTTTTTTTGGTGGGGATTATTTTGTTTTTTTCAGACCTGTATTCAATATTGCCGATGCTGCCATTTCCGTGGGGGTTGGTGTTATGATTCTCTTCCAGAAGCGTGTAATGGCTGCTCTGGAGTAGATTCTTTCAAATTGAAACCGGTTCGTGTTACTTATTAATGCATCCTAATAAAAGATAAATATGCCTACCCTCATATCCTACAACGTAAATGGGATTCGTGCCGCTTTAAAAAAAGGATGGGCCGAATGGGCTCGTGCAACAAATGCCGATGTCATAGCATTGCAAGAAACCAAGGCCCAGCCAGACCAATTGGATTTATCTGTTTTTGAAGATCTAGGGTATCATCATTATTGGTTTTCAGCACAAAAGAAAGGTTACAGTGGAGTTGCACTCTTGTGTAAAGAGAAACCCCTGCACGTAGAATATGGATGTGGTATTGAAGATTATGATTTTGAAGGGCGAGTTATTCGTGCCGATTTCAAGGATTATTCAGTCATTTCCGCGTATTTCCCTTCGGGAACTACAGGAGGGGTTCGACAGGGCTTTAAAATCCGTTTTCTGAACGATTTTCAGAACTACATCAACCATCTTAAAAAAGAAATTCCAAACTTGATTGTTTCAGGAGATTACAATATCTGTCATGAAGCGATAGATATTCATAATCCTGCAACGAATAAAAATACGTCCGGGTTTTTACCTGAAGAGCGGGCATGGGTTACCCAATTTTTAGAAAGTGGTTTTGTAGATAGTTTCAGACACCTCAATAAAGAGCCACATCACTACTCTTGGTGGAGTTATAGGGCGGCTGCAAGAGCTCGAAACAAGGGTTGGAGGATTGACTATCATATGATCAGTGAATCCCTTTTACCTAGATTAAATAGAGCGGCTATATTACCTGATGCAAAACACTCAGATCATTGTCCGATATTGGTTCGCATAGATTAATATAGGATGAAGTCTGGTAAGAACGGGGATTAAAATTAAAGGCTTTTATTTTGACTAGATTGCATTCAGAACCATTTACTTTAAGCGTGTTTCTTTCAAATTGATACGCTCTCCAAAAAAATGCTGTGCACTTTGTTCAAAGGAATCCGTGAAGTCTGACACATGAAATTCATGTTGCGGTTGGCTTGGGGACTCATTAAGTAGATCGGAGTCTGATAATTTTTTTTCAATGTATTTTGATACAATCTTAGCAGAGTTTACAATTTCTACTGTTCCTTTATAGTATTGCTTGATTTCATCTTCAATCAGTGGATAATGCGTACACCCTAATATCAAATGATCGATGTTTTGTAATTCTTCTTTTTCAAGATAATTTGAAAGTATGGTGTTCGAAATTTTATTTTGGTAGAAGCCTTCTTCGATCATGGGAACAAGAAGGGGGGTAGCTAATGATCTTGTTTTAACTTCTGAGCTTAGTGCATGTATTTTAGAGGCATATACATCAGATAGGATGGTGTTTTTGGTTCCAATGATTCCTACAGAATGAGCTTTCGAAGTACATGTAAAATCAATGACTGGGTCTATAACATTAACCGCAATGGCTTTTTTTTTACATAAATCCTTTACGACCCCAAAAGCAAGAGCAGATGCCGTATTACAAGCAATCACCACCATTTTACAATTTTGATTGAGTAGAAACTTGGTTATGTTTTTACTGTAGTGAATGATGGCATCTTTAGACTTGTCTCCGTAGGGTAGATGTTTCGTGTCACCAAAATAGATAATTTGTTCGTTGGGCATCAATTTTGCAATTTGATGTCCTACCGTTAAGCCTCCGATACCGGAGTCAAAAATCCCTATGGCGTCTGTTTTATTCATTCAAAAAAAACATCCCGGAAGGGATGCTTTACAAATGGTCTTTATTCTATACCTAATTTAGCTTTAACTAAAGGCATGATGTCTCGAGATTCATCACCATAAACAATGGATCCTAAACTGATATCGAAGATGTAGGTATAACCGTTTTCTTCTGCTACGGCATTAATGGCATTTTGAGCTTTTTCCAAAAGGGGCGCGAGGACTTCATTTCTCTTTTGCTGAACGCCTTCTTGACTTGTTTGTTGAAATTGTTGGATGCGTAACTCCAGGTCTTGGATTTCTTTGATCTTAGCTTCTTTAACCACATCAGTCATTAGTGCTTCATTGGCTTGAAACTCTCCAGCCTTCGTTTGGTATTCTCCGTACATGGCTTGCAACTGTGACTCTAGCATTTTGCTGTACTCTTGTATTTTTTTATCAGCATCAGCCGTTTCAGGCATAGTCATGAGCAGTTGTTCAGAATGAATATGACCAAATTTTTCTTGAGCAACTAGGTTGCTGGTTAAAAAAGTAAATAGGATCAGTACTATGGATGCAATTCTTTTCATTTTGGTTGTTGTTGAGATTAATAGTTATAGCCTAGTCGATCGAGAATTTTTTCACTTTTGTCAAGGTTGTCATCAGCATAAAGCATTAATAAATCACTTGATTTATCAAATATAACACCATATCGAGCTTCTTTTGCGTATTCTTGAATCGTATTGTAAATCAGGTTTTGTATAGGTCTAATGAGTTCTTCTTGCTTTTTGTAAAGATCGCCCTCAGCGCCAAATCTTTTTTGTTGAAGATCCTTAACTTCTTTCTCTTTTTGAATGATTTCATCTTCGCGAGCTTGGCGCATTTTATCGGTAAGCAACACTTTATCGGTTTGATAGGCGCGATAGAGCTTGTCGATATTTTGGTAAGCCGTTTCAATATCTTCTTGCCATTGATAAGAAAGGTTGTCAAGTTCTTTTTGAGCTTCCTTGTACTCAGGAATGTTATTCAGAATAAATTGAGAATCTACATAGGCAAATTTCTGCGCTTTGACTCCCGATGAAAAAAGGAAAATACTTAGAATGAGAAGAATCTTTTTCATAGTGCGAATTTATATAAATTAAAATTGTTGACCAATGGAAAAATGGGTTTGCCAACCGCTCTTTTCCAATGTTCCTGGGAGTGGATCATAGCCGTATCCAAAATCAAATCCGAGTAATCCAAACATGGGCATAAAGATGCGTACACCCACACCCGTTGATCTTTTTACTTCGAAAGGATTGAAGTCGTTAAATTTTCCCCATGCATTCCCTGCTTCCGCAAATGCTGTGGCGTATATCGTAGAACTAGGGTTTAGAGATAATGGGTATCGCAATTCTAGGATGTATTTTGAGTAAATACTTGCTCCACCTTCCAAATGGTTCGAAACCATTCCATCGTTGTAGCCTCTCAGCCCTACGGTTTCTCTAGCGTTTAAATTGTATCCTGAGGTAAGCCCACTACCACCTACATAGAAACGTTCGAAAGGAGGGATGCCTATGTCGGAATTGTAAGCACTTAAGAATCCAAATTCACTATGCGCTTTTACAACTAGATCGGCAAATGGGTTTGCATACCAGGTACCGTTTAATTTAATTTTAAAGTATTCCAACCATTCGTATTTTTCTTTGAGCGTCATATTCGCATAGTCTTTATCGTTGAATAAAGAATACGGAGGGGTAAAGTCTCCAGTAAATGTAAATTTAGAACCTGTTTTAGGGAATACAGGGTCGAATACTGAACTTCGTGAAAGCACCACTTTGTAGGTGAGGTTTTTAGATATCCCGTTGTCAAACCCGGTGACAAGAGTTCGATTCTTCAGATTGTATTTCTGGAAGCTAATAGATTGACTCATTGAGAAGTAATCGTCTGGCCATTTCAACCTTTTACCTAGACCGATATTAATACCCGTTATATCCATTCGGTTGTCTTGTTCAGCAGTGCTGTAATCTTGAATGGAGTGGTATGCTGAAAAGGTTAAAGAGTTCGGCTTATTTCCTCCAAGCCAAGGCTCTGTGAATGAGAAAGAGTAGTTTTGGTAGTAAGAACCGTTGGAGCTGGCTCTAAGCGATATCCTTTGGCCATCTCCTGAGGGTAAAGGGCTCCAAGTGCTTTTGTCAAAAATGTTTTTTACCGAGAAGTTGTTGAATGTTACCCCAAAAGTCCCCATCATGCGACCAGCACCCCAACCTCCTTGAAGTTCAATTTGGTCAGAAGGTTTTTCTTCTACCGAATACTCAATGTCAACATTTCCTGTCTGTGGGTCGGGTTTTGGGTTTACCCCTAAAGTTTGTGGGTTGAAATAGTTCAATCGATTTAGTTCTTCTTGAGAACGAATGATGTCTGACCGACGGAACAGTTCTCCCGGCTTGGTTCTTATTTCACGCATGATTACATGCTCATTGGTCTTCGTATTACCTACAACCGTAACTTTATTAATGGTTGCTTGTTTTCCCTCGTAAATTCTGATTTCAAAATCGATGGAGTCTTCCTCAACAAGAACCTCGACCGGATTAATGTTAAAGAAAAGGTAACCATCATCCATATACAATGAGCTGATGTCTGTTCCAGACATACTCATTTGTAGTCGTTCATTCATCATTTTTTCATCGTAGAGGTCGCCGGATTGAATTCCAAGCAGTTGGTCTAGGTATTCCGACTTGTATTTTGTGTTCCCCAACCAATCGATATCTCTGAAGTAGTATTGAATTCCTTCCTCTATGATGATGTCGATATCAAGTGTTTTTTTTGCGTTATCTCTTTTCTCTGTTTTTACAATTCGTGCATCTCTGTATCCCTTCTCTTTGTATAAACTGATAACTTGCTCTAAGTCCTCTTCGAAAGATTCTTGTATGAATTTTGAGGTTTTAAATATTCTAAAGGGTTTTTTCTCTTTGGTTTCTTTGAGTTGGCGCTTCAGTTTTTTTTCTGAAAATGCTTGAGCACCAAAGATGTTAATTTGATTAATTTTTACTTTCTCACCTTTGTTTATGTTTATATCGAGTATGATTCCTGAAAGAACACTTGCGTCAACGGTTTGATCGATTTCAACTTTGGTGTTCAGATACCCCTTGTCTTCAAAATGTTTTTGAATGATGTGTTTGGTGTTGTTGATGAGGTTTTCTGTAACAATTTCACCTCGTATTAAATCTATTTTGTCTCTGATATTGTCAGTTTCAGATTTTGATATGCCTTTGAATCCAAATTTGGAAAGTTTAGGAAGTTCTTGAAGTCTAATAATCAGGAAGATGGAATTTTCTTTTATCTGACTCACATCAATTTGTATGTCTGTAAATAAATTTTGATCCCACAACTTTGAAATGGCCTTCGAGAGATCTTCCCCGGGAACCATAATTTTAGTGCCTGTAGTTAATCCTGATAAGGTGACAATTGCATTTTTATCAAGATTTTGAGTCCCTTCGACTGTGATTCCTCCAATTTCGTATTCTACGGGTCTTTCGTAGGAAATATTCTTTAGATTGTTTTCTGTGTTAACCTGAGCATACAGAGTACTAGATAGGAATAGTATCAAACAATTTATAAATAATGTTTTTTTCATTTTAATTTTTTATTTGTTCAGCGGTCTTTCCAAACCTACGTTCTCTGTTTTGGTATTCAACGATCGCTTCAAAAAAATCATCTTTCGTAAAATCAGGCCACAATTTAGGACTAAAATACAACTCTGCATAGGCAATTTGCCACAATAAGAAGTTGCTAATTCTATATTCACCACTTGTTCTGATTAAAAGATCTAGATCGGGATAGTCAGCCGTGTAAAGTTCATTAGAAAATACCGATTCAGTAATGTCTTGAGGGCTTATTGTTTTTTCTGCAACTTTCTCTGCAATTTTTTTCACGGAATTTAAAATTTCCAATTTTGAGCTGTAGCTTAATGCGAGTACAAGCTTAAGCCCGTCGTTTTTTGATGTTTTTTCAATGGTTTCCTGCAATATTTTATGACAACGTTTCGGGAGGTTTTGTGTCTCTCCAATGGTTTGAAGTTGTATGTTGTTTTTTTGGAATGTAGGAAGTTCCTTGCTGAGAGATTTCACCAACAATTCTAGAAGAGCCTTAACTTCAGCTTTAGGTCGGTTCCAATTTTCATTAGAAAAGGCATAGAGTGTGAGCACAGAGATACCAATTTCTACCGACGCTTCAACAACTTCCCTTACAGATTTCACCCCATTTGCGTGACCAATTGTCCTTATAAGTCCGTTTTTTCTAGCCCAACGTCCATTACCATCCATGATGATGGCTACGTGTTTTGGTATTCGATCTTTGTTGATATTTGGTGTTTGATCTTTCATTAAAGTTGTAACGCTCTAGGACACTGTTTTAGTTTATTCTTAATTTTGTAAGTGATGGTAAATCCTGTAAAATTATACCAGTCGTTTAGGTTTGGGTTTCCTCTTGTTTTTCCAACGACGTCATCTAAGTTTCCTGGATTGGATAATTCAGCCGCTTCCTCAGTAAGCAAGCTAGGATCGGGGTAGTACCCACTTACATCATCCAAATAGTCCGTTGCAGTTGCGCGCCAAGTCCATTCTAAACTGATTCCGATTTTATCTCCTACATTGACTTTGTAACCCAAGCCGAAAGGAATTGCCCAACTTGAAAGCTCGTATTTGTTGGGAGTTGATCCAGTAGCTAATTGCCCTTCGGTACCTATTGATTGAAGGTCTACCCACTGACCCTCTTTATTTTTTGCTTGAGGGTTGAACGTAAAATAGGAGACCCCGGCATAGACATAAGGGCTGTGCGTAATTTTTCTTTTATGAGCAGTGAATTCAAAGAAGTTAAACTCAAATCCTACACTTACATCGATAATTCTGGATTGGAAACTCAGCTTTCGTTTTTGTTTATTTGCATCTTTAGATAAATGATCGTCTGCTTTAACTGTTCCTATTTGCAGGCTCGATCTAAAACTTACGTGCTCGTGTAAGTTCATTTTGTGTACAAATCCAATGGCAGGATTTTGATGGGTGAGAATTTCTCCAATTTGGTCCTCCTTAAGATCTCCGTAATAGCCTGAACTTCCCAAAAAGACCCCCAGCTCATGTTTTTGAGCCAGCGATACTCCAGAGATTAAGAGTACAAGAGTGATAAGGACGTTTTTGGTCATGATTTCTCCTATTCAAGGGCTGCAAATATAGTGATTTACTTAGGTTTATGACCTTAATTGCGTTTGTCTAGGCCCCAAAGTAGTTTGTTGCGCAGTGTACTGGAAAAATCTTGTGAATTTGTTTCAATCATATTGATTTTAAAATCTTCTTTTTTGATGATTAGTGTCACGCTAGCATCTATGGTTTGTATGCGCGAATCAAGTGCTACTAAGAATTGGTTTGCCCGACCTTCAACCTTTACTTTAATTTCATACTTATCACTAATAACGAGCGGGCGCACGTTTAAATTGTGAGGCGCTATAGGTGTAATGATAAAGTTTTCAGAAGCCGGCATAACAATTGGCCCCCCGCAACTTAGAGAGTAGCCTGTAGAGCCTGTAGGTGTGGAGATGATTAGACCATCAGCCCAGTAAGAATTTAGATATTGATCATTAATATAAGTGGTTATCGTAATCATGGAAGTTGTGTCTTTTCGAGAGATAACCACTTCGTTTAGCGCAAAGTTCAGTCCCTCAAAAATTTCCTGTTCCGTCTCAAGTCTTATTAATGTTCGCTGATCAATACGATACTGTTTATTCGTGAGCTGTTTGATGGTCTTTGGAATTTGATCTTTGGCAACATCAGCTAGAAATCCAAGTCTACCTGTATTTACTCCAATGATAGGGATTTTGGTGTCTCTTATGAGTGTTGTCGCATCGAGTATTGTACCATCTCCACCCACGCTTATGAATAAGTCGATGTTCTCTTTCAGTTCCTCATAGGAATTGTAGGTTCCTAGAAAAAGATTAAGTTTTATTTGCTGAGAAAGGAAGTTGTAAAAGGGTTCATACACCAGTACTTCCATATGTGCTTTCTCCAATTCCACGAAAAGTTCGTGGACAAAAGGAGCTACTTCAGGTTGAAATTGTTTTCCGTAAACTGCTACTTTCATCTTTAGGTATTCAGATAGCGAATAAAAGAATTAAATCGATCTTCCAATCCTTTGTCGTAAATGCTTTTGTGAAACGAACCGACAATCTGGTATTCATACCTTTCAAAGGTTTGAATGATGCCTGACAGTTCTTCTTGATTAATTTTAATCAAAACTTCAATCATTTTTGAGTTGGTCGGATGCGGAAGACATAAGGAATTTAATATTTTGGCACCATTTCCCTCGACAATTTGAGCAATTTGCGCCAAACTGTAATCTCTCATGCTTACCTCAATGTGTAAAGTACCTCCGGGTTCACTGACTTTTAGCCACTCACATATTTTTTGGAGAAGGTCCCTTTCGTGAACACAACCGATGTATCTGTTGTTTTTATCGGTAACGGGTAAAATGCATAAGCTCCCTTCTCTAAAAAAACGCAAAGCATCAAAGAAGTTTTGCTCTTCATTGATTTGCGTTTTGATGAGATGCTTTTTTAAATCCTCTATGTGACTGTTCATCGCCGCATTTAAGACGATTTCTTCGTCAATCAAACCCAGAAAACCTTCCGATCCAATGACAGGAATCTGTGTTAATTTGTAATCGTCAAAAAAATTGAGTGCCGTAGACACATGGTCCAATAATTGGAGCGTCGGAATTTCATTGTGTATTAAATCACCTACAATCATATTATGGTCTCTTTAAACAAATTTAGTATTTTTTATAGTTCTTAGCATCGCCTTTTTGTTATTCTTAGGTAATAATGGTGATTATACTTTTTATGCACGTATTTCGATTTATATTTCTCGTCTGTAAGCCTACAATCAAAGTAAAATTCACAAGTAATGATTAACTTTACCGAATTAAATCGATTTTTATGACACGTCTCAGTGTAAACATCAACAAAGTCGCTACTCTACGAAATGCTAGAGGCGCAAACACTCCGAATTTAGTTCAGGTAGCAAAGGATTTAGAGCGCTTTGGTGCAGAGGGAATAACGGTTCACCCAAGGCCTGATGAGCGACATATTCGCTACGCAGATGTTAAAGATTTGAGCCGTATCTTGACGGTAGAATTTAATATTGAAGGTTACCCTAACTCGACCTTTATTGATTTGGTAAAAGAAGCAAAGCCTGCTCAAGTTACCTTAGTCCCCGATCCTCCTGGAGTATTAACCTCAAATTCTGGTTGGGATACCCTACAAAACAAACACTTATTGACTGAGGTAATCCGTGAATTTAAGGCTGTAGGAATACGTACATCTATTTTCGTAGGGACAGAACTAAACTTTATTGAAGGCGCCAAGCATGTTGGCGCCGATCGAGTGGAATTGTACACTGAGCCTTACGCTGACAAATATCCGAGTAACAAGGAGGAAGCGATACAAGACTTTGTGGCTGCAGCAGAATTGTCCAAAAAGTTGGGCTTAGGGTTAAATGCGGGGCACGATTTAAACCTTGAAAATTTGCGCTATTTTGCCGAAAACATTCCGGATTTGAAAGAAGTTTCTATTGGACACGCATTAATTTCTGATGCTTTGTACTTCGGTTTAGAAAATACCGTTCAACTGTATTTAGCTCGATTAAATGGCTGAGATTCTTCACTCAAAAGTTTTCGGCGAGGGAAAACCTCTAATCATTCTTCACGGTTTGTTTGGGATGCTCGACAATTGGCAGGGCCTTGCTAAGCAATTTGGTCAGTTTTTTGAGACGCACATACTCGATCAACGCAACCATGGAAAATCGTTTCATGCTTCAGCGCATAATTACGAATTGATGTGCAGTGATTTATTGTTCTATCTCGATCAAAAAGGAATCGATAAAATTTCTTTAGTCGGGCACTCTATGGGTGGTAAAACAGCAATGTTATTTGCATGTACATACCCTGAAAGAGTGGATAAATTGGTTGTGGTTGATATAGCACCTAAATATTATGCCCCCCATCATCAGGAAATTCTTGAGGGTTTGCATGCTGTTGAAGATTCTCATGTTTCATCGCGAAGAGAGGCAGATGAGGTTCTTTCAGGTCACTTTTCTCAATTGGGAGTCCGTCAGTTTTTGTTAAAGAATTTGTATTGGAAAAACGAAGAAGAACTGACTTTTAAATTCAATTTAAATACCCTGTCACGAGAGATAGAGAATGTAGGAGAGCCTCTCAAAGATGATGCAATTTTTACAGGGCCGACTCTGTTTATAGACGGACAAATTTCAGATTATATTACTTCTGATGATGATGAGTTGATTGAAAAACACTTTCCGGATTCTGAAATTGTTGAAATTGAAAAATCTGGCCACTGGGTACATGCAGAACAGCCGAAACCGTTTTTTGAAGAGGTAAGTCGCTTTTTAATATACTAGCAAGGACCTTCTCGTAGGATTGGTTTAATAGCCAATTTTTGTCCTCACACGTTTTAGTACATCTTGTGCAATTGATCTCGCTTTTTCTGCTCCTTTGAGAAGCTCTTGTTCAACAAGCTCTTTGTTATTCATCAATTCGTTAAATCGGATTCTTTCTTGAGCGTATTTTTCGATGATGACTTCATATAATGCCTGTTTTGCATGACCATAACCGTAGTTTCCTCCTTTGTAATTGATTTCCATGTTTTTAGTTTGCTCTTCAGTAGCCAATAATTTGTAGATTTTGAAGACATTACAGGAATCAGGTTCTTTTGGGTCTTCCATCGGTGTTGAATCCGTTTGAATCCCCATAATTTGTTTGCGAAGTTTCTTATCTGGTAAAAAGATATTAATGAAGTTGTTGTAGGATTTACTCATTTTTTGGCCATCGGTGCCGGGAATAATCATCACACGTTCATCAATGCGTGATTCCGGTTCAATAAGCGTGTCACCATAGGTATGATTGAATGCTTTTGCCATGTCACGAGTCATTTCCAGGTGTTGTTTTTGATCTTTACCAACGGGAACAATTTCAGCATCGTAGAGTAAAATATCCGAGGCCATAAGTACAGGGTAGGTGAATAAACCCGCATTTACATGATGAAGTTTACTTGCTTTATCTTTAAATGAATGTGCATTAGCTAACATTGGGTAGGGTGTAAGGCAGTTTAAATACCACATCAATTCACATACTTCAGGAATGTCAGATTGCCGATAGAAAATATTTTTGTTCGTATTAAAACCAAAGGCCAACCAAGCTGCAGCGGTAGCATAAGTATTCTCTTTTAATAGTTTGGCATCACGAATGGTTGTTAATGAGTGCATGTCCGCAATGAAAAACAAAGATTCGTTATTCGCGTCTTTTGATAATTCTATTGCTGGAATGATAGCTCCCAATAGATTCCCTAGGTGAGGGATACCACTACTTTGAATTCCGGTAAGTATTCTTGCCATAGTATTTTCCTTGTAGTATTAGTTTGTAAAAATAGAAAAGGCTTTGATATCTTTCTAATTCCTATTCGTTAAAAGTTTATATTTTTGCGAGATGAAACTTTTACACAATCTTTTACAGTTGATTTGGCGAATTTGGTTTGCTTCAATTGTTTTCTTTGGCTTGGTTGTATTTTTCCCTTTTTTATGGGTTCTTTTATTGAATCATAAATGGTACGGAATCTTCCATTCTTTGTGTAAAATATGGTCTCGGTTTATTTTATTTTGCTCTGGTTTGCGTTTGGATGTGGAATATGAAGAGCCTTTGGATCCGAACAAGGCTTACATTATTTGCCCTAATCATGTCTCCTATATAGATATACCTGTTACCTTTGCAATTATGCCAGGAGTGTTTGTTTTTGTAGGCAAGAAGTCATTGGCCAAAATCCCCATTTTTGGATGGGTGTATAAAAAGACAATGATTTTGGTTGATCGTTCAAGTAACAGGAGTTCATACAATGCATACAAACATGCTTCTGATCGAATTGAAAAGGGAATTGGGATTGCCATTTATCCTGAAGGAGGAATCCCAGAAGTTGAAACGAGATTGCATCGATTTAAATCTGGGGCATTCAGATTGGCTTTGGAACAACAAGTGGATTTAGTTCCAATCACTTTTTTGGATAACAAAAAGAGATTTCCATGTGGGTATTCTGGTGGGAGTCCGGGCAAATTGAGAGTATTCGTCCATAAGCCGATTGCTTCTCAGACATACAGTGTTGACAGTATACAGGATTTTAAAAAGGATGTTTACAACATCATAGACAAGAAATTGACGGATTATGAAAGTAGATGATAAAATGGTTGAGCATTTGGCTCATTTATCGCGTTTAGAATTTGATGATGCTTCTAAGGAAAAAATGAAGTTTGATTTCGAAAAGATGTTAGACTTTGTCACCAAATTAGAGCAAGTTGACACTAAAGGCGTTGAACCTCTAGTATATATGAGCCGAGAAACGAACGTATTGCGTGAGGATAAAGTTGAGGGCATGGTTTCTCAGAAAGAGGCATTACAAAATGCACCCAAAAAGGATACGGATTACATTCGAATTCCTAAAGTAATTAAGAAATAGCACCTGTTTTTTTTGGGGTTCATGAAACTCTGAATAAAAATACCCTTAGTTACTTAGGCCCGCCTTTGATTGAAAAATTTTTGCATCAAAAAAGCACATTCTTTTTCCAAGACCCCTGTTTTTAATTTCGTCTTTGGGTGTGTCAACTTAACGCCCAACTGACTTGCCCCTCTCTTTTCGTCTTTTGCACCGATAACGATTTTATCAAGTTGAGTCCAATAGGAAGCCCCAGAACACATCACGCAAGGCTCAATAGTTACATATAGTGTGCACTGATGTAGGTATTTGCCCCCTAAGAATTCAGCTGCAGAGGTAAAAGCTTGCATTTCTGCGTGGGCAGTAACATCATTTAGACGTTCCGTTAAGTTATGAGCCCGAGCGATGATTTGCCCTTCGGAGACAATTACAGCTCCAATAGGTATTTCATGTATGTCAAAAGCCTTTTGAGCTTCTTTGAGTGCTTCTTTCATGAAATATTCATCTGACTTATCTTGAATCATCGTCTCTTTTTTACAAATCTAGCTATAATTATAGATTATAGGTCTGTGATAGCGTATCTCTTCGTTATATATTGAGACTAGCGACCTCTTTATGATACGTTCTCCGTATGTATTTCTATCTTTGCACAAATTAAGAGCATGACTAAGAACAACTTTAGATCGGAAAAGCGAGTAGGGAAAAGTAAGGCCTACAAAGCAGATGAGCGTCAAAAAGCAGCGGATCAGAAAAATCGTCACTTTGATCCAGAGAAACGTCGTGAAGATCGAACACGTGCAGCGGAGAATAAGAAATCCTATTCAAAATTCCCGAAAAAGCGCACGAACACTTCTTTTAGCAAGGTAAAAGAAGGCTCCATACCGAGTGATAAGGTTCGGATTAATAAGTTTCTAGCTCAAGGAGGCACGTGCTCTCGAAGAGAAGCCGAAAAGTTTATTACTGCAGGAGCTGTTGTTATCAATGGCAAAGTAGTTACAGATTTAAGTTATCGTGTCTCTCCATCGGATTTGGTAAAGTTCAATGGGCAAACCATTCGTGGTGAAAAAAAGAAATATGTTCTTTTGAATAAACCTAAAGATTTTATCACGACAACTTCTGATGATAGAGGTAGAAAAACCGTTATGCAATTGGTAGAAAATGCGTGTTCAGAGCGTATATACCCCGTTGGGAGACTCGATCGTAATACTACAGGTTTACTGCTGTTTACAAACGATGGTGATTTAGCTAAAAAGCTTGTTCATCCCAAACATGGTGTTCGTAAAATTTATCACGTGACTTTAGATAAAAAATTAGCTAAGCATCATTTCAATGCTATTGTGAGTGGGCTGACTTTAGACGACGGACCAGCAACTATTGATCAGTTGTCATACATTGATGGGTCCTCGCACAACCAGGTCGGTATAGAGTTGCACATTGGTAGAAACAGAATTGTTCGAAGGATATTTGAAAGCCTAGGTTATGAAGTCATGCATCTGGATCGTGTAGTTTTTGGCAATCTTACCAAAAAAGATGTGAAACGAGGATCCTGGAAACACCTCGATAAAAAAGAGTTAGAACTTCTTCGCATGTTATAGCTGAGAATTTTAGTATTTTCACATCAGAACATTAAACGCAATCCCTTTTCTGCTTTTCTTTATAGGGTCATGAACGCGCAATAATGTTTAACAGACGCCGTTTTTAAGCTATGATTTCTAATTTTAAAATAAAGAGATTAAGTAAGCAATTACTAATGCTAATTGCTTTGATTATTGGCGTAGCTGTGTTTTTTTTTACCAATCAATTGGTGGAGGATTTGAGTAGGGAAGAAAGAACCAAAGTAAAAATTTGGGCAAAAGCTACGGAGCAAACTACGGATATCGATAACCTTAATGAGGACATCAGTTTTGTCTTTGAGGTCATCAATCATAACAATACAATTCCGGTTATATTAACGGATGAACGTGGAGAAATTCTTTACCACAAAAACTTCCCTTCTAAGAAAGCCAAAAGTAAAAGGTATTTAAAAAATCAGCTACAGTTGATGCAATCGACTCATGATCCGATTATTTTTGAATATGCGGATGGGCAAAACAATAAAATATATTACAAAGACTCTATTTTACTTACTCGGTTGAAGTATTTCCCCTACGTCATTTTGATTGTTGTGAGTCTATTTATCATGATTGCTTATTTCGCCTTCAGTGCATCAAGAAAATCAGAGCAAAACAAAGTATGGGCTGGTATGGCGCGTGAAACGGCTCATCAAATAGGAACCCCTCTTTCTTCATTAATGGGTTGGGTTGCTCTGTTGAAAGCACAAAACGACAATGAAGAAATTGTTTCTGAAATGAATAAGGATATTTACAGGTTACAGACAATCACAGAGCGGTTTTCTAAGATTGGTTCTCAGCCTGAACTTCATTTGAAAGACATCAATAAGGTTGTAGAACGTTCTTTTTATTATATGAAAGACCGGAGTTCAGAGAAGATACACTTCAAATTAGAAGTACATGAAAAGGAGTTAATGTGTTCGCTAAATACTCAACTTTTTGGTTGGGTTGTTGAAAATATCATTCGCAATGCGATAGATGCGCTTCAGGGCAAAGGAGCTATTCGTATTCGAGTTTCCAGTAATGAAAAGAAGGTTTATGTGGATATTACAGATACCGGAAGAGGAATAAAAGCCACGCATTTAAAAACTGTTTTTGAACCTGGTTTTACAACCAAACATCGGGGTTGGGGCCTAGGACTTTCTTTGGTAAAAAGAATTGTAGAGGATTATCACAAAGGAGAAGTGTATGTTTTGCAATCTGAACCTACAAAGGGTACTACATTTAGAATAAGTCTCTCCAAGAGTTAATGGCAGGAATTTACATACACATCCCATTTTGTAAAAAGGCTTGTACTTATTGCGATTTTCATTTTTCGACTTCCTTGAAGAGGAAAGCTGATTTTGTAGATGCTCTTATTCAGGAAATAGATTTGCGTAAATCGGTTTTTTCTGATGAACGAATCTCAAGCATCTATTTTGGTGGAGGGACTCCGTCTTTGTTATCGGATGGCGAGTTGAGTCTTGTTTTTGAAAAGCTTTACGATAGCTTTACGATTGATACAGAAGCCGAAATTACTTTAGAGGCCAATCCGGATGATCTTACTGCTGAAAAAATTGCTATTCTTAAAGCCAGTCCAATCAATAGATTGAGTATTGGAGTGCAGTCATTTCGCGATGAGGACCTTCACTTCATGCAACGAGCTCATGGATCCGCTGAAGCTCATAAATGTATTATCCTAGCTCAAGAGGCAGGTTTTAATAACATTAGTATAGATCTGATTTATGGGACACCGGGGATGACTGACGAAGCGTGGATTCAAAATTTACAAATCTGCTTCGAGCTGCATGTTCCCCATGTATCTTCTTATGCACTTACCGTAGAGGAACAGACGCTCTTACATCAGCAGATTAAGTCGAAAAAATTGGCTCCTCTTTCAGAAGAACAGAGTGCCCGACAGTTTGAGTTATTGATGAGGGAGATGTCTGATAATGGTTATGAGCAATACGAAATTTCCAACTTTTGTAAATCAAATGCCTACAGCAGACATAACAGTTCCTATTGGAAAAAAGAGAACTATTTGGGGCTAGGTCCCTCTGCACATTCATTCCTAGGAAATACAAGGTTGTGGAATGTTTCTAATAACCTGAAATACATAAAATCACTATCCAAAGGAGAGCTTCCGCTTGAAGCTGAAAAATTAAGTCAAGTTGATCGATATAATGAGTACATCATGACTTCTTTGAGGACAAAGTGGGGGTGCAACATTCAGCACCTACATACGGACTATTCCAAAGGATTGGTTACTTATTTCAAACAACAAATACGTGCCCATATTACGGATGGAAACATCATTGAAAATAAAGGGATATATACGCTCTCAGATTCAGGGAAACTACTTGCAGACCGAATTTCAGCAGACTTATTTTCGCTAGATTAATCCTCATCACTGTTCGATGGGTAGACAGATCGTAAATTTAGTCCCTTTACCAAATTCAGACTCTACTTCTATTGTTCCATTGTGTTCTTCAATAATTCGCTTTGATATTGACATGCCCAAACCAGTTCCCTTGTCAGGGCTCTTGGTCGTGTAAAATTTTTCATAGAGTCTTTCTTTTGTTTCTGCTGTCATTCCGATGCCACTATCTTTAATTTCAATTAAAACATCAGTGTTGTTTTTACTGGTTTTAATTGATAAATATTCATTCTTCAATTTTGGTTTTTCTCGAATGGCCTCAATGGCGTTTTCAATAAGATTAGTAAAAACTTGGTTGAGTTTACCCCTTACACTCTTTAGTATTGGAATATTTCCGAATTGCGTTTGCAGTTCAATAGATTCATCAAATGCAGAACCTGCCATTGAAAGTGTGTTCCTTATGCTCTGATTAATATCTGTTTTTAAAAGAATGGGGTTTTTTGATTTCCCTATGAATGCCAAGTTACTTGAAATCTCATTAACTCTACTTATTCCTTTTTTAATTCGACTGATCGATTTTGTTAACTCTTTTGTGGTTAACTCCATGTTCAACTCTTTTTCAAAGGCATTGATATCCTCTAGTGTTGTAGGATTATTAACGTCTTTCAGCTCTTTATAGAGCTGAGTTAATTTGACGATGTATTGAATATTGACTTCGAGTATGCTTATGGAATTACTTACCAAGTTGATAGGATTATTAATTTCATGTGCTATTTCAGAGGCCTTTTCATAATAAAGAGGTGCAGGCTCTAGGTCTTTGAGCTTTTTATTCAATGCTTTAATCTGAAGTTTCAGTTTAGAGTTACCAAACCTGAGCTTTTGATTTGATTTTCTGACACGCCTTCCTTTTTGTTCCGTATTATTATTTTTGTCTATCAGTGCCATAATTCTAGTTTAGAATTTATTTTTTGTTAAGTTTTTGTACGGGAATAATAAGCCTAACCGTAGTTCCCTTATCAGCTTTTGAATCCATTTCAACATGTCCATTGTGCGCAATTAATGTTGATTTTACAATTGTCAAACTTACTCCTGTCTTTTTTGCGCCTTTTGTTGTGAAATACATATCAAAGGCATTTTCTTGAATCTCTTTTTTCATCCCTGTTCCATTATCCTCAAATGAGATGACAATGCGTGCTGCTATTAATCCTGTTCTTATGGTAATCAAACCTTCATTGTCAGGGCTATTTTTTTCTTTGATTGATTCAATGGAGTTTTGTAAGACACTTTTGAAGCAATCATTTATCTTTTGGGCGTTACAATCTAACCGAGGGAGATTTTCATTGAGTTCCAGGTTTAATTTAATCGCTCCAAGATTTGATTTCCATAAGTCGGTCAAATTGATTAAGTCTTCATTTACATTTGTGCTTACCCACCCCTCGTTATCAATCTTTGAAAAATCTTTCAGTTTTTTGGTGTTTACTGCTATTTTTTCCAAACCACTATTTGCTTTTTCTAGAGCATCTTTTATGTCTCCCTCAATCGATTTGAAATCGATTTCTTTTTTGTAAGTTTCTAAGTCGTTTAATTCGGTTTCAATATTTTTCGCCTTAGGTAAAATATCATGTAATTTTCCAACATAATTCAATTGTAATCCTGTATTGAGTTCAAGTATGTCAACCGCTAATTGAATGTTCGTATTCGCATTGTTAAATTCATGTGATGTTCCTGCAGCCATGAGTCCTAACGCGGATATTTTTTCTCTTTGTATTAGCTCCAACTCGGCGGCTTCTAGGCGAAGATAAGCGGCTTCTAATTTGTCCGTTTTGTTTTGCAAAGCAGAAGTTGCCCGTTTAACTTTATGTTTTAAGGTATCTGCTTGTTTTAGTAAGATTTGTTGCTTTTCTCGGCGTTGTTTTAACTCCTCGGCTTGAGCAATTTCTTTTTCTTCTTTGAGAATATTAATGCGATCAGCAAGAGCGAAAGAAAGAAGAACAACTTCTATTGCAGAGCCAGCCGGTAAGGTGTAGTTGGTGAAATTGTTATAGGGTAAAATTCCGTAATCTTTCAAGACAAAGATAAATGCACCAATCCATAGTATTGTCCATGCCAAAAGGAAGAATTTCGCAGGACGATAACCTAACTTCATTATTTTGTATCCAATATAAAGGGCATATATTGAAAGCAGCATAGTGTTTGTTTGCATTATTTTGAAGCTTTTGATTGGATAGTCAAACAACAATAAGCCAATTGAAAGCAAAAAGACAAATTCAAGTACAGTTCCTACTTTATTTAAAACAGGGACTTTATCTTTTGTTCGTAAGAAGTTTTTAATGAATTCTATCGCAGCGATTCCAGCGATTGAAGGGAAAAGAGTTACGCTTTTATTTGCCCATACGGGAAAATCAGGCATCAAATATTTAAAATGATATCCTTTTAGAGCGATTTGAGTTAGTAGTATAAAGAGGATGTAGAATACATAATATAGGTAACTATTATCCCTCACGGTAAAATAAATGAAAATGTTATAGAGTAACATAACAAGTATAATACCTGCATAAAAGCTAAATAGGGTGTCTTGTTTTGAAATATATGTTATTGTTGTTTTGATAGAGCTGATAAAAAGCGGCAAAAAAAGTGGTTCATTAGCTTTAACTTTTAGAAAAAAGATTCTCGATTCATTTTTTGGAATGTTTACATCAAAAATATAGTTGGGATGTTGATAATTTTTATGGTAAAAATCTTCGTGTTCACCTTTTCGTACTTTTTGATGTTTTTCTGTTGATGAGATTTTATACAGTTCTACTAAATCTATATTAGGTTGTTCTAAGATTAGATTTAGATTAGAATTAGTTGTGTTGTTTAGTATTTCGAATTTCAACCAAAAGGCAGATTTGGAAATCCCCAGATTAGGGATTTCTTGTGACGTTAGTTTAAATTCTTGGGAACTTATTACTTGGTCGATAGTCAAAGAATTATTTGGGTCTTCTAGTACCTTTATCGGGGAAATGTTTTTGTGTTGGTTGTTGTCTGAGTATACAACAACTTTTCCTTGTGCTAAAACGATAATATTGAACAATAAAATTAATGGCAGTAGTAATGATATTTCTTTAATTCCTTTCATCAGATATTATATTTTTTAGGAGCTATAATGTCATTTGGGTCAATGGTTTGTTTTATTTTTCTCAATAAATTACTGTAGCTATATTCAACTCCAGTTATTGATTCATACATATTTGATCCACTCCGATAGGGATAAAACCCCGTTTTCATTAATTCTTTCACACAGTGTTTGTAAAACTCATTTGCCTGCTTTATTGAAATTTCATTTTTAGGATAATTGATGTTCGCAATGGCAATTAAATTTCGGCTATTAATAAGGGTAAACGTAATTCTAAACTCATAGTTGAATTGATTAAATATGCCCGTAAGCGTTTTGATTAGTTTGGGGATACTTTTTTGATCTGCCCTGCATACAGCAGAAATCCATCTGAAATGTTCGGGGAAATCGTGAGGCTTTATGTCGGACAATTTTATTTCATCATTATTTACTAGAGTTTTTAGAGGTAAATTAGAGGGAATGCCTTTTTGCAAATCGACAAGACATTTCAGTGTTTCAATTGTTGACAGGGCCTTAACATGCATATTGAAAATCTCCAACCACTTCATAATGAAATCTGTAATGAACCACAACTTGATTCCTTTTACCTCTTTTTTTAATTCTTTTCTTACAATATGTTTTTTTGCTTTTGTAATTGTTTTGTGACCCGAAACAGATGCACTAAACGACCAAGCACCTACGTTAGTGTTTTTTTGGCTACCAATTATTCTCGCTTTATTAAAAACATGAACCATACTATTAATAATGCCATTCAAACTTAATTTTCGTAATGCAATAATTAAGTTTACTAGAGCGTCCTCGTTTTTAACGGTTCCAATTACTGCACAAAATTTTTCTGGTTTAGGCATCAACTCAAGAGTCATTTCTACTACAATTCCCAAGTTGGATTGAACAAACAAACCTTCAATACACGGCCCTATCCCATATCGGTAAGTGTTTTTGGCATTAGCATTTTCATATGCTTTGAAACCTGTATGTATTATTTCGCCATCAGGAAGCACGCTGGTTATGTTAATAATTCGTTCATATTTAAGACCATAATCGGTATGCCCAAATCCTTTTTCCAACACATTACCTACAATACTACTTTCTGTGCCTGCTCCCGTTACATCTAGTTGTAATTTGTTTTCAGGGAGTGCTTCTAAATATTCATATGCTTGTTGTTGACTAACTCCAGGTTGAAGAGTCATATAGCAAAGCTCTTGATCTACATTGAGAATTTTATTCATTTTGCTCAATTCAAGAATGAGTTGATTTTTTTGTGTTCCTTGAGCGCATCCATAACCCCAATTTTTACCTCTAGATATCGGAAATAGTTTTATGTTCTTTTGATTTGCCAATTTGACGATTTCAACAATTTCGTCAATCGTTTTAGGGTATACGATTCCCATAGGTTCTATTTCTGAACCATTTACACTAGATGCATAACTTTCAAGAATATTTTTATCATCAGTATAATTATTAATACCCACGATCTCAATTAATTTATCTTTTTGATACCTCACTGTTTTAATTTAAGTAACTCTTTTGTTTAGAATAAGTTGATAGTTAATTTCTATTTCCGACATTTTGGTCTGTTCTATTTTTAGTTGACAGGGGTTTTCTCTTAAATCCAATATGATTTTTTTATCTAAAGCTGTGGCTGTTTCGAGTGTTTTTGAATTCATAACTCCCAATGTCCATGCAATCATATCCTTTTTAGGGTAAGGGAAGGTGCCTTTTTCACCCAAAGCTTTACTCTCAACAAACCCAATGTTCCGACAGCTTTGCAGCGTAGGTCGACCAACGATGGCCATTAAAGTGGTTAATTTTAGTTGATTAGCTACAGCTACAGCTGCTCTTGTTAATCGATGTCCTAAGCCAATCTTTTTATCATTAGAACTCATTTTATGGTGATGTAAAGAGCTCCACAATCCACACGTTTCCCCAATACCTCCGTATTGAGCATATTGTTTAATCAAAATGCTTATTCTTGAATCCATACAACCGACAGCATCTTCAATAGGAAGTGGGAATTCGGGAGTTGCAATATGAATTCGTACCCCTCCAATCATTTCCCCAGTAGTAAGAGATTCTGCAACCAGAACATACACATTTGGATTGAGTGGCCAGTTGATGTTATTAGAGGTAACCATGTCTATGCCATAGTGCTTTAGTATTTCGTGATGTTTTTTCAGAAATAAAAGGCACACATGAGGCTCTTCAATAGCTCTTAATACCCGTATGCTAAATTGAGCAAGGTCTTTTTGACTACTCGATAACAGCATCACATTTGTTTGGATTAGTTTATTACATTTTTAATTTACATGAACCACAGTATTCACTAGGAGAGTAAAATTCTTATAATATTTTAGGATAAATATATATAATTATTTACATTTACTAGAATGTTATTTGTGTTTATATGAAAAATGAAAATAAAAGAACAGAAGATGGTACTCCTCTTAAAACAGAATTGGATAAGATTAAAACTGAGTTTACCGATGAGGAAATTCGCAGTCAGATAAAATCCTACGGTCAGGATTTTACGACGCCTAGAGAAAAAATTAGAATACTCTATTTGGACGATGAGCGCGATGAATTGGAGAGTTTTCAGAGTTTGTTTCGCCGTATTTTTGAGGTTCATATAGCTTCTACGCCTGAGAAGGCCTATGAAATTTTGAAAACCAAAAATGTTCATATAGTGCTCACAGATCAGAGAATGGATTTAATGACCGGTGTTGAGTTTTTAGAATCCATTGTTGAAGATTATCCAGACCCTGTTCGAATTCTTGTTACTGGATATTCAGATATAACTGCGGTCATTAACTCAATAAATCAGGGACAGGTGTATAAATATATTTCAAAACCTTACCCAAGAGAGGCTATGCAGAAAAGTATTGAGAATGCTGCCGAAGTTTACTTTTTGAGGAAAGATCGGCAAGAGTTGATTCAAAAATTAACAAGGGCTTGTTCACAGTTGGAATTTTTATTGCGCCAAGGTTCCCTTGACGTTTAAAACAATTCTTTTCCAGATTGGAACTACTTCTTTTCAAATTTTTGGTACAATTTATTGGCAATGGTATACTACAAATTTATCGTTTTGTGCAACGATTTTCACCTTGTGAAAGAGTTTGAAAAGATGTGTTTTTAAATTGAGATGATTGCTAGTCACCAACTGGAAAACGCCACCTTTTTTAAGGCATCTTTTTACGTCTTCAAATAAACTCAAAGCAATTTCGATATTTGTTTCGAACCCAAAGTGAAAAGGGGGATTTGAGATGACCAAATCAAACGTGTTATTCTCAAAAGCACTTAGATTATCGCTAAAGTGAAAGTGCGCATTTTTTGAATCGATGTTAATTTTAGAGGATTCTACAGCAAGCAAGGAGTCATCAACTAAGTGAATTTCAGCGTTTGGATTTTGTGAAAGAGCTACGTGGGCTAAAACTCCATTTCCTGAGGCGAGGTCAAGGATTTTGTTGTCGGTTGCTTTGACCTCTAAATGCTCTGCAAAAAACTGTGTCGCATAGTCAATATTTTTCCCAGAAAAGACACCGTAATATTGTTTGAAGCTTTTCGTTTTGTCTAATGAGATTGTATTTAATTGTTGTTTTTTGGCGACCTTTTTTTTCTTTTTTAGAATAAGTAATCTCGATTTTTTCCATGCCCTAGATTGTTCGCATTGCTCAAAATAATTTTCAGCAATATCTATGGTTTTTCGACTGAAGTACTTGGTCATAAATGAACAAATGACTGTTGCATCCTCATTCAATGCTTGATGAACTTGGTCGAGTTGAAGTCTAAAAAGATCTAAAGATTTTGGTATTTTGATGAGTGCTAAATCGAATGAAGCTGATAACTCATCTAATGGCTTGATTTTGGAAATTTGTTTTAGGTCAATACCATGTTTCGTTGCGTTGATCTCAAGAGCCTTTTCTTGACTTTTAAAATTAATTACTGTGAAGGGTTGTAAATCGGATAGTACCGTACTCAAAAAGCCAAATCGGTCGTTGTAGAGTATCGGTTGCTGGGAAAAAGCATTGTTTTCTGAAAGATGTTTTAATAGGTGTTCGTCTGCCGCACTCCATGCTTTTAACGATTTGTTATCAGATTTTGGATAGCGTACAATTGAATAATTTGTATCCTTGTGAGAGTAGTCCATAGTTTAGAGACCGAAATTGAGTTTGATTTTCTCAACAAAATCAAGTTTTTCCCATGGAAAGGTCTCGATTTCTTTGTGTATTTTTTTACCCTCTTCCATTTCAAAGGAGATTGTTTTTTTCTCAGAGTTTCGTCCCATATGTCCGTATGCAGCCGTCTCGGAATAAATAGGGTCCTTAAGTTTGAATCGATTTACAATCGAAGCAGGTCTCAAATCAAAGAGTTCATTTACTTTTTTAGCAATTTCACTATCGCTGAGGTCTATTTTTGAAGATCCATAGGTGTCAACAAAAATACTCATGGGCTCTGCCACACCGATGGCGTAGGCTACTTGTACAAGGATTTGATCTGATACTCCTGCTGCCACTAAGTTTTTTGCGATGTGCCTTGTGGCATAGGCTGCTGATCGATCTACCTTTGAGGGGTCTTTTCCTGAAAAAGCTCCACCGCCATGAGCTCCTTTACCTCCGTAAGTATCTACAATAATTTTTCTACCCGTGAGACCTGTGTCTCCATGAGGGCCCCCAATCACAAATTTTCCGGTCGGGTTTACGTGGTAGGTAATTGAATCATCGAACAGAGAAACAATTTGTTTCGGTAATTTTTTCTTAACTCGTTCAACAAGTATGTTGATGACATCACTTTTTATTTTAGCTAGCATTTTTGATTCTTCATCAAAGTCATCATGCTGTGTTGAGATAACTATAGTGTCAATACGTTCAGGAGTATGCTGATCGGAATACTGAATGGTTACTTGTGATTTTGCATCAGGACGGAGATAGTGCATTACTTCATGATTTTCACGCCTTATGGTTGCAAGTTCTTGAAGTAGTAAGTGAGAAAGACTTAAGGCCAAGGGCATATAGCTATCCGTCTCATTGGTTGCATAACCAAACATGATACCCTGATCTCCAGCTCCTTGTTCTGTGTGTAGTCCTTCTCCTTCTATAACTCCTTGCAGAATGTCAGGTGATTGTTCGTGTACTACAGACATGATTTTACAAGATCTTGCTTCAAACTTATACGCAGGGTCTGTATAGCCAATGTTCTTAATCACATTTCGAGCTTCTTTTTCAATGTCTACTTTGGCTTTTGAGTTTATTTCACCGCTAAGAACTGCCAACCCTGTTGTTACAAGTGTTTCACAAGCAACTTTAGATTCAGGATCTTGAGCGAGAAATGCATCGAGTATAGCATCCGAAATCTGATCAGCAACCTTATCCGGGTGTCCTTCTGACACAGATTCAGATGTGAAAAAGTACGACATATCGTAATCTTTAAATGATTTTTTAAAATTAAAGTCTGATCTGGGCTTTGCGGTAGAGAATACTGCTTTAGCCTTTTTTATAGTGGTAGCAATCAGTCAAATTCATCCACTGCTTTGCAAAGATAAGAATAAGATTGATTTAATATTTTATTACTTCGTTAGATTGTGGAAAATAGTTTCTAGTTTTTCTTCTTCCACGTTTATTTGGAGCACGGTGATGTTGTGGGCTACTGCAAATTGGAATAAAACGGATCTTAGGTCGAATTTAGCCTCGGAAATGATTTGATACCGATTCCCCTTGAGTTGTATAGCTTCAGTTACATTTTTGATCTCTAGCAGATCTTTTTTGTTCACAGATTGATTGAACTCTACAGTAATTATTTTCTTTTTCTGTGTTAGGCTTTGAAGTTCTTCAATGGATTTATCGGCAACTATTTTACCCTTGTTGATGATGATAACTCGGTCGCAAATTGCCTCTATTTCTTGGATGATGTGCGTAGATAACATCACTGTTTTCTCCTGGCCAACTTCTTTAATTAAGGATCTTATCTCTACCCGTTGGTTTGGGTCTAGTCCTGTTGAGGGTTCGTCTAAAATGAGTACCTCAGGTTGATGAATTAGTGCTTGTGCAAGGCCAACTCTTTGCCGGTATCCTTTTGAGAGTGCGCTAATGGATTTGTGTTGTTCATTTTTTAGCCCTGTTTTTTTAATTATTTCATCAACTTGCTCGTTCATAATTCCGTGAATGTTAGCAGCAAATTTCAAATATTCCTTTACATACATTTCAAGGTATAGAGGGTTGTGTTCAGGAAGGTATCCAATTTTACGTTTGGTCTCAATGGGGCTGTCAAGAACGTTTCGATTACATATTTTTACGACGCCTGATGTAGGTGTTATAGATCCGGTAAGTATCTTCATTAGAGTAGTTTTACCGGCACCATTAGGGCCTAAGAATCCAACAATTTCTCCTTTTTTTATCTCAAAAGAGATTTCTTGAAGCGCTTTTTGTGTCCCGTATGATTTAGAGACCTTTTCTACTTTTATAGACATAGTACGAAGATAGTTTATTTTAGAATTTTCTATAAACAAGATCCTTGAAAGCCTTAAAGTTTTTCAAATACTGTGAATTTACCGATAACTCAAAGCCTGTACCGATAACTCAAAACCTGTACCGATAACTCAAGAGCGTCTACCGATAACTTAAAATCATTAGTAAATCAGGATCTTATAAATTATATTTAAGTAATGTTATTATGATAATGAGCATTTCTCGAGGGGCGAGTAAATGTGAAAAAGGACTCAAATGGAGTCCTTTTTTTTGTTATATATTATGTAATAATGAGTTAAATCTTTCTTTCTCAGGGGGCAAATCATATCTTTGTGTGATGCAAGGTGTAGTAGTAAAATCGACAGGTAGCTGGTATAAGGTTCGCACACAAGATGGGAATTATTTCAACTGTCGTATTAAGGGAAAGTTTCGGATTCAAGGTTTGAAGAGTACCAATCCAATTTCCGTTGGAGATCAGGTTAAATTGGCCGTAGAAGGCGAGGATTATCTTATTACAGAGATTCTTGATCGCAAGAATTACATTATCCGTAAGTCTGTAAATTTATCAAAGCAGGTCCACATCATAGCTTCTAATATGGATCAAGCCTTTTTAATTATTACTTTGGCTTCGCCTGCCACAACAATTGGGTTTATTGACCGGTTTCTAGTAACCGCTGAGGCCTACCAAATACCCGTTTATTTGGTGTTCAATAAAATAGATTTATACGACGAATTTGATAGAGAATATCACAATCAGATTGCAGAAATGTATACTGATGCTGGATACAAATGCATTGAGGTTTCTGCACTGAATCAGCAAAATTTGAATGCTCTTACAGAGCTAATGAAGGATAAAGTTACTTTGCTTTCAGGACACTCTGGGGTTGGCAAATCCACCTTAGTTAATGCGATTGATTCCAATTTAAATTTAGAAACCCAAAAAGTCTCTGAGGCCCATCAAAAGGGAATGCATACAACGACTTTCGCAGAGATGTTTGAGTTGGTCTTTGGAGGTTTTATTATTGATACTCCGGGTATAAAAGGATTGGGTCTTGTCGAAATGGAAGACTCAGAATTGGCGGATTATTTTCCCGAGATGAGAGCGCTTAAGGGGAAGTGTAAATTTCACAATTGCATACATATTAATGAACCTAAATGCGCCATTAAGGATGCTGTTGAAGCTGAACAGATCCACCCCGTTCGTTATGATAGTTATTTAACTATCTTGGAGGATGATGGCGGTCAATATAGGGAATCAAAGTATCACTAATGAGGCTTACGATACAAAGGGTAAGTGAGGCTTCGGTGCAGATCAATCAGAAGATTAAATCTCAAATAAACCAGGGCTTACTTGTGCTTCTTGGTGTCGGAACTGATGATACTGAAGCGGATGTCGAGTGGCTTTGTAATAAGCTTGTGGCTCTGAGGGTTTTTTCTGATGAGTTGGGAAAAATGAATAAGTCAATTACGGATGTGAATGGTGATATTCTTTTGATCAGTCAGTTTACCCTTTTTGCGAGTACTAAAAAAGGAAATAGGCCGTCTTACATTCGTTCTGCTCGCCCAGATGTTGCCATTCCTCTATACAGAGCATTTCACAAACGTTTAGAGGTTTTGTTAGGTAAGCCGGTAGCTACAGGAGAATTTGGGGCAGATATGAAAGTTTCTTTGTGTAATGACGGTCCTGTAACCCTTAATATTGATTCTAAAAATAGAGAATAATGGAACTTAATCAGTTGCAAAAGAAAGTAGATGACTGGATTCAGAAATACGGAGTTCGTTATTTTAGTGAGCTCACAAATATGGCAATTCTAACTGAAGAAGTTGGTGAAGTTGCTCGAATTATAGCTCGACGTTATGGTGAGCAATCTGAAAAGTCATCTGACACAGACAAAGATTTGGCTGATGAGCTAGCCGATGTGTTGTGGGTTGTTACCTGTATTGCAAATCAAACCGGAATTGATTTGGAATCTGCCATGAGTAAGAATTTCGAAAAGAAAACGGTAAGAGATCATCAGCGGCATCAAAATAATGAAAAGTTGAGGTAAAGGATGTCAACAATATTTGTTGCAACAAAAAAAGAGACCTTAGGCCTCTTTTTTGTTTTTTAAGATAGGGCGTTAGAATTTAACACCAACAGCTAACATTACTTGATCAAGCCTTTGATCTGCTGAGAATGTACTACCAGCAATTTTGAATTCATCTGATATGGATTGAAGCCCTTTTTCAACTCGTAAATCGACTGTAATCATGGAAAGATCCAATCCGATTCCGTACTGTATACCGACGGTAGCATTTTTGTAATTGGCAATTATTTCATCTGCCGCATTTTTCACTCCGGATTGCTTAATGTCTTCACTGAGTTTTAGACTGAATACGGGGCCTGCATTGACTCTGAATATTTTCAGGAAACGCTTTCCAATCATAACTGGTAGGTCTAACTTGTTTATTTTAACCTCTCCCGTTACATCTTTGAATTTAAGTTCAGATTTGGAGTTGCTGAACATGGCTTCAGGTTGTACGTAAAATCCAAGAAGTTGAAGTCGAGCAAATAAACCCAGTTGTACGTTGAGGGTAGGATCTGTTACTTCCAAAAGGTCACCAACGCTATTTCCTGACTTATCGAGGTTTTTTAAATCATCTAAAGATACATCTGGAGAACCCACATTTACTTTCACTCCCCAGTTAAAGCTCTGAGCTGAAATACTCATGCTCGAGCATACAAGTAGTACTGATAAGATTAATTTTCTCATAATTTTTGATTTAATTTACGTTTTTCTTTTGCATTGAGGCTTGCTTTAACATTTGCTTCTATCGTGTGAGCAGGTCTCGACCATTTTTGTTTCTCACCATTAGAACAAGGGCTTTTATAATTTTCATTTACCTCTGGTTTATCCCCTTTTTTGTAAGCTTTTTGCGGAGTTAATCCTAAGGTGTTAAATAATTCCATGTCTTTATTGATGTCTGGGTTTGGTGTGGTTAATAATTTGTCACCAGCAAATATAGATCCAGCACCCGCCATGAAACACAGTGCCTGCCCTTCATCAGTCATTTGTGTTCTACCCGCAGAGAGTCGAACGGTAGTTTTTGGAAGAACAATACGAGTGGTAGCTACCATTCGGACCATATCCCAAATTGGAATTTGTTCCTGATCTTCCATTGGCGTTCCTTCAACAGCAACAAGTGCATTGATGGGAACAGACTCTGGGTAAGGGTTCAGGCATGATAGTGTAACCAACATGGCTGCTCTATCTTCCGGGGATTCTCCCATACCGATAATACCACCAGAGCATACGGTTAAACCTGCTTTTCGAGCATTACCAATGGTTTCAATACGATCTTCATAACCTCGAGTAGAGATAACTTTTTTATAATGTTCTTCCGAAGTATCTAAGTTGTGATTGTATGCGTATAATCCTGCGTCAGAAAGTCGTCGCGCTTGATCTTCTGTGAGCATACCTAGCGTACAGCAAACTTCCATGTCTAGATCTCGTACGGTTCGAACCATCTCTAAAACTTGGTCAAAATCTTCTCCTTCTTTCACATTTCTCCATGCTGCGCCCATACAAACTCTAGAAGACCCAGAGCTTTTAGCGCGTAATGCTTGAGCTTTAACAGTTTGAACGGACATTAAATCATTTTTCTCAATGTCGGTATGGTAGCGTGCTGCCTGAGGACAGTATCCACAATCTTCTGGGCAGCCCCCTGTTTTTATGGATAATAATGTGCTGACTTGTACTTCGCGAGGGTCATGATTTTCACGATGTACCTCTGCGGCTTCAAATACCAGTTGGAGTAGGGGTTTGTTGTAAAGCTCGAGAACTTCTTCTTTCGTCCAGATTTTTCTTTTCTCCGTCATGATTATTCCTGATTTAAGCTCAAATATAAAGCTTCTTTTTTGCTATTTGTTTTTATTTAGATAAAATGATACTTACGGCGTTTCCACCAAAACCTGTCGCATTTATCATGATGTTTTTTACAGATTTTGGATTCCCACAACTTACACTTTCATAGGGGAATTTGATAAGCTTTTGATGTTGTAGCATTAGAATTGCTAACTCCATACTCAAGGCTCCAGAAGCTCCAAATGTATGTCCGGAAGTGTATTTTGTTGAAATTAAATGTGGGATGTCAGACCCAAACAATTTTTGAATGGCTTTGTATTCACTTTGGTCTCCTTTTAAGGTCCCTGGAGCATGCATTACAATACTATCTACCTTGGTAAGGTTGGCATTTTTGAGAGCCATTTTCATTGATTTTTGAAGGCATTCAGCCTCAGCAGAAAGGGAAACATTATGTTCAATAAGCTCTGTTGCAAACCCGACTCCTTCTATTTTGGCAATTCTATTTTGCCCATGGTCCTTTTCCATACAGAAGACTGCTGCACCCTCTCCAAGTACAAGTGAGCTTCGATCTTTATCCTTTTGAAGTGGTAAGGATGGGAACGGGTCTTTTTTTTCCGCATAAATTTTTAAAGCACGCATCTGAGCAATGGTAAAGTCACTTAAAGGGGCTTCTGATCCGCCGACTAAAAATTTTTCTGTCATACCAGCTTGGAGCCAAGCTATTGCATTAAGAGTAGAATGTAAAGCTGTACTACAAGTTATGGAGTGAGAGAAGCTGGCACCTTTAACACCTAGGTCGTAGGCGATCCAAGAGGATAAGTTTCCTAAGGTTGTTGTAGGAGATACAAGTGCACTTAGGCGTTTTTCTTCGTTAGTGACAAAGTCCTTATGGTATTTTTCGAAGAGTTGCGTAGCACCTCTGGAGGAACCCAAATTAACACTAACGTATTCATCTTTGCCCCAACCTGCTTGATTGAAAGCTTTTCTTCCAGCAAGAATTCCTAATAGAACAGTTTTGTCCAGACGTTTGTAGTGTGAGTTTTCTTCACGAAGTTTGGTGATGAGTGCTTCGTCTTTGGGATAAAGTTTACCCACTGGAGTGTCTAGGTCGTTAAAACAACAAGTTGTGATTCGAGTTGTTCTATCTTGATAATGCTTCCATATATCTTCAGAGTTACTCCCCAATGCAGAGAGACTCCCCATTCCGCTTATAATCATCTTATCCTGCATGCGCCAAAGATAATGTAAAATGAATTTCTAAATGAGGGTTGTTGCAATTGAAATTGCACCTACGATGAAGCAGTAATAGGCAAAGTATTTCAATTGGCTATTTTTCACCAATCGAATCATCCATTTACAGGCAAGTAATCCTGTAAAGAACGCTGCAACGAATCCTATAACTAGTGGAAGTAGCGTTGTGCTTTCTAAGGCTATACTTCCTCCTAAAATGTCTTTAGCCATCTTCCCAAAGATTAAAGGAACGACCATGAGAAAAGAAAAACGTGCAGCTTTTTCTCTATCGATACCCAACAATACAGAAGTAGATATGGTTGCTCCAGATCTTGATATCCCGGGTAAAATGGCAATGGCTTGAGATACTCCAATGAGGGCTGCATTGTAAAAGCTAACTTTTCGATTTGTCTTTTTTGCTCGATCTGCCAGAAAAAGAAGCAAGCCTGTTACAATAAGCATGCAGCCTACAAGTAGGATTTCTCCACCAAACAATTGTTCAATTTCATTTTCAAAAAACAAGCCTACAAGAGCTGCGGGAATCATTGATAATACTATTTTAAGGGAGAACTTAAACTCCTGATTCCATTTAAATTGGAGTAGTCCACTGAATATTTCGAGAATGTCTTTTCGGAAAATAAATACGGTACTAAGTGCCGTAGCAGCATGAAGACTGATTGTCATCAATAGGTTTTGTTCTTGAGCCGATACATTAAGAATTTCTTTAGCCAATTCTAAATGTCCACTACTGCTTACCGGCAAAAACTCGGTTAATCCTTGAATAATTCCAAGAATAATAGCTTCTAATACTCCCATTAAGATTTATTCTTTGGCTTGTACATGATGGCAAAGATTTCAATTGAAAAGCCAATGAGAATAAGAATAGGGGCAAGTGTAATCCTACGGAAATTGAAAATCTCAGGGTTGAAACTTGTTTCATCTCCGGTATCGCCCCCAGCCATTAATACAAAGCCCAAGACAATGAAGACAATTCCAGTAATCATGATTTGGTAATTCTTTTTGTTGAATAAAAACTTTTGATTTTCCATATCAGTAATGTAGTTCGTCGGTAGTTAATTTTAAGTATTTACGTACGGCAAAGTAAGTGCAAGTCCAAGGGATAAAAAGCCCCATACAAAGCAGGGATGAATAGAGTATGATTTGATCTTCAGGCTTGTGTAATCTTTGAATCTCGGGTAGAAACTGAATGCTGTATCTGAGGAGTAAATCTAAGCATAATATTGCCAATACAGATGCTAATAAACCATGTTGGATACTCTTATTAATAAAGGGTTTTCGTATAAATCTTTTTGTAGCACCGACCAATTGCATGGTTTTAATTAGGAAGCGTCTGGAATAGATGCTCAAACGAATGGAAGAGTTGATTAGAGCAATAGCTATAAGGCTAAAAATAGCACTCAATATTAGTAATGAATAAGAAACTTTTTGAAGATTGTCATTTAGTAATTTGATTAAAGATTTATCATAAATGACTTCTTGAACTACCGGAATCTTTAAGAGTTCTTTTTCGATACGTTCAGGCTTATTAGTTTGGGTGTAATAGGCTTGGAAATGAATGTCTATAGCATCGGTGAGCGGATTAAACCCAAGAAAGCTTATAAAGTCTTCTCCTAAATCTTGCTCAAGGTTTTTTATCGCCTCATTTTTAGAGATAAACTCTGTTATTTTGACGTGCTCACTAAGCTCCAATTGACGCTGAAATTGTTTCACGGCAATTTGTTTTGCTTCGGGTTTCAGTAAAACGGTAAAAGCTATGTTTTCTTGTACTTGATTTGCAATGGTTTTCGAGTGATATAGAAGGGTGCTGAGCAGTCCTATTAAAAAGAGGACTAAAGTCATGCTAATCACAACGGATAGGTATGAAGATTGCAGTCTTCGTTTGTTGAATTTGTCCTGTTTTACACTCATTGCGGGCTAATTTACAAATTCGTTGAATATATAGCTTGTTTTTAGTTAAGGATTCAATAAGAACTGTTTCTTATTTGCGGTTGACTTTTGTAAGTTTCTCTTTGGTTCCAGAATATTTTATCAGGTCCATTTTTATAGAACCCACCATTATTTTTGCTTTGATTTGGATGGGGATTTTATTTTCATCATTGCTTATCCACAGCTTGACACCCTGCTCATCTTTAAACACCCTTCCTGTTTGAAGCTGTGGAGACCACTGGGTACAGGGAATCCATCCAAACTTTGTTTTGATGGTGTCAAGACCTAAATATTCGAGTTTTGAATTCATAAATTCATCATCAAGGTATACTTGAAGAGACTGTTTATTGCCAATTTGTAGTGTGTCGAAATTTTGTGCTCGCATGTAGTAGAATATGGAGAGTAGGTCTTGTGTGTTTTCTGGGAGCGGAATAGTATCTCTTGTAGATTCTGCTTGTTTGAGTTCGTAATTAAAAAAAACAGATTCTTTTTTCACATAATCACCTTCCCGTATGTCTCGGTGAAATTGATTTGGTTTTAAGCTGTATTTGTCGACTAAACTTTCATAGGTGTTACGGACTTTAAAGAAGAGGTTGAACAGCCCCGTTGATCTGCCTTTGGCTATAAATTTATATGCGCTATGTTTTGTCTGTACTTCTAAATCTGCCATTCCTGCGGACACGAGTCCGTAATGAACTTTATAGCTTAATTTTTCTCCTTTTTCGAAGGGGGGGTGTCCGTTTTGAGCAAAGACAGAAGAAGTTGAGAAGAGTAAAATGAGAACGATTTTTTTTATAACAGAGCTTTTAAAGCCTTTCTTATTTTGATTGGAAATCACTCCATTCATAGACAGAAGCCTTTCGGTTCTGTATTTTGAAATGTAATTTATCAATGAAGTCATATTTTTTTATCTGGATTTCTCAAATAGAAGAGGATTTACAATTTACTTCTTTACTCCCAATTGATGATGACATTGTCCATCTTAAACTTCTCCAAAAAGGTCGTCAAATCCCACACATTTTCCCTTAATCGTTGTTGAATCTGATTGTCGGTATAATGAACAAAAAGGCAATCACTTTTTAAATAAAACGCAGTTTTTTTAGAATCCATGTCTGCGCATTCTTGATACACATATTGACAAACAAGGTAGATACTTGTAGAAATCAACATCCATGTTAGTAGTATTTTATGCTTCATATTCTTGGGCTTTACTTAAAGATACAGATTTATCCCTAATTTTTCATGAATAAGCGGGGCAATATAGGTCTTTCTTAGTTCTAAAATGAGCCACGATTACTCTCGAAAAAGCCATTGAGGAATTTTAGAATCTTAAAATAAAACACGTAATGACAGAAGTCTTTACAGCCGTTTTGGCACGTTGTTTATTTAATGTCTGTAGCCCCATAGTGAGGAAGAGATGAATCGGATTCTAGGTTGATGCCTATAGGGCCTAAACGATACTACTGAATATTTCTTTTTCGTACTTTTTAAAACAACAGGTGGTTTGCTAATAGTGAGGCTATCAAAACAAAGGTCAATGAATTTAACCATTTCTTTTTGTTGTAATAGAAGTAATTGCTGATGATGGCAGATAAGGGCAATGCAAAAATGAGTAGTTTTTCATGAAAAGCACCTTCACTCAAATAAAAATGAATTAAACCGAAAATAAGGACCCACAATAGAAGCACGTAGGATTTTCGAGCTTTGATGTTTTTTTGTCTCAGACTGACGAGAAGTTCAAACATTGAAATTACACTCAAAATTCCAAATACAAAAAGAGTTAAAAAGTCTCCTGTCTCAATTTTTGTGGAGCTATTTTGGGTAAATAGGTTTTCAAATAAGGAGAAGGAGCTCCAGTCATCTATAGACAAGAAGGTAATTGCTGTGAAGAGTAAAAACCAAGGACAAAGAACTCCTAAGATACTGATAATCCAATGTCTCCATTCTACCTGAGAAAAAATGGACATCCCCACCCAAGCTAAAGGAATAAAAATAAAAAAAGGGGGGTGGATTAGGGTAGCAATACTCAGAAAAAAAGCACTTTCAAAAACAGTAGTGTAAGCATCTTTTTTTAAATATGAACTGAGAATTTTGTTGAGCGCAAAAAGAATAAAACTTATAGATACAAGGCTCGAGCTTAAATAGATTGCCTTGGGGGATGTGCTGATAAGCATGAAATAAAATAAGGCAGGGAACGAAGAGTTTATTGAAATAATTTTTTGTCTTGCCATCATTTTGTTCATCGATATACACTGAGAAAATACGAGCAATCCAAGGCTTATACGTTCTAAATAAACATGTGAATGAATCCAGCTATAGATGGAATTAAAAAAGGGCGAGTTTACATCTACTGAGGGTTCTAAAGATTGAAACGATATACCCATCCATAAGATTCCACAGAGCGCCATTAAAACCAAAATAGAAATGGATTGTGTATGACGAAATAAATTAACTACCATGTGGTAAAAATATGTAAATTTGTGGCGTTAAAGAAAAAACAATTTATATCATGAATGAACTAATTTGTGGACTCGGCGAGTTATTTACAGTATCCTTTGAACTTCTTCCTACTTTGGGGAATTTACCTAACCTAGTTTTGGGACTCATTGGTGCAGGCGCTTTGTTTTTTGCAGGTAAAGTTTCGGTTGCCGAAAAGAATATTTGTGAATAATGAGTGCTTTACAGCATTTAAAAAAGCAGCGAAACGCTGCTTTTTTTTGTGCCAAATTTTAATTTTCTTCACGGTGACTGATTATTTTTTGTAGTAATTCATCTCATCGATGTATTCCCAGACGTTTGTTGGGAGCATGGCTCGTACATCTTTTTTAGCTTTTATCGCATTTCGAATGAATGAAGAAGAGATTTGCATGATCGGCGCTCCAACTAGATTTACTTTTTCATGATGATCAAGCTGGTTGGATGTATTTGCTAATCTCGGATACACGTATAGTTGATGGTTCTCCAAAATCGCGTCGTAATTTTTCCACTTGTGGAAGGCATTGAGGTTGTCTCCGCCCATGATGAGGGAGAAATGATGATTTGGAAATTTCTCACTCAGGTGCACAAGTGTGTTGATGGTATAGGAAGGTTGGGGTAAACTAAATTCTATGTCAGTAACTCGCAATTGATCGTAATCTTTAACAGCTCTGTAAACCAACTCCAACCGCGCATAGTCGTCAAGAAGATTGTTTTTGTTTTTGAATGGATTGTGAGGGCTTACAACAAACCAAATTTCATCCAAGTCGGTATAGTTAGCCATATGATTGGCAATAACCAAATGGCCAATATGAATGGGGTTGAAAGTCCCAAAATACAAGCCTATTTTTTTCTTATCAGCCATTGATAAAGTCTGTTATTTTTTGGTAAGCTTCTTGTTGAGCGATTTCTAGGTCGTCATTAATGATTACTAGGTCAAATTCTTTGGCATAGCTCATTTCTTTTTCGGCCTTGTTAAGACGCATGTCTAGTTGATTTTGAGTTTCTGTGTTTCTGTCAGATAAACGCTTTTTCAAAACGGCTATTGATGGAGCTTTAATAAAAACAGAAAGCGCTTTATCAGAAAACTGATTTTTAAGATTAATTCCTCCGATAACATCAATGTCAAAAATTACATGTTTGCCTTCAGCCCAAATGCGTTCTACTTCTGAACGAAGGGTGCCGTAATAGTTTCCTTCGTATACTTCTTCCCACTCCAGAAATTCATCAGCATCAACTTTTGCTTTAAATTCTTCAGGGGATAAAAAGTAGTAATGCTCACCATTTTTTTCTTCACCTCTAGGAGATCTGCTGCAAGCAGAGATGGAAAATTCTACCGGGACTCCTTGATTGATTAGGTAGTTTACGATGGTAGATTTACCGGACCCTGAGGGAGCTGAAAAAATAATTAGTTTGCCTTGATTCATTACAGAACGTTTAATATTTGTTCTTTGATTTTTTCTAGGGCATCTTTCATCTGAACAACGATTTTCTGAATTTCAGTGTGATTGGCTTTAGATCCCATTGTATTGATTTCTCTACCTAATTCTTGAGAAATAAATCCCAGTTTTTTCCCATTAGATTCTTTAGAATTCATGGTTTCAATAAAATAGGCACAGTGGTTTTTTAATCGAACTTTTTCTTCTGAAACATCTAGTTTTTCAATAAAATAGATCATTTCCTGCTCCAAACGATTTTGATCAAAATCTACAGATTTTAAGACGTCATTTAGTTTTGTAGAAATGCGTTCTTTTATCGTATCAATACGTTCTTGTTCGAATTTTGGAACTTCATTGTGTAGGCTTTCTATTGTTGAGATTTGTTCTTTGATATCTCTTTCTAAGGATAAGCCTTCTGCCTTTCGATATGCTATTAAAGCTTCAATAGCATTTTTGACGACCCCCATAATGGCGTTCCATTCTTTTTCGTCTATTTCTTCTCGTTCAACTTTCATGGCATCGGGAAGTCGCATGGCAATATTCAATAATTCTCCTGCTGCTATTTTTTCACTTCCCAAATCTTGTAATGACTTGATGTATTCTCCAACTAAATCTTTGTTGATTTTGTGTTGGGTATTAGAGTCTGTATTTTCAATAAAAATAGAAAGTTCTATTTTACCTCTTCGAAGCGTTGATGTGAGGTAGGAGCGCACTTCCAATTCTTTTTCTTTGTAAAAAGAGGGAATACGAGTGCTGATGTCTATTTGTTTTGAGTTTAAACTCTTTACTTCTACACTGATTTTTTTCCCTGGAAGAACTAAAGTAGCTCTACCGAAGCCAGTCATTGATTGGATCATAAGTATGTATTTGGTGTAAAAATACGCAAATTTGTTTGGCAATAAAGTTTATGATTGAACAGCTTTAGTCTTTCTACTCACCAGATAAACCCCTAAGAAGATAATAAAGGAGGCTAAGATTTTAACGGGATCCAGTTGGTCAGAGCCCAATATCAATGCGATAATAGTAGCTAACACGGGCTGTAAGTAAATGTAAAAACCGACCGTAGAGGCTCGTAGTCGCTTAAGTGCATAGATGTTGCAGAGATAGGCTAGAAAAGAGGTTCCCACTACAATAAAGGCTATTTCAGCCCAGATGGTTTTTGATATTTCTTTCCATTCAACAAGGAGAATCTCATCAATCCCGAAGGGTAAAACAACTATAAACGCAACAGTGAACATCCATTTTGTTATTGTTAAAAAATGATATTGGGACATCATAGGTTTTACCAGGGTTAGGTAAATTGCATAGGAAACGGCGTTGATGAAGATAAATAAATTTCCTTGAGCTAATTTGGGGGTTCCTGTTTCAAATTCTCTACCATAAACAGCAAGTACAATAGCTCCGATAGCACCTAAAGCCACTCCAATGATACGATGAGTTGATTTTTTTTCACCATGAAAAATTACTGCGAGAATGAATATGATGATCGGAGCGGATGTCATGGTTACTGCCGCATGAATGGGTGTTGTGTAATTTAATCCTTTCAAGAAAAAGGTCATGTTGAGTGCCACGCCAAATAATCCGCAAAGAATTAAAAGTCCGTAATCTTTTCGCTTGACTTTTTCTTTAACCCAAAACCGATGTGCTAGATGAAAAAGTATCATAGCACCCATAATTCGAATCAATATCAATCCCATTGGCTGAATGGTGTCGGGCATAATGTCTTTTGCCAATGTGAATGTTAGCGCATAGATGAGGTTTGCAAAAAATAAGGCTAAATGTGACTTTAGGATATCATTCATCTGCTAAAGTAGTTTTCAAAGCCTCTATTGTTTTTTTAGAATTGCCAATAAAAATTTTATCTGATGTAATAAAAACAGGTCTTTTTAGAAAAGTGTATTCTTTGAGAATGAGGTTTTTAAAGTCTTCTTCTTGCAGTGCTTTGTCTTTTAAGCCCATGCTCTTATATTTTTGGGCTCTTTTGCTAAACAAGGCTTCGTAAGATAAGCTAAGCTTGAACATTTCCTCGATTTGCAACTTAGTAATTGCTTTTTCTTTGATGTCTTGACTTTCAAAATTATCAAGATTCAATTCATTTAGTATGCGTTTACAGGTGCTGCACGTTGATAGGTAATATACTTTCTTCATATGTATTATTATTCATTCCAATAACAGCAAAGATACCAAAAGTCGTGCTAGTAATCAGGCTATTCTTTCTGATAAGAGTCTGGGTTAATTGTAGAGCTTGAAGTAAAATATCTTTAGACTGTGAAAATATTTCTACATTTGTAGGAAACCATATAAATTACGTTATGTCAGATCAACGTTTTGCTGTAATCGGTCTTGGACAATTTGGTTCCGCCATTGCAAAAAACTTATCTAAACGTGGAGCCGAAGTACTCGCTATTGATTCCTCCCTAGAGAAAGTTGAAAATCTAAAGGATGAGGTATCCCATGCAGTTGCCCTGGATGCTACTGATAAGAAGGCCCTTTTGGCTCAAAATATTCAAGATGTTGATGCCGTAGTTGTTGCCATAGGTGAAAACTTCCAAGGACTACTCTTAACCACCTTCCTCCTGATGGAGCTCAAGGTAAAGCGAATTATTGCAAGGGCTATGGATAGTGACCAAAGAAAGATTTTAGAAAAAATGGGGATTACCGAAATTCTATCTCCTGAAGATGAAGTTGGAGGTAATGTTGCCGAAATGCTTATCAACCCCGAGGTTGTTATGTGTATTCAGCTTCCTGATGATTACGAAATTGTTGAGGTAAAAGCTCCGTCTGAGATTTGTGGGAGAAATCTTGAAGATATTGGCTTAAGACAAAAATACAAATTGAATCTCGTCACTCTTTTGAGGAAACAAGAGGGTAGTACTTCAGAGGGGACCAAAGACTATCATATCATTGGAGTCCCTGATTCCAAAACCGTAATAGAAAAAACAGACATTATTGTTTTGTTTGGTCTTACAAAGAATATCGAACGCTTCCTGGAAATAAATAAATAAGGACCAAGCTCAATAGCATTTATGAGAGGATTTATTATTACAGGAACAAGTAGTGGTATCGGCAAAGCACTGTGTGAATTGCTTCTGGAGGATGATGAAAACCAGGTTTTTGGAATCTCCAGAACTCAAAATATAGAGCACGATAATTATCAACACCATCACTTAGATCTGAATGATATTGCAGAGCTTGAAGAGTTAGAGTTCCCTGATTGGAGTAAAGCCGAACAAATTTCTTTAATTCACAATGCGGGGTGGATAGGTCCGATTCAAAAAATGGGTAAACAGGAGATGGGAGCTATAGCTGCAACCTACTTGATTAATCTTGTTGCTCCAGCAGTGCTTTCAAATCAATTCATCGCTAGATATCAGTCTTTAAATGCTCAAAAGGTCATTTTAAGTATAGGCTCTGGTGCGTCAAGAACTCCTATAGCAGGGTGGAATACATATTGCTCATCCAAAGCTGGGCTTGATATGCTTAGTAAATGCATCGCTGAAGAAAACAGAGACTTTATAAGTCTTTCTATTGCTCCAGGGAAAGTAGACACACCTATGCAGAACGATATTCGTTTTGCTGATGAAGGTGAATTCCCTCGATTGAAAGAATTTCAGAATTATCACAAAAAAGGAGAACTTGTTGCTGCAAAAGAAGTTGCTGAAAAATATAAGATAGCACTCTACAACCCAACAAAATATGTGGATACCAATCGTGTTTCTGAAATTTAAAGCTCCTCCGGATAAGGAATAATTTCCAGGATCTGAGCTAAGCTATCACTAAATGATTCAAAAGAGGCTCTTGAACTTTCATGAATTGGGTCGGAAGGGGGTAATTTACTTTTGAAAGGATCAACTTGCATTCCATTTTTCCAAAATCGATAACATACATGCGGGCCTGTAGCTAAACCAGTACTCCCGACATATCCGATGGTTTGACCTTGTTTAACATGAGTTCCTGGTCGAATGCCTTTTGCAATTTTAGACATGTGAAGGTATTGTGTGGAAAATGTGGCGTTATGACGAACTTTCACAAAGTTACCATTGTATTTTCCGTATTTAGCAACTTCAACAATACCATCAGCTGTAGACCAAATCGGAGTGCCTTTTGGTGCGGCATAGTCTGTTCCTTTGTGAGCTTTCCATGTTTTTTGAACTGGATGGAATCTATTTTTTGAGTATCGAGAGGATATCCGACTGTTCTTTACAGGTGTTTTTAGGAAAAATTTACGAAGGTTTTTACCATCCTGGTCGAAATAATCATCAAAGCCTCCATCGTTGAATGGGAATGCGTAGAAATCTTTACTTAAATGATTGAAATAGACGGCTTTTACGTCTCCTACTCCAACAAATTCATCATCAAGGTATTTGGCTTCGTATAAAACTTTAAAGTGATCTCCGGGCTGTACATGTCTAAAATCTAAGGTCCAACAATAGATTTCATCAGAGATTATTTCACACAAACGATCGGACATACCCAGGGAGGCACCCGTTAGAAAAAAGCTAGATCCTTTTTCTATGATCCCCGCATCTTCGATTATTTTTGTTTCTACGGGCTTTATTTCTTCATAAACGCTTAGCGTATCTCTGAAATCGTAGACTACATAGTTGATTTTGTCTAGTTCGTAAATAAAAATTTTTGCATTTTCTCGTCCTGCGGTATCTTGTTCACAAAATAGCGCATAGGGCTGTCCCGCTTTTAAGTAACGAACATCGTATTCTGTTTTCCGAGTCTTTCTTGCTATTTCATCTATTTGGGAAAATGAAACACCATATTCATTGAGAATTTTGCCTAAGGATTGCCCAGGTCGTATTTCATCTTTGATAACAAAAAAAGTATCTACTTCAAACCCATATTCAATAAGGGGCTCAGGAGCTGTAATTACAGGGTTTACAACAGTATCATTCTCCTTTTTGGGGGAAGAGCAACTGACGGTATACAACAAAACAATTGAAAGTATGATTGTGCTATATTTCATGAAGTTTAAATTCTGGGGCTAGGAAAATATTTACATCGAATGTATGAATTTATCGTTCGTTGTTTTTCGTGAAAATGAATTTCTATCAACAAAGTAATTCATACCCTTTCCGACAAAACTCTTTTTTCGGTAATTTGAATGTGTGATTGATAACCTTTTAAAGGATATCTTTGTAAAAAAAATATTTAGGATGAGTTTATTAATCGTTGGAACTGTTGCTTTCGATAAAATTGAAACGCCTTTTGGTAAAACCGACAAAATTTTAGGAGGTGCAGGAACTTATATTGGAATTGCATCTTCGTATTTCGCCGATCAGATGAATGTAATATCTGTTATCGGTGAAGATTTTCCTCAGAAATATCGTAACATTTTGAAGGATCACAAAATGAATACTGAAGGTGTTCAAGAAGTTGTCGGCGGAAAAACCTTCTTTTGGGAAGGTAAGTATCATACGGATATGAATAGCCGAGATACCCTTACTACAGAACTTAACGTTTTGGCTGACTTTGATCCCGTAGTACCCGAAAATTATCAGGATTGCGAATTTTTAATGCTCGGTAATTTAGCGCCTACAGTTCAAAGTAAGGTGCTTGATCAACTGAAAACGAGGCCTAAGCTCGTTGTCATGGATACGATGGATTTTTGGATGGATATTGCTTGGGATGCCCTCATGGAGACCATCAGCAAAGTAGATGTTCTTACCATTAATGATGAAGAGGCTCGACAAATGTCAGGGGAGTACTCTTTGGTTAAGGCAGCTCGAAAAATCTTAACCATGGGGCCTAAATATTTGATTATAAAAAAAGGGGAACATGGTGCTTTGTTGTTTGATAAAGAGGCCAACTGTTTCTTTGCTCCTGCCATGCCCTTAGAGGATGTTTTTGACCCTACAGGTGCAGGAGACACTTTTGCGGGTGGATTTATTGGCTATTTGGCTAAAACAAAAGATTTATCCTTTGACAATATGAAACGAGCGATAATATACGGTTCTGCTTTAGCCTCTCTTACTGTGGAAAAGTTTGGGACGGATAAAATTGCCTATTTGACTCAAGATGTACTTAATCGTAGAGTGGCGTCTTTTAAAGCTTTGGTAGAAGTTGATGTTAAGTTACTTGATTAACTCATTAGTCCTTTTGAGATTTTAAGTGATGAAAAAAAATAATAGTTGAGCTTCCGTGAGAAAACTGCTATACATTTACCTTTTGGGAACCTTTTTCTTGAATTTTCAAGCTACTGTTTTAGCTCAAGACATTATTCATTTGAAAAATGGGACTGTCATTCATTGTCGCATCACTGAGATAAGTGATTTCGTTTTGTATGCTCAAATCAATGATGGACCTGAGTTGGTCACTTTTTTTTCTGATGATGTTTCGCATTTAGTCATTGGCCGGCGCAACGAGGCGATGATTTGGCAATTGAAACAAGGTGTGGAAGATGCTATGGAATTCTCCAATCTATCTATAGATAGCACTGGTAACGGATATTATTTTGGTTTTACCTACGACTCGATAACCAACTATAATAAATCCAAGAAACACTATCAGACAGATAGTCTTGGTAATCCTATTTTGGTCCCATACAACCCCATAAAAACTCCTTTCCCCGATCGTTTGAAAAGCCTAATTAAAAGTTTAGTTGGGAAACAGGGAGATGATGTTGAAAAAGAGTAATTAAATGCTATTCAAATTTTACCAAGACCTGGTTTTTATCGACGGTTTTATTTTGCTCAACCTCAATTGATTTTACGATTCCATCTGTGGGAGATTTAATCATGTTTTCCATTTTCATTGCCTCTAGAACAACTAGGTTGTCTCCCTTGAGAATTTGATCTCCTTCTTTTGCAATGATTCGAATGACCAATCCTGGCATTGGAGCCACTACTTCATTTACTTTCTGGGAGTTAAAATCATCCATCCCTAGTTTGTGAAGAAGTTGGTCATAACGATCTTCTACAGAGACGATTATTTCTTGATTGTTGACTTTGAGTATACAAGATTTGTTTTTTGCATCAAATTCGACGATTTCAATCGTAAAAGAACGATGATTGTGTATTACATGATGAATAGATCGCTGCTTTTCTAGGTCTATTTTGAAAGGTTCACCATTAATGGTTGCTACCAATCCTTTCTGATCATTAAATTCAAAATCAAAAATCTCATTATCGATTTTTGCTTTATACATGCTATTAAATTTATTTATGAGACTCAAAGGTAGCCTATTTTATCCAATCAAATCTCCGATAATACGGTAGATAGACTGTGTAGCTTTTGCTGTTTGATCGTAAATAGACGGATACATCTCAATTATTGATTCGTTAAAAATTGTATTTTTACAGCCCTATGCAAATAAATAAAGAAAAGCAATTAAAGTACGACAAAGCCTATTTGAAAATGGCTTTGGAATGGGCAAATTTATCCTATTGTGAGCGCAAGCAGGTAGGTGCTCTTATTGTCAAAGATCGAATGATAATTTCTGACGGTTACAACGGTACTCCCTCTGGATTTGAGAATGTATGTGAAACGGACCTAGGCGAAACGAAGTGGTATGTTTTACATGCCGAGGCAAATGCCATTTTGAAGGTTGCTCGTAGTACCCAAAGCACTGAAGGGGCTACTTTGTATCAGACGCTTTCTCCTTGTAAAGATTGTAGTAAACTCATACATCAATCAGGAATTAAGAGAGTAGTTTTCATTCATAAATACAAAGACACTGAGGGGGTAGAATTTCTTTTGAAGGCCGGTGTAGAAGTGTCTCATATTCCCTTAGAATCATTAAATAATCAAGATTAACAGCACATTAATGACAAAATTTTTCTCCAGACTTTTTGTGCTCGTTATTGGTGTTTACTTGGGTAAATACTTGTTCAGTTCCCACCCTTATGTGTTGATTGACAACACAAATTCCTATTCAAAAACCACAGAGCTTCTTCGTTATCTAGAATACAATTATGTTGACGAAATTGATCTTGATAGCCTTCAAGAAGAGGTGATCAGCAGAACCTTAGAAAGTTTGGATCCACATTCAAGTTACATACCTGTCTCTGAACTTCAAGAGGTTACCGAGAGTATGCAGGGGAATTTTGAGGGGATTGGGGTCGAATTTCAAATCATCAAGGACACGATTCTAGTCGTCAGTCCGATTTCTGGAGGACCGTCCGAGCGCCAAGGAATCCTCGCGGGAGACAAAATTGTTCGTGTAGATACCATGAACGTTGCGGGCGTTGGTTTTACAAATAAGGATGTGTTAAAAACCCTCAAAGGAAAAAAGGGAACTGAGGTTTTACTTTTTATTAAACGCAAAAACATAGATAGACTGTTAGAATTTAATATCGTTAGAGATCGAATTCCGATTACGAGTGTTGATGTGTCTTATATGGTAAACACTGAGGTGGGTTACATCAAAGTAAATCGCTTTTCTGGAACTACTGATCAAGAGTTTATTAGCGCCTTAAATCAACTGAAAATATCGGGAATGAATAAACTGATTCTCGATTTAAGATCGAATCCTGGAGGCTACCTTTCAGCAGCTATAAACATGGCTGATGAATTTCTTCCAAATGGGAAGCTTATTGTTTATACAGAGGGTAATGCTAGAAGTAAACGAGTTTATGAATCTACACATCAAGGACAACTTCAAAAAGAATCACTTGTTGTATTGATTGATGAAGGCTCGGCTTCTGCTAGCGAAATTGTTGCTGGAGCCATTCAAGATCACGATAGAGGGTTTATTGTGGGTCGAAGGAGTTTTGGGAAAGGCTTGGTGCAAGAACAAAGCCAAATGAGTGATGGGTCTGCTTTTAGATTAACTACGGCTCGATATTTTACGCCTTCAGGAAGGTCCATACAAAAACCTTATTCTGATGATGCAGAGGAATACAATCAAGAAGCATCTGAACGTTATAAGAGTGGAGAATTATACTATGAGGACAGCGTTAAAGTCTCTGATTCATTAAAATATTTCACAGATAAAGGCCGCGTAGTTTATGGAGGTGGAGGAATCTATCCTGATTATTTCATTCCCATGGATTCTGCAGGCAGATCTGATTGGTTGTTTGATTTGTTGGCTGAAAATAGTATAAACACTTATGCCTTTGATTATGTAGAGTCTCAAAGGGATGAGCTCAAGAGATACAAAACCCCTTCTGAATTTCAAGATGAATTTTTGATTGAGGAAAGGGTGTTTAAGGAATTTGTTGATGCTGCTAAAGTAAAAGGGATTGATGGATCAAAATCTGAAATAGAAAATTCTAAACCTTGGGTAACAAGAAGAATAAAGGCTCTTATAGCACGTCAGGTGTGGAGTGATGAAGGGTTTTACAGAGCAATCAATGAGGACGATGTTATGATGAATAAGGCCTTGGAGCTTTTCGATTCGAATAATAGGGATTTCTCCGATAAATAGAGCTATTGTTTTATAAGTAGAATGGATTTCTGTTGGGTATTTTGTTACATTGGTCTTTTATAAAAAAGACGAAATGAATAAAATCATCTATGCATTTTCTATGTTGTTTTTAGTTGCGTGTAATTCCAAAAAGGATTTGCGTATTGATTTACATAGTTTCTCTGAACCTCATCATGTAATTACAACCCACCTGGATTTAAATGTCGAAGTTGACTTTGAGAATGAATGTATTTCTGGTGAAGCTAGATATCACATTGAAAATAAAACAGGCCACAAGCAACTTATACTGGACTCTCATGGCTTGCAGATTCATAAGGTTACAAGTAAAGATAAAAACCGCAATTATTTTTTAGGAGAGAAAGATTCGATATTAGGACAACCACTCATTATAGAACTGGATAAGGAAGATGATGAAATTTCTGTTTTTTATCGGAGTGCACCAAACTCAAAGGCATTACAATGGTTAAAGCCCGAACAAACCGCTGAAAAAAAGCATCCATTTCTTTTTACTCAGTCGCAGGCCATTTTAGCTCGATCCTGGCTCCCTTGTCAAGATTCTCCTGGAGTAAGATTCACCTATGAAGCACAGGTGAAAGTTCCAAATGATTTATTGGCAGTGATGAGTGCTGAAAACCCTAGAGAGAAAAATGTGGATGGGGTTTACACATTTAAAATGGAGCAAGCGATTCCTGCTTATTTAATGGCTTTGGCAGTGGGGGATATCGAGTTTCGTGAGTTGGGGGCAAGTACTGGCGTTTACGCTGAGCCTAAACTTATTGAACAATCTGCTTTTGAGTTTGCTGAGACCGAGGCAATGTTAGCTATTGCTCAGGACATGTATGGCAAATATGCATGGGATCGTTTTGACATCCTTGTTTTGCCGCCGAGTTTCCCTTACGGGGGTATGGAGAATCCTCGCTTAACATTTGTTACGCCAACAATTTTAGCTGGGGATCGATCTCTTACTTCGGTTATTGCTCATGAATTGGCACACTCATGGTCGGGAAATCTAGTAACGAATAAGACTTGGGATGACTTTTGGCTTAACGAGGGATTTACGGTTTACTTTGAGCGAAGAATTATGGAACGACTCGAGGGAATCGCTTATGCAGACATGCTTTCTTTATTGGGGAGGCAGGACTTAGAACGCACCTTGGAAAGTATAGGTCATTCCCATTCGGACACACATCTCAAGTTGGATTTGGCCGGTAGAAATCCGGATGAGTGTTTGACAGACATTGCCTATGAAAAAGGCTTTTTCTTACTGCGTTTGATTGAGCAGACCATTGGGAGAAAACAATTCGATTTGTTCTTAAAAAAGTACTTTTCTGAGAACGCTTTTCAAGTGATGGATACAGAAAGTTTTGTGTCTTACATCAATAATCATTTACTTAATGAACAGCCTAAATTAAAAGAGAAAATTCGTTTGGAAGATTGGGTCTATGGTCCTGGGATTCCCGAAAATTGCCCCACGATTAAATCTGATAAATTTAAAGCCGTAGATCAGGCTATTCAGTCTTTTGAAAGAGGTTATTCACTTGCTAATCTGGATTGTAAGCACTGGTCTTCACATGAGTGGTTACATTTCTTAAGGCACTTACCAAGGAATCTAACAGGAAAGGATTTGAAGAAGCTAGATGTTGCTTTTAATTTCTCAAAAAGTGGGAATTCCGAAATATTAAATGCATGGTTTTTACGATCTATACCAGTAGGTTATAAAGCCGCAGAAAAACCCTTAGAGCAGTTTTTGATGACTGTTGGTCGCAGAAAGTTCTTGAAACCACTGTATGAAGCACTCTACTTAAAGGATCCCAACAAAGCAAGGCGTATTTATAAAAATGCAAGAGGAAATTACCATTCCGTGTCTCGGGAGACTTTGGATGAATTGATTCTATAGAATTTTTAGTTTACTAGTGCAAAATATCCATTCTGTACGCATCTAATTTAATGAAGATGAAAAGTAAAATACTAAAGCCCCATAATGAAGATCCTCCGTAGCTAAAGAATGGAAGTGGAATTCCAATTACGGGTACGATTCCAATCGTCATTCCAATATTTATAAAGAAGTGGCAAAAAAGAATACTTGCTACGCCGTATCCGAAAACTCTACTGAAAGTTGATCTTTGTCTTTCTGCCAAATGAATGAGTCGAAAAAGAAGAAGCAAGAACAATCCGATAGTAAGTAGTGAACCCAAAAACCCCCATTCCTCACCTATCGTACAGAATATGAAATCGGTACTTTGTTCTGGAACAAAATTAAATTTTGTTTGTGTACCCTCTAAAAATCCTTTTCCTGAGAATCCACCTGAACCAATGGCAATTTTTGATTGGTGTAAATTATAACCAGCTCCGTGAATATCATCTATCTTACCTAAGATAAGATCAATCCTGTTTTTTTGGTGTGGTCTCAATACTTCAGTGTATAAATAACCTACCGATTGAATAAAACCAATGGCAAAAACTAATGAGAGTATAGCAGGTTTTAGGGATTTTCGATTCTTTTTAAGTAGCACCCCAAAGATTACACAAATCGTCGAAACAATAATCGTAGCAACTTGAACTTTAAAAGTTAAAGTCAGTAAAAATAGAGCAATAGCCAACCCTATCAGAACAAGGTAGACGCCTGAAATCCCCTCTCTGAATAATACAAGAAATAGTGATGCAAACACTATGGCTGAGCCTGCGTCAGGTTGAAGCATGATGAAAAATATAGGTGTTACAATAATAGCTAGTGCCTTAATCTTTGTGCTAAACCTATCAAGATTGATGTTTAAAGTACTTAAATATTTGCTGAGAGCTAAGAGTGTTCCAATTTTAGCAAATTCAGAGGGTTGCATGCTAAAGTTGCCAATAGCATACCAAGATTTTGCCCCCCCAATTTCTTTTCCTACGAAGAGTACACCAAGAAGTAAAATGATAATTAATGCATAGATTAAATACGAAAAAGTTGTGTAGAACTTTCCATCGATAATCAAGATAAGTAAAACCCAAACAAAGGAGGTCCCAATCCAAAAGAGTTGTTTCCCAGGCTCTGTTGACATTGAAATGAGGTCATGGGTTCCTTCTCCGTAGTTTGCAGCATAGATGTTTAGCCATCCATAAAAAAGCATGATTAGGTAGATTGTTACTAATGGCCAGTCTATGTTTGTAAATAAGCTCTTATTATTTCTCATCTTCTTTCGAGATTAGATTCCCACTAAGAATAAACTCTTCAAGTTTTGTATTACTGATTTGATTTGTCAAATATTTCTCAATGACAAGGCCTGCAATCGGAGCCGCCCAGGTAGACCCCCAACCTGCATTTTCCACGTAAACGGCTAGGGCAATTTGAGGATTATCTTTGGGGGCAAAGGCAATAAAAATAGAGTGATCATCTCCATGTGGGTTTTCTGCTGTCCCTGTTTTCCCACAAATTTCTATGTCTTTAATTCGAGCACCCCTGGCTGTTCCATATCTACTCGTGTAGGTTTCTCCCATTCCACGAATCACCGTTTTAAAGTGTTTTTTATCTACTGAAGTGTACTTTGGGATCGTGTAGGTGCTGTCCGTCATAGGTTGACCGTCAATTTTACGAACAATATGTGGGGTGTAATAATGACCTTGATTGGCAATGGCCGCACACATATTCGCCATTTGAATAGGGGATACGACTAAGGCATCTTGTCCTATTGAAAGAGAAATAACGGTTGGGGCTTTCCATCTTTTTCTCCCGTATTGATGGTTGTAGAAATCTAAATCAGGAACCCTTCCTTTTCTTCCGGTGTATAAGTCATTGTTTAGGAAGTTTCCTAGTCCGAAGCTCAAGATATGGTCTCTCCATCTGTTGTAACCCACTTCTGTGTTAGGGTACTTTTCTATGATTCGTCTGAACGTATAGCAATAGTAGGCGTTACAAGACTGTGCTATCGATTTAGTAAGGTTTAAAGGGGAAGCGTGAGGGTGACACCCTATCTTTAATTTAGGGCTAAAACGCCAACCTTCTTCACACGGAAATTTGGTTCCAGAATAAATAACATCTTCCTGTAATCCAACCAGAGCATTTAGTAATTTAAATGTAGATCCGGGAGGATATTCCGCTAACAAACTCCGGTCAAATAAAGGCATATTCTCATCCTTATACATTCGGTTGAAGTTTGGTGAGCGTGAGCGCCCTACCAATAAATTGGGGTCGTAATAGGGGCTGCTTACTAGGGATAATATCTCGCCTGTAGAGGGCTCCAGAGCGACAATACTGCCTTTTTTATTTTTCATCAACTCCTCTGCATATTGCTGCAGTTCAATGTCTATACTAAGCTCAATGTCTCGACCATTTACAGCGAGACTATCGTATTTTCCTTTTTGAAAACTCCCTTTAGACCTGTTGTATACATCCCGAATAAGATATTGGACTCCCTTGGTTCCGCGCAATACTTTTTCGTAAGAATTTTCAACCCCCGTCATTCCGAAATTATCATTCTTTTTGTAGTGCGTGTTCTTTTCAAGTACATAGTCGGGAACTTGACTTACGTAACCCAGAACGTGCGCGGCAGATTTATGTGGATATTCACGCATTGTTCGTTCTTGAAGGAAAAATCCTGGGAACTCATAAAGTTTTTCTTGTAGCTGTGCTGCTGTCTGTTTGGAAATTTCTTTCAGGAAAATAGAGGGCCGATGACTGGAATAGTGTTTTGCCTTTGCAAATTGTTTGTCGAAATAAGTTTTATCAACACCAATAATATTGCAGAGGTTTAGCGTATCTATTTTATCTACTTGTCTGGGTGTAACCATAAGGTCATAAGCTCTCTGATTACTCACCAATAACTCTCCATTTCTATCGTAAATATAACCTCGCTCTGGATAGACCGTTACTGCCTTGATGACATTATTATTGGCAGATAATTTGTAGGATGGATCTAAAATTTGGATTCTGAATAGTGTGATGAGTAAGAGTAATGTACTTACCCCAAATAGGAAATAAAAAAAAACTCGTCGATTGCTGTGCTTATTTCTACTCATTTATTTGTGCGAATTTGAGCGAACAGACTCAATCAGTAGAATGATTAGTAAACTTATCACTGTGCTTGTAAGAGCACGAACGAAAGTGTCAATGAATTCATTCAGCCTAAAAGCCTCTATATAAAACAGTGTAAAGTGATGAAGTATACATAAGATACCCGAGTATGTGAAAAATCTAGCAAATCGTAACTGTCTGATTCCAATGGTCTCCAAGTCTTCACCTCCTTTAACCGATACTAAGGATAGTACGGTTGGTCGAACATAAGCCATAAAGACAGAAGCAGCAGCATGAATTCCGTAACTATTTTCGAAAACATCTACAGTAAATCCGGTTAAAAAAGCCAAGCTTAAAACTAATGCTTTTGGCATTTTAGGAGGAAGTAACATGATGAATAAAATATAAATGTATGGATTCAGATACCCACTTATTTGTACGTTATTCAAAACAATGACTTGTAGTCCTATTAGAATGAAAAAGCGCTTTATGTGAAGAAAAGCTTTAGTCATTTTCTTTGAGTTTAGATTCTAGCTCCAACCTTTCCTTGCCATGTAGGTTTTTTATTACGTAGACATAATCGATATTGCTATAATCGACACTTAAGTCAATTTCTATTTTATAAAAATTTTCGCTGTCGTCTCTTTCAAATCTGTTTACAGTTCCCAATAAAATTCCTTCAGGGAAAATACTTGAAAAACTATTTGTTGTTAAGGTGTCGCCTATAGATACGTCTACATATTTTTCTACAGAGCGTAATTGTGCAAAATGATGCGATTTCCCATCCCATACGATTTCGCCAAAATGATTTGATTTTGTAAAACGCGAGCTGATTACCGCGTGTTTGTTTAACACACTCATCACGGTGGCGTAATTATCGGTTACATCACGGACAATACCTACAACGCCTTCATTAACACATACACCCATTCCTTTTTCAATACCATTTAACCTGCCTTTGTTAAGGGTTAGGTAATTGTTTCGTTTGTTGTAGGAGCTTTTGATGACTTTAGCAGAAATGTACTGATGTGGTAAAGCATTGTTTTTTTTGTGAGAAATAGGTGAAGTTGAAATGCGGTTTCTCAACTGAGCATTTTCTTCAGCCAATAAGTGATTTATCTTTTTTAGAGAAAAGTAATCAACGGAATTTTCAAAATACTCTAAAACCTTGCCTGACCATGCTTGAGCAGAACTAGCGAAACGTGATCCTTGGTAGTGATGACTTTGAATTAATATCCCGAAAGCGACAATCTCTAGAAGAATAAACACGAAAAAAACGTGATGTCTGTAGAGAAATGCAAATAAGTTGCGCATGTGTTATCGGGTATTCTATTTCATTAAGAAACTGAACGATTCAACATTTTTCAGTGCAATACCTGTACCTCGAACCACAGCCCTAAGAGGGTCTTCGGCTACATATACAGGTAACTCTGTTTTTTTTGAAATACGATTGTCTAATCCTCTAAGCATAGATCCTCCACCGGCTAAATAGATTCCTGTGTTGTAGATGTCCGCTGCTAATTCAGGAGGAGTCATTGCTAAGGCTTGCATCACAGCATCTTCTACTTGAATGATGGATTTATTGAGTGCTTTTGCAATTTCGCCACTTGATACGGTTATTTGTTTTGGTTTACCCGTCATCAAATCACGCCCTTGAACGGGGTAGTCTTCTGGTGGGTTATCAAGCTCTTCTGTTGCAGAACCGACATGTATTTTAATTTTTTCAGCCGTACGCTCACCTACATAAAGGTTGTGCTGGGTTCTCATGTAGTACACGATGTCGCTTGTAAATACGTCACCAGCAACCTTGATGGATTTGTCGCAGACAATCCCTCCCAAAGCAAGAACAGCAATTTCGGTTGTCCCTCCACCGATGTCAATAATCATATTCCCTTTTGGTTCAAGAACATCTATTCCAATACCAATAGCTGCTGCCATTGGTTCGTGAATTAGGTAAACTTCTTTTGCGCCAATTTGTTCTGCTGAATCCTTCACGGCTCTTTCTTCTACCTGAGTAATTCCAGAAGGGATGCAAATAACCATTCTTAGAGATGGTGAGAAAAATTTATTGCGAAGATTTGGAATGGTTCTAACCAATTCTCGAATCATTTGTTCAGAAGCTCCGAAGTCGGCTATAACTCCATCTTTAAGAGGTCGAATGGTTTTGATTCCTTCATGAGACTTTCCATGCATTTGTTGTGCTCTTTTCCCAACCGCAATAATCTTTTCAGATTTACGATCGATGGCAACAATAGATGGTTGATCTACAACAACTTTATCGTTATGGATAATCAGCGTGTTTGCAGTTCCCAAATCAATGGCAATGTCTTGTGTCATGAAGTCTAACAATCCCATGAGCTCTTTGGATTTAATGTATTAGTAAAATCTACAACAAACACTTTTAAATGGTGTTGGTTGGAAAATATTCAGTTTTAATGTTTGAAGTGTCTTGTTCCTGTAAATACCATAGCCATGTTGTGGTCATTGCAATAATCAATTGACAATTGATCTTTGATAGATCCACCCGGTTGAATAACCGCTTTTATACCTTCGTTGTTGGCCAATTCCACACAGTCTGGGAATGGGAAGAAGGCATCAGATGCCATAACGGCGCCATTAAGGTCGAAGCCAAATGCTTTTGCTTTAACAACAGCTTGTTTTAAGGCGTCTACGCGTGACGTTTGACCGACACCACTGGATAGAAGCTGTTTGTTTTTAGCAAAAATGATGGTATTCGATTTTGTATTTTTACAAAGCTTGGATGCGAAGGCTAAATCTATTTTTTGTTCTTCTGTAGCCAATACGTTACAGACATCTTTCATGTCTGTTATTGTATCTGTTTTCGAATCCTTGTCTTGCTCTAAGACACCATTCAGGATAGTGCGAACGGTTTTACTTGGTAACTCCACCTCTTTTTGTACAAGAACGACGCGATTTTTCTTTGTTTTTAATAATTCCAAAGCAGCCTCGTCGTAAGCTGGTGCGATAATCACTTCGAAGAACAATTTATGAATTTCTTCGGCGGTTTCAGCGTTAACTTTTTTATTAGTTATCAACACTCCACCAAAAGCTGAAACAGGGTCAGCAGCAAGAGCATCTTTCCAGGCATCAATTAAATTTTCTCTGGAGGCAAGACCACATGCATTATTGTGTTTCAGAATGGCAAATGTTGTGTCATTGAATTCAGCCATTAGGTTAACAGCAGCATCAACGTCTAGCAGATTGTTGTAGGACAATTCTTTACCATTAAGTTGGTCAAACATATCGTCAAGCTTGCCATAAAACCGGCCTTCTTGATGAGGGTTTTCACCATACCGAAGCGTTTTAGACTCTTGAACACTCTGTTTTAGGGATTGAATAGACCCATCGTTAAAGTAGTTAAATATCGCTGTATCGTAGTGTGATGAGATGTTAAACGCCTTGCTTGCAAAAGTCTTTCTTTGTTCTAATGAAGTTGCACCTTCTTGTGCTTGTAAGATTTCAAGGGTCTCTTGATAGTCCTCTCTTGAGGGAACGATTAAGGTGTCTCTAAAATTCTTCGCAGCTGCACGAATTAAAGAGATTCCACCGATATCAATTTTTTCGATGATGTCTTGTTCAGCTGCACCCGAAGCAACCGTGTCCTCAAATGGGTACAAGTCGACAATAATCAAATCAATCTCAGGGATGTTGTATTGTTGCAACTGCTCTAAATCACCCGATTCGTGTCTACGTGCTAAAATTCCACCAAAAACGTGAGGATGTAGTGTTTTTACTCGGCCACCTAAAATAGAGGGAAAGCTCGTTAAGTTTTCAACGGGTACTACAGGTACACCTGCGTCTTCGATAAATTTTTGTGTTCCACCGGTGGAGTAAATGGTTACATCTAAGCGATTTAACTCTTTAATAATCGGTTCTAGTCGGTCTTTATGGAAAACCGAAATAAGGGCGTTTTGAATTTTTTTCAAAGCTTTAATTTTGAGATGCTTAATACTTTAGCAAAAGTAGAAATTCAAGTGAAATAATATCGTTTATATACGCTCAAATTTTAAATTTATTTACACAATTTACGGGAACTCTTATGGGGTCGATACCTCGAGGGTTCAAGTTTTGAATCAGAGTATTTAGAAGGATGTGCAGACATAAATTTTTATCTTTACCAGACAGTTGTAATTATGAGCCCAATAAAAATAGTTCAAGAAAGTTTCCGTTTTGCATTACAGGCATTGTTTGGTAATAAATTACGTGCCTTTTTATCTCTTTTGGGGGTAAGTATTGGCGTATTTGCAATCATATCAGTGTTTGCCTTAGTGGACTCTTTAGAACGAAATATTCGAAACAGCTTAGATTCTCTAGGTGAGAATGTTGTTTTTGTAATGAAGTGGCCTTGGGCTTCTGGTCAAGATTATCCCTGGTGGAAATATTATCAAAGACCACTTCCACAATTAAAGGAGTTGTCTATTTTGGAAAGTCGTTTGGAATTGGCTGAAGCAATAACTTTTGTTGCAAGAGCTTCAGAAAAAACTGCCAAATATGAAGAGAATGATGTTCAGGGTGTTGGCATTTCAGCCGTATCTCATGCGTATCAGGATGTTTATGATTTCGACTTATCAAGGGGGCGGTATTTCACGACATTAGAATCCAATACTGGAAAGCCGGTTGCTATGATTGGCGCAAATATTGCCGAAAAGCTATTTGAATCCGATAATCCACTTGGGAAACACATCAAATTTATGGGGCAGAGGGCAGTTGTTGTTGGCGTTTTTTCAAAGGTCGGAGATCATTTAATCGGAAATAGTGATGACGATAATATCGTTATACCCGTTCAGTTTGCACGAAGTTTCATGCGTTTAAATAGCGAAACAAGCAAGCCTTTATTTTCTGTTAAAGCGAAATTAGGGATTACAAATGATCAGTTGAAAGAAGATCTTGTCAGAGTTATGCGATCAATCAGAAGATTGCCTCCAAAAGCGGATGATAATTTCGCTTTGAATGAAACCAGTATGCTCTCAGAAGGTGTGGATGGTCTTTTTCGAGTTATCGATTTGGCAGGACTTGTTATAGGTGGGTTCTCCTTGTTGGTTGGAGGTTTTGGGATTGCAAATATTATGTTCGTCTCCGTTAAGGAGAGGACGACAATCATAGGGATCCAGAAATCTTTAGGCGCACGTAATCGATTTATCCTAATACAGTTTTTGTTTGAAGCGATTGTTTTGAGTGTAATTGGAGGTTTTTTTGGGTTATTCCTCGTGTATTTGGGAACATTAATAGCAAATGCATCTCTAGATTTTGAGCTGATATTGTCCTTAAAAAATATCCTGTTGGGCTTTTTTGTTTCTGTATTTATTGGGCTTGTTTCAGGTGCTATTCCGGCCTATTCAGCCGCTCGACTAGATCCTGTAGAGGCCATTCGATCTGGCCAGTAGCTAATTTACAAAGTTTATTGAGGAATCAAACGAGCTATGTATTTTCCAATAATGTCAAATTCTAGATTAACTCGATCTCCTTTTTTTAGGTCTTTAAAACAGGTGTTTTCGTAGGTGTAAGGGATGATGCAAACTGAGAATGCATTTTCTTTGGAGTTTACGACTGTAAGACTGGTCCCGTTGACACATATTGAACCTTTTTCTACGGTAACCTCGGAGGGTGATTTTCTTTCGTAGGAGAAGTGAAAAACCCAAGAACCGTCTTCAGTCTCAATATGTGTACATTTCGCTGTCGTATCTACGTGCCCTTGTACAATATGACCGTCTAGTCTGGCTCCTAATTTCATGCAGCGCTCTAAATTAACGATGTCGCCTATTTGTAAATCGCAGAGATTTGTTTTCTCAAGGGTTTCTTGAATTGCGGTTACTGTGTATTCATTTTCGTTGATAGATACAACGGTAAGGCACACCCCGTTGTGCGCAACACTTTGATCTATTTTGAGTTCTGGTGTCAGTGAGGCCTCGATGGTAATGTGTAGGTTGCCTCCTTCAGGAGTCATCTCTTTTACTTTCCCCAATTGCTCAATAATTCCTGTAAACATAACTCAGTTCGTTGATTAGTAGTTAATCACTTGATCTTCCATGACCTCTGGCAAATCTCTGTATTCGTATTGTTGATTTCTTAGTTGAGGGTTAAATCCAGCCTCACGAATGGCTTCTTGCATGCTTGATGCCGTGAATCTATGTGGTGCTCCAGCGGCAGAAACTACATTTTCTTCAATCATGATTGAACCAAAATCATTGGCTCCGGCATGAAGACACATTTGACCTACTGCTTTCCCCACTGTCAACCAAGAGGCTTGAATGTTTTTAACGTTTGGGAGCATGATCCTTGACAGGGCAACCATACGAATGTATTCATCGGCATCTACATTGTTAGAGACTCCTCTGATGCGTTTTAGTAGGGTTCCGTCATCCTGAAAAGGCCAAGGGATAAAAGCGAGAAACCCATTTGCATCTTCTGGCTTTTCAGACTGCACTTGCCTAATTTTAACCAAATGTTCGAAGCGCTCCAAAGGAGTTTCAACATGACCAAACATCATAGTTGCGGAAGTGGTAAGGTTCAATTTGTGAGCTTCACGCATAACATCAAGCCACTCTTGTGCTCCGCATTTTCCTTTAGAAATCATTCGACGAACTCTGTCGTCGAGAATTTCAGCGCCTGCACCGGGAAGACTGTCTAATCCAGCTTCCATGAGATTTTTTAAAACTTCTTTGTGACTCAGCTGATCAATTTTACTGATGTGTGCAATTTCTGGGGGTCCAAGCGCATGAAGTTTGATGTTAGGAAACCTCTTTTTTATTCCTCGGAACAAATCGCAGTAAAACGCTAAACCTAAATCCGGATGATGACCTCCTTGAAGCAGAAGTTGTTCGCCCCCATATCGGATGGTTTCTTCAATTTTAACGGTATATTCGTCAAGAGTTGTTGTGTATGCTTCCTTATGACCCGGAACTCTGAAGAAGTTGCAGAACTTGCAGTTGGCAATACATACGTTGGTTGTATTTGCATTTCGATCTATAATCCAAGTGACTTTATTTCCTGGAACTTGCTTCTTTCTCAAAGTATTCGCTACAAATATTAAATCTGTGGTGGCAGCGTTTTCAAAAAGAAATAATCCTTCTTCAGCACTCAGTTTGTCAAATTTTAATGCCCGATCTAATAGCTTCCCTGTCTCCATTAAAATACCTATTTTTACGCTACAAAATTAACGAAAAAATGCACAGCATTATCCATAAAGCTGATGAGTCTTCTTTAAATGGGCATTTAATCATTTTAGGAAGCCTAAATTCAGATTGGTCTAAGTTCGATTTGAGCGCAAATGAATTGGCATTTATAAAACTCAAACTCGAAAATGGTCAGAAATCCATTGAGATAAATCAGTACTCTAGGTATGTGTTTATTGAGTGTTTTGAGAATAATGACGAACAGTTTGTTTTGTTTGAAGATGCTCGAAAACGCGGTGCATCGATTACTCGGAAATGCAACCAGGCAGCTGTTGATGATATATCGATTATTGATGTAACGGAAAGTTGTCTCTCCATCTATGTTGCTGAAGGAATGGCTTTAGCGAACTATCAGTTTTTAAAGTATTTTACAGAATCTGAATCAAAACAAAACGCTTTAAAGACCATTAATATTGATAACGAAGATGCCGTGATTCGGAATCTTAATGCAGTCATTGCAGGTACCTTGCATGCGCGTGATTTTGTAAACGAACCTTTATCTTATTTAACAGCGCTTCAGTTTTCAGAGGATATTCTTACGCTTGGAGAAGCCACTGGATTTGAAGTGGATGTTCTTCATAAAAAACAAATCGAAGCGCTAAATATGGGAGGCTTACTCGCTGTAAATAAAGGAGCTTTGGAGCCGCCAACGTTCAATGTGCTGACCTACAATCCCGATGCATCTAAAAATTCAAAACCGATTGTTCTTGTAGGAAAAGGGATTGTATATGATACTGGGGGGCTGAGTTTAAAACCCACACTGAACTCCATGGATATGATGAAGTGTGATATGGGTGGTGCAGCTTCTGTAGTAGGCATTTTGTGCGCTATAGCTAAGGCAGAGATTCCTGTTCATGTAGTTGGATTGATTCCTGCCACTGAAAATCGACCTGGGTTAAGCGCTTATGCTCCGGGTGATGTTATCCAAATGATGGATGGCACCTCTGTTGAGGTTTTAAACACGGACGCGGAAGGGCGGTTGGTTATGGCTGATGCCCTGACTTATGCAAAGAAATACAATCCGGAACTGGTTGTTGATTTTGCTACTTTAACGGGGGCGGCAGTTCGGGCAATTGGCAAATACGGTATTGTTGCTATGGGGACTGTAGGTTCGGAAGTTGAAAATGAATTACTTAAAAGTGGGAAAGCCACCTATGAAAGATTGGCTGCTATGCCTTTTTGGGATGAGTATGCGGAACTATTAAAGTCTGATATAGCCGATTTAAAAAATTTAGGTCCTGCTGAGGCAGGGCAGATTACAGCAGGTAAGTTTTTGGAGCATTTTACAGATTACCCATGGATGCACTTTGATATAGCTGGCCCCGCTTTTCTTTCTCATGATGATCATTATCGTCTCAAAGGAGGGACGGGTGTAGGAGTGCGAATGATGTTTGATTTTTTATTGAAGAAAAGTACGATTAGTGCTCGTGATGGTTCTAATTGAGTAACGATTCCAACAAATTAAGAAGTAGAGTATGAGAAATGAAATGAAATCAAAAAAGGTACGCTTAGGAATTTCTGTTGGAGATGTCAATGGAATCGGATTGGAGGTTGTTATGAAAGCATTTTCTGACAGTCGTATTTTTGATTTATGTACCCCCGTCGTTTATGCCTCCTCGAGTTATGCCATGGCTTATCAAAAAGAAGTTGGAATAAAAAATTTCAGATTCAACTTTGTAAAACCTGATGCGAAAATTGCCTCTAACAGAGCGAATTTGATTAATTGTTGGGATGAAGAAGTAAATCTATCTGTAGGTGAAGAAACTAAGGATGGGGGCACCTATGCTTTGAAGTCATTATCGGCTGCTGTTGAAGCTTTAAAGAAAGGAGAGGTGGATGCATTGGTTACTGCACCTATTAATAAGCATAACATTCAATCCGAAGAATTCAATTTTCCCGGACATACGGAGTATCTAGCTAAAGAGTTTGATGGAGGTGATGCGCTCATGTTTATGGTTGCCGACTCCCTTCGCATTGGTGTTGTTACCGGACATATTTCCATTGCTGAAGTGGCATCGGCGATTTCAGAAGAAAAGATTTTGAAGAAAGTAGCACAAATGGAGATGTCCTTAAAGCGCGATTTTAAGATACGTAAGCCGAAAATTGCCGTATTGGGATTAAATCCACATAGTGGTGATAAAGGAGTTATCGGTAAGGAGGATGAAGAAATTGTAGCACCTGCAATTAAGAAGGCATTTGATGAGGGGAAATTAGTTTACGGCCCTTATTCTGCGGATAGTTTTTTTGCCTCCGACACCTTTCTGCAGTTTGATGCGGTATTAGCGATGTATCATGATCAGGGCTTAATTCCTTTTAAGACCATGTCCTTCAATAGAGGCGTTAACTTTACGGCTGGTTTGTCGGTTGTTAGAACTTCACCCGATCACGGGACGGCTTATGACTTGGCGGGGAAGAATGAAGCTCAAGAATCTTCATTTAGAGAGGCTGTTTACACTGCCTGTAAGGTTTTTAAAAATAGGATGGAGTATGCATTATTGAATCAAAATCCTTTAAAAACTCAGCCGGTTGTTAGTAAAAAATGGCAAACGAAATCGAAAAAATCTTAGGGACTCTTTTTTTAGCTAAATAGCTGCGGATGGATTAGTTTAAATAACGAAAAATATTTCTATCTTTGCAGACCCAAAAACTATTAGGAATGGATGCGTTATCTGACTTCATTATACCCATTGTAGGGCTTAAGCTAGGAGATTACCCGTATCAGTTTCAGGTTGATGGTAAGTTCTTTGAAGAATTTGACAATACTGAATTGGAAGATGGAGCACTTGATGTTGACTTAGTTTTAACAAAAAGACCCAATTTGATGGAGTTGGTATTTCGTGTTAAGGGCCAAATTGAGAGTCTTTGTGATCGATGTGGTGGATCGTTAAAATTACCACTTCAGCATGAGGAAATGAGGATTGTAAAGTTCTCCCAAGAAGATTTTAACAACACAGATGAAATACTCGTACTGGGAAACGATGACCACGAAATTGATGTGTCGCACATGATTTACGAAACCATCGCCCTGGGTTTGCCTTCTCGAAGATCTCATGATGAATCCTTAAATGGACAGTCCTGTGACCAAGATGTATTGGATAAATTATCAGAGTACCAAGAAAAAGAAGAAAGAGAAGATGTTGATGATCGTTGGTCGGCATTAAAAAAATTATTAACGAATAAAGAATAGCTTAACATGGCACATCCTAAACGAAAGATATCGAAACAAAGACGTGACAAGAGAAGAACACACTACAAAGCAGAGGCTCCAACTGTATCTGTATGCTCAACAACAGGTGAAGCTCACTTGTACCACAGAGCCTATTGGCACGAGGGGAAGATGTACTACAAAGGTAATGTAGTTATTGAGTAGTACCTTCAGCAAGGTAATTAATCGCTGTGAGTGATTTTTCATTTTGTTTTATATCACGTACAAAGAAATTGTGTAGATTTAAACCCTGCTTATGAGGTTTAAATCTACATTTTTAGTTTAAAAGAAATGCGAATAGGACTTGACGTTATGGGGGGGGACTTTGCGCCTTCTGCCACTATAAAAGGTGCTTTGCTAGCTCTGCAGGAATTGCCAAAAAGTTCTCGGATTGTTCTGATTGGTGACGAATCATTGATTAGAGAAGCGCTTGAAAAGGAAAATGCTGTCAGCGACTGTTTTGATGTCGTTCATGCTCCGGATGTCATAGGTATGGGAGAGCATCCCACAAAAGCATTCTTAAAGAAACCAAGCTCATCCATTTCAGTGGGCTTTCATCATCTGAAAAACGAATCTATAGATGGTTTTGCTAGTGCTGGTAATTCCGGCGCCATGTTAGTAGGTTCTTATTACACCATCAAATCTATTCCGGGAGTCATTAGACCTTCATTAACCAGTATTCTTCCAAAAGAACAAGGAGGAGTCGGATTAATTCTAGATGTTGGTATTAATGCTGATTGTAAGCCCGATGTTTTAAATCAATTTGCTATTTTAGGCTCCTTATACGTAGAGCATGTGTATGGAGTAAAAAATCCAAAAGTAGCACTGCTGAATATAGGAGAAGAAGAGGGTAAAGGAAATTTATTGTGTCAGTCAGCTTACAATTTGATGAAGGATTCAGATGAATTCAATTTTGTAGGAAACGTTGAAGGTCGCGATTTGTTTAACGACCGTGCTGATGTGATTGTTTGTGATGGTTTTACGGGCAATATTGTTCTTAAGCAGGCCGAGGCTTTCTACGGACTAACAAAAAAAAGAGGATTAAAAGACGAATACTTTGATCGTTTTAACTACGAAAACTATGGAGGGACTCCGATTTTAGGAGTTAATGGAACCGTTGTGGTGGGCCATGGGATTTCAAATGATAAGGCAATCAAAAATATGCTTTTGCATACAGCAGAAGTCATACAAGCAAAATTATCTGAAAAAATTAAACAAGCCTTTCAAGAATGAGTAAAATAACAGCAGCAATTACAGGAATTCATGGTTGGGTGCCTGAATACAAACTGACGAATGAGGAGCTATCCACAATGGTGGATACTAATGATGAGTGGATTACGAGCCGTACTGGAATTAAAGAAAGAAGAATTCTTAAGGGTGAAGGTTTAGGTTCCTCAGATCTAGGAGCTAAAGCTGTTGAGGGCTTGTTGAAAAAGAAGAATATCAAAGCGGAGGAAATAGATTTGATCATCTGTGCAACAGCAACTCCCGACATGATTTTTCCATCTACAGCATGTATCATAGCAGACAAAGTGGGAGCGAAAAATGCTTTTGCTTATGATTTGATGGCTGCTTGTTCTGGTTTTTTGTTTTCTTTGTCAACGGCTTCAAAGTATATTGAATCGGGTACGTACAAAAAAATCATCGTTGTAGGTGCAGATAAAATGTCCTCAATCATTGATTACGAAGAAAGAACGACATGTGTTATATTTGGAGACGGAGCAGGAGCAGTTTTGCTTGAGCCGAATGAAGAAGGATTGGGAATACAAGATGCCATCTTAAAAAGTGATGGGTCAGGAAGAGATTACTTGCATATGAAAGCAGGAGGATCTTTAAAACCTTCTTCTCATGAAACGGTTGATGCAAAAGAACATTATATATACCAAGACGGTAAAACGGTATTTAAGTTTGCGGTAACAAATATGGCAGACGTGTCTGCTGAAATTATGGAACGCAATCAACTTACGGGTGATGATATCGCTTGGTTGGTTCCTCATCAGGCCAACAAACGTATTATTGATGCAACGGCAAATCGTATGGGCGTTGGAACAGAAAAAGTGATGTTAAACATTCAAAAGTTTGGGAATACAACAAACGGAACCATTCCATTGTGTTTATGGGAATGGGAGGATAAATTAAAGAAAGGTGATAATCTCGTATTGGCTGCATTTGGTGGTGGCTTTACATGGGGTTCTATTTACCTTAAATGGGCATACTAACAAAAACAAAAAGTAACATTAATCATTGTTATGGCATTAGATATCAAAGAAATTCAAGAACTTATTAAGTTCGTAGCAAAGTCAGGTGTTTCTGAAGTAGATTTGGAAATGGGAGAAATGAAAATTTCAATCAAAACACCACCTAAAAAAGGTAGAGGTCAGGTAGAAACTTTAGTACAGCAAATTCCAGTAGCAGCAGCACCTGCGATGGCCCCTGTAGCCGTTCAGGCAGCTCCAGCTCCAGTACCTGCTGCGCCCGCTGAGGCATCTGAAGCACCGGCAGCCACTCCTGCCGATGATGAATCCAACTACATTACGATCAAATCGCCAATGATAGGGACCTTTTACAGAAAACCATCTCCAGACAAAGATGCCTTTGTAAGTATTGGAGACGAGGTATCTAGCGGTAGTGTTGTTTGCGTTGTTGAGGCCATGAAATTATTTAACGAAATTGAGTCAGAGCTGTCTGGTAAAATCGTGAAAGTATTGGTGGAAGATATGAGTCCTGTAGAGTACGATCAACCATTATTTTTAGTGGATCCATCCTAATTTCTCAAAACATAACTTATGAAAATGTTTAAGAAGATTTTGGTAGCCAATCGCGGTGAAATTGCACTTCGTGTTATTCGAACTGTAAGAGAGATGGGCATCAAGACGGTAGCAGTCTACTCTTCTGCAGATGCAGACAGTTTGCACGTTAAATTTGCAGATGAGGCCGTATGTATCGGACCTGCAAGCAGTACGGATTCCTACCTAAAAATACCTAATATTATTGCTGCTGCTGAGATAACGAATGCAGATGCAATACATCCTGGCTATGGATTTTTGGCTGAAAATTCTAATTTTTCAAAAATCTGCGAAGAAAATAATTTAAAGTTTATTGGAGCCTCTCCTGAAATGATTGATGGTATGGGTGACAAGGCAAATGCCAAGGCAACCATGAAGGCTGCAGGTGTACCAACCATCCCAGGCTCGGAAGGAATTCTAGAGACTTATGAAGAGGCTGAGAAGCTTGCTATTGAAATTGGTTTCCCTGTTATGCTTAAAGCTACGGCAGGTGGGGGTGGAAAAGGAATGCGTGCTGTTTTTGAATTGGAGAAATTCCAAGCCGCATGGGATTCAGCCCGTCAAGAATCCGCTGCTGCTTTCGGAAACGATGGTATGTACATGGAAAAATTAATCTTAGAGCCTCGCCACATAGAAATTCAGATTATCGGTGATTCCAGAGGAAAAGCCTGTCACTTATCTGAGCGAGATTGTTCCGTACAGAGAAGACATCAAAAGCTTACTGAAGAAGCTCCATCTCCCTTTATGACGGATGAATTAAGACAGCGTATGGGTGAGGCAGCTGTAAAAGCTGCAGAAGCCGTAAAATATGAGGGTGCGGGAACTGTAGAGTTCTTGGTAGACAAGGATCGAAATTTCTATTTCATGGAAATGAATACGCGTATTCAAGTTGAACATCCTGTGACGGAAGAGGTAATTAATTTCGATTTAATTGCAGAGCAAATAAAGGTGGCTGCAGGAATCCCGATTACGGGAAAAAACTACGAGCCAACGCTTCATGCGATAGAGTGTAGAATCAACGCGGAGGATCCTTCGAATGACTTTAGACCTTGTCCTGGGAAAATCACAACCTATCATGCTCCCGGTGGACATGGCGTACGCGTAGACACGCATGTTTATGCCGGTTATGTGATTCCGCCTTACTACGATTCGATGATAGCGAAACTCATTGTTGTTGCTCAAACTCGTGAAGAAGCTATAGAAAAGATGAAAAGGGCATTGAGTGAGTTTACCATTGAAGGAGTAAAGACAACCATACCATTCCATTTGCAATTAATGGATAATGAAGATTATAGGTCTGGTAATTATACCACGAAATTTATGGAAGATTTCGAGTTCAAAAATTAAGACATACGTTACAAAAAGAAAAAATCCAATGGACTTAAGTTCATTGGATTTTTTCTTTTTGTAAATGATTCTGAAAGGCGAATTAAATAGCCAATTTCATACTGCTTTTAATCTCTTCGATTTTGGTTTTAATGCCTTCTGGGTCAAATCCACAATCTTTATGCAGTTGCTTTTGGGGGCCATGCTCTATAAACTCATCAGGAATTCCCAACCTGTAGACACAGGCACTGTATAGATGGTCAGACATGAATTCTAAAACAGATGAACCTATTCCACCTGAGATGCATCCATCTTCAAGTGTGATGATGTGATTGTAGTTGGAGAACACTTCATGCAGCATATCACGGTCTAGAGGCTTTGCAAATCTTAAATCGTAATGCGCAATGTGAAATCCTTCTTTATCGTAGTCATTGCATACTTCATTAGCATAATTACCCACATGTCCAAATGATAATATGGCGATGTCTTTTCCGTCCCTTAATTTTCTTCCTCGACCTATTTCAATAGATTTAAAATCAGTTTTCCATTCCGGCATGACGCCTTTACCTCTAGGGTATCTTATGCTGAATGGCCCGTGATTTTTTTCTTGAGCGGTAAACATTAAATTCCTCAACTCTTCTTCATTCATGGGTGCAGAAACGATCATGTTGGGAATGCATTTGAAATAGGCAATGTCATATGCTCCGTGATGTGTAGGTCCGTCTTCACCTACCAAGCCTGCTCGATCCAAACAAAAAATGACACTTAAATTTTGAATGGCTACATCGTGAACTACCTGATCAAAAGACCTCTGCATGAATGTAGAGTAGATATTACAAAAGGGAGTAAGGCCTTGTGTGGCCATACCGGCAGAAAAAGTAACGGCATGTTGTTCGGCAATTCCCACATCGAATGTACGGTCGGGCATGACCTCCATCATATATTTGAGCGATGAGCCCGTAGGCATGGCGGGTGTGACACCAACAATTTTTTCATTCTTTTCAGCAAGTTCAATAATGGTATGGCCAAACACATCTTGATATTTTGGGGCTTCAGCTTTCGATTTTGTTACCTGGAAGATTTTACCGGTGTCTTTGTTGAACACTCCGGGTGCATGCCATTTGGTGGTGTCTCCATCTTCTGCAGGTTGGTAGCCTTTACCTTTTTTGGTGATGCAGTGTAATATTTTTGGGCCGGGGATGTCTTTGAGGTCTTCAAGAATTTTCACTAAATGCTCTACGTCATGCCCGTCTACAGGACCAAAATATCTAAAGTTCAGAGACTCAAAATAATTGCTTTGCTCAAGCATTGACGATTTGATCGCATTTTCAACTTTCTTGACCACCGCTTGCGCATTGGGTCCAAACTTGCTGAATTTACCGAGTAAATCCCACACCTCATCTTTAATCTTATTGTAGGTATGTGAGGTGGTGATGTCGGTTAAATATTCTTTTAAAGCGCCAACATTGGGGTCAATAGACATACAGTTGTCATTGAGTACAACGAGTAAGTTGGAATCGCTTGTTCCCGCGTGATTGAGGGCCTCAAAAGCTTGACCTCCCGTTAGGGCTCCATCGCCAATAACAGCAATGTGCTGTTTGTTGTTTTCTCCTTTTAATTTTGATGCAATTGACATCCCAAGTGCAGCACCAATGGACGTAGATGAATGCCCTACTCCAAAAGCATCGTACTTGCTTTCATCAATTTTAGGAAAGCCACTGATTCCTTTGTATTTTCTGTTGGTTTTAAATGCGTCTCTTCTTCCCGTTAGGATTTTATGCCCGTAGGCTTGGTGTCCTACATCCCATATCAATGGGTCGGAAGGTGTGTTAAACACGTAGTGAAGAGCTATGGTTAATTCTACCACTCCTAGGCTTGCGCCAAAATGACCGCCGTGAACGGATACTATGCTGACAATAAATTGGCGAAGTTCTTCAGATAATAGGAGTAATTGAGCACTGTCGAGCTTTTTCAAATCGCTTGGCGATTCAATTTTGTTAAGTATTGGATAGGCTTCTTTCGACAATGATATAAATTTCAGTTCTAGCTACAAAGGTACTAAAGAATCACTATAATGTCTCGATAGATTAAAGATTTTAGTCATCAATTAGGGGTGAAAAAAATGAAAAGAGTATCTTTGAGTAATACAATAATAATTTTACAATAAAGATATTAAATGCCATTCCTAAAATATGATTCAAAAAACCCTACTTCCCCTCATTTGATGGATACATGTGCCTTGTTCCGTTGAAAAAAATTAAATTTGCTCAATCAATTTAGGATACTTTAGAAGAAATGAAGAGGACAGAAATAAAACAAGCCTTGGTTCAAGAGGTGGGTTCAGATTTGGTAAACCTTAAAGGCTGGGTAAGAACGAAGCGCGGGAGTAAGAATGTTAGCTTTATAGCTTTGAATGATGGTTCTACCATCAATAACATTCAAGTCGTTGCTGAAAGCAATATCTCGGAGGATGTTCTTAAGTGCATCCATACAGGCGCAAGTATATCTGTGGTTGGAACACTCGTTCAGTCACAAGGTAGTGGCCAAGCTACAGAGCTTTTAGCTACATCAATTGAGGTTTTAGGTGAAGCAAATCCAGACGATTACCCCTTACAGCCCAAGAAACATTCCTTAGAGTTTTTAAGAGAGAACGCACACTTGAGATTTAGAACCAATACGTTTGGCGCTATCTTTAGAATTCGACATGCGATGACCTTTGCCATTCATAACTTCTTTAATGAACGAGGATTTTCGAATGTACACACCCCTATAATTACCGGTTCGGATTGTGAAGGAGCTGGAGAAATGTTTGCGGTAAGTACCTTGAATAAAGTCAACACACCACTCACTGATGAGGGGGATGTAGATTACGCTCAAGACTTTTTTGGTAAAGAAACGAATCTTACTGTTTCTGGACAACTAGAGGCAGAGATGGCTGCATTGGCTCTTGGAAAGGTCTACACATTTGGTCCTACTTTTAGAGCCGAAAACTCCAATACTTCACGCCATTTGGCAGAATTCTGGATGATAGAGCCTGAGGTAGCTTTTGCAGATCTTAATGAAGACATGGATTTAGCACAAGAGATGCTTCAATCTGTGTGCTCCTATGCACTAAGTCATTGTAAGGCAGATTTGGAGTTTTTAGACAAGCGTCTTCAAGAAGAGGATAAGCACAAGAAAAAAGAAGAGCGTCAGGAAATGAGTCTTATTGAAAAGCTCAAATTTGTTACTGAAAATGATTTTGAACGAATTACGTATACGGAAGCATTCGACATCTTAAGAAACTCAAAACCCAATAAAAAGAAAAAATTTAACTACCTTATAAATGAGTGGGGAGCTGATTTTCAGTCTGAGCACGAAAGGTATCTGGTAGAAAAGAAGTTTAAAAAGCCGGTAATTATTACGGATTACCCTAAGGATATAAAGGCTTTTTACATGCGCATGAATGACGATGGGAAAACTGTACGAGCGATGGATGTTTTATTTCCGGGTATCGGAGAAATCATTGGGGGTTCTCAAAGAGAAGAACGACTAGATATTCTCAAATCTAGAATGAAGGATATGCAAATTCCTGAACATGAATTATGGTGGTATCTCGATTCTAGAAAATTTGGAACGGTTCCTCACAGTGGCTTTGGTCTTGGTTTTGAACGCCTCATATTATTCGTTACAGGAATGGGGAATATCAGGGATGTAATTCCTTTCCCACGAACACCTAATAATGCAGATTTTTAATACCGTATGTTAAAACAGTCTCTTCATCAAAAGTTAGCACAGAAGCTTTCGCCACAACAAATCAAGTTGATGAAGCTCATTCAGCTTCCTACGATTGAGCTAGAGCAAAAAGTGAAAGAAGAGCTGGAAGAAAACCCTGCGATTGAAGAGGTGACAGATCATGTAGCTTCCGAGGAAGATTCTTTTGAAGGTGATCAGCATATAGAGGCTCAAGAAATAAATGTAGATGAATACTTAAGCGATGATGAAACACCTCGTTATCGTTTGGTTGCCAATAACACTAGTGCTGACCAAGAAGAAAAGTCGATTCCCATATCTATGGGAATCAGTTCGATTGAAATATTAGAAAAACAACTTTTGCTTAGAGATTTAGATGAGCATCACCATCAAATAGGGTCTTTTTTAATTGGCTGTGTTAATGATGATGGTTACATCCGAAGAGATTTAATGGCCATTGTTGACGATTTGGCTTTCACCCAAAACATTACAACAAATGAAAAAGAAGTAGAAGAGGTACTTAAAGTCATTCAAGATTTTGAACCCTCTGGAGTGGGAGCGAGGAATTTACAAGAGTGTATGCAGATTCAGCTGAGTAAAAAGGCAAATAATGAATCTATTTCCTTGGCCTCGGAGATTGTTGACAATCATTTCAATGCGCTCTCTAAAAAACATTACGATAAATTACGTGAGAGCTTTCCCGCTTCCGAAGAGCTTTTGAAGAAGGCCTTAAAAGAAATTTCAAAATTGAATCCCAAACCGGGTTCTTTTGGCTCCACCAAGGTGATTCAACACATCATCCCAGATTTTAGAATATCTATAGTTGATGGTCAATTGGAATTGACCATGAATACTGGGATGATTCCAGAGTTAAGGGTAAACAACTCTTTTAGAGACTTACTTGAAGGTTACAAAGAATCTTCTCAAACAGAGAATAAAGAACAGAAGGAAGCGGTACTCTTTGTGAAGCAAAAATTAGATGCTGCCAAATGGTTCATAGACGCTATTCGTCAAAGAAATCATACTTTAATGTTAACGATGTCTGCGATTATGAATTTTCAACACGATTATTTTCTTACCGGTGATGAGCGAATGTTGAGACCCATGATTCTTAAAGATGTAGCTGATCAGATTGGCATGGATATCTCTACGGTATCTCGTGTTGCCAACAGTAAATACATAGATACGCCCTATGGCACTTATTTGATTAAGTACTTTTTCTCCGAGTCAATGAAGAACAATCAGGGGGAAGATATTTCTACGAAGGAAATTAAAATGATTTTAGATGAGGTGGTGAAGGGTGAAGACAAATCGCAACCCTTAACTGATGCTAAGTTGATGGAACACCTGAAAGACGAGGGTTATCCGATTGCAAGACGAACCGTTGCTAAGTACAGAGAGCAGTTGGGAATCTCTGTTGCACGGTTAAGAAAAGAGCTTTAGCTTATTTGTCAACTACCTGAGTCCTATGCCGAAACACTCTAAATCGGCTTTGTTTAAGTGTAAGCATTAAATAAAATAAAGTTCTAGATACCTATAAGGTTGATTATCTGAATTCAAATCCATATATTTGAATTTGATATAACGAAATCCCCCCCCTAAATGAAAGTCTTAGATTTAAACGCCAAAGAGTTACACAGTGCAGCTTCAATGTTAAAAGTACTCGGTCATCCTATCCGGATATCTATCGTTGAATTGCTTGAAGAATCGACTCGGATGTCAGTAACTGAAATTTTTAAAGCCTTAAAGATAGAGCAAGCGATTGCTTCTCATCATCTCAATACTTTGAAAAATAAAAGAGTACTCAGTTCAGAGCGCGTTGGGAAGAATACCTACTATTCTATTGGCCATGAGAATTTGACCCAAGCGGTTAAGGCTGTTCGAGCTTGTCAATAGAGAAGTTTTCTCATCATTTAGGCCTAAATTAGGGGTCTGCACATTAAAACAAACTACATACGAAATACAGAAAATCTCCACTTATCGAAAGATAAGTGGAGATTTTCTGTATTTTTTTAATTTACAATTACTTAACATACGTTTAAATACGCATTAACTTTAGTTATCATTCAGTCGCATACATTTGTAATCGAAACAAAAAGGACTATGAAATATTTTTTTACGATTGCATTGGTATTTGGAGGGATGAACCTTTTACATGCTCAGGGTACTGGAAAAGTACATGGTAAGATTTTCTCTAATTTCAATTACAATGCTACTGATGAGGCAGCTGCTTTTGAGATTTCTAGAGCTTATTTTGGTTACAAATACAAATACAACGACGATTGGAGCGTGAAAGTAACTTTTGATGTAGGGGGTAAAGAAAATGAGACCTATTATGCTCGTACTGCTTTTTTAAAAGTTGCTGCATTGAAATGGAAAGCCACAGATAAGCTTACCATAAACTTTGGTCAAGTAGGTTTAAAGCAGTTCAAAGCGCAAGAGAAAAATTGGGGCTACCGTTACATCGCTAAGTCGTCTCAAGATGAATACAAAATGGGGACTTCTGCAGATATGGGGTTCACTGCGGATTACAAACTCAATGGGATGTTAGCTGTTGACTTGACCGTTGTTAATGGCGAAGGTTACAAGAAAGATCAAGCGGACTCAAATTTAAAAACTGGTTTCGGTTTAACGATGAAGGCGACTGATGCCTTAACTTTAAGAGTTTATACAGATGCACTTGCCAAGTCGGATACAAGCACTCAAAATACAGTGGCTTTATTTGCCGGCTACAAGGCAGATGCATTCCGCTTGGGAGCAGAATACAACACGCAGACGGGACATAAAAATACCGAAGGAAACGATTTCGAAATTGCATCGGCTTACGGAACCTATTATGTAAACGATCAAGTAGGTGTATTTGCGCGTTATGATATCGTTTCTTCTGATGAAGGTTGGGATAATGACAAAGATGGTGATTACCTAATTGCTGGTCTTGAATATCGCCCTGTTAAAGGCGTTTCTGTTTCAGTAAATGTTCAAGGCTACACCCCAGAAAGTGGAGATGCTGAAAATTCATTTTACATGAATTTGCAATACAAGTTTTAAGTAGGGGCTATTAAAAAGAAAAAAACCTCTCAACAATGTTGAGAGGTTTTTTATGCCCCAGTTTTTGACCTTCAATGCTATACTTTCGGGTTTGAGTGAAGGGCTTACAGGTTGTTGTTAACGGTATTTCACTTATCAATGTGATTGTATTTAACTTAAACTTAACAGTAGGGTTATTTTAGTTTAACGAAGTTGTTTCCTGTAAGTGTGTTATTTGTATTGTAGAATTTAAAAACACAGAAAACATGGAGAGCACTTCAGTAAAAAGAATCGAAATCAGCAAGTTTTTATACGCAGCTATCCTAATCGCAGTATACACTATTGCAGTCCTTGCATAGTTGTTGGGTAAAAAATTACAACCTCATAAATTATGAAAAAACTAATCAAAAGATTTAGTTTTCCTGTGTCTCTTTGGATCCAAAAAGACGAAAAATCATTCCTTTCTTTTGTTATTGTAGCCTTCATGGTGGCTATGTTTGCAACGCCTTATCCTCAAATCGCAATGTGGGTAGGGTTTTTATTTGCTGCCTATGCAGCTGTTGCCAACGATAGTATCCAAACACTTGGAACCTTTATTGCTTCCAATCAAGATAAGAAATGGTGGGTTCTCTGGATTTTTATCGGAGGAATTTTCCTATTTACGGTGGGTTACAGTTGGTTTAATTATGCGGGTGATGTCTCACACGGTCGATTGATGGCTAAAGGTTTCGATGTCGCGCCCACAGAATTTCACTTTTTACAGATAGCTGCACCCGTATTTTTATTGATTCTTACACGACTCAGAATGCCTGTGTCAACTACGTTTATTTTACTTACTTCATTTGCAGCTGCACCTGCAGCCATTGGTAAAGTGTTGGCTAAGAGTATGAGTGGTTACATTCTTGCTTTCTTTCTTGGTTTTGTTGTTTTCATTATCATATCAAAATTAGCTAAGAAATACTTTGTGGGTGAAGCCAAATTTGGATGGACCATTGCCCAGTGGATTACCTCGGGAACCTTATGGTCTGTTTGGCTCATGCAAGATGCCGCTAACATTGCTGTTTACTTACCTAGAAGTATGGATTTTAGTGAGTTTATGGGCTTTGCATTGGTTGTATTTGTAGGTTTAGGGCTACTACTTTATTACAAAGGAGGTCGTATCCAAAAGATTGTCACAGAGAAATCGGTCATTACGGACGTTCGTTTTGCGACGATCATTGATTTTATTTATTGCATCATACTGTTTTATTTCAAACTTCATTCTAAAGTTCCAATGAGTACGACGTGGGTATTCATCGGTTTACTCGGAGGTAGAGAAGTTGCTATGGCTATCCGTAATGCGGGTGAGAATAGTATTAGTCGGTCATTTCGACTGATGTTTAAAGATTTTTCATTCGCCATGATCGGTTTGATCATCTCAATTGCCATTGCGATTGGTGTAAATGACCAATTGACTCTTGCCTCAATGGTGGAGACCATTCCTGCCGAGTTTGCTTCTGGGATTAAGAAATTCTTTGGCAGGCTAGGCCTGTAACAATAAAACTCCGCAATGCGGAGTTTTTTTTTGCACTTATAAATTCTGACAATAATCTTTATATTTACACAAAGGCTCAAAATTTATGAAAACGAATAATAGAATTTTACTTGTTGATGATGAGAAAGACATCCTGGAGTTCTTGAGTTATAATCTGAAAAAAGAGGGCTTTGAAGTTTCGACATGTCAAGACGGTCAGTCTGCTCTGAATATGTTAGATGAATTTAAGCCCAATCTTATTGTGTTGGATGTAATGATGCCGGGGATGGATGGTATTGAAACTTGTGAGCACATTCGCTCCAATACAATTTATGATAATATTTTGATTACGTTTTTAACGGCTCGTTCCGAGGATTATTCCCAAGTTGCGGGACTGGAAGCCGGTGCAGACGGATACATCCACAAACCCATTAAACCCAAAGTACTTGTGAGTCGAGTGAAATCTTTACTCAGAAGAAAGGGAACTTCAATTGAAGTAATGCCTGAGGATGTTATAGAGATTTTAGATTTGAAAATTGATCGAGAGCGCTATCAAGTTACTCTTGATGATGAACTCTTGTCTCTTCCTCGCAAAGAGTTTGAAATTCTTTATTTGTTGGCTTCAAAGCCTGGAAAGGTGTTTAATAGAGAAGAAATATTTGAAAAAATTTGGGGAGAGGATGTTGTCGTGGGTGGCAGAACCATTGATGTGCATGTTCGCAAGCTTAGAGAAAAATTGGGGCGTAATTATATCAAAACGGTTAAAGGGGTGGGGTATAAATTTAAAACACATGAATAAGAATATTTTGTTGCTCCCTCGTTTAAAAGGAAAAATGAATCAGTCATGGCTGGTGTCATTGGTCTCTTCGTTTCTATTGATGTTGATTCTAGTCATACACCTCATCATATTCGATTTTTCACTAAGTTTTTCTGATTCTACCTTGTTGGTTTCCTCGGTAGGTTTATCCAATTACCTTTTGGTACGTTGGTTGGTCGACAAATTCATCCACAATAGAATTAAGTTGATCTATAAAAATATACACGATTCGAAATCAAAGCCTGGAGACTATAAAGACGTTGGTTTAAATCAAGTAAGCAAAGATGTGACGGCTTGGAATACGCATAGAGAGTCAGAAATTGAGAAATTAATGATTCGTGAAAGTTACCGTAGGCAATTTGTAGGGAATGTGGCTCATGAACTAAAAACACCCATATTTAACATCCAGGGTTATATAGACACCTTGCTTGATGGTGCTATTGATGATGAACAGATTAATAGAAAGTTTTTACAGCGGGCAAATAAGAGTGTGAGTCGAATGATTCATATTGTAGAAGATTTGGATCAAATTACAAAACTAGAGGGAGGTAAAATAGAACTTCATGAAGAGCCTGTAGACATCATAGAAATCATTTCGGATTTGATTGAGCAATTGGAGCTCAAAGCTAAGAAAAGAGATGTGAAATTGATGATGTCACAGACACAGAGAGGTCGCTTTATGGTGCAGGCTGATGTAGAGAAAATACAACAGGTTTTGGTGAATCTTATCGACAACGCCATAAAGTATGGTAGAGAAGGCGGGGATGTTCTTTTAAGGATTTACGATATGGACCAAAATATTTTGGTAGAGATCGCCGATAATGGAAATGGGATTGCTCAAAAGCATTTGAATAAAATTTTCGATCGTTTTTATCGTGTCGATAAATCTAGAGATCGAGAAAAAGGAGGCTCTGGGTTAGGATTGTCTATTGTTAAACATATCATTGAGGCGCATAATCAGGTGATTAATGTTCGGAGTACTGAAGGAGAAGGATGTACTTTTTCTTTCACCCTTAAGAAAGCCTAGAGAGATCTATTTAAATCTGAATTTAGGAGCCTATATTGTCTGATTCTTTTTGCCTTTCAATAACTCTTTTTAAAGCCTCGTAATTTTGTTGTGTTTGATTTTGCATGCTACTTTTTAAGATGTAAAACATAGCACGATAGAAGATAGATGAACCCTTAATTGTGGTGTAAGATTTTAAGGTGCATTTGTCATCTGAGCCCATGAAGTAGAGCTCGTTTAACCCGGTGAATAATTCCGTTTCGATGGCAAAAACAATTTTTTCTCTTTTGTGGATTTCTCTTAATTCTTCAACCATTTCAAACGTTTGGTCGCCTTGCTTGAATTTGAGTTGTTTTCTATGCCCCGGTTGAAATGCAGACCCCGTTAAAGTTTCATATTCAATAAAGCCAGTAAGCCATTGAGATTTGAGGGAATCATTGATGAATATTTCAAAGGAGTTTGATGCTGAGGCTTTGATTTCAAGCTCATTTTCATATTTGAAATCTGAGTGAAAGAATCCTAAGCTTAAAAAAGCCAACATGATGGATGTCAGGCCAACAAAAGTAAATTTAACGAATCGCATATAATTGTGATGGTTTGCGCAAATATAGAAAAAGGATTCCTGAATGAATTTGTATTTTTGTGATGTAAAAGTAAAAGCGCGTGGGAAAGAATAAACTTAGAAAGTTCGCAGAGACGAAAACCTTTAAAAATATGGTCCAAGAGCCAAGGCCAGATTTGTTGGATGATGGCTTGTACATGAAAGGGAAATGGCACAAAGAATTTTTTAAAAATGAACATCCTATAGTACTCGAGTTGGGTTGTGGTAAAGGGGAGTACACAATCGGTTTGGCCGAGAAGTTTCCGGGGAAGAATTTTATCGGGGTTGATATAAAAGGGGCGAGAATGTGGCGAGGCGCAAGAACAGCAACAGACAATCAAATGTCAAATGTTGGGTTCTTGAGGACGCAAATAGAGCTCATTGATCATTGTTTTACCAAAGGAGAAGTCAGCGAAATCTGGATTACCTTTCCAGATCCTCAAATTAAATACCGCCGACGCAAAAAAAGACTTACAGCTCCCGACATGCTTGCTATTTACCGAAAGGTTTTGACGGATGATGCGCTCTTGCATCTAAAGACGGATTCTCAGTTTTTACACGGTTATACCCAGGGGATGCTCGAAGGACACTCTCACAAGATATTGGAGACCAGTTATGATATTGATCGCCAGAAGCCCGATGATGAATTGTTGGGGATTCGCACCAATTATGAGGGCATTTTTAGGCGAAAAGGGGTGCCCATTACGTACCTAAAATTTCAATTAAGTGAACACGTCTAATCAAGCTTCTCAAAACTCTTTTTTTGAGCGTTGCTATCTAGTTGTTCAAAGAATTCCATACGGAAAAGTAACGACGTATGGAGCCATTGCTAGACACCTTGGTGCAGGAAAATCGGCAAGGGTCGTCGGCTGGGCGATGAATAATAGTCATGATAGGGACATCCCCGCCCATAGAGTTGTTAATAGGGTAGGTGTTTTAACGGGTAAGCATCATTTTGGAGGCGCTGAAATTATGAAGCAATTGTTGGAAAGTGAATCGCATCAATTTGATGGAGATCAAATATTGAATTTCAAAAATGTATTTTGGGATCCAGCAGATGAATAAGCGTTGATTTTTGTACCTTTACAGCGCAAAAGAACCACATGAATATAGAGAAGAAGCAAGTTGAAGAAGCCTTGAATAAGGTTAAGGTGAATGGTGACGATAAATCATTAATAGAGAATGGTTTGGTTACCAATATCGTTGTTTTTGGAGATGAAGTAAACATTGATGTGACCATACACAATCCAACACTTCATGCAAAAAAGCAGGTAGAGGTTGATATACTCAAAGTTATTCATGCAGATGTGTACCCTAAAGCAAAAATTACCACGCGTATTACTGTAGAAGCAAAGCAGGAAGAAACGGTAAACTTAATTCGTGGTGAGCAGATAGAAGGGGTTAAAAATATCATAGCCGTTGCTTCTGGAAAAGGTGGAGTAGGGAAATCTACAATAACCGCTAACTTAGCGATTGCTCTTCAACAAAAAGGCTACAAGGTTGGTGTAGTAGATGCCGATATTTATGGGCCTTCACAGCACATCATGTTTGATGTTGAAAAATCCCGCCCTGAGGCTAGTAATGTCAATGGAAAGCCTGTGATGCTCCCTGTTGAAAGTTATGGTGTAAAATTATTGTCTATAGGTTTTTTTGCCCCCGGATCACAAGCTGTAGTATGGAGAGGCCCTATGGCTACTAAAGCCTTGAACCAACTGATTAAGGATGCTTACTGGGGGGAGATTGATTACCTACTGATAGACTTACCTCCCGGAACCGGAGACATTCACTTATCTCTTGTACAGGCGGTTCCTGTTACTGGAGCCGTGATTGTAAGTACTCCTCAAAACATAGCCTTGGCAGATGCTAAGAAAGGAGTTGGAATGTTTCAATTAGATACCATTCAAGTGCCAGTTTTGGGTTTGGTAGAAAATATGGCTTATTTTACGCCTGAGGAGCTGCCTGAAAATAAATATTATATCTTTGGGAAAGACGGCACCAAAAATTTAGCCGACGATTTAAATTTACCTCTTTTGGCCGAAATTCCATTGGTGCAAGGAGTTCGTGAGGCTGCTGATATTGGTAGACCTGTTGCACTTCAGGAAGATACTGATTCGGCAAAGGCTTTCGTGAAGCTTGCGGATAATCTGATTGAACAAATTGCTTCACGAAATGAGAAATTAGATCCAACAGAGGCCGTAAAAATTACTAATATGGATGGATGTTCATCCTAAACATTTTGATATGTCAGTACAGACCGATTCCGAACTAATCCAAAGGATTGAAAAAGCCCTAGCGGATATCCGACCTTATTTAGAGTCGGATGGAGGAGACATTTCTCTGATTGATGTGACACCTGATATGGTGGTTAGAGTTAAATTGCACGGAGCTTGTCAAAGTTGCACTGTCAACCAAATGACGCTCACTGCTGGTGTTGAACAATCCATAAAAAAATACGCTCCTGAAGTTAAGGCCGTTGAAAATATTGATGATTAACATCGTTTAACTTCTTCATTTTAAAAGTCGAATCGCTTGATTCGGTTGAGCTTACTCCTTTTCAAATAGATTCTTTCTCTCAAAGTCTTACAGGTAAAATATTACTACATGAGGGTTTCGTTTCTGCTCTTATAATCTAAACCTTAAGTTCGTCGGATTCTGTATGAGCTTGTATTTTTTCATATAAATTTTAGATTTTGTAATTTATACCCATCAAACAATTTAATTTTTAATGAATGAATAAAAATAATAAGGTTAATGAAGATAACGAATCACCTCCATTAAATCGCGAAATATTAGATCAGTTGGTCGCACAAATTACATCCGTGGCTGCTTTAGATTTCTCCAAAAAAACAACCAATTTAAAAGGGGATGGTTCTGCTTTAGATACGATTGCACTTGGTTTAAATATGCTTTGCGAAGAACTTGAAGATAGTGTGGTAAGTAGAGATAAGCTCGAGGAAAAAAACACCGAGTTGGAACGCGTCATTTCAAGAATGAACCAGTTTCAATATGCTTTAAATTCCTCTTCAATTGTTGTAACTACAGATTTAAAGGGGAACATCACTTATCTCAATGATAAGTTCTGTGAAATCTCAAAATACAGTCGAGATGAATTGATAGGGCAGACCTATAATGTGGTTGACTCAGGGCATCATAGTATTGCTTTTTGGAAAGAAATGTGGCAAACGATAGGTCAAGGAAAGGTTTGGTCGAATGAAATTAAAGAACGTGCAAAAGACGGCTCTTTTTATTGGGTAAATATGACCATCGTTCCCTTTTTGGGTTTGGACGAAAAACCCTATCAGTATATGGTTGTAAGTAGAGATATTACGGCCATAAAGGAGTTAGATCAACGAATACTGAACTCAATTATTTTAGCACAAGAAAAAGATAGAGAGTTGTTTGCTGAAGATTTACATGAGGGTGTTGCACAATCTCTTGCCGCATTGATGTTGCAAATTGGAATTATTGAATTGAAAATTAAAGAGCTTTCGGATGTAGATTTGAAAAAATCGGTGGCTTCCATTAAAAGTTACATACAGGAGAGTATTGAGAATACAAGGTCTATGGCTACCGAACTCATGCCCAGAACCATGATGAAATATGGAATAGAACCTTCTTTGAAGCTTTTTGTAACCAGATTGCAACAACATCTTGGAGGTGATGTTGAGTTTGTATGTTCCATAAACAATCCAAAACAGATTGAAAAGGATGTTGAAATCACTGTTTATCGAGCAGTAGTAGCTGTTTTAAACACCATGTACAAAACAGAACCTTCAAAGATGTCGATTGATATGAAGTCAGGGCGGACGTTTACGACCAACTTAGAAATAGGTTATGAGAAGAAATCAAAGGCTGTATCCTTATTGAATTTTGAAGAGCAAATTAAACGAATCCAACTCCAAGGAGGCTTCATGTCTGTTAGCAATAATTATTTGAATAAGGTTATGGTGAAGATTGAGTTTAACACTCCGGGGAGCTTCAATTTTTGAGAAATCAAGGAAATACCTAGTGCGTTTTTACAACACTTTGAAATGGATTAAAGGGCTTCTTTTAAATTTTCAGGAAGTATACATACTGGAATGGCATCCATTTTATGTTGGTTGGCTAGATGTAAGTCTGTGAAAATTTTAAAAACTTCTTTTTGTCTTCCACTGAATCGGTTTTCAGTATCAGTAGCATAGGTCTTCATAGCCCATTCAAGTTCGTCATAAGAGGCTCCTAATTGATCTTCATCGGTTCTACCATCTGCCCAAAGTCCATCTGTAGGTTTAGCGGTTTGAATAGCGTTTATAATATTCAATTCTTTTGCCAGGGCAAAAACTTCGGATTTCATCAAATCTGCAATAGGGCTCAAATCGACTCCTCCATCTCCATATTTTGTGTAGAAGCCGACGCCAAAATCTTCAACTTTATTTCCTGTTCCAGCGACTAACATTCCGTGAGCCCCAGCGAAGGCATATAGTGTGGTCATTCGAATTCTTGCACGCGTATTAGCCCTAGTCAAGTTGTGTTTTTCTTCCGACGGAACTACTTTTGAAAGCGTATCGAAAGTCTCACTGAGATCTACTGTGGTGTATGAAACGTTTGGGAAGTTTTTACACAGCCATTCAACATGCTCATGAGACCGATCAAACTCGTTTTGATGTTGGTGTATGGGCATGAGTAAGCACAAGACCTCTTTTCCGGTTAAAGCACAAAGTGTAGAGGTGAGCGCAGAGTCAATTCCTCCCGAAATCCCGACAACAAAACCTTTAGTTTTGGATTGATTACTGTAGTTTTTCAACCAAGATGTGATGTGTTCAATTGCCTTTTTCGTCTTCATAGGTGTTGTAAATGAGATTACAAATCTAATAAAAATGAATTTTCCATGAATATTGATTTAGTTTTAATGCGTTCGTTATTCATTTCTTATTTTTGTAACATAAATGGTGTAAAAATGAAGCAGCTATTTGCATTTATTTTTTTGGTATTGATACTAATATCGTCTTGTAAGCAACAAAGACCAGATGTATCTCATGTGACTCCTGCGATAAGGATAGGGCACTTCGATCATGCTTTTTTTAATATGGATAGTGCCAACTTTTCATCGGATCTACAGCGTTTAAAAATGGATTTCCCTGATTTTTTTCAAGTTGATCAAGACGATGCGGAAATAAAAAAACGTTTTTTAGATCCTCAGGTTAGAGAGTTGCACAAAGCTGTAGACTCTTCTTTTTCGGATATGAATCTTTTCGATCAAGAACTTTATGCTGCATTTCAGCATTTTTATCATTATTTCCCGACACATAAACCCATGCGTATTCATACTTGGGTTTCCAATTTCGAGCGCTTGGATCCCATTTTGGTTTCAGAACAATCACTGCTCGTATCTCTTGATATGTATTTGGGGGCTGACGCTCACTTCTACCATACTGCACCTGACTACATCAAACAAGGATTTGATAAAAAATACGTATTATCGGATTTGTTTTTCGCTTATTTTGGAGCGAATATCCCTTTATCAGATGATAACAGTTTGTTAGCATCCATGCTCCACCATGGTAAAATACATTATTTGACTACTTTGATGGTTCCCGAAGAGTCTGAAGAGGTTGTTATGGGGTATTCCCCGACCAAAATGGCCTGGTGTTTTGAAAATGAAGCTGATGTATGGGCGTACTTTATTGAACATAAGCTTTTGTTTTCAAGCCTTCAAGAAAATAAACGACGTTTTATTGAGGATGCTCCATTTTCTAAGTTCAACACGAATTTTGATCGTCAAACACCCGGAAGAATAGGGCAGTGGATCGGTTGGAATATCATCAAGTCCTATATGAAGGTACATCCTGAAAAGAGTTTAATAGAGTTAATGAATGAGCAAGATGTTCAAAAAATATTGCGTGAGTCGCGTTACAAACCAAAATCATAATCATGAAAGAATCGGAAATTAAAATAAACATAAGTTTGGATGATAATAAGGTCCCCGAAGCAATTCATTGGACCGCTGAAGATGCAGGAGAAGTTAATCAGAAATCAGAGGCCATACTGATGTCGCTTTGGGATGCAGAAAAGCAAAATTCTCTTCGAATTGATTTGTGGACAAAAGACATGAAAGTAGACGAAATGAAAACTTTTTTTCATCAAACCTTAACGGCCATGACCGATACTTTTGAGCGCGCAACAGGTGATGAGAAAATGGCACAAGATATGCGGCGCTTTTGTCAGTATTTCGCCGAAGAATTAAAGTTGTTGAAAGATATTAAGAAGAAATAATCTTTACTGATGATATGAATTTCAGTTGTTGCGATTCTTTTTTTCGTAGCTTAGTACAACAGGTGTCAAAAGGCCAATATTAAAAATAAATTGTAGAAACTTATCCCTCATTTTATGAATCACAAACTACTCATCCGTCTCATATCTGTTTTATTACCGTTTGCTGTCTTTGGATTGTATGTAATGCCAAAGTTTACAACTAGTGTAGACTTTTTACCTCTTTTGAATGCATGTATAAATGGTGCGGTATTCTTCATTTTAATTTTTGCTGTGGTGGCCATCAAAAAAGGAAATAGGGAACTTCACAAGAAGCTGATGTATTCTGCCGTAGGTTTATCTATTGTGTTTCTAGTTTTTTACGTATTCCATCACGCAACTCACGACACTGTTTCATTTGGGGGAGAGGGACTCATTAAAAAGGTATATTATTTCATCTTAATTACACATATTGTCTTGGCTATTGTTATTGTACCAATGGTGTTGATTAGCCTTTCTAGAGCCATGCAAGAAAAGTTCACTCAACACAAGAAAATTGCAAGAATAACGATGCCACTTTGGATGTATGTCTCCTTGACAGGAGTTCTCGTGTACCTGATGATAGCTCCTTACTACCCTTATTAAAATCGGAAGTGTAATTAGTTGATGAATCGATCTAATATATAGATGATTTGGAATATTGGGAGGTATACAATTGATGCAATCATTAGTTTCTTAGCTTTCTTATCACTTGTATCTTTGTATAGGTTCACTGCTTTAGAAACGAACCAGTAGCCTAAGATTAAAAGGAGTACAAAAGCGTACATCGATAGTGATAAGCCTAAGGTATTCCAAAAGAATGGAACTACAGAAATGAACACCATCATTATTGATGTTATAATGGCTATAAGAGCTGGATACGTCCCTTTCTTACCACCAAATAACATTTTGAATCCAGCATTTTTATATTCTTTATCTAGAACCCATGCAATTGCAATAAAGTGAGGGAATTGCCATAGAAATTGGATGGCAAAAAGTGTCCCACCGATTAGCTCAAACTTATCTGTAGCTGCCACCCAACCCAACAAGAAAGGAATTGCTCCTGGAATTGCTCCTACAAACACAGAGAAGGTAGATATACGCTTCATCGGGGTATAAGCCAATACATAGAGGATTATTGATATCAAACCGAAAAAACTAGATTTGGAAAGGTGACCAAAAAAACTTCCTTGCGGATTAATGAAATTTAATAAGTATAAGCCCAAGACTCCTGTTAGTGTAGAGAATATCACTGCCTGAGTGACAGATAGGTGGCCCATAGGCAATGGCCTGGACGATGTCCTTTCCATTAGTTTGTCATAATTTCTTTCTAAGACCTGGTTAAACCCATTCGCAGCACCCGTAACGAGAAATCCTCCAAATATCAGTAGTAGAAATTCATTGACAGAAAAGTCCTCAATTCCGATTAAATACCCAGATACAGCAGAAAAAACTACGGTAAATGATAAACGGAATTTTAATAATTGGGCGTAATATTTGAGTGTCTGGATCAATTATTCAGTCAAGGAATTACGAGTCTTTTTCTTTTGTAGATAGTATAAAATTCCAAAACCTACGGCTGCAAGGTATGGGAATGCCATCAGATATAAGATGCCGTCATTTAAACCCGCTCCTTTTGTGCCGCCTGATTCAAGATTGGTTTCAACTACAGCCTTACACATGGCGCATTGTGCACTGGCATCAGTACTCATGGTGAAAAGCACCAGGCATATAGCTAAGCATGTTCCTAACTTAGTTTTCATAACGTTCTACTTTTGCATCTTTGTGATATTCAGCCATCAAAGTTTGAATGTCCTTAATCATATCCTTGATGACAAAATCCTTAGTACCATCATAGCTACCTACAGGGTTCCCTTTCATTGTTTTTTCACGTCCGCAATTTGAACATGCAATTGTAGACTTTTTAGATGAGTTGTTACAATTGCTACAAATAAAGTTACTATAACCCGATCGAACTCTACCTTCGCGATCGACAATAACTAAGTATTCAGAATGAAGGAATCCCCCAGGTGCCAGCTCATCTTCTTGGGCATTTACAAAGTAAGACCTAGCAACGTCATAAATAGCTTTCTTATCTCCAGTCACAAAGTTGAAATTTGATTCATCAATTCGCATTTTTTTTGCGTATTGTTTCAATTGCTCTGGAGTGTCATATTCCGGATTAACGGTATGAGATAAGAATTTTAGGTTGGGGTAAATGTTTAATTCATTTTGAATGTACCGCATGTTAATGGTCATCGTTGGACAGATGGTCGGGCAGGTAGTAAAAATGAAATTTGCAACGTAAATGTTGCCGTCATAATCAGCATTCGTGATGGTATCTCGATCTTGATTTAGAAAAGAAAAAGGGGGTATGCGGTGCTCACCCTCGCCAACTACAGCTAACTTAACAAAGTTGTTTTCGCCTCTAGAAAGATAGTTGTAGGCGAGATAAGGCAGTACAAGTAATGCGAAAAGTAATCCCCACTTTTTAATTTTTTCCTGCATGAGGTAGGTTTACATTATGGTATGGTTGTAGAAACCTTCCACTATTATGATAAACAATAGGTATGGGATAAGGATAAACATCGGTGCGATGATTGTCCACTTCAAACTCTTCTTTTCGTGACCTAAATGCATGAAAGTCATTACAATGTATGCTGCTTTCACAAGCGTTAGTATGATGAAGATGTGATTTAAGAGTTTTGTTCCTAGTATAATAGTTTCCACCATGAATGGCGGTTTTATAATCCCAAGTACAACCTCAACGGCAGTTACAAATAGAAGTATCCAAAATACTTTCCAAATCCACCAATTTCCTTTTTTTGTTTCGTTCGCCATGATAATCTTTTTTATAAGTTACACCAAGTAGAAGAATGTGAATACGAACACCCATACTAAATCTACGAAGTGCCAGTACAAACCTACTTTTTCAACCATTTCATAATGCCCTCTTTCTTCGTAAGTCCCCTTGATCACATTGATTAAGATGATGATTAGGATGATCACACCACTAAGTACGTGGAATCCGTGAAAACCGGTTATAAAGAAGAAGTAGTCACCGAATAAAGGGTGTCCGTAGGGATTGCTTACTAAAGTTGCGGGTACGCCATCCAATCCATGAATGAAGTGTGCCCATTCCCAAGCTTGCGAGGATAAAAACAAGATTCCACCTACAATCGTTAATGAAAGCCAAAGAATCACTTTCTTTTTCTCCATTTTGTGACCATAGTTTACCGCCAATACCATGGTAACGGAACTTAGGATCAGTATGAAGGTCATTAAGGCAACAAACAACAATGGATGCTCTCCTTCTAGAAATGGGAAGTGCGTAAAGACTTCTTCAGCTACGGGCCATATGTCTCCATATTTAAATCTACTAAATCCATAGGCTGCTAAAAAACCTGAGAAGGTTAAAGCATCTGTCATCAAGAAAAACCACATCATTAGTTTTCCGTAACTCGAGCCTAAGGGTTTTGCATCGCCTCCGCCCCAGGGATCTTTATTTTCAACTGCTTGTTCCATAACTTATATCGTTCTCGATTTTATGAGTAAGTAAAAAATAAGAATAAGTACAACCACAATATGCCCAAGAAGTGCCAATAGATGGAGGATAACTGTAT